>WNEY01004591.1_pt1 | contig 10529 bp, 4 predicted proteins | sample 5400531 | NCBI WGS metagenome assembly WNEY01 (sample SAMN13153338, study PRJNA577476) | soil metagenome | isolation source: 200 cm saprolite under Douglas fir tree site 1 | place: USA:California | collected 2015-04-18
GCATCCGAGCTCACGGGCCGTTGGGTCGCGCGAGTGCCGAACGGCGACGGCACGTTCCGCGAAACGGTCTTCGTCCTGAACCGGTCAGGTTCGACGCTGACCGGCAGCATCATCAATCCCTCCTCCGCGCAGCCGTTCGTCGAGGGCACGGTCGACGGCGACATGTTCACCTTCGCGTCCGCTCCCGCGACGAATCCGCGGCGGACGATCTATCGCGGCGTGATCGCGGGCGATGAGGTGACGATCACGCTCGTCCGTCCGGGGCGCCCCGATCAGCAGATGACCGCGCGGCGAGGTCCCGACAGCGCCGGACGCCTCGCGGAGCGCATTCCTCCGCCCGCTCGGCACGCGGTTCCCGACAACGGCCTCGCGCGGACGCCGCCGATGGGATGGAACAGCTGGAATCGCTTCAGAGGAAGCATCGACGAAGCCACTGTGCGGGCGATCGCGGACGCGATGGTCGCCAACGGCATGCGGGACGCGGGGTACGTCTACGTGAACATCGACGACACGTGGGAGGCGGGCCGCGACTCGTCGGGTCGGATACTCACCAACCGGAAGTTCCCTGACATGAAAGCGCTCGCCGACTACGTACATGGCAAGGGCCTGAAGCTGGGCATCTACTCGTCGCCCGGCCCATTCACGTGCGCGGGGTACGAAGGCAGCTACGGCCACGAAGCCGACGATGCGCGCACGTACGCGGCGTGGGGCATCGACTATCTGAAATACGACTGGTGCGGCGCGGCGCGGTTGTATGCGGACAGCGACATGCCGGCCATCTACCAGAAAATGGGCGACGCGCTCCGCGCCACCGGACGTCCCATCGTGTTCAGCCTCTGCCAGTACGGGCGCCAGGATGTCTGGAACTGGGGCGCTGACGTCGGAGGGAATCTCTGGCGGACGACCGGCGACATCGCCGACAACTGGGAGTCCATGTCTCGCATCGGGTTCAGCCAGGATGAGCACGGTCCACTTGCGAAGTCCGGGCACTGGAACGATCCGGATATGCTCGAAATCGGCAACGGCGGCATGACGACCACCGAGTACCGCACGCACATGAGCCTGTGGGCACTGCTGTCGGCGCCGTTGCTGGCGGGAAATGATCTCCGCACCGTCGCGCCGGAGATTCTGAGCATCCTCGCGAACCGCGACGTGATCGCCATCGATCAGGATCCGCTCGGCCGTCAGGCCGGGCGCGTGAAGAGTGATGGCGACGTCGAAATCTGGGCCAGGCCGCTCGCCGGCCGGGCGCACGCAGTGGGCGTGTTCAACCGAGGCGACGCCACTGCGCACGTGACGATCCGGTGCGAGGACCTCCAGTTGTGCGGCGGCTATCGCGTGCGCGACGTGTGGGCGCACGCCGATGTCGGCATGCTGGCTGCGACGCAATCAGTCTCGGTGCCGAGCCACGGCGTCGAGCTCTGGCGGCTCACCCCCGCCCGCTGATCGCTCCAGCCGCGGCGAGCGCGGATTGGAGGCGAACCTGTGACCAACAAAATTGTAGTGTTGGCGAACCCGTCGACATGGGGCACCGTCTAATCCCGAAGGCGCTTGGCTCGGCGCATGCCGAAAAAGGGGTACGGCCCCTTTTTGATGATCGCGTTGAGCCAAAAAGGGGCCGCACGTCGGACGAGAAGGGGACGCAGGGAGGGAATGGGGCAGGAGATTCGGCAAGCGACGCGGAGGCTGGTGCGAAGTCCGGTGTTCACACTGGCCGCGGTGTTGACGCTGGCGCTTGCGATCGGCGCGAACGCCTCGATTTTCGCGGTCGTGCAACGGGTGTTGCTGAACTCACTGCCGTACCCGGACTCGGACCGGTTGATCGAGCTCGACCATCGCGTACCGCGTTTGAACGCGCCATCGTTCGAGTCGATGCCGCTGGGACTCTATTATCTGTACGCCGATCGCGCGCGCACGCTCGAGGCCGTGGCGGCGTACCGGGCGGACGAGCTGACACTCACCGGGGACGGAGATCCGGAGCGGGTCCGCGTCACGCGGGCGACAACCTCACTGGCATCGGTGCTGCGGGTCTCACCGGAGCGCGGTCGCTGGTTCACCTCGGAGGAAGGTGCGCCGGGCGCTCGCCAGGTGGCGGTCTTGTCACATGGACTCTGGATGCGTCGGTACGGCGGCGACCTGGGCATCCTCGGCCGGCCGGTGACCCTCAGCGGCGTGCCGACCGAGATCGTCGGCGTCATGCCAGCGTCGTATGCGTTCCCGGATCCCCGCGTCGACGTGTGGATTCCCGATCAGGTGACGCGGGCGATGGGGTTCGGAATCTTCACGCACACGTGTGTGGCACGGTTACGCGACGGTGCGGGCGTCGAGGATGCACGCGCCGAGCTGAACGGCCTGATCGCGGACCTGCCACAGTCGCATCCGAGCTCTCCGCTCGCCGTGTCGCTCGCCGAGGAGAAGCTCCGCTCGACGGCGGTCACACTGAAGGAAGCAACGGTCGGGAGCGTCACGCGCGCTCTGTGGATCCTGCTCGCCTCGGTGGGCCTGGTGCTGCTCGTCGCGTGCACGAACGTCGCGAACCTTTTCCTGGTCCGCTCCGAGGCACGACAGCGCGAAGTCGCCGTTCGCCGGGCGCTCGGTGCGGGCCGCCTCGGCATCGCGCGCTACTTCCTCACCGAGAGCGTGCTGCTCTCGATCGCGGGCGGAGTGATTGGCCTGGCCCTCGCCTGGGGTGCCGTGCAACTGCTCGTGGCCTTCGGGCCGCCCAACTTGCCCAGGCTCCAGGAAATCCGTCTCGACGGAGTCGTCCTCGCGTTCACGTTTACGCTCAGCGCGCTGGCCGCGCTGGCGTTCGGCGCGATTCCGCTGCTGCACGGCGCACCGCTCGCCGCCTCGCTGCACGAGGGCGGACGCGGCCACACGGCGAGCCGCGCCCGCCACCGCGCCCGCCACCTCCTGATGGGGGGACAGATCGCACTGGCGTTGGTGCTCCTCGTGTCGTCCGGTCTTACGGCTCGCAGTTTCCAGAAGCTGCGCGCGAAAGATCCAGGCTTCGACGTCAGGTCCGCGCTCACGTTCCGCATCGGATTACCGGATCGCAAATACGCCAATCGCGCCGCGGCCGCCGCGGCACATCGCGCGATGCTCGACCGGCTGTCGGCGCTGCCGGGGGTCACGGCGGTCTCCGCGTCGACGTGCCTGCCGCTCTCGGGCGGGTGCTACGGAAACACACTGCGCGTGCAAGGTCGACCCGAACGTCAAGACGCGCCCCGGCCGATCGTCCTGTTCCGCGCGGTCGCCGGCGGCTACATCGGGGCGATGGGCATGCGGCTGCTCCGCGGCCGGGGCATCGATCGGGGCGACGTCGATCGCAGCGAGCCGATCGTCGTCGTCAACCAGGCGCTGGTCGACGCCTTCTTCCCGAACCAGGATCCCATCGGCGAGCACGTGGCCTCGAACAAACCGCCGCCACGACCGGGGGAGGCGCCGAACCTCACGTGGCTCGCCATCGTGGGCGTCGTCTCGAATACGCCCATCAGGGCGCTGGCCGAGGCCAGACCCACGCCCATGTTGTACATGCCGATGTCCATCGCCGGTGGGCCCGAGATCCCCGCGGCTGCGCTGGTTGGACCGAACGTCGCTGCGATGAGCTACGTCGTGCGTTCCGCGACGCCGCCCCTCGGGCTGGTGTCATCTGTGCGGCGAGCCATCGATGCGATTGATGCGAACCTGGCTCTAGCGGAGGTGCGCACGCTGCAGGACGCGCTCGACCGTGCCTCGGCGCAGATGGCATTCACCATGGTCCTGCTCGCGATCGCTGCGGGCGTTTCGCTGATGCTCGGCGTGATCGGCATCTACGGCGTCATGTCCTACATCGTGAGTCAGCGCACGGGTGAAATCGGCGTGCGCCTTGCGCTCGGTGCGGACCCGGGGAGCGTCGCGGGCATGATCGCGCGACAGGGTGGCCGTGTTGCGCTCGCCGGCATCACGGTCGGCCTCGCTACCGCGCTCGCCGGCAGCCGACTCATCGAGTCGCTGCTCTTCGACGTCAGCCCGCGCGATCCGGGCGTCTTCACGGCCACCACGCTGACGCTGCTGGCTGTCGCGCTGCTCGCGTGCTGGCTGCCCGCGCGCCGTGCCGCGCGTCTCAGCCCTCTCGACGCGCTGCGTGCGGATTAACAGATGTAAAGCTCAGCTTCGCGCCGAGAACGCGACGTCGTAAACGATCGGCTGGCGGTCGGCGGTGGGCGCGTGGTTCGCTGCCACGTGAATTGTCGTGGTGAGCGGAGAATCCCAGACCACCACGCCCGCGCGGTCGGTGAGGCCGGCCAGCGCGGTCGCCGTGTCCTTGCCCAGGAGCCGCAGGCCCTCGATGAGCAGCCGCAAGCCTTCCGCGTAGACGGGCAAACCGCGTTCGGTCGCCTTGATCAGGTAATTCCGAATCTGAGCGGTGTCGGCCGATCGCTGTTGAATGAGCTGCCATGCCCAGATGACGCAGCCGTCTGGTAGAAACTCGAACCGGTCGGCGAGATTCTTCGGCCAGTCGCGGAGGTTCGCGAACCGCTTGAGGCGGAGCAGGAGATACGCGCCGACAGCCGCGGCATACGGATCGGCCTTCTTGTACAGCAGCAGCTCCTCGGATTCCGCAATCCACTCGGTCATCGCCTCGGCGGAGTAGAGATCGCCCCGCTGCAGATAACCCAGAATCGTGTCGGCCGCCGGCTCGGTCGTCGAGAGCCGCACGCTGAACGCGATCCCGTCGTGGTCGCGAAGGCGATCCGCGCGCGCCCACACGTGATCGGCGTCGGCGGGAATCCTGATCTCGCACGCGGCTTCCTGTGGACGCTCGATTCGCAGGACGAGCGGCGGCTGGAGTGGACCGCCGGCGATCCGCCAGTGAGCCTCACGGCTCCTGCTGACGGAGGTACCCGGGAGAGGAGTCTGCCCGGACAGCAGCCGCGCATGTCCGAACGTGGACAGCGGCAGCGTGTTCTCGGACCCCGCTGGAATATCCGGGAGGCTTCTCGCGCGGAGGGCGTGGTACCTGTTCAGATCGAACAGGCTGGACCGATCCTGAGACGACTCGTCGCTCTCGAGCTGTTCGGCGTATCCAGGGCGCCGCGAGGTCAGCTTGCTCGACAGCGTTTCCTTGGAAATCGTTCGCGACAGGTTGCCGGGATCCTGCAGCGTCACGGTCTCGCCGAAGGGCATCAGGACGCGCAGAAAGGTCGCTTCCGACGGCACTTGCACCACTTTCGAGCGGCCACCGGCGAGCATCACGCGGCCGACTACCTGAAAGTCCGGCGCGACTACTTCGACGGTCGCCGCGGGCATGTCCGGCGCGAAAGTGATCGTCAGATCGCTGCTCATGGCACCGGCACTCCTTCGAACACGGGAGGCATCAGCATGTACTGCTGCGGCGGCTGCGCTGGAAACTGTCCGCCCGGGAATCGCACGTCGATGCTCCAGTTGCCGGCGTCCACTTCCTGCACGATCGGTTTCACCTGGCCGGGCGCCGACCGGATGACGACCGGGCCCTTGCTCAGCACGATCTCGGCGGCATTGTTCGCAGCGTCCGACGTGCATCCGACGGCGGCGAAGACTCTCGGCGAGGCGGCCTCATGGATGACGCCCATGCCGCTCACGTTCGGATTGCACGTGAGCGGCAGCCGGTAGCGCCTCGCAAGCTGCGTCATGACCTGGCCGATGGCGCCGCCGAGCGAAAAGGTATCGACGATCCACCGGCCTTGCTTGTTGAGCCCCGCGACGCCGTTCAAACAGGAGAGCACGGCCTGAGCGAAATACGTCACGCCGTTGTCCGGTCCATACGCCTGTCGCGTCTGGGTCGTCGCGTAGTAAGCCGCGGAGCAGTTCACGGAATCGGTGACCGTGGCAGTGATGAGCGGATCGCCGGTGACGTTCAACTGCGCGAGCACGCCGAACGGCGTCTCGCGGCAGGCGTCCACGAAAAACAGCTGCGTGTCGGCGGCGCAGCTCCTCATCCCGGTTCGCATCCCGTCGAAGTCGATGCAGTTCTCCCACCGGTTCGGTGTCGCAGGATCGCCGAAGTCTTCAGGGAGGAGGAATTGCGCGCTTTTCTCCAGGCCGTGCCCGCAGAAGTAGAAAAACGCGATGTTGTCGCTCCGCGTCGTGCACCGCGCCTGCCACCTGTTGAACGAGGCTTTGACGCGCGCCCTGGTGGCGGACTCGACCGGGCGCGTCCCGGCTTTCGGGAGAGTGAGCTGGGCAGCCGGCGAGACCAGCAGCTCCACCGATCCGAGCGGACACGCCGGGTTGTTATACGCGCCGAGCAGCCAGCCCGCGATCGCCGGCGCGGTGTGCCGCGGCGTGGATATTTGCGACAGACCGAGCGGATCCAGAGCGAGAGGCCCGGCGCCGCCGTTGAGGTGCGGGTAATCGGCGACGCCGACGACTAACGCGTGGAGACGAGGCTGGTTGGTGACGATCGCGGCTTCCGAGGCGGGCCAGACGAGGCTCATGGCAATTGATCGATCCGGGCGCGCAACCGGCTGTAGAACCGGTCCTGTTCCAGGTAAGCGCCGTGCGCTTTGATCGTGTACGTGCGCGTATCGTAGCGGAAGTCGATCACGCGATCGAAGACCTTGTCGCACGCGTACGCGAAGATGTCGACCTCGTCGAACACGTTGACCCAGTGCCTGATGTTGCCGGGCGCCGCCGCGCGCGGCCGCCGGGCGGACGGGATGGCCGGATCGCTCGTCTTGAAGCGCTTGATCTCTTCGAATTGCGACACCTGCGATCCGACAGTGACGAATAGATCGACGGCGACGTCCGGACAATAGAAGCTCAGAAGATCGAAGCAGATCACGCCGCCGAGGCTGTGCGCGATGACGATCAGCGGCTCGCCGGGCTTTCGCGCGGCCGCCTGCCGAATCGCGTTCATGATGACCTGAAGGATCTGGCCGGGGTTCACCCTGTCGCCGCGCGTGTCGAGGTAGACGAACACGTCGCCGAAGAACCGGCCCAGGATGCCGTTCAACGGCCGCCGCTCCCAGGCGAGGAACTTCGTGGAAGCGAAGTCACCCGTCCGATCGAGCGCGGCGTTTGCCGCCGACGTGACCGCATTCTTCAGTTTCGCGGCGGCCGACGACAGCGCGTTGATAATCGATCCTCCCGCGCCAAGCGGTTGAACGAAGCCGGAGGGCGCGGGTCCTGTGATCTCGGTGACGAGGCGATTCAGAAACTGCGGGTCGGTTGTGACGGTGGCGACCCACGCGGGATTCGGGTTCGCCTCCGCGTACGCCTGCGCCGACGCGACGAACGCCGCCACGCGATCCGCGTCGGGATCGCTCGCGCTCTGAATCAACGCGTCGGACAGCACGGCGACCGACTGCGGCAGCGATTTGCGGGCGAGCGTCAGCAGCGGCTGCGCCTGGGCGCTCTGGAGATCGCCGAGGGCATCGTGGATGACGGCGACCAGCGGCCGAAGATCGGCGTCCACGCCGCCGCCGAGCGAGTCGATCTGGCCCGTCGGCAGCGACGCCATGTCCCACGCAAAGCTCGCCGCGAAGTCACCCCAATACGGAAAATCGGGCTGCGTATCGGTGACCGCCTTGCCGTTCACCGTTGCGCCGGCGAGGTGCGTGCCGAGCAGCGATGTGATCAGGGCGAGGCGCGCCTTGTAACCAGGCTCGGTGTTCCGCGTGTTCACTCCGTGGACGACGACAATCGGCATGGCAGAACCGCATCGCCCGCTTCACCTCTCGCTGAGCGGATCGATTCCGAGCCGCTGCGCGAGCTGGTTGAAGCGCGGCAGGTAGGTCCCGAGCACCTTCTGCAGGCGATCGGTCTGCGCCTTCAGCTCCGCCTGGAGATCGTTGAAGATGGGCTCCGCGTTGCCGAGCGGTTTGCCCTCGCCAGCCTGGACGACCCGCAGCAGCGACGCGAGACGGTTGTTGGTCTTGATCGGGAAGTTGAGCGGGTCCTGGTTGCTCTGATTGCGGACCTGGTACACGTCTTCCTCCACCGCGCTCATCTCTTTCGCGAACTGTTCCGCGATCGCCTTCACGTCCGCGCTGTTCGCCTTCTGGACGCGGTCGGCAAGCTGCGCTTTGATGCGGCGGATCTGGATGATCGCGTCGTTGGCTTCGTTGACCTTGTCGCGAATCCGGCTCGCCAGCTCGAACTGCGCGCGCAGATCGGCGTCGCTGACGTTGAACATCGGGTGCTTCTTCACGGTGACCGGCTGCGTCAGCGTCCGGCCGTCGACGTTCAGCCTTGCCTGATAGGTGCCCGGCAGCGCCGTCGGGCCGTTGGTCGTCGCGCCCCACAGGACCATCCCCTGGAACGGCGTCACGGGCGCGTACTGCAGATCCCACGTGAAGCGGTTCACGCCGGCCGCCATCGATGCCGTCGGCGGAGCGCCGCGTCCGCGCCCGCCGCCTTCTTCCTCGTCCGGCGGTGGTTGTTCCGCTTCCGCAGCCGTGTTCGTCGCAGCTGCAGTCGGCTGACCTGCCGCTGCACCCGTCGCATCCGCCCGACCTGCCCCAGCCGCCCCACCCGACCCACCAGGCCCACCCGACCCACCAGCTCCACCCGACCGGCCCCGCGCCTGATTGGGCGGCGCGCCGTTGAAGCTGCGCACGATCTGGCCGCTGCCGTCGAGGATCTCGAGCGTGAGCTTCTGCGCCGGCTTCTTCAGCCAGTACGTGATCTGCGCGGGCCGCGCGGATCGGATCGCGTCGCCAGGCTTGAAGAGATACGCGTCGGTGGCGGTCGTTGCGGCCGAACCGTACTGCCGGAGCGGCCCGACCTCGTCGAGCACGTAGAAGCCGCGGCCGTGCGTCGCGATCGCGATCTCGTTTGCCTCGACCCAGATGTCGGACACCTGCGTGTCGGGGAGGCCACCCTTCAGCGCCTGCCAGCGATCACCGTCGTCGAACGACACGTAGAGGCCGTGCTCGGTGCCGGCGTAGAGCATGCCGCGGCGCGTGGGATCCTCGCGCACGACGTGCGCGTAGTCGTTCGCCGGGATGCCGGCGACGATCTTCGTCCAGGTCCGCCCGAAATCATGCGTCCGGAAGATGTACGGCGCGAAGTCTTCGAGCAGCGGTTTCTTGACCGCGATGTAGGCGGTGCCCGCGTCGAACACCGACGCGTCGATCTGGCTGACGCGCCCCAGGTCGGGCATCTCCCTGGGCGTGACGTTGGTCCAGTTCCGGCCGCCGTCTCGCGTGACGTGCACGACGCCGTCGTCGGATCCGGTCCAGATGACGTTCACGTCGGTCTTGCCGGGCCCGAGCGAGAACACCGTCGCGTACATCTCCGGGCTGTTCATGTCGTGCGTAATCGGCCCGCCCGAATCCTGCATCGTCTTCGGATCGTGACGCGTGAGGTCGCCGCTGATCCGGTCCCACGTCTGGCCGCCGTTGATCGTCTTCCAGACGTGCTGCGACGAGGTGTAGAGGACGTTGGGATCGACGGGCGAGAAGATGATCGGGTATGTCCATTGCCAGCGCTCGACGACCGACGCGGAGTTCTCGCCGGAGAAGAAGCGGGGATAGGGGCCGACCTCGCGGAGCTCTCCCGTGCGGCGGTTGAAGCGGGTGAGGAACGATCCGTTGTTCGCGCCTGCGAAGAAGACGTCCACGTCCTTTGGATCGGGCGCGATGTAGCCCGGCTCGCCGCCGCCGACCGGATAAAAGGGCTCGGTGTCGCGGCCGGCGCCGCCGCCGCCCCCGCCGCCGCCGCGGCCGGGCATCGCGTTGTTGCTCGGGATGCAGAGCGTGCTGTTGTCCTGCTGGGCGCCGCAGACGTGAAACGGCGCGTGCCTCGTGGTGATCACGTGATAGAACTGCTCGGTCGGAAAGCCCTGGCCCGACCACGAGCGCTGGGGCCCCGCCGCGACGTTGTAGGTGACCGCGCCGCCGCCGTCGTTGCCGATCACGACGTGCTGCGAATCGTCCGGGTCGATCCAGAGATCGTGGTGGTCGCCGTGCGTCCCCTGGCCGATCTGCGCGAGCGTCTTGCCGCCGTCGGCCGAGCGGAACGCGCTCGTGTTGAGCGCGTACACGACGTCCTTGTTGTTCGGATCGGCGAACACGTGCGTGTAGTAGAAGGCGCGCTGACGGATATTGCGCCCCGCGTTCACCAGTTTCCACGTCGCGCCCGCATCGTCGGAGCTGAAGAGGCCGCCGTTCTCGTTCTCGATGAGCGCGTAGACGCGGTTCGAGTCGGCGCCGGAGATCGCGATGCTGATCTTGCCGACCAGGCCCTGCGGCAGGCCGGGGTTGCGCGTGATCTCGCGCCAGGTGTCGCCGCCGTCCGTGGATTTGAACAGCCCGCTGCCGGGGCCGCCGCTCGACATCTGATACTCGATGCGGTACGCCTCCCACATCGCGGCGAACATGACGGTCGGGTTCCTGCGATCGATCTCGACGTCGACGGCGCCCGTCCTGGCGTTTCTGAACAGCACTTTCTTCCACGCCTTGCCGCCATCCCTGCTCTTGTAGACGCCGCGCTCCTCGCTGTCCTGGCCGTAGCGGCCGAAGTCGGCGACGAACACGATGTCGGGGTTGGTCGGATGGATGCGA
>WNEY01004593.1_pt1 | contig 10528 bp, 10 predicted proteins | sample 5400531 | NCBI WGS metagenome assembly WNEY01 (sample SAMN13153338, study PRJNA577476) | soil metagenome | isolation source: 200 cm saprolite under Douglas fir tree site 1 | place: USA:California | collected 2015-04-18
CAGCCCGGCTGCTTGGGTGCGATGCGCGGCAAGTGCTGCCGTTCTCGACCGGCGTAATCATGGAACCGCTTCCCGTCGCGCGTATCGCCGCGAGCTTGCCTGCGTGTCTCGCCAGCTTGCGCGAAGACAATTGGGCGCAGGCGGCCGAGGCGATCATGACCACCGACACCGTCCCCAAGGCCTGCTCGGCGCGCGTGCAGATCGGAGGCCGCGCCATAACCGTGACCGGCATTGCCAAAGGTGCCGGGATGATTCGCCCGGACATGGCGACCATGCTGGCGTTTGTCGCCACAGACGCCCCGGCCGCGCCGGCGGCGTTGCGCCGGCTCGTCAAGAGCGCCGCTGCGGCCTCGTTCAATCGCATCAGCGTCGACGGGGATACCTCTACAAACGACGCCTTCATGCTGATCGCTACCGGCGCCGCAGGCGGCTCGGCCATTGACGGCGTCCGCAATCGTCAATTTGGGGTGCTGAAAGAAGCAGTGGTCGAAGTATCCCAGCAACTTGCCCAAGCGATCGTGCGCGACGGTGAGGGGGCGACAAAATTCATCACCGTGCGGGTGGAGAAGGGTAGGAACGAATCGGAGTGCGGGCGAGTCGCCTACGCGATCGCGCATTCGCCGCTCGCGAAGACGGCTTTTTTCGCCTCCGATCCGAACCTCGGGCGGCTGCTTGCCGCGATCGGCAACGCCGGAATCGGCGATCTCGACGCCGGCCGCGTCGAGCTGTACCTTGACGAAGTGCTGGTGGCCAAGAACGGCGGCCGCGCGCCGGGCTATCGCGAAGGGGACGGGCAGCGCGTGATGAAGAAAAGCGAGATCACGGTGCGCGTCTTGCTGAACCGCGGAGCGGCGGCGACGACTGTCTGGACCTGTGACCTGTCGCACGATTACGTTACCATCAATGCCAGCTACCGGACCTGAGGCGGTTTAATGTCTGAGCTCGAACGGCTGATCAGGCAGGGCGAAGCGCTGCTCGAGCGCATCGAGGCGCTGCTTCTGCCCGCGCCGCGCGCGGTGGACTGGGGAGCGAGCATCGCCTTCCGCTGGCGCAAGACCTCGCGCCAGGGTTTCATTCAGCCGGTTGCGAGCCCGCACCGCATTCGCCTGTCCGACCTCCGCGGGATAGATCGGCAGAAAGGTTTGATCGAACAGAACACGCGCCAATTCGTCGAGGGCCGCACGGCAAACAACGTGCTGCTCACGGGCGCGCGCGGCACCGGCAAATCGTCGCTGGTGAAGGCCGTGCTCAACAAGTTCCACCGCCAGGGCCTGCGGCTCATCGAGGTCGAGAAGCACGATCTCATCGACCTGCCCGACATCGTCGACCAGGTGGCCGGGCGGCCCGAGCGCTTCGTCCTTTTCTGCGATGATCTTTCGTTCGAAGCCTCGGAACCGGGCTACAAGGCGCTCAAGGTCGTCATCGACGGGTCGATCGCCGCGGCCTCGGAAAACCTCCTCATCTACGCCACCTCCAACCGGCGACACCTCATGCCCGAGTACATGCAGGAAAATCTCGAGACCAAGCACGTCGGCGAGGAAATTCATCCCGGCGAGACCGTGGAGGAGAAGGTCTCGTTTTCAGAGCGCTTCGGGTTGTGGATCTCGTTCTACCCGTTTGACCAGGACGCCTATCTCGACATCGTCGCCCACTGGCTGCGCGAGCTGGGCTGCACCGAGAGCGAGATCCCCGGAGCGCGGCAGGAGGCGTTGCAGTGGGCGCTGCTGCGCGGAGCGCGCAGCGGCCGCGTGGCATGGCAGTTCGCGCGCGATTACGCCGGCCGCAATAACGCCGCTGGCAAACCGAAGCGCTAGGCGGCCACTGAGAAAAGTTTGCTGCGGTTCGTCTCGGGGAAGGCGGGTTGCGTTTTTTCGGGACCCCCGAGCAGGACCGTGAGACATGGCTAACCTCTATCGCCCGTCGGCTCACCTGTACGATCTCGATCCCCGCGAGATAACGAAGGACGACATCGCCTTTTACCGCGCGAAAGCGAAGCAACTTGGAGGGCCTGTGCTGGAACTGGGCTGCGGAACGGGCAGGGTAATCATTCCGGTGGTCGAAGATGGACACGAGGCCTGGGGCATGGACTTGTCGGAAACGATGCTGGCCCAGTTGCGCGGGAAACTGGAGCGTCGGCCTGCATCGGTGGCGGCAAAGCTGCACATCGTCCGCGGAAACATGGCCGACTTCGATCTCGGGCGAAAATTTGATCTCATCATCGCTCCTTTTCGCGCCTTCCAGGCTCTCACTGAAAAATCCGATCAAGAGGGTTGCCTGCGGTGCGTCAAGGCCCACCTTTCGGGCAAAGGTCAGTTCGTCATGCACGTGTTCAAACCGAAGAGGGTTATCGATGAAACGTGGGTCCGGCCTGAGTTCTTCGACTGGGAAGTTTTCGATCGGCGTTCCGGCAGGACGGTTCGCCGGTACGAGGTATGCAAGCGAATCGATCTCGAGCGCCAGGTGCTGTATGTCGATCTCATTTACCGCGTCGAAGGGGCCGACGCGGATCTCGTCGAGCCGCTGTCGATTCGGTACTTTTACGAGGACCAGATGCGGGAATTCCTGTTGAAGGGAGGCTTCCGCATCGTCGAGGAGTTCGGTTATTTCGACCGCCGGCCAATTGCAGAGGGACCAGAGTTGATATTCGTTTGTCAGTAGACGGGATCAGCTCATCATGTCCACCTTTTCAGCAACCTGAGCGTTTCTCGCGATGTCGACCCCGGTGGATGTTGCCGTGGCGGTGCTGGTCCGTTCCGACGGCGCCGCGCTCCTTGCGCAGCGTCCGCAGAGCAAGGTCTACTCGGGCTACTGGGAGTTTCCCGGCGGCAAGATCGAGCGCGGCGAACCGGTCGCCGAGGCGCTACAGCGCGAGATCCGCGAGGAACTCGGCATCGAGATCGAGCGCGCTTATCCCTGGATCACCCGGGTCTTCACCTATCCACACGCGACGGTGCGCCTGCATTTTCACCGGGTCTACGCCTGGTGCGGAGAGCCGCATGCACTCGAACACCAGGCGCTTGCCTGGCAGTTGCCAGACGCGGTCAAGCTCGACCCGCTTCTCCCCGCGAACGGACCGGTGCTGCGCGCCCTGTCGCTCCCTGCGGAGTACGCCATCTCGCGGGCCGGCGAGCTTGGCGTCGAGCCGTTTCTCTCGCGGCTCGAGGAGAGGCTGCGAAAGGGCCTCAGGCTCATCCAGGTGCGGGAAAAGACCCTTGGGCGCGAGGTGGTCGAGGACTTCGCGCGACGCGTCCTCGCGCTCGCCCGCGCTCACGGCGCGAAGGTCCTCGTCAATTCGGACGCCGCGCTCGCGCGCGACATCGGCGCCGACGGCGTGCACTTGACCGCGGAACAGCTGCGCGGCGCCTCCGCCCGGCCGGATGTTCCGTGGTGCGGGGCTTCGTGCCATTCGAGCGATGAGCTGCGCCGCGCCGAAGCGCTCGGGGCCGATTTCGCGGTCCTCGGACCGGTCCGCGCGACGCCGTCGCACCCGGACGCGGTTCCACTGGGTTGGCAGCGCTTTCGCAGAATCGCCGACGGCGCCGCCTTGCCCGTCTACGCGCTCGGTGGAATCAATCCGCGTGACATGGAGCAAGCCCTGAACTGCGGCGCCCACGGCATCGCGATGGTGCGGGGAGCGTGGGGATCCTGACCTCAGTCTTGTTCTTTTTCCGCGTCTTGCGTGTTCTTGCCTTCCTCCGGTACCCGGTACCTTTCCATTGCCCAGTCGCCGAGGTCGATCAGTTTGCAGCGTTCGGAGCAGAAAGGGCGGTAGGGGTTTTCCACGACCCACGCCACCGGCGAACCGCAGCGCGGGCAGTTCACGTAGCGCAGCTTGCTCATGGCATCCGCGTCACAGGTTACAAAAGATCAGCTCGAATTCTACGTCCGCATCGCAGGCGCGCGGGCGCGATTCGGTGCCGAAAGTGCTGAAGCGGACGTTGAGAGCGTACTTGTTGGCGCTGATTTCAGGAATGAACCGCGAATCCTGCGGCAGCCGGATGCGCACCATCTGCGACAACTTGCCGCCCAGTATCTGCGAAAACGCACCCTGGTGGGCCACGTGCTTTGACGACTTGCCGCCTTCGCGCAGCAGCTTCAGTACGATCGCCGAGCCGTCGCGAATCGGCAGCAGCGGAGCGAGCCATGTCGCGAGGTCGGCGCTGCGCGTCGCGCCTTCGCGGTGCCGCCAGAAGTGATAGGAAGGGAGGTCGAACTCGCAGGCCCCGCCCGGGATTCCGGTGCGTTGCTTGATCGACATCAGCCAATCGTTCTCGCGCACGTATTGGCCGATCTTGCCGGTCATTTTGAGCAGCGCGGAGCTGGCGCGCTCGATGTCGGAAATGACCTGCTTGAGCACGTGCTCTGCGATCGCCGGATTGTTGCGCAGAGAGAGCAGCATCTGCTTCTGGCGCTCGAGCTCCTGCAACAGCTCGGATTTGAGGTCGGCGCGGCCGGCGACCTCCAGAATCTCGAACAACGTCAGCAGCGCGACATGGTGCTCAACCGGTTCCCCTTTCTCGAGGAAGTGGTAGGCGCGCTTAAACAGGTCTTCGAGGCGCAGTAGCGTCCGGATGCGCTCGTTGAGCGGATACTCGTAAGTGATCACCGTAGCGCCCGCAACGGTAGGCGTAGGCCGTTGATTTTAGGCAGACTCGGAGGATTCTCGCCCATTCCCCGGGAATTGACAACCGGCGTCGCTATGACGTTGTCTTGAATTTCGCCGCAAGCGTGAGATATTTCGCATCCAGGCGCGCCACCTGCGGAGCAAGCGCTTCCCGCGCCCCGGTATTGTCGATCAAGTCGTCGGCTTGTGCGAGACGCTGCTCGCGCCGCGCCTGTGCCGCGACGATTTCGCGCACTTCCTCCTCCGAGAGCCCGCTGCGCCGCATGACCCGCTCGATCTGCTGCGCCTCGCTGCAGTCGACGACCAGCACGCGCTGGCAGCGCGAACGGTCGATGCCGCTCTCGACGAGGAGCGGCACCACGAGGATTACGTACTCGCTCTGTGCACGCTTTGCCCGCCGGTCGCTTTGTTCTCGGATGAGCGGGTGCAGGATCGCCTCGAGCTTCTTTTTCGCCGCCGGATCCGCGAATGCAAGCCTGCGCATCCTCCCGCGGTCGAGCGCCTCGTCCGGGCCGATGACGCCGCTCCCGAACGCCGCCCGGATCGGCTCGATCGCAATCCCCCCGGGACGGGTGAGTTCGTGAGCGATCGCATCCGTGTCGATGACGTCGATTCCGAGTCCGGCGAACAATTCGGCAACCGCGCTCTTGCCGCTGCCGATCCCGCCGGTCAGGCCTACCGTGTAGGGCATCTACGCGAACTGCGTCAGGTAGTAGCGCGTAATCTGCGGCCCCCAAAACAGCGCGATGGCTCCGGCGATCCCGAGGTAAGGGCCAAACGGAATCGGTACGTTGCGCCCGTGCCGGGCGAGCACGATGAGACAGACTCCGACTGCCGCTCCGACGAGGGAAGAAAGCAGAATGACAAGAGGCAGCACCTGCCACCCGCACCAGGCGCCGATTGCCGCAAGCAACTTGAAATCGCCGAAGCCCATGCCTTCCTTGCCGGTGGCCAGCTTGAACAGCCAGTACACGCTCCACAGGCAGAGGTACCCTGCCGCCGCCCCGATCACTGCGGACTTGAGGTCGGTGAAAGTTCCGGGGATATTCACGAGCAGCCCCAGCCAAAGCAGCGGCAGCGTGATCGAGTCCGGGAGCAACTGGGTGTCGAAATCGATGAAGCTTACGGCGATAATGCACCAGAGAAATACCATCGCTGCGCCGGCCGCAAGTCCGAAGCCCAGGCGTGCGGCGCACCACGCCGCCGCGATGCCCGCCAGCAGTTCGACCACCGGGTAACGCAGGCTGATGGGAGTCTTGCAGGCCGAACAGCGGCCCCCCAACACCGCCCAGGAAACGAGCGGAATGTTCTCGATTGCCCCGATCCGGTGGCCGCACGTCGGACAGCGGGATCTCGGCGCGACCAGATTGAACTTCTCGGCCGGCGGGAGGGCTTCGCCGCGCAGTTCGGCGCACTGCGCCTGCCAATCCCGCTCCATCATCTTCGGCAGCCGGTGGATGGCCACGTTCAGGAACGACCCGACGGCGAGCCCAAACACGAAGCACAGCGAGGAATACACCGCCGGATCGACGAGGGCTTTGGAAATATCGGCCATGCGGGCAAAGAAAAAGGGTTACGGCCGGACCGTAACCCTTGCGCGCGGGTGATTTGACAAGACGACGCCGCGAGCTATACGGCCTGGCCGAGCTTGAATATCGGCAAATACATCGCGATCACCATGCCGCCGATCAGGACTCCGAGAACCACCATGATCATGGGCTCCATCAACGATGATATCCCTTCCACGGCGTCGTCCACCTCCGCCTCGAAGAAGTCCGCGACCTTGCTGAGCATGTTGTCGAGCGCACCGGATTCCTCTCCGATGGACACCATCTGGACCACCATATTGGGAAACACATTGGATTCCTGCATGGCCGTGGTGAGACTGGTTCCCGTGCTGACCTTTTTCTGAATCTCCTTGGTCGCCGTCACGTAGACATAGTTGCCCGAGGCGCCGCCGACGGAATCGAGCGCCTCGACGAGCGGCACGCCAGCGGCGAACATCGTCGAGAGCGTGCGCGTCCAGCGCGCGATGGTCGACTTCTTCACCAGGTCGCCGAAAACCGGCACCTTGAGGAGAAGTCGGTCCATGGCGATCTGCACCGGCACCGATCGCTTCCACAGCTCGAGGAAACCGTACACGCCGCCGCCAATCGCGGCGAAGATGATGTACCAGTACTTCACGAACGCGTCCGAGATGCCCATAACGAACAGCGTTGGCGCGGGCAAGTCGGCGCCGAAGCTCGTGAATACCTGCTTGAATGCCGGGATCACGAATATCATGATCACCGCCATAATAATGAAGGCGACGACGATGATTGCCACGGGGTAGAACAGCGCCGCCTTGATCTTCGACTTGATGGCGAGGATTTTTTCCTTGTACGTGGCGAGCCGATCGAGCAGCGTCTCGAGGATACCCGCCTGCTCGCCGGCCTGGACCAGGTTGCAAAACAGCGGGTCGAAGTGGAGCGGGTATTTGCGAAACGCCGTCGCGAGCGCGGAACCGGTTTCAACCTCGGTCTTGAGTTCCATCAGCAGCCTCGCCACCGCCGGGTTGGAGTGGCCTTTGCCGACGATGTCGAACGCCTGCAGCAGCGGCACCCCTGCCTTCATCATGGTCGCCATTTGGCGGGTGAACAAGGTCACGTCTTTGTCGCTGACCTTACCGCCTCCTCGGGCTCTTCGCTTTCTTACTTTCGTGACAACGATGCCTTGGCGACGCAGCGTCGTGCTGACCACCGCCTCGCCGGGGGCGCGCATCTCTCCCTTTACGGACTTGCCGGTCTTGTCCCTGCCCTCCCATTGGAAGTGAAGTTCCTTGACCTTGGCGGCGGTTGCCATAACGGACTCTCCTCGCTTCGCTCAAGCGCCCGAATGCTGCATATTGTAAGGCATCAGGTCCTTTTCATAAAGCGTTGATCGCTTGAGGCAAACGTCCTCGCGGGCGGTTCGCGCAGCGCGCCGAAAATTCACCGGGAGCGACGCAGGGAGCGTCTCAGGCGGCTTCTGCAAAGTCGGGGAGGCGCGGCCTGAAAAGCTTTACCGTCTTGATCACGCGGTCCTGGGTCTGGACGATCTCCATCGGGATTTCCGCGATCTTGAGGCTCACGCCGACTTCGGGAATGTCCTGCAGGTGCTCGAGGATGAGCCCGTTCAGCGTCTTCGGTCCGTCGAGGGGCAGCGCAAGACCGAGCTTGCGGTTGAGCTCGCGCAGCATGCTCGAACCTTCTACCAGGACGCTGCCCTCCTTGTCCCACAGGTAGCTTTCGAATTTCACCGGCGCGGTGGTGGTGAATTCGCCGATGATCTCCTCGATGATGTCCTCGAGCGTGACCAGGCCCTGCAGCTCGCCGTACTCGTCCACCACCAGCGCGATGCGCTGGTGGTTTTCCTGAAAGTACTGGAGCTGCGCAAACGCTGGCGTGCTGGCGGGGACGAAATACGGTTCGGCGAGCAGCTCGGCAAGCGCCGCGCGGTCGAACTCGCCCGCCTGCAGCAGGCGCAGCACTTTACGCAAGTGCAAGATGCCGGCCGTGTTGCCGAGCTCGCCCCGGTAGGCAACGAGGAGCGTGTGATAGGCCGTGGTCAGCTGGGCAAGGATGTTCTCGGTGGGCGCCTCCAGGTCGATCGCCTCGATCTGCGCGCGCGGCGTCATGACGTCTTCGACCGTGATCGATTCCAGGTCGAAGAGATTCACCAGAATGCTCTGGTGCTTTTTCGGCATGAACTGCCCGGACTCGAGCACGAGCGCGCGCAGTTCCTCCATCGACAGCCGCTGCTGCGACTTCCCCTCGACCGGGATGCGGAGCAGCCACAGCGACGCGCGGACGAACAGGTTGACGAACCAAAGCGCCCAGGCCGACCCCTTCACCAGCGGCTTGAGAACGTAACCTGCCGCGAGCGCGATTCTCTCGGGGAAACGCGCGCCGATCACCTTCGGCGTGATCTCGGCGAACACGAGGATCAGGAAAGCGACCGCGACGGTCGCGATCCCCAGGGCGATCCTGTCGTCGCCGAACAGGCCGATGGTGATGACGCCGACGAGCATCGTGATCACCGCGTTGATCAGCGTATTGCCTGCGAGCAGCACCGACAGGAGCTTGTCGGTCTGGCGCAGCAGGTCGGAGGCGAGCCGCGCGCCGCGGTGGCCGATGCGCTCCAGCGCGCGCAAGCGGTAACGGTTGATCGCCATCATGCCGGTTTCGGCCATCGAGAAGAAACCGGAGATGACGAGCAGGATAGCAAGCGCGATCCACTGCGCCGCTAAGGGAATGTCGTCCAAAGCGAGTGCTTAGAAAACGGGGACGCTCCCAGTATAGCTCAGGCGAGGCTGCGCCGCAGGATCACTTCGAGTACGAAGCGGCTGCCGACGTAGGCGAGCAGCAGTGCGGCAAAGCCGGCGAGCGTCCAGCGCAGCGCGGTGCGCCCGCGCCAGCCGTAGAAGAAGCGCCCGCACAGCAACGCGGCGAAGATAAGCCACGAGATGACGGCGAAAAGCGTCTTGTCATTGAACTTCATCGCCTGCCCGAACAGCGTTTCCGAGAACACGATCCCGGTCGCGAGCGTGAGCGTGAGCAGCACGAACCCTGCCAGGATCGCGCGGAACAGCAGCCGTTCCATGGTAAGCAGGGGCGGAAGCGCGGTGAACGGCCCGACGAGCGGACCGCCGTGCAGGCGCCGCTCCATCAGCGTCATGAGCAGCGCGTGCAGCGCCGCGATGGTAAAGAGGCCGTAGGCGAGCATGGCGAGCGCGAGGTGCAAACGGAATTCCGTCGAGTGCGTGTAGGGCGGGCTGGCGAGCCCGGGAAACAGAGTGGGCAAGGGCGCGCACAGGGCGGCGAGCGCGAGGATCGGTGCCTGCATGCCTTCCAGCTGAAAGAACAGGCTCTCGATCCAGTAGAGCGCCACCGACAGCCACAGCATCACCGAGAGCGCCTGCCCGAATCCGAAACGCAACTCGGGGTGCCCGAACAGCATGTCGTACACGAGCCAGGTGTGCAGCGCGAGCGGCGCGAGAATCGCGGCGCGCTCCCAGGTCGCGATTTTCGGCGCGTCGCCGCCGCGCCAGCGCGTGCGCCAGAAGTGGAATGCGAGCGCGAGGTACAGAGCCACCGCTGCCGCGTAGAGTAAAATCATCAGCACCCGTGCAGTTTACACCACGCTCCCGCCGTGCTTGAGAACCTGACCCGACGGCTCTCCCGAGTCGTCAAGACGATTCGCGGCGAGGCGCGCCTCACCGAAATCAACATCCAGGAAGCCCTGCGCGAAGTGCGCATGGCCCTGCTCGAAGCCGACGTCGCGCTGCCGGTGGTGCGCGATTTCATCGACCGCGTGCGCGAGAAGGCGCTCGGGCAAGACGTGATCGGCAGCCTCACCCCGGGCCAGGCGCTGGTGGGCGTCGTGCACCGCGAGATCACCGCCCTGATGGGCGGGGAGAGCGCAGCACTCGATCTCGCGGTGACGCCGCCCGCGGTGATCCTGTTCGCCGGCTTGCAGGGCACCGGAAAAACCACCACCGCAGCGAAGCTGGCAAGGCTGCTCGCCGGGGAGCGCAACAAGAGACCGCTGCTCGTTTCCTGCGACGTCTACCGGCCCGCCGCGATCGAGCAGCTCCAGACGCTCGCCGCGCAGACCGGAGTCGATTTCTTCCCTTCGGAAGTCGGGCAAAGGCCGGTCGACATCGCGCTCGCCTCCCTCGACCACGCCAGGAAGCATTACCACGATGTGCTGCTCGTCGATACCGCTGGACGGCTTGCGATCGACGAGCAGATGATGCGCGAGATTGCCGCGCTTCACGGGGTGCTGAATCCTTCCGAGACGCTGTTCGTGGTGGACTCGATGCAAGGTCAAGACGCCGTCAACGTGGCAAAGACGTTCAATGAGAAGCTGCCGTTGACCGGTGTC
>WNEY01004594.1_pt1 | contig 10527 bp, 11 predicted proteins | sample 5400531 | NCBI WGS metagenome assembly WNEY01 (sample SAMN13153338, study PRJNA577476) | soil metagenome | isolation source: 200 cm saprolite under Douglas fir tree site 1 | place: USA:California | collected 2015-04-18
ATGCCAGGACCGATGACGTGCTGAAGGCATCGCCGCAGCTGATGCCGTGGCGCCCGGAGGTGGGCATCGAGCCGCAGCTCAGCGATGCCGAGCTGGTCGCCCTCGCGGTGATGCAGGCACTGCTGGGGTACACCAGCGAGGCCCGCTGGCTGCGGCATGCCCGCAAGCATCTGCGTCACCTGTTCCCGTACCTGCCCCGGCAGCCCGGTTACAACAAGCGGCTGCGCAAGGCGGCCGGCACGGTCAGCGTGCTGATCGGGGTGCTGGCCCGCGACACCAGCCTGTGGTCCGACGACGTGCGGGTCGTCGATTCCACGCCGGTGGAGTGCGGCCGGTCCAGGGAGACCGCCCGCCGCTCGGAGCTGGCCGGATGGGCCGAGTACGGCTACTGCGCATCGCACTCGCGGTATTTCCGGGGCCTGCGGCTGCACCTGATCGCTACCTTGCACGGGCTGCCGGCCGGCGTCGCGCTCACCGGCGCCAAGGCAGACGAGCGGCAGGTCCTGCTGTGCATCCTGGCCGCCGGCCCGCAGCTCACCGCCGGCCGCGTCCGCCAGCTCATCATCGGGGACAAGAACTACTTCGGCGCCGACTTCGAGGCCGAACTCGCCGCAGGCGGCCTGACGCTCCTGCGCCCGGCTCGCAAGGGCGAGCCCCAGCGGCCCGGCAGCCGGTACTTCAAGCCGCTGCGCCAGACCGTCGAGTCGATCTTCGATACCTGCAAGGACCAGACTGACCTGGAACGACACGGCGGCAGGACACCACAGGGAGTCCTGGTCCGCGTCATGCAGCGCGTCCTGGCCCTGACCGCCGCCATCTGGCACAACGACCGCACCGGCCAGCCCGTCAAGCGCTCCCTGATCGCCTACGACCACTAACCCCTTGGAATCGATCATCTAGGCCTCGGCACAGGCCAGCATCCAGGTGAACTATCAGTTCAGCGGCTACCAGGCACCCATCAGCAGCCCACCCACCGTCAACACCGGCAAGGCCGGCCGGACCTACCCGGTAAAATGGCAGCCGGAAAACGCTAACAGCCAGTTCATCACCGCGCTCAGCGCCGTCACCGGCGTGACCTACAAACTGACATCCTGCGCCAGCTTCATCGGCGACCCTGCCGACGACCTCCAGGCAACCACCACCGGAGGCAGCGGCCTGCGCTACGACAGCACCGCCAACCAGTACATCTACAACTGGAAGACCCCGGGCCCGGGCTGCTACACGCTCTTCCTGCAACTCGACACCGGACAGACCTTCCCGGCCTACTTCCAACTCTCCTGACAGGCAAACGCACGCTCGGCTCGGATTGGCGCAGCGAGCGGGTTCAGGTTCCCAATCAGCCCACAGACCACCGGCTAGATCCTGCTCGCCGCTCGGCGCGTCAAGCATTGTTTTCGCGAGCAGTAGCGGCTGACCGGCCACGCTTACCGCGAACAAGACCTCTCAGAGCGCCCAGTACCGCCAAGGCCAACTATGTGATCAAGAACGGAATGATTCCGCGCGATCCAGTTATTGTACGGTGCCGGCCTTCTGCTTTCGCCTAATCTCAGCCTGCCGGCGGAACTCGCTGAGCGTGAGAAGCGCTGTTTCTGCCGCACCCAGCCAGCCGTGCCCAGGATCATATGCCGGCGCCGCGTTTATCGGCACGCCGTCCACCTCGATCATCCCGTTGTCATATGCGGTTATCCGAAGGGTAAGAGTCAGGCCCTTGTCACGAGGCGTGGGCTTGACATCCATCTCACCGCGGATGCGCTTGAGGGTTCCCGGCATCTTGGCCTCCTGGGCAGGCGGACAATGACGGCACAGCAGTAATTGAAATCTCCCCGATGCCATCGGCAGTGGTGGCTGCCGAACCGGGCGCCGGGCCGCAGGCGCTGAGGCCGCAGACGTGCGCGGGATCACCACGCCGGGCGTACCCTTTCCGACATGCAGCCGCGCCGGCACCGGATGCGCAGGCAGGCCCGCCGTGAGTCCGCCCGGGCCTGGATTGCCTCCGGCGCAACCGTCACCATCAAGACCTACGCGCGGCGCTACGGCGTGGATCGATACACCGCCCACGAGGACCTGACCGCCATCGGATTCCCGCTGCCCGACTCCGCCCAGCGGTGGGCGCACCGGCCGCCCCCGCAGCCCCGCCCGCGTCGCTCCGCCACCCCACGAGTACTCTTGGATGACGACTGGATCATGATTGAGGGGCGGCCGTACTTCGTCGCGGGCTACACCCCGGGCGGTGCTCCGTTTGGCATCTACCTCGACGAGATGGACGACGACTACCTGACCGGGTGATCACCCCAGGCAGGCCCGGCAAGCTATCCGGCCCGTAACCACCGGCATCGGCTCGATACTCACATCGCGGCATGAGAGTGCCTACGTGGTGCACGCACATCGACTACCCTGGCGGCGTTACGGTGTGCTCGCCGAACCGAAGCGGTCAATAAAGTATCGTGCCGCGCCGGTCATGGTCAGCATGCGAAAATTGAACCTCGCCAGCCGTTGTCGTTCCTGGATGCGGACCTCTCAGATGGTGCCGGAGGTTTCTGGTATGGCTCGGGCGATGAGGGACGAGGCCTATCGCGACGGCCAGTGGGCACAGCGCTACACGGGCAGGGTCGAGGCGGTCAACCGGTTTATCGACGAGCTGGGGGCCGGCCACGAGGCCGGCCACCCTCCGTACGTCCCTCCGATCTGCGGAGGGGTCGACGCGCTGGCTTTGAGCATCTCCCGGGATCCAGGCCCGAAAGCCGGCGGGATCAAGGGCAGCGGCTTTCTATCGGTCGAGAACGACGATCCCAGCGCTGAGCGGATGGGCCAGTTCCTCCGCAACGCGGGCATCGACTACGCGCATGTCCTTCCGTGGAATGCCTACCCGTGGTACATCAACAGCGACCCGACCGCCGGGCAACTGAGCGCCGGTGTTGAGCCTTTGCGGAACTTGATAACCCTGATGCCGCGCCTGCGCGTGGTGACCCTCCACGGAGCCGCGGCGGCTAAAGGCTGGAAGCTGTTCCTGCGCCAGCATCACGGCCTGATCGAACGGCAGGGCATAGTCTGGCTGGAGACCTATCACGCCAGCCGGCAAGCGCTTCAAACCCCGGACCCGGTCGAGCGGGAGCTACGCGAAGCCAGCATCAGCAACGCCTTCTCCCTCGCCGCAGCGGTCATGCGCTCCCCGATGTGGCCCACCGTTGACCGCGACCCAAGGTCTCAGCAGACCGAACCGGAGACGGCGTGACGCGCGCCGGCCCTTGTGAGCGGGAGCGTTCCGCGCAGAAGTGGCGCCATTGCAGCGGGATGGAACCACGGCGCCGCCAGTGTCCTTTCACGATAACGCGAACCGCGGCAGAGGTGCGCGGTCACACCCATCCGGCTGTAATGCATAAACATGCGCCCGCCGCCCGCCCACTAGGCCCCCGCATCCCCGGAACGACACGCACGGAAACCGCAGCCGTTATACAGGCGCGCTCACGCCGTGACCGCAAAGCAACACAGAACCAGGGTGCCCGCCAGCGACCGACCTGGCACCTGTCGCTGACCAGCAGCAACCCATCACACGCTCAATCGGTTACGAAACTTGCAGGCGCCCTGCCCACTAGGCCTTGGTCGCAGCTGAGGCAGCCACGGCTAACCGAGCAGGACTGCGACGCGTCGCTGCATGGTCATGGTCCCTGGCTGCGCAGCCACTCCTGATAGTCCTGTTGCACTTCTTCGTAATCATCGAGGAAACCGGTGTACCCGTCATACAGCAGTTTGGCGACCTGGTGCAGCTCGTTGAGCTGCTCGTAGAAGTTGACATTGACCTGGTCTGGCCGGGCGGCCCGCGGGCCGTGCTTGTCGTGCACTATGGCATACCGGAAGCTCTGACCAGTCTCATCTTCGCTGTCGAGCCAGTCCAGCAACTGTCGTGAAGCCCTGTCAATGCGGTTATCCGGGGCTCTGATCTCCAGGAGCCCCAGATAGCGGTCGAGCCGGTCCGCGAGCTGCTTTACGTTGTGCGTGTCCAGCTTCCGGTCGAGCTTCTCCGGTCTGAGATTCTCTTTGGTATAGCCACCGCGCACCAGGTAGCGCGCCGTCAGCCGGATCAGCCACTTCAGCGTGAGTTCGATGGCGTGCCGGTAGTTGTACAGGATCGGAATGGGCATGCTGTCGTCCGGGCCGTGCTCGATCCAATACCTCGCAGCGACCTCGGCCACCTTCAGATAGCCGCCTGCTATCGTGAGGTCGTCTTCGTGGCCGCCGAGAACAGCTATCTCGCTCAATGGCCGTCTCGGCCTTGGGAGGCCAATAACGTCTTCGAGTTCGTCCACCTGGTCAGGATCGCTGATCGAGATATCGCTCGCCAGCCATATTCGGGCGGCCGCCACATCCGAATCCTTCTGAAGTGTCTTCAAGATCGCGGTTAGGCAGCCGGGCGCGTTGCGGGTGCGGGATGCTTCGCACTCCAATCACCGATCGCGGAGCAATCGTGCGCCACGCTGATCAGGTTCCTCAGGACGAGCCCGTATGCCACCATCTCGGCGGCGGGCTTGCCGGACCCGAGGGAGCCAGGAGTAGGCACGGCGTATGTCAGTCTCAAGGCTCTTACCGCGTCCCTGACACGCGCAGCGCAGCGGCTGCGGGGCGGACAGAGCAGCCGGGCTCGCCAGCCCAGCCGTCCAGCTCGGAATGAGGGCGCGTATTGATCGCAGCGTCCTCGAAGGATGAGCAGCCGCCGAGCCCATGTCGGCTACGTCCGTCCTGATCTGGAAGGCAGCATGGCAGGCCGTGGCAGCAGCATCCGGAATCCTGGGCGGTGGGCTAAACGGGCTGGCAGCATGATGCGGTACGCCGTGACCAGCGCAGCCCGCCAGCAGGACGACGGCAAGCAGCGCCGCGGGAATCAGTTTCATGGCCCATTGTTTGCCGGGCATGGACGCTGAATCTACCCTGTACGCGCGTTCGTGGTAGCGGGCAATGGTTCCGTCGGCCCGTCAGATATCTGCGGGCATCAGGTCCGGGCCTGCAGTTAGGGCCGCCTGGTCGTGGCCTTGAATCTCAGCCCGGATCTGCTCAATCGTACGGTCATCGATGCTCTCAGCTGCGTTCATCGCGTCACGGTAGTACGAGGGATCTAGCGCACCATTGTTCGCTTCCCACGCTAAGAACAGCTGCCGGGCCGTCTCGTGCGCTGTGCTCCCTTGCTGCATGAAGCTGACCATTTCGGCTGATCCGAAGGCCAGCAGACGCGCATCGAGGATGTGCCAGTCCGGCTCGATATAGCGGCTGAGCACCGCCTGCGCGCGACGTTCTGTTTCAGCGTCGAGCGGCCTGGCGCGGTAATCGTGGGCTCGGTTCATCTGCCGGAACTGAACGGCGCCGATCGCCTCGACGTATGCTGCCACGCGCTGATCCCAGATGCGGTCGTCGCGGGCGCTTTTGAGCTGCATTCGGGTAACGGCCCGAGTCGTAAGAAAAGCTGTGATGGCAACCAGGGCGGACGCCCCGCCGCCGATCAGCGCGGCCTCGATAACGGGGTCCATGGCCGCAAACCTATGCCATTGACGGCATGAGCCGGGACGACTCATCCTTTGTCTGTTAGGACAGGAAGCAACCCGCCCAGATACTTCCTTCGGGACGGCCGGCAAGAAGCTGTCGGCGCGGTCGCGGAAACAAGATCCTGCTTGATCACGGAGCAGTTGCGGTGCGGAGCCGCGAGCAGCTACGAGAGCGCCTGCGGCAAACCCTCGCCGGAAACTACCCTGGCCAGCCAACTCTCGTGTAGCAATCCCGCTGGGCGGTTGCACTAATGGGCAGAGTGCCTGCAGCGGGGTGATCACGTTAGCGGGAGTGCGGTCGTTGGCGATCACGCGGGCGCGGCCTTTGGCGCGGACCCGCTGTATAGAGCTGGTATGGACCCATAGCGGGCGGGAGCCGAGGCTGGCGGGCCGGTTGGGCGAGCCGCTCGCAGAACTTTAAATGCGGCGTAGGTGTCAGTTCTGTAAAAATCTAGCGGAGAAGTTGAGATGCGGAATGGGCGGTATAGGTGGTGTATCAACCCCGTTCCTCGGGTCTGGATGTGGACGAAGATCTTGCGGCGGATGCGGATCACATCGCCCTGCTTGGCCTGGCAAGGTAGGCAATTCGCCGTCTTAGCCGGGTATGCTCGCCATGAGCGACTGCTCAGCAGCCTGATGGAGTTCCCGATCAGGTCCAGACCATACGCCGGTCTCGAGATCCGACTCGCTGCGTTTCTTTCACACAGCCGAGGCGGAGCGATGACGACGACCCAAGTAGCTGCTGCCGTGACCTATGACGGCACGAGTGCATTTCCCGCCGGGGGTCGCCCTGGCGAAAGCAACCCTGACGACACCAGCCCTGCTGGCTCTTCCGCGCAGCGGTTCGCGCAACTAACCGTGGCCGGCGTGATCGTGGCCGGCCCCTTCGCCGGGCTGGTCGCGGCGGTATGGCTGTTGTGGGGTCGAGGCATCGACCTAACCGATGTGATCCTGACGGTCTTTTTCTACCTGCTCACCGGATTCGGAGTGACGGTCGGTTTCCATCGCTGCCTGACGCACCGGAGTTTCACCGCCAAGCCGGCAGTCCGCCTCGCCCTCGCCGTCGCCGGGTCGATGAGCTTTCAGGGCGATGTCATCGGCTGGGTGGCCGTCCACCGGCGCCATCACGCGTTCACGGATCGGCCAGGTGACCCCCATTCGCCCTACCGTTTCGGCACCGGGCCGGCCGGCCAGGTGCGAGGCGCCCTGCATTCTCACGTCGGATGGCTGTTCCTGGCCGACCCGACGTCACGGGAGCGCTACACGCCCGACCTGGTCGCTGACCGGTCTATGCGAAAGGTGTCGCGCGCCTTCCCCGCCCTGTGCGTTGTGTCTTTGGCCCTGCCATGCGGCATTGGCTGGGTATTGGGTGGCTTCAGCGCTCACGCCGCTTTGCTGGGGCTGCTCTGGGCCGGCCTGGCTCGCATCTTCTTGCTCCAGCACGTGACCTGGAGCGTGAACTCGCTGTGCCACCTGATCGGCGACCGGCCATTCGTGACCCGCCGCCATGACCGAGCTACCAATCTCTGGCCGCTCGCGGCGCTGTCCCTCGGCGAGAGTTGGCACAACACGCACCACTCGGATCCGGCGTGCGCCAGGCACGGTGTCGATCGCGGCCAGCTTGACCTGTCGGCTGACCTGATCCGCATCTTCGAGCGGCTCGGATGGGTATCCAGCGTCCGCTGGCCGAATCCAGCCCGTCTCATCCAGCGCAGGCAAGCCAGCTAAGCACGGCGATTGGTTCTGGCTGGCGGGCGATATGCAGCGCCCGCCGCTCGGGACTCGCGCATCGGCCCGGCGAATCCGGCACTTCCCATCCGTTGGACGCCACTTACACTTACCACCCGTTGCGACGACTTACCTATGGTTGCGCCGGAATTTTGCCCGGAATAAACCGATTAAGAACGGCGCAATGGGTGGGAAGTCGGCGCAACGGGTGGGAAGTCGGCGCAACGGGTGGGAAGTCAGCCCCAGCCGATAGTAAGTCCGCCGACCGGACTACCAGTTTGGCTGGAAATGCCCGGTTCACCGACCGCGGACGGCGCGAGCCCAGCCCGACACCAGTTCGGGACCGGCCGCCAAACGACGAGGCGCGCCGCCAGGAGGTCAGATGCGTCCTCAGGCGATCTTGCGGTGGTAGGTGACCATGGCAAGGGCGTACGCGACGATGAGGGTGCCGAGGCACCAGGCGAGGGCGATCCAGATGTGGGTGCTGACTGGCTGCTTCGTGAACAGGTCGCGGATCGTGTTGACGATGGATGTTACGGGCTGGTTCTGGGCGAAGGCGCGCACCGGGCCTGGCATGGTGTCGGTGGGCACGAACGCCGAGCTGATGAACGGCAGGAAGATGAGCGGGTAGGCGAAGGCGCTCGCGCCGTCCGCGGACTTCGCAGCGAGACCAGGGATTACGGCAAGCCACGTCAGCGCCAGGGTGAACAGGATCAGGATGCCGGCGACCGCGAGCCACGACAGCACTCCCGCCCCCGAGCGGAAGCCCATGAGCAGGGCGACGAGCACGACGACGACAAGCGAGATCAGATTGGCGACCAGCGAGGTCAGCACGTGCGCCCACAGCACCGACGAACGCGCGATTGGCATGGACTGGAATCGCTCGAAGATGCCGCTCTTCATATCAAGGAAGAGCCGGAATGCGGTGTAGGAGATGCCAGAAGCAATCGTGATAAGCAGAATGCCGGGCAGCAGGTAGTTCACGTACGAACCTGACCCTGATCTGATCGCGCCGCCGAACACATAGACGAACAGCAGCATGAAGGCAATAGGCATGATTGTGGTCGTGATGATCGTGTCCAGGCTGCGCGTGATGTGGCGCAGGGACCGTCCGAGCAGCACGGCGGTGTCGCTGAAGAAATGTGTGCTCATCGGTTGTTCCTTACCGATCCTTGCCGTCACCGACGATGGCAAGGAAGACTTCCTCGAGCGTCGGTTGTTTCTCGACGTACTCGACTTTGGCGGGCGGGAGTAGTTGCTTGAGTTCGGCGAGGGTGCCGTTCGCGATGATCCGCCCCTCGTGCAGGATCGCGATCCGGTCGGCGAGCTGTTCGGCCTCGTCCAGATACTGCGTGGTGAGCAGCACGGTCCGGCCCTGCCCGGCGAGCTCTTTGACGCTGTTCCACACTTCGACCCGAGATTGAGGGTCGAGCCCGGTGGTCGGTTCGTCCAGGAAGATCACCGGCGGATTCCCGATGAGGCTCATGGCGACGTCCAGGCGGCGACGCATGCCTCCCGAATACGTCGACACCTTTCGCCCCGCCGCGTCGGTGAGCTGGAAGCGAGCCAGCAGGTCAGCCGCGATCCGGTCGGCGTCCTTCAGGTGCCGCAACCGGGCCACCAGCACCAGGTTCTCTCGCCCGGTGAGTATCTCGTCCACGGCCGCGAACTGCCCGGTGAGGCTGATCGACTCCCGCACGCATCCCGGCTGCGCGGCGACGTCGAAAGAGTCGACGGTGGCCGTCCCCGCGTCGGCCTTGAGCAGCGTGGACAGGATTTTCACGACCGGGGTCTTGCCCGCGCCGTTGGAGCCGAGCAGGGCGAAGATGCTGCCCCGCGCCACGTCGAAGTCCACGCCGCGCAGCACGCGCAGCTTCTGGTACGACTTCTCAAGACCCTGCACGCGGATCGCCTGGTCCGGTGGTGTTGTCATGGGGACACTCCTTCGGTTCCGGTGTCTTCGCGGGCGGCGCGCCCGATGGTGCTGCTCAGCCGTTCCCGCTCCCGGACGATCCACTGACCCCACGGGTAGTTCTGGAGAAACGCCTCGGCGAACTCCACGGGGTCCTCGCCGACGATCTCGCGGATCGGGGTTCCGCTCGCCGCGCCCTGCTCGAACAGATCGGCCAGGTCCTCCAGCATCGACAGCCCGCCATCGGCCGTCCCGTGCCCGAAGTACCACGAGTACCGTTCGAGTGCATCGATCGCCGTGTGAAGCCGTTGCGTGCGCGCCTTGTACTGCCGGTAGCGCCTCTTCTGCTTGATCCGCCCTTCGGCCATGGCTATTTGCCTCCTTCGCGGAGCTGTTCGAGCCGTTCTGCGAGGAAGCTCCAGTTCCTCCAGAATTCTTCGAGGTATTCGCGTCCCTGAGCCTTGAGTGAGTACACCTTGCGCGGCGGCCCCTTCTCGGAGGGGACCTTCTCCACGTCGACGAGTCCGCGCTGCTCGACCCTGATGAGCAGCGCGTAGACGGTCCCTTCGGCGATATCGGAGAAGCCCTTCTCCCGCAGCCAGGCCGTGATCTCGTAGCCGTACGCGGACCGGTCGGACAGGATCGCGAGGACGATGCCCTCCAGCGTCCCCTTGAGCATCTCCGTCACCTGCTTGCCCACGGAGCCTCCTCGCAGCTACTCAGTGACATTGACTACCGGTACATAGTAACACTGAATAGTGGAGGCGCAAGCCGGGACCGCACGCGGCCAGAGCTGGCCGCCCGCCAACACTGACTAACACAAATTTTCTAAGAAAGATTGGTGATGGTTTTGACCTTGCCGCCGGAGGCCAGTCGGGCAGCGGGCGAGTCCGTAGCTAGCACAGATGAGCCGTGATCGCCGAGGCCATCTTGCGCAGCCAGGCCTCGGCGCGCGGCAGCTCGTGCTTGGCGCCGTCCTCCCATTGCTTGCGGAACACCGGGTCGAGGGCGGCGTTGGCGCGGGACTCCTCGTGATAGCGACGCGCCACGTCGACGGCGAACGGCGCGAACTCCGCGCGATGCTGTGCCGTCATACCGTAGGCGTTCGCGAACACCGCGATCCGGTGCGGGATCTCGAGGTCCGCGAACGCGGGTGCCCGGTCTTGCGGGTCGCGCAGCGGCGTCCAGTACCACAAGGCGTTGGCGACGTCGTAGAGCCTGGTGGTCGGATGGGCCAGGTCGAAGTCGATCAGCGCGACCGGCAGTCCGCCGCGAAAGACCACGTTGCCTGGGTAGTAGTCGCAGTGGCTGACCAGTTCGGTCCGTCTGCTGACCGGGCGTCCCTGTCCCTTGTTA
>WNEY01004595.1_pt1 | contig 10525 bp, 8 predicted proteins | sample 5400531 | NCBI WGS metagenome assembly WNEY01 (sample SAMN13153338, study PRJNA577476) | soil metagenome | isolation source: 200 cm saprolite under Douglas fir tree site 1 | place: USA:California | collected 2015-04-18
AAAGAAATCCTCCCGGAAAGCTCCTTCTTTCACCGCGGCGGCCAGGTCGCGGTTGGTGGCGGCGATGACCCGCACGTCCACCTTGCGGGACGCCGTGGACCCGAGCGGGACGAACTCGCGCTCCTGCAGAAAGCGCAGCAGCTTTACCTGGTTGGCGGCAGGGACCTCGCCGATCTCGTCGAGAAAGAGCGTCCCGCCGTCCGCGCGCGCGAGATGTCCCGTCCGCTTCTCCTGCGCGCCGGTGAAGGCGCCTCTCTCGTATCCGAACAGCTCCGACTCCAGCAGCGTCTCGGGCAGCGCGGCGCAGTGCACCTCGATCAGCGGCCCTCCGGCGCGCTTCGAGGTGAAATGAATGAAGCGCGCCAGCTGGCTCTTGCCCGTGCCGCTCTCGCCCAGAAGCAGCACGCTCGCGTCGGAGGCCGCCACCTTGCGCGCCTCCTCCAGCGCGGCTTTCATGCCCGCGCTCTCCGCCACCAGCCGCGGCACGAGCTGCTCCACCAGCCGCTCGCTCTTCGCCTGCGCCGCCTGCTGCTCGGCGAGCCGGCGCACGCGCAGGCGCAGCTCGTCCGCGGCGAATGGCTTGAGCAGGTAGTCGGCGGCGCCCGCTTTCATCGCCGCGACGGCGCTCTCGGCGGTCCCGAAGGCGGTCATGACGATCACCTCGCAGCCGCGCGCCCGCGCCTCGCGCAGCACGGAAAGGCCGTCGACCTCCGGCATGCGCAGATCGGTGACCACCACGTCGAAGGGCCGCGCGGCAAGCTCGACCAGCGCCGTCCTCCCGCCCCCCACGCGCACCACCGCGTGGCCTTCGAGCGAGAGCATCTCGGCCACCAGCTTGCCCAGCTTGGGCTCGTCGTCGGCCACCAGCACGCGCGCCATGCAGCACTCCTTACACCGGCAGGCTCACTTCGAACACCGCGCCCGGCGGGCCGCCGGCGAGGCGCAGCGTACCGCCATGGCGCTCGACGATGCGCCGCGCGATGTAGAGGCCGAGGCCGGTGCCGCCCTCCTTGCGGGTGGCGAAGGGATCGAAGAGGTGCAGGCCTCTGGGCACGCCCGGCCCGAAGTCCTGCACGCGGACGCGCACGGCGCCGCCCGATGCCTGTGCGGAGAGCACGATCTCGCCCTCCTTCTGCGCCTCCGCCGCGTTGGCGAGCAGGTTCGCGACGACCTGCCGCAGGCGGCCTGCGTCGCCCCGAAGCGGGGGCAACGGATCGAGCTCGAGCCGCACGCGCACGGCGCGGAACGAGGCCTCCGCCCCTTGCGCGGCATCGGAGAGGATCGCGCCCAGATCGACCGGGGCGGTGGTCAGCGGGCGATCCCTGCCCAGATCGAGAAAATCTTCCGTCAACAGGCGCAAGCGCTCGATCTCCTGCAGCACATCCTGCAGCGCTTCGCGATCGCGCTCGGGGAGCTGCGCGCCTTGGCGCTCGCGCATCAGCTCCACCGTGCCGCGCATGACGCCGAGCGGATTGCGGATCTCGTGCGCGGCCATGGCCGCCATCCGCGCCATCGCCTCGCCGCGCGCCGCGCTTTGCGCCGCGCGTCCCCAGCGCGCCGCCAGCACCAAAAGCGCGATCGCCGAGAGCAGCGAGAGCGCCAGCGCCGCGTTCCGGGCCTGCAGCAACCTGCGCCGCGGCTGGACGAATCTCTGCCCCGCCTCGAGCGCCAGCACGGCGCTCGCGCCGGGCAGCGGAAAGTATCCGGTCGCTACAGTCAACTCGCCGATGTTCCAGGTCGGCGCCACGCTCTGTTCGCCGGCCAGCGCGCGGCGAACGCGCTCCGGATCGACGCGCAGCAGATCCGCCTTGCGCCCCGAGCCGCCGGCCGCGTCCTCGAGCACGACGAGCTGGCCGTCGAGCAGGTACGCGCCGTCGAGCGCATTCGCGTCCATCAGGGCCTTGAGCCGGCGCGACCCGGGCTGCGGGGCGCCCAAGAGCAGCGCCGCGGACTCCCCGGCGGCGCGCAGGCGCTCGTCGAGAACGCGGTCGAGCGCGCCCTCCGCCGCCCGGTGCAGAAAGAGGGTCGCAGCGAGCGCGCCTGCGAGGCCCAGTGCCGCGAGCAACAGCGGCGCGCGCATCAGTAAATCCCCACCGCGTACGCGAGCCCGAGCGTCGCGTACCCGCGCCGATAGGTCAGCTCGCCCACGTTGGAGATTGCGTCGCGTCCGCCGGCCACGAGGCGCACCGTCCAGCGCTCGCCCACGTCCAGTTCGGCGGCCAGCAGCGCATCGAGCAGTACATCCTGCCTCTGCACTGTCAGCGCCACGTCCACAGCCTGGTAGTTGCGGAACGCGGCGCTCGTTTCCAGCGAGACGCGCCAGCGGTCGAAGGAAAGCCGCAGCCCTGCGCGCGGGCCGTGCTCCAGATAGCTGGTCGCGAGCTGCACGGTTGCGTCGTAAGCGCCGCGATAGCCCGCTTCCACCGTGAGCGTCGGGCTGGCGCGCCACGCCGCCCAGAACTCGGCGCCGTGAAGGACACCGGAAAAGGCGGAAGTCGTGCCGGTGCGGTAGTTCTCGAAGCGCGCCGCATACGCCGCTCCCAGGGTCCATGAGGAGAGCCCGAGCCTGCCGCCCAGGGCGAGCCGGTGCGCCGAGAGATAGGGCGCGCCGCCCAACGTGACGAAGTCATAGTCGTACTCCGCGGTGAGCTGCCGCACGCGCGGACCGAGGACCCAACCCGCCGCCCCGGAGGCGGCGCCCAGGTCGTAGTCGCGGAGCTGCACCTGCGCGCGATAGAGCCCGGCGGCGCGGAGGAAGAGGCCCTCCTCTCCCATGGGCCGGAAGGCGAGCGCCAGCGTGGCGGAGCCGAGCGCGTCGCCCGCGAGCGGCGTGCCGGCCGGCGAGAGCGTCACGTTGCTGTCGTATCCCGACTCGACCATCGCCCACAGCGACAGCCGTCCCGAGGTCCGCGCCACCCGCAGGAGCCGCCCCGCCTGCTCGCTCACCGAGGACGTGCCTTGCGCCACCTCCTCGAAATGCCGCGCCGCCTGCTCCTCGTCGCCGTGGCGGAGCGCGATTAGGCCGAGGAACAAGCGCGCCGAATCGGCCAGCGACGGCTTCTCCTGCGCCGCCAGGAGGAGCGGCCGCGCCGCCTCGTCCTCGCCCAGCTCGTAGAGGCAGATCCCCTCCAGCAGCGCGGCCGCCGGCTTGGCGATCCCGTCCAGCAGCCGGATGGCGCCCAGGCGATCTCCAGCGTCCATCAGCTCGCGGGCGCGGGCGAAGCGATCGTCCTCGCTGTTGCAGGCGGCCTGCAGCCCGGCCTGCGCGCGCGCATTTGCGGGGTCGAGCCGCAGCGCCTCGCGAAAGGCGAGGAGCGCGGTCTCATGCCCGCGCTCCGACTCCGCGACCTCCAGGTAGGCCTGCGCGGCGGCAGGATCGAGCTGTGGCGCCGGGGCCGGCGGAGCGCACGGGTCCGCCGCGGCGAGGAGCAATGCGAAGAGCATTCATTTCATCCGAGCATCATTTCATCCGCGCCGCCAGCGCCTCGGCTTCAGCGCGGTACGCGGCGGAGAGCGCCGGTCTTTTCGCAGCGCGCGCCACCGCTGCTTTCTCGCGGTACCAGTCGATGGCGCCCTGCTTCGGCGGCGCGGCGAAGACCGCGGCGATCTTCTCCCGCGTCTGCCGCACCTGCTCGGCGATGCGCGGACCGCTCCCGTTGCCCACCTCGGCGAGCAGCTTGTCGGCGCAGAGATAGAGCCGCGCTCCGTAGCAGGCGAGCGCGCGGTAGTAGTCGAGCAGCGCGTCGCGGGCTGCCGGGGCGGTCTTCTCCGCTTGCGCAAAAGCCTCGATGGCCTCCTCGGGCCGATCGAGCTTGACCAGCGACGCCGCCGCATACCAGGAAGCCTCACCGGAGCCCAGCTTCCCGGCTACGCGAAACTCGACCAGCGCCTGGGGAAACTCGCCCGCCCGGAAATGTCGGGCGCCGGCGAGCAGATGCTCGTCGGCGCCCGGTGTTGCCGCGAGAAGCGCGGCGATCAGAACGAGCCGCGCCATCCCGATCGATCAATGATGCCCGTGGCCAGCGCCGGGGTCCGCAGGCTTGCCGGAGCCGGGGGTGCTGCCGCCGCGCGCATCGGTGGCGCGGGCCTGTCCGGCCGCCGCGTGGCTGTCGGAATTGGCGCTCTTGGCCGCGCTGGCCGCGGCGCCCTTGGCCGACTTGTTGGCCGCGTCGTCCTTGGCCGTGTCGGCATCGCCCTTGGCGTGCTTGTCGGCCTCGTCGGTGGTCTTGTCGGTCTCGGCGTCGCTCTCGTTGTCGTGCGTGCCCTTCTTGGCTTGCGCCTCGGCCTTCTCCGCCGCGCCGTTCTTGCCGTGGGCGATGTTCGCCTGCACGAACCTGGCGTTATCCGAAGCCGAGGCAGGCAACGTGGGCGGCGTCTTGGGAGCATCCGCCTGCGTTTCCAGCGCCTCGTGGGCCGCCGACTTTCCCTCATCCGCGCGGGCTGGCCTGTTGATCAAGAGCCCCAGCGCGGCCGCGCTCGTAGTGATCCAGAGTTTCATGGTCGTATCCTCCTGGGCACTCTACAGAGCAACCGCCGTGCCATGAGACTACCCTCGGTAGCCACCGCCCGGAGTGTACCGATCGGTACGCCCCGCGAACCATTCAGGACATCAGCGAAGATCGAGCACCCGCAGCGAGGTCAGCCCGACCAGCGTTCCCAGCACTTCCGTCTCGGTTTTCCCGGCCACCTTGAGCAGGTCGGCCACGGTCTTCGACCCGTCGCAGCGCGGGAGCAGGTGCGCTTCCCACGACTGCAGCTCCACGTCGCTGAGGTTGAACGACGGCTCCTGGCTGGGCACGGGCCGGACATTCTCCGGCATCAGCCGCTTGAGCCGCTCCGGTTTGTACAGCTTCTTCACGCCGCGCATGATCAGGTTGGCGGGGTGGATGTCGAGCTTGATCGCTTCCTTCCGCGCCCGCGCCTGGAAAGAAAGCGTGAAGCTCCCCTCCTCCCAGGCAAAGACCGAATAGAGGATGCTCTTGATCTGCTGCCCGACGTAATAGAGGCGCTCCTCGTCGGTCAAGGCGCCCATGAGGATGAGCACGTCTCCGGTGCGCTGCCTGGTGGTGGCGGCTTCCTCGGCGGCCTGCTTGAGGGTCCCCTCGTCGATCTTCCCCGCGCGGACGAGGAACTGGCCGAGGCGGTCGGCGACGAGATTGGAGAGCGCGAACACCGGCATGCCGCTCTCGAAATAGATGATCTTCTTCACCTGCCCTTTCTGCAGGCCCAGCTCGCCGGTCTCCTTGGCCTGGTAGAAGGCGGCGAGCAGGTGCGGCAGGTTGTCCTTGAGGTCGCCCCGGCGAACGCCTTCCTTGCCGGGAATCTCGTGGATTGCTTCTGAAGGCAGCTGCTCGCCCCTGCCGGAGATCGGCCCCGTCGTCACCGCTGTCGAGTGCACCGTGGGCTGCATGACGGGCGGACCCGGCCGCGAATCGCGCATGCGCTGCACCTGCTCGCGGTTCATCGGCTTGAGCCGCACGGGGGAGGTGCCTTCCTTCTTCCCATGCCCCACCAGATCGATGTGGCCGGTGAGCTGCATGGCCTCGGCAGCCTCGGCAACTTGTGGTCCGGCCTCCACGTCCCACGCCTGCTGCTGCGCCTCCGCCTCGGGCAAGGGCACGACTTTTCGCACGGCTTCGAGCAGCGCCGTGCGCTCGAAAGGCTTCTCGAAGTAGGCGAGCGCGCCGTACTTGCCGGTGGCGTTGGCGGACGCCTTTCCGCCCTTGTGCACGCCGGACATGAAGATGAAGGGAATCTTCAGTCTCCTGAGCGCCTCGGCCACGTCGAACCCCATCAGGTCGGGCAAGAGAACGTCGAGGATGGCGAGGTCGGGCCGGTCCTTGCGCACGTGGTCGAGCGCGGTCCTGCCGCGCGCCGCCGTCTGCACCACGTAACCCGCCTCCTCGAAGGACGAGGAGAGCAGCGTCAGCAGCTCGGGGTTGTCGTCGACGACGAGAATCCGCGGCACGCTTCGAGCCTACGCTGTGGTCAAATCGGCGGCAAGCCATTGATCGCTCTGGAATGGAATGTTAAGCAGGTCCGCTTTTGCGAGTTGGGCACACGATCCAAATCGTGTCCCCCACCGCGATGGCGCACACCATGCGCCGAATCCACGCCAAGGTCTTGTTTTCCGTCTTGATCGCTCTCGCCGCCTGCAAGTCGAAGGAGCAGGGCAGCGGGATGACGAGCGCGGGGGCGACCGGGCCCATCGTCGTCGGCGAAGTGGGGTCGATGACGGGCACCGAGGCGACGTTCGGCACATCCAGCGACCGCGGCATCCAGCTCGCCGTCGGCGAGACCAATGCAGCCGGCGGCATCAAGGGCCGCCAGGTGCAGATCATCGCGCTCGACGACGAGGGAAAGCCGGAGGAGGCCGCCACCGCCGCCACCCGGCTCATCGCCAGCGAGCACGTGGTGGCGCTGCTCGGGGAGGTGGCCTCCACCCGCTCGCTCTTCATGGCCCCCAAGGCGCAGGCCGCGAAAGTGCCGATGGTTTCGCCTTCCTCCACCAACCCCAAGGTCACGCAGGTGGGCGATTACATCTTCCGCGCCTGCTTCATCGATCCCTTCCAGGGATACGTGATGGCCCGCTTCGTCCACGACAACCTCAAGCTGAGCAAGGCGGGCATCCTCAAGGACGTGCGCAACGACTACTCGGTGGGCCTGGCGCAGAACTTCACCGAGTCGTTCAGCAGGCTGGGCGGGCAGATCGTCGCCACCGAGAGCTATTCGTCGGGCGACGTGGACTTCAAGGCGCAGCTCACCAACATCAAGAACGCGCATCCCGAGGTGCTCTACGTGCCCGGCTACTACACCGACGTGGGCCTGATCGCGCGGCAGGCGCGCGAGGCGGGGATCACCGCGCCGATGGCCGGAGGGGACGGCTGGGACAGCGAGAAGCTCTACGAGATCGGCGGTGCGGCGCTCGAGGGCAGCTACTTCTCCAACCACTATTCGGTCGACGATCCCAGCCAGCGCATCCAGGACTTCGTCGCCAAGTTCAAGAAGGCTTACGGCGGACAATCGCCCGACTCGCTCGCCGCGCAGGCCTACGACGCGGCGGGAATGCTCTTCGACGCCATGAAGCGCGCCACAGGCCTCAACGGCCCTTCCATCCGCGACGCGCTCGCGCAGACCAAGGCCTACAAGGGCGTCACCGGCGACATCACCATGGACTCGAACCGCAATGCCTCCAAGCCGGCGGTCGTGCTCAAGGTCGGCAAGGGCGGCAAGTACGAATTCTCCGGCCGCATCGTGCCGGAAGGCCTGCGCGCCGAGGCTCCCCTTCCTGCCGAGGCGCCCAAGAAGGCTGATTGACCGAACTGCTCCAGCACCTCGTCAACGGCGTCAGCCTGGGCGCGATCTACGCGCTCATCGCGCTCGGCTACACCATGGTCTACGGCGTGCTCAAGCTGATCAACTTCGCCCACGGCGACGTCTTCATGCTCGGGTCGATGATCGGCTGGTATGCCTCGGCGCGCTGGAGCAGCGAGGCGCGCAACCCGAGCATCGCCGGCGCGCTGGCGGTGACGCTGCTCTCGATGGTGGTCTGCGGCGCGGTCGGATTCGTCATCGAGCGGGCCGCTTACCGGCCGCTGCGGGGCGCGCCGCGGATCAATTCATTGATCACCGCCATCGGCGTGAGCTTCTTTCTCGAATATGGCGGGCAATACCTCTTCGGGCCCAATCCGCGCGCGTTCGGCGTATTGCCGCACCAGGCCCCGCTCCATGCCGGCGGCCTGACCATCGGGTACGTCGACCTGGTGACCATCGGCACTTCCATCGTGCTGATGCTCGGGCTGCAGCGGATCGTCTTTCACACCCGCATGGGCACCGCGATGCGCGCGGTGTCCTGGAACCCGTCGGTGGCGGCGCTGATGGGGGTGAACATCGACCTGGTGATCTCTTTCACTTTCGTATTGGGCTCGGTATTGGCGGCGGTGGCGGGAATTCTTTATGCCTCGAAGTATCCCAGCGTGCATCCCTTGATGGGGCTCATGCCGGGATTGAAAGCATTCGTCGCCGCGGTATTGGGCGGGATTGGAAACGTACCGGGCGCGATGCTCGGCGGATTGCTCCTCGGGCTCGCCGAGCAGCTGGTATCGGGATACACCAGCTCCTCCTGGCGCGACGCGGTGGCCTTCTCGATCCTGATATTGATCCTGTTGGTAAAGCCATCGGGCCTCCTCGGCAAGACCGACGCGGAGAAGGTCTAGCGTGGCCGGCTTCTCCGGCGGATCGGCCCTCAAGCGCGCGCAGCGCGGATTGCGCAGCTGGATTCCGTTCTTTGCCGCGATACCGTTCCTTTATCTCATCGAAGCAAAGGTCGCGAGCGACCCCGGCCTCGAATACGTCTTCCAGAACATCAACCACATCGGCATCGCCATCATTCTCGCCGTATCGCTCAATCTGGTGAACGGCCTCACCGGCCAGTTCTCCATCGGCCACGCCGGTTTCATGGCCATCGGCGGATACGTCAGCGCGGTGATGATCATGCGCGGGCCGCAGGAAGATCCTTACCGGCTCTTCTTCCTCCTCAGCGTGCTCACCGGCGCCGGCGCGGCGGCGATCGCCGGATGGATGGTCGGCAAGCCTTCCCTGCGCCTGCGGGGCGATTATCTCGCCATCGTCACGCTGGGATTCGGCGAGATCATCCGCGTGATCATCGAGAACACGCCTTTCTTCGGCGGCGCCATCGGGCTCTCGCCCATTCCCCACCGCGCCGACTTCACCTGGATCTGGGCCACGGCCATCGTCACCATCCTCATCGCCAAGCGCCTGCGCGACTCGACGCACGGCCGGGCCTTCCTCAGCGTGCGCGAGGACGAGGTGGCCGCCGAGGCGATGGGCATCGACACCACCGCCTACAAGGTGCGGGCCTTCGTCATCAGCGCCTTCTTCGGCGGGGTGGCGGGAGCTTTGAGCGGAGCTTTCGAGGGAAACCTCGCCCCGCAGAGCTTCACCTTCGTGCGCAGCTTCGAGATCGTCGCCATGGTGGTGCTGGGCGGAATGGGATCGATCACCGGCGCCACCATCGCCGCCAGCGTATTGACCATATTGCCGGAATACCTGCGCGCATTGGCCAATCTGCGCATGGTCATCTATTCCGTGGCATTGGTGGTGCTGATGCTGGTGCGGCCGCGCGGCCTTCTGGGCACGACGGAGCTGTGGGATTTCTTCCGCAAGAAGCGCCCGCCGCGGGGGAAGCGCGAGGCCACCGAGCTGCTCATCGACGTGCGCAAGGCGACCATCCGCTTCGGCGGCCTGACCGCGGTCTCCGAGTTTTCGCTGGCGGTAAAGCCCCGCGAGCTGGTGGCATTGATCGGGCCCAACGGCGCGGGCAAGACCACCATCTTCAACATGCTCACCGGCGTCTATCCGCCGGATGATGGAAGTATCGTCATCATGGGCCGCGACACCCGCGGCCTCGCGCCCCACGACATCGCGCACCTGGGCGTCGCCCGCACTTTCCAGAACATCCGGCTGTTCCGTGAGCTGTCGGCGTTCGACAACGTCCGCATCGCCTGCCACCATCTGACCCGCGAGTCGATGGGCGCGGCGGTTCGCCACGGCGAGTTGAGCCTCGTCGAGGAAAGCTGGATCGCCGAGCGCGCCGAAGAGCTGCTCGAGGTGATGAGCCTGGGAAGCCGCCGCGACGAGCTGGCCAGGAACCTGCCCTACGGCGAGCAGCGCCGGCTGGAGATCGCGCGCGCGCTCGCCACCGGACCCCAGGTCCTGCTCCTCGACGAGCCCGCCGCCGGGACCAATACCCGCGAGAAGGGCGAATTGATGCAGTTGATCCGCTCCATCCGCGACCGGTTCGGCGTGGCGATCGTATTGATCGAGCACGACATGAAGCTGGTGATGGGAGTCTCGGAGAGGATCCTCGTCCTCGATCACGGCGTCACCATCGCGCAGGGATTGCCGCGCGAGATTCAATCGAATCCCAAAGTGATCGAGGCATATCTCGGCGAGAAATATGCCAAAGAGCATTTCGGGGCCCCGGCGTGACGCTCCTCGAGCTCGCCGGCGTCGACGTGCATTACGGCGCCGTTCCCGCCTTGAAAGGCGTCTCCTTCAAAGTCGACGAGGGCGAGATCGTCACCTTGATCGGCGCGAATGGCGCGGGAAAGACCACCACGCTGCGCGCGGTCTCCGGAATGCTCAAGCCCAGCGCCGGCAGCATCCGTTACGGCAGGGCGGAGGTTGCGGGCTTCAAGCCGCACAAGCTGGTCGAGCGCGGCCTCTGCCACGCTCCCGAGGGCCGGGGGATCTTTCCCAATCTCACCACTCGTGAAAATCTTCTACTCGGCGCATTTCTGCGCCGCGATCAGGACGGCATCAACGCCGCTCTGGAAAAAGGATTCACGCTCTTTCCGCGCCTGAAAGAGCGCGAGAAGCAGATGGCCGGCACTCTCTCGGGCGGCGAGCAGCAGATGCTCTCCATCGCCCGCGCGCTGATGGCGAGGCCGAAGCTGCTCCTCCTCGACGAGCCTTCCCTGGGGCTCGCCCCGCAGGTCACCGA
>WNEY01004596.1_pt1 | contig 10525 bp, 9 predicted proteins | sample 5400531 | NCBI WGS metagenome assembly WNEY01 (sample SAMN13153338, study PRJNA577476) | soil metagenome | isolation source: 200 cm saprolite under Douglas fir tree site 1 | place: USA:California | collected 2015-04-18
ATCGGTCTATTCTTTCGCAATGATCGACAACGCGCACCGGTCCCGCGCTCGAAGCCCATCAGCGATTCATGCTGTGGCTGGTGCCGGCAGTCGAGAAGTTTCCGCGCTCGCAGAAGTTCCTACTCGGCGACCGCATTCAGGCCACGGCGCTCGACGTTTTGGAGGCGCTGATCGAAGCGACCTACATGCGCGACCGGCGCGGCCATCTCGCTCGCGCCAACCTGGGCCTCGAGAAGCTGCGCGTCTTCTTTCGTCTCGCAACCGAGCTGCGCCACCTCGATCTGCGCCGCTACGAGCGCGCCGCGCGCTCGATCGACGAAATGCGGGCAAGCTCTGGATCGGAACCTCGACATAGCGCCGCGAATTAATCGTCTGGGCCGGTTGTCGCGGACCGTGCCATGCCTACATCTGGGCAGCCAGGCACCACCACGGGCACAAACGATGGAACGACGACCGCAGTCTGCCACCGAGCAACCGGCCTCCGAGCCCGAGATCATTCCGCCGGAACGCGGCCGCAAGCGCCCGCCATGGGACGGCGGGGGCGGAGGCGAGGGCGTGCAGCGGGTTTATGTCGCCAGGGTCGGACCGTTCAGTTTCATATTGCTGGCGCTGGCGATTGCCATCCTCACCGCCGTGGCGCTGGTCATCCTGCTGGGCGCCTTCCTGGTCGCGGTACCGCTCGCCTTCCTGCTGCTGGCGATTGCCTTGATCGCCGGCATCATGCGTCGCCGCCCGCGTTGAACGCAGTCCGACGGGGTAGGGTGGGCAAAGGCGCGCGTGCTGTGCTGTTTCCGCGTGGGCAAAATCGCGCGCGCGCCGTGCCCACCTGCAAACGGTACGGCAGGCGATTTTGCCCACCCTACAAATCTCTTCACGCTCCGAAAAGTTAGCGGGCCGAGCACCTGAGGTGCTCGGCCCGCTTTTGCCTTATCATGAGTGTTTTACGAGTTGGCGCGAGGGGGAACTCGCGATCAGAGAGCATTCACTCCGGACTGCTTGAGAAGGTCCGCCATCTTGTTCCGGGCATAGAACATGCGGGTCTTCACGGTCGCGGCCGGGACGCCGACGATCTGCGCGACCTCGTCGACCGACTTCTCGTGATAGTAGACGAGATCGATCACCTCGCGATGCGCCGGCGACAGCTGCGACAGGCACTTCTGCACGATCGTGCTGCGATCCTTGTTGTAAACCGTCGTCTCCGGATCGTCGGAGGGGTCCTCGATGGTCGCCGCCATCACGTCGTCCAGCTGCTCGTCGGAACGGCGACGGAGCGCCGACAGCGCCTTGTAGCGCGCGATCGCCAGCAGCCACGTCGAAACCTGGCACTTCGCCTCGAACCCGTCGGCCTGCCGCCACACGTCGAGGAAAACCTCACTGACGAGATCTTCGGCGAGCGACACATTGCCGGTGAGGCGAACGATGAAGCGGTAAACCCGCACGTTGTGACGACCGTAGAGCACCTGCATGGCGCGCTTGTCGCCGTCTGCGATCAATCCGATCAACGCCTCATCGGACGTGTCAGGGACAAAAGCCCTGACCCGCGGAGGCGCGATGTCGCGCAGCGCATATCCCGATTGCATGACGATCCCCTCTTAACCAGCCCTTAACGTGACTGATTAGCAAACGCCTGTTGCTTGGATGTTACGTGGAAGAGGAAAAATGGTTTCGTCGCCGGGGCCGATTATTTCGTCGCAGGGTGTTGCCACGAAACACAAGGTAAAATAATACCTATTTTTGTTTCGTCCGGAGGTAAATTTAGCTAGTCCACCGACTGTGTGTCGCCCGAGGGGGAGAACAGGTAGCCGCCGCCCCGGATCGTCCGGATCACCGACGGATGGGTGGGGTCCGGCTCTATTTTCCGCCGAATCCGCATGATTCTCAGGTCGATGGCCCGGTCGAACGCCTCCGCGTCCCGGGCATTGGCGAGCTCCAGCAGCCGCTCGCGCGAGAGCACCCGCTTGGGGTTGGCCGCGAACACCTTGAGCAGCCCGTATTCCGAGGCGGTGAGCGGGTGCTCGTTGCCCTGGTCGTCGCGCAGCGCCTGGGCGTCCTGATCGAGCCATTTGGTCCCGAAGCGGACCAGGCTGCGCTCGGGCGCCTTCGGGGCGGCTGCGGGCAGGGCCGGCTGGGGAGCCGGGGGCGGGCCGGCGACGCTCCGGCGCAGCACCGAGCGGACGCGCGCCAGCAGCTCGCGCAGCTCGCACGGCTTGGCGAGGTAGTCGTCGGCGCCGAGCTCGAGCCCGACCACCCGATCGATCGCGCTCGCGGTCGCGGTCAGCATGATGATCGGCACGCTGGTGCGCCGCTTGAGATCGCGGATGATCGAAAGGCCGTCTTCCTCGGGCATGTTGAGATCGAGCACGATCAGGTCGGGCATCTGCCCGGCAATGGTCTGGCGCAGGCTGACGCCGCCGTCGCAGAGCGTGACGTTGAACCCGTGCATGCGCAGATAGTCGCCGACCATCTCGCGGGCCGGCAATTCGTCGTCGACGACGATGATATGTGGCTGCGTCTGACTCATGTCCCCGGCAACGTCATCTTGAACGTCGCACCCTGCCCGGGACCCGCGCTCTCGACCGTGATCTGCCCCCCGTGGAGATCGACGATCCGCTTCACGATCGAAAGGCCTAGACCGGTCGACGTCTCACCCGCGGTCGGCTTCGCCGACAACCGCTGGAAGCGCCCGAACAGCCGAGAGATGTCTTCCGGCGAAAGCCCAGCGCCCTGATCCCTGATCTCGACGCTTATACCATCCGCCGACCGTCCCACCAAGAGGTCGATCGTCCCGCCGAGCGGGCTGTATTTGATGGCGTTGCTCACCAGGTTGTCGATCGCGTCGCGGATGCGGTCGGCATCGCAGCTGGCGATGTGATCGGGCGGGGCGGAGACCGTGATGGTCTGCTGCTTCCTGGAGGCGAGCGGCCGGTTGGCGTCCGCGACCTCCTGCACGAGGCCGGCGAGATCGACCGGCTCGCGCCGGATCGTGATGTCGAGCGCATCCGCCATGGCGTCGGAAACGAGATCGTCGACCATCTCGGTCAGCTGGTTGGCGGCGTTGCGGACATAGGCGATCTGCGCCAGCATATTATCGTCGGGCGCGCCGGCGGCGGCGATCATTTCCTTCATGATCTCGGTGCGGCCGAGAATCACGCCCAGCGGGTTCTTCAAGTCGTGGGCGACGGTGCCGAGGATCTCGCTCTTGAAGGTATTGGCCTGCCGCAGCCGCGCCCATTGCGCGGCGAGGCGGCGGTTGGCCGCCGTCAGGTCCTTGGTGCGCTGGGCGACGCGGTCCTCGAGGCGGGTGTTGGCGGCCTGCAGCTGCTCGTACAGAATCACATTGTCGAAGGCGATCGACAGCCGGCTGCAGAAGATCTCGACCAGCGCCCGGTCGGTGTCGGAGAGGTGGCGCGCCGCTTCCAGCACGACCACGACCTCGCGGCCGCTCAGCGTCCTGATGTAGAGCACCGAGCGGCGCGCCGAGAACTCGTGCCGGCGGCGCGCGAACGCCTCCTCGACCAGCTTGCGCAGGTCGTTCTCGATGATCTTCGATACCTCGGTCCCGATGAAGCGGCTGTAGCATCCCGAGCCGGCCAGCACCGAGAAGGTCTCGTGCGCATTCTGCCCCTCGCGCAACACCAGAATCCCCGCGCACTGGGCGTTGAGCAGCGACCCGATCTGGGTGAGGACGCCCTCGGCCAAGCGCTGCATCGACTTGAAATCGAACAGCGCCGACGCCGCCTCGATGATGATCTCGAGCCCGCGGCGGGTCTCGACCATGCGCTGGAGCTGCTCATGACTGCGCAGCGCCGCCGTCAGCGACGTGAACAGCTTGTCGGCCGTGAGCTCGGTCTTCGCCTTGTAGTCGTTGATGTCGTAGTCGACGATGACGCGCCGCTCCGGCGCCTGCCCGGGCTGGCCGGTGCGCAGGATGATGCGGACCGTCTCGTTCTTGAGCTCGTGGCGGATGAACTGGACCAAGTCCAAGCCGGCGGCGTCGGACTCCATGATCACGTCGAGCAGCACCACCGCCACGTCCGGATTCTTGCGCATGAGATCGCGGCCCTCGGCGGCCGAATAGGCCGAGAGGATTTCCAGCCCTTGGCCGTTGAGCTTGTAATCGGCGAGCGCGAAGCGGGTGCCATCGTGCACCGCCGGCTCGTCGTCGATCACCGCGACCTTCCAGCGTCGCCCTTCCTCGGGCGGCGGCTCGTCGCCCGGATCGTCGATCAGGTGGACGATGTCGTCATCAGCCATGCGCTTTGTCCATTGCTTGTGCCGGCTGCATCGGGGGCGAATCGCCCGGCGCCACCCGCGGGATCGTGATGCGGAACCTGGTGCCCCAGCCGAGCTTCGACTCGAAGGTCAAGCGGCCGCCGAGTTGCTGGGTCACCAGGTTGAAGATGATGTGGAGGCCGAGGCCGGTGCCGCCCTCGTTGCGGCGCGTGGTGAAGAACGGATCGAGCGCACGGCGCTGGATCTCCTCGCTCATGCCGACGCCGTCGTCGGAGACGAACACGTCGACGTCGTCGTCGGCGACCTGGCGCGCCTCGATGATCACGTGTCCGGCGCGGCCGTCGGGGAAAGCGTGGATCACGCTGTTGAGGAACAGGTTGGTCAGCACCTGCCCGTAGGCGCCCGGATAGCTGTCCATCAGGATGCCGGACGGCATGTCGACGGTGAGCGTGATCTGCGATTTCTTCATCACCGGGCGCAGGCTGGCGATGATCTGGTCGGTCGATTCCCGCAGATCGAATTGGCGCCGATCCGCGTGGCTGCGATCGACCGCCACCTGCTTGAACGATTGCACGAGCTCGCCGGCGCGCTGGAGATTGGCCACCAGCTGGTTGGCGGCGTCGCGGCTGCCGGCGAGGAATTCGTCGAGACGCGAGCGCCGCAGCGGGCCGTTGCCGACCTCCTTGGCGAAGTCGTCGCAGCGGCGCGCGAAGCTCGAGGCGACCGTGAGGCTGATGCCGATCGGATTGTTCACCTCGTGCGCCACCCCGGCGACCAGGCCGCCGAGCGCCGCGAGCTTCTCGGCCGCGATCAGGTTCTGCTGCGCCTCCCGCAGGTCCTTGAGCGCGATCTCGGCGCGCTCCTTGGACGCCCGCAGCTCGTTCTCGGCCTTGCGCTTGGCGAGCGCATTCTCGCGGAAGACTTCGACCGCGCGCGCCATTTCGCCGATCTCGTCGCGCGCGTGCGTGCCGTGGATCGGCTGGTCGTATTTCTCCGCGACCACGGAATGCATCGCGGCCATGATTTCCTTGAGCGGCAGGCTGATGCTGCGTGCGATCAGCACGCCGATCACCACGATGACGGTCAGGAAGATGACGGCGACCAGCGCCACGTTCTGATAGATGTCGGCGAGGGTGTGGTCGAAGCTCCCCTGCGCCTGCAGCTCGCGCAGCGTCATCTGCGCGGATAGTTGGCTGATGACGGCGATCATGGCGGCCTGATTGTCGTCGATCGCGGTCTTCAACAGGCTCGTGCGCGTTGCGAAGTGCTCGGCCAGATTCTTCAAGCCCTCGCGGAACGCGGCGGCGCGCAGCGCCAGCGCCGCAAGCGCCTCGCGCTGCAGGTTGTTCTCGGCGAGGTCGATCATGACCGGGACGGTCTGCTCGACCGTCGAGATGTTGCGGCGCGCTTCGTCGACGGCGTCGGAGGCGAGCGACAGATAGAAGGCGTTGGCGGCGACCAGGCTGGCGGTGAACGCCTCCCGCGACTTGCCGAGTGACGGCAGCAGCAGTGAGTCGCGCGTGCCGATGGCGCCCTCGACGATGGCGTAGAGCCCGGCCATTTCCTTGGCCGGCTTGAGCACCTCGTTCTCGTAGGTATGCGTGATGGTGGCCTGCACCTCGCGCACCTCGCCGAAGCCGAGCAGAAACCGCTCGGTCACGCCACGCAGCTCGTCGGCCGAGCCGGCCATGACCGGATCGACGGCGCCGCGGTTGCGCAACGTGCTCAGAACTTCGCCATGCAGCCGCAGGATCTCGGCGAAAACCTCCTGGTTGGGCTGATTGATGTAGCGGTGGATGAGGTTCTGCAGCCGGCTTGCCTCGCTTTCGAGCAGGACCAGCAGCTTGTCGGATTCGCGCACCCGGCGCACTTCGTCCCAGGCGCCGCTGAGCGTGTTGGCGCCGTTCCAGATCAATGCCGCCAGGATAACGGCGACGGCGCCGTTGAGCGCCGCCAGCAGGAACAGCCGCCACCTTATCGGCAGCGCCCGCACGAAGCTCTCGGTCTCGAGATCGAGGCTTCGCCGCGGCCGGGCGTCCGGCGCTGTTGGCAGCTCGTGATTGATGGCGACCAAATCGAAGCTCACTGAACCTGGCGAATTCGCTCGATCAATTGGCGCAGCTCCGGATCCGTCACCAGCTTGGCGTGGACCGGGTCCATGGCCTGCTCGAACGGCCGTTTGTCGATATCGGCGATGATCGTGTTGCCGGCGGCTCTGGCCTGCTGCTGTGACCGCTGCTCCCATCCCGCCCAAAGCTCACGCATGAACGTGTTCGATTTGCGGGCGGCGTCACGAAAGATGATCTGGTCGTCGGCTGACAGGCTTTCCCAGGCGCGCAGCGACATCACCAGTACCTCGGGCCCCATCGTGTGCTCTGTCAAGGTATAATAGCGGGCGAGCTTGTAGTGGTCGGTGGTCACGTAGGACGGCCAATTGTTCTCGGCCCCGTCGATCAATCTCGCCTGCAGGCCGGTGAGCACCTGACCGTAGGGCAGCTCGATCGGCTCGGCGCCGAGCGCCTTGATCATGCTCAGCATCAACTCCGATTGCTGCACGCGAATCCGCAAGCCTTTCATATCCGCAAGCGTGCGGACCGGCCGCACGCTGTTGTAGATCGATCGCGCGCCGGAATCGTAATAGGTCAAGCCGACGAATCCGTGGCGCGGGAAGGTCGCCAGGATTTCGTCGCCGATCGCCTGGTCGAGCACCTTGTGCAGGTGATCGAAGGAGCGGAACAGGAACGGCAGCGACAGCACGTTGGCGGACGGGATCAGGGAGCCGATCGGCGCCACGTTGGTGCGGTTGAGGTCGATGGCGCCGACCCGGGTCTGCTCGATGGTCTCCTTCTCCTCGCCGAGCTGGCGGGAGTGGAACACGCGGACGCGGTGGCGCCCGCCGGTCTTCTCCTCGATCTGGCGCGCCATGAACTGCAACGCCTGCACGGTCGGATAGTCTTCGACCTGGGTATCGGCCGCGCGGAACTCGCGCGCGCCGGCCGAGATCGGAAGCGCCAGCAGACAGGCGATCGAAGCGGCTGCCGCTTTGCAGAAATTCGCGTGCGAAATGAAGGACATGACCCCGCACCCGTTGGCAAGAAACCCACTGGGGTCGACAGTATTCGGTTCCGCCAAAGGCCGTCAATCAACGTTCCCCGATCGAGGGGCGTTAATATGTGTGACGGCGATGGCTTGCCGGCCTCAGTGGGCCGATCGCTTCCCGCTGCTGACTTCTAGCGCCAGCACCCTGTCGACCATCTCGCCGGCGAGCCCGAGGTAACTGCCGGGGTCGCACATCTTGGCGAGCGCAGCGCGCGTGAGATGCTTGGAGATGTCGGCATCCTGCGCCAATAGATCGACCAGCGGTTGACCGGTCGCCGCGACCTTGCGGCAGATGTCGTAAACGAGGTCATGGGCGCGCTGGCGCCCAAGATGCGGTCCGAGCCCCATCATCACCGCCTCCGACACCACCATGCCGAGGGTGAGATCGAGATTGGTACGCATGCGCTTGGCGTCGACCTCGAGGCCCGACAGCATGACCCTGGTCTGCGCCAGCGCGCCCGATGAGAGCAGAAAGATTTCCGGCAGCGCGATCCACTCGATCTCCCACGGGCCGGTCGAGCGCTCGTGGTCGGCGACCGCGGCCTCGAGCAGCGCGGCTGTGTGCTGGCGCACCAGCGCGGCGTTCGAGTGGATATAGAGGCACGAGATCGGATTGCGCTTTTGCGGCATGGTGCTCGACGAGCCGCGCCCCTCGTGGAACGGCTCGTACACCTCGGCCACCTCGGTCTGCATCAGGAGCTTCACGTCCATCGAAATCTTGCCGAGCGTGCCGGTGACGAGGCCGAGGAAACAGCCGACCTCTCCGATGCGGTCGCGCACGGTGTGCCAGGCGATCTCCGGCTGGCCGAGGCCGAGCTCGTCCATCAGCGCCGCCTGCACCTTGAGCCCGTCGGCGCCGAGCGAGGCGAGCGTGCCGACCGCGCCGCCGAACTCGCCGACCAGAACACGAGGACGAAGCTGCGCCAGCCGCTCGCGGTGGCGCTGCATGGCGGCAAGCAGCGCCGCCGTCTTGAAGCCGAAGGTGAGCGGCACCGCCTGCTGCAGATTGCTGCGGCCGGCCATCGGCGTGTCGCGGTAGCGCCGCGACAGATCGGCGAGCGCGGCTGCGATCGCCTCCATGTCATTTTCGATCAAGTCTAGCGCCGCGCGGATCTGCATGATCGTCGCGGTGTCGGTGATGTCCTGGGTGGTCGCGCCCCAATGGCACCATTCGCCCAGCCCTTCTGCGCAGAGCTCGACGATCTGTTGCACCACGCCGAGGATCGGATAGCCGATGCGCTCGGTCTGCAGCTTGAGACGGGCGAGATCGATGTTCTCGATGCGGGCCTTTTGCTCGATCTCGCGCGCCGCCTGTTCGGGAATGATGCCGAGCCGCGCCTGCACGCGCGCCAAGGCGCGCTCGATGTCGAGGTAGTAGCCGACCCTGGTTTCGTCGGAGAAAACGCCGCGCATTTCCTCCGTGCTGAAAATGTCGCGGAAGATCGCGGAGTCGAGCGCAGTTGCGGGCATGGGTCTCTCCAAAGGGGCGAATGGCGAATAGCGAATAGAGTCGCTCGCTGTTCCCGCCTCGCTACTTCCTATTCGCTACTCGCTATTCGCTGAATCATGCCACCTTGCGGCCTTGCGCCAGGCCATCGAGATGCGCGAGCACCTCCTCGATATGCATGACGTCGGCGTATTTGTGATGCAGGTCGAACAGATTGACCTTGTGCGAGATCAGCGAGCGGTCGTAGCTGCATTCCTCGACCACCACGTTGTGGAAGCCATAGGAATAGGCGTCGACGGTCGAGGCGCGCACGCAGCCCGACGTGCTTTCGCCGCAGATGATCAGGCTGTTGATCCGCTTTTGCTGGAGGTGAGCGATGAGCGGCGTGCCGAAGAACGCCGAGGCGCGCTCCTTGTAGATCACGGTGTCTCCGGGCGCCGGCGCCAGCTCGGCCTTGATGTCGTAGGTGTCGTCGGCCTCGGCGCCGATGTTGCGGTTGGTCGAATGCACGCCGGCGGTGTCGACATGGCGCGTGGTGTAGAAGATCGGCAGCCCGGCGCGGCGCGCCGCCGCGAACAGCTTCTGGGTCGGCGCCATCGCCTTCCAGGCATGTTCGCCGCAGGAGCCGGAGAATTCACGGTCGACCTCCTTCACCGGGCGGTCACCGCCCCGATAGGCCTTGTTGTAGAGATCGATCGCGAGCACCGCCGGGTTGTCGCCGACATAAATCTTGCGGCGATAGGCCTGGTAGATCTGGATCGTGTCGGGGTCGACGACGTCTTTCCAGCAATGGTCTTCGAAGTCGCGCGCCATGTGTGGCTCCCTGCGTGAGCGGCGAATAGCGAGTAGCGAAGGATCATTCGCCATTCGCTATTCGCCATTCGCCCCAACTTACTCCATCCGCACGTTCTTGGTGAAATCGTAATCCGCCGAGTGCTCGCACTCGTAGACTTGCACCCGCCGCGAGCGGTCGTAACCCGGATCGAGCACCGTCTCGAGGAACGCACGTTGCAACGCCCAGCCGGCTTCTGCCTGCTCGCGGCGGTAGCGTCCCGGCATGGTGTCGTTGAGCCAGCCGTGCGGCGCGCCCGGATAGACCTTGATCCGATAGGTCTTGCCGTGGCGATCGAGCGTGTCGCGCAGACGCCGCACGTCGTCGAGCGAGATCACATGATCGGCCTCGCCGAAGATGCCCAGCACCGGGCATTCGACGCGGGCGATGAGCTCGTCGAGCGGCTTAGGGTACCGCGCGTTGACCTGCCACTCCCGCTTCGAGGCCGCCCCGTACCAGATGAGCGCGGCGGCGAGCGGGCGCTCGGCCGCCAGCACCAGCGGATGGCGGCCGGTCTGGCAGACCCCCGCGACGGCGATCTTCGATTGATCGACCTGCGGCAGCGCGGCGAGCTCGGCGATCGCGGCGTCGAGATAGTCCACCGCCTCGGGATCGCTCATGTCGTAGCCGACGTCGCCGCGATGCAGCGCGTCTTGATCGGGATGCTTATGGAAGAAATCCGGCGCGATGCAGACGAAGCCGTCGCGCGCGAACCGCTGTGCCAGGTCGCACGTGTGCGGCACCAGGCCGTAGCGCTCGTGCATGAGCACGACCGGCGGCACCCGTCTGTCGGTCGCCGGCACGGCCAGGAAGGCCGGCAGCCCGCCTCCGCAGCGGATGGTCTTGGTGACGATATCTGACATGGTTCGCGTCATTCCGGGGCCGAGCGTAGCGAGGAGCCCGGAATCCATACC
>WNEY01004597.1_pt1 | contig 10524 bp, 8 predicted proteins | sample 5400531 | NCBI WGS metagenome assembly WNEY01 (sample SAMN13153338, study PRJNA577476) | soil metagenome | isolation source: 200 cm saprolite under Douglas fir tree site 1 | place: USA:California | collected 2015-04-18
TCGGCGTCGCCGAAACGGGAACGATCCTGATTTTGGAAAACGAGGGCAACATTCGTCTGACTACCAGCCTGCCCAGGACCCACATCGCGGTGATGGGAATTGAGAAACTCATACCGAGCTTCGCGGACCTTGAGGTGTTCCTGAAATTGCTGCCGCGATCGGGAACCGGGCAACACTTGACTGCGTATCAATCGCTGATCACGGGAACGAAACGCGACGCAGACCAGGAAGGACCGGACGAGCTTCACATCGTCTTGCTCGACAATGGGCGATCGAAAATGCTCGCGCACAGAATCACCCGGCAATCGCTCGCCTGCATCCGTTGCGGCGCGTGCCTCAATGCGTGTCCCGTTTACCAACAGATCGGTGGGCATGCATACGGATCGGTTTACCCTGGTCCAATCGGCGCAGTTATCACGCCGCAGTTGTTCGGATTGGCTAAGGCAGCGCAACTCCCTTACGCGTCCAGCCTGTGCGGCGCCTGCCGCGAAGTTTGCCCGGTTAAAATAGATATTCCGGAATTGCTCTTGTACTTACGCGCTGAGATCACGGAAGGGTCAAGCCGCGACAGCCAGGAACCAATACTCGCCGGCCACGGAGTTGAGCGAGTCACTTTCAAATTGTGGGCTGCGGTGATGACTCGGCCCCGATTGTACGAATGGTGTGGTCGAACGCTTCGGGTGCTGCAACGTTTCGTGATTCGCGGCGGAAAGATCGGAAAGGTCGCCGGCCTATTGGCCCGCGTTGCGCCACCGCTGGCCGCCTGGACCACCGTCCGCGACCTGCGCCCGATTGAGGCAAGCACTTTCCGAGAGCAATGGCGAAACGGCAGAGCCAGTTCATGAGCAACGCAGCGATTAATCAAGTTACGAATCCCGCGCGCGCGGCGATCCTGAAATCCATCCGCGATCATCTGGCGCAGAGTGCCGAGAGCGATGCCGTGTATGGGGAAGAGCAGGCGGCGCATGCCGGCGTGATCGAGCTTCCGGCCGTGCCTGAGAACAGGCAAAAGCAGAATGAGGATCGTTCGCCGACGGAAATGTTTCGGGAGGAGCTTGAAGCGGTGGGCGGGTACTGTGTCGTGGTCCGTGGCGAGGTTGAAGCGGCCCGTGCATTGAACGACATTATCGTTGAGCTACGCACGAGGCTCGTGCCGGCGCGGCGAATCGCCTTGTCGGATGCGCCGCTGGTGCGACGATTAGCGGGAGCTGTTGCGGCCGAAGTGGCAAATACCCCGAACGTAGCGGACTTGTTTGATTGCGATGTTGGAGTCACCAGCGCTCAGGCGGCGATCGCCGAAACAGGCACGCTGGTTCTGGAGTCGGAATGCGAGCGTCACCGACTGGTTTCACTCTTACCGCCGGTGCACATTGCCATTGTCAACGCCACCGATATTTGTCTATCTCTCGGCGAAGCATTGAGATTCGTGCGACGGGATGGACCGGTGGCAATGAGCCGGACCATCACTTTCATCACTGGGCCTTCCCGCACCGCGGACATCGAATTGACCCTGGCCATCGGCGTCCACGGCCCGAAAGAGCTTTACGTAATTGTTTATGAAGAAACGCCGCCGACAACCAGTTAAAAGGACGAATTGAATCGAGGATGGAGATCATAACTTTCACCATCGGGGATTCCGACCGCCGGCAATCGCCTCGGGTTGGAGCTCTTTTGAACAGCGAGTATCTGCTGGATTTTGAGCTCGCCTTTGCCGGCGAGGAACGGCCTCCGAATCATCTGGCCTGGCTGGATATGGATGGTCCATGGCTTCAGAGGTCGCGCGAGACATACGAAACCCTGGTGGCCGATTCGCTGCTGCTCGCTCAAGCAATTGAAAAGGGTTGGTTAACGAGGCGGTCAGAGGCTTATTGGCTTGCGCCAGTCCCGCGTCCGGGAAAGTTGATTTGCATCGGGCTCAACTACCGGGACCACGCTGCTGAAAGTAATATGGCGATTCCCGAAAGGCCGGTCGTGTTTTCGAAATTTGCGACTGCTGTAGTTGCGCCGGGTGAGGCCGTGGTCCTGCCGGCCAGCAGTAAACAAGTTGATTACGAAGCGGAACTGGCGGTGATCATCGGGCGGCGCGCTAAAAGTGTCAGCGCGAATCGCGCCCTCGAATACGTGCTCGGCTACACCGCCTTCAACGATGTCAGTGCACGCGATTTTCAATTCGCGGACGGTCAATGGCAGCGCGGGAAATCCTGTGATACGTTTGCGCCGATGGGACCGACAATCGTTACGGCCGATGTGATTCCCAACCCGCACAAGCTTTCGATCAAATTGCGCCTCAACGGTCGGACCATGCAGGATTCCAACACCGATAATCTTATCTTCGGCATTCCGCAACTGATATCGTTTCTTTCTGAAACGATTACGCTCGAACCAGGCGATGTGATTGCCACGGGTACGCCGTCGGGCGTTGGATTTGCGCGCAAGCCGCCGGTGTTTCTGAAAGATGGCGACCAGATGGAAGTTGAAATCGAAGGGCTCGGAATCTTAAACAGTCGGGTGGTGGCTGCGGTTGAAGCTGTGGGCAGTTCAGCGTAATCCGAAAGACGAAGATGAAAGAGAAACAGACGATGCGCAAAATGATTTTGATATTCGCGGTTTGCACTGCGGTCGCCGTTTTCGGCTGCAATCGTTTGGGGCCGAAAGGCGCGGGGACTGGGAAGAAGCTCACCATCGCGGTCATTCCCAAAGGCACGTCGCACGAGTTCTGGAAGAGCATTCACGCCGGCAGCATCAAAGCGGCGCGCGAACTCTCGACGCAGGGAAGCCAGGTGGAAGTGATCTGGAAGGGCCCGCTGCGCGAGGACGATCGCGAGCAACAGATTCAGGTCGTCGAGGGCTTTACTTCGCAGGGCGTTGACGGCATCGTGCTGGCGCCGCTCGACAACCGCGCGTTGGCTCGTCCGGTCGAAGAGGCCAAGACTGCCAACGTGCCGACAGTGATCATTGATTCAGCGCTCGACTCGAACTCGATCGTCAGCTTTGTGGCGACCGACAATCGCAAAGGGGGCATGCTCGCGGCTGATCGTCTGGGCCAACTGCTGGGCGGGAGGGGCAAGGTGATCATGCTGCGCTATGCGGAAGGTTCGGCGAGCACGCAAGATCGCGAAGACGGGTTTCTTCAGGAGATCAAGCAAAAGTATCCTAACATCGAACTAATCTCTACTGATCAGTACGGCGGCGCCACGCGCGACACCGCCAAACGCGCCTCTGAGAATCTGCTGAATCGTTTCGGTGACGAGGTGCAGGGAATTTTTACCCCAAACGAATCGACGACTGCGGGCATGCTGCTGGCGCTGCAAGACATTGGCAAGGCGAGCAAAGTAATCTTTGTTGGTTTTGACACCAGCCAATCTTTCATTGACGCGATGCGCGCAAAACAGTTGCATGGAATCGTGGTGCAGAATCCATTCAACATGGGTTATCTTGGCGTGCGCACGATGGTCGAGCATCTGCAGGGAAAGACGGTCGATAAGCGGATCGACACCGGCGTTACCATGATTACGCTCGACAATCTGGACGCCAACGAAACCCAGGCTCTGCTGCACCCTCCGCTGGATCAGTATTTGAAGTGACCTCGTTTCCGAAACCCCGAGCGATAGCGAGGGGATCGCGCACTCAAGTTGAGTCTCTGTTCCGGTCGCTACCGCTCCCGGTTCTGACACGACCACACTGAGAATGATCGCTGAGATAAATTCCAATCCGGCAATCTCCGGTTCGAATCTGGCGCGGACGTGGCTGAACCGTCTCGGTCCGCTGCTGGGACTGGTGTTGGTCATTGCCACTTTCGCAATCCTCATGGGCGAGCCGGAGCGTTATCTGTCACCGAAGAACCTCCGCACTGTTCTGGCGCAAACCGTAATCGTAGCGATCGGCGCGATCGGTATGACGATGATAATTATTAGCGGAGGGATCGATCTCTCGGTGGGTTCGTCGATTGCTCTGACTGGAGTGATAGCGGCGCTGGGCATCAACGCCGGACTATCGACGACGGTTGCGATCGGCGCCGGCATTTTGGTGGGCGGCGTCGTGGGCCTGAGCAACGGCCTGGCGATCACGCGGCTGCGGGTGGTGCCGTTTATTGCGACTCTGGGAATGCTGGGCGTGGCGCGCGGCGTCGCCAAAGGAATCTCCGGTTCGCAAACTGTGAACCCCCCGGACACCTGGGCCAACGATCTGTTGCTTACCGTTCCCAGATCGCGATGGCTGCTGGTTGCCCCAGGTGTCTGGATCGCGATTGCTTTGGCCATCCTTGCCGCAGTTGTCTTGCGCCGAACGGTTTTCGGACGACGCGTTTTCGCGCTTGGATCCAACGAAGCAGCGGCGCGCGCGTGCGGCATCGCTACCGATCGCTTGAAGATTTGCATCTACGGACTGGCCGGGTTGCTATTCGGGCTTGCAGGAGTGATGCAGATGTCGCGTCTGCGACAGGGAGATCCGACCGTGGCGGCAGGTTTGGAACTCGACATAATCGCCGCGGTAGTAATCGGCGGCGGTAGTTTAAGCGGAGGTGAAGGCACCATCTTAGGCTCGATGATTGGTGCTCTCATCATGGCGTTTCTGCGCAATGGTTGTCAGCAGATCGGCTGGCCCAACTATATCCAGGAGATCATCATCGGCGCGCTCATCGTGATTGCCGTCGCTGTCGACCGCTGGCGCAGCGCGCGAATGATTGCGGCGTGATCCCGGGGTCAGTAGCCCGAACATCAGGCAGAGTCTGCGAGCGATTGTTAGATCAAGATCAAGAATCACACGTTTAAAGGCGAATTGAATGTCGACCACAATCACCAACGTCATCGTCCGGGATATTCGCTTTCCCACCTCGGCTACGCTCGACGGTTCGGACGCGATGAATCCCGATCCCGATTACTCGGCAACCTACGTCGCGCTGCAAACCGACAGTCCACGCGGGCTGCAGGGCTTCGGGTTAACGTTTACCAACGGACGCGGCAACGAAATCTGCGTCGCGGCGGTCCACGCCCTGAAACATCATGTGCTGGGCCGGACCCTCGAATCGCTGGTGCAGGATCTGGGTGCGTTCTGGATCCAGATCACGTCCGACAGTCAGGTGCGCTGGTTGGGTCCGGAAAAGGGCGTGATTCATCTGGCGACGGCGGCGCTGGTCAATGCCGTGTGGGATCTCTACGCCAAAGCCGAAGGCAAGCCGTTGTGGAAACTTCTGGTTGATATGACGCCGGAGCAGGTCGTGGCGTGCGTTCCATTCCGGCATATCAGCGATGCCTTGACGCCCGCTCAAGCAATCGACATCTTGCGGCGCCACGAGCCAACCAAGACCGCGCGAGAGGAAGAAATGCGGCGGGTTGGTTATCCGGCGTACACCACCTCCGCGGGATGGCTGGGTTATTCGGACGAAAAAGTGCGCCAGCTGGTGCGCGAAGGATTAGCGCAGGGTTGGACCCATTTCAAAATGAAGGTCGGACGGAATCTTGCTGACGATGTCCGTCGCGCGCGGATTATTCGCGAAGAGATCGGTCCGGAGCGGCGATTGATGATGGATGCCAACCAGGTCTGGGACGTGAATCAGGCTATCGAATGGATGAAAGAATTGGCCGTGTTCCAGCCGCATTGGATTGAAGAACCAACCTCACCCGATGACGTTCTGGGCCACGCGAAAATCGCGAAGGCCGTCGCGCCAATTGGCGTCGCCACCGGAGAACACTGCCAGAATCGAGTGGTCTTCAAACAGCTCCTGCAAGCCGGCGCCATCAGTTTTTGCCAGATAGATAGCTGCCGGCTCGGCGGCGTGAACGAAGTGCTGGCGGTGATGCTGATGGCGGCAAAGTTCGGTGTACCCGTGTGCCCGCATGCTGGCGGCGTTGGTCTGTGCGAATATGTCCAGCACCTTTCGCTGGTCGACTACATAGCGGTTAGCGCCTCGCTTGAGAATCGCATCGTCGAGTACGTCGATCATCTTCACGAACACTTTGTCTTTCCTGCTGCGATCAGGAACGGTAACTATCTGCCGCCGCTTGCGCCGGGATACAGCATTGAGATGAAAGCCAACTCGCTTGATTACTACGAGTTTCCAAACGGCCAGGCATGGAAGCGATGATTGAGAAATGACAGTCTTGTCTCTTTCCGACATTCATAAAAGCTTTGGACCGACGGTGGCTCTGGACGGCGTGAGCCTGCGGTTGCAGCAGGGCGAGGTGCACGCTCTGATTGGCGAGAATGGAGCAGGCAAAAGCACCCTGATGAATGTGCTGGCGGGTTTGCTTCAGCCGGATCGCGGCACGATGGAGGTTGAAGGGAGTACTTACTCTCCCGCGTCAGCGCTGGATGCGCGCCTCAGAGGAATCGCACTCATTCATCAGGAGCTTTCGCTGTTCTCACACCTCTCGGTGGCCGAAAACATTCTGATGGGAGTGGAGCCGTCTCGGTTTGGTTTGGTTGACCAGCGCCGCCTTCACGAACGCACCCTTGAAGTTTTGAAAACTTTTCACCATCCCGAGATTCACGCGCACTCCCGGGTGTCAGATCTGTCGATCGCCGCCCGGCAGATAGTTGAGATTTGCCGCGCCATCGCGGCGCAGTCACGCATCATCCTGACGGACGAGCCGACCAGCAGCTTGCAGCGCGACGATGTTGAGCGGTTGTTTGGTCTGATTAGCCAATTGCGAAACCAGGGCGCTACCGTGATCTATATCAGCCATTTTCTCGAGGAGGTGCGCGAGATTGCCGATAATTTCACGGTGCTCCGGGATGGCCGGAGCGTCGCTAATGGCGCGATCGCATCAGTCTCGGACGATCAGATGATCGCGCACATGGTAGGACGTCCAGTCCAGAATCTTTTCTCCCGCCGAGCTTTGGACGTCGGACAGCACCAAGAGAATGTGCTCGAGGTGCGCGACCTGAGTGCGCCGCCAGGCTTGAAACAAGCAAGCTTGGATTTACGGCGCGGCGAAGTTCTCGGCGTCGCCGGCTTGATGGGTTCCGGGAGAACCCAATTCGTGCGAACCATCTTCGGGATTGACCGGGCCGAGTCAGGGACGGTTAGACTGAAAGGAAAATCCGTCTCCGCGAGCGGCGGCCCTCCTGCTCGGCGTTTGATGCAGGAGCTGGGCTATTTGAGCGAAGACCGAAAGGGCGAAGGACTCGCCCTCACGCTCTCAGTCGCTGACAATGTGACGATGACGCGGTTTTCGTCATGTGCCCGTTGGGGCTGGCTCAACCTTTCGCGACAAAAGCAACAGGCCGAGACCCTGACCAAAAAACTCGCCGTCAAAGCGCGCACGATGCAGCAACCGGTCAGCACGCTTTCGGGCGGCAATCAACAAAAAATATCGCTGGCCCGTTTGCTTCACCAGAATGCGGACGTTCTGCTGCTTGATGAACCTACCAGAGGAATAGACATTGGGAGCAAGGCGCAGGTTTACCAGACCATCGCTGAGTGTGCCGCTAATGGAAAAGCGATCCTGATGGTCAGCTCTTATTTGCCGGAACTCTTCGGAATGTGCGACCGGCTGGCGGTCATGAGTCGCGGACGATTATCTGCCCCGCGGCCGATTGATGACTGGAGTCCGGAATCGGTAATGCAGGCAGCGATTGGCGGTAACGCGAACCCAGGCACTTGAAGCGGGAGGATAGGATGAAACATTTGATTGTTTGTTGGGCTGCGCTGCTTATCTTATTCACGTCAGCTGCAGCGCAAACTACGCCGGCGGCTCCAGATTGTGCAGCGGCGCGCGCGCAGATCACAAGTCTTGAAGCCAAACTCAAGGACTGGCCGGCGCTGGGACGCTATCGCGAAGCCAATGCGAAGGTCGCGCCGCGGCTGAAAGACGAGAGGCGCGTTGTTTTCATGGGCGACTCTATCACCGATAACTGGAATAGGCCGGCCTTCGGTGGTTTTTTCCCGACCCGACCGTACCTTGACCGTGGTATCAGCGGCCAAACCACGCCGCAAATGCTGATTCGATTTCCCGCCGATGTGATAGACCTAAGTCCGCAGGTGGTCGTCATTTTGGCCGGGACGAACGATCTCGCCGGAAACACCGGACCAACAACGCTGAAGGCCATTGAAGACAATCTTGCGGCGATGGCCGACTTGGCGAAGAGCAAACATATTCGCGTGGTGCTGGCTTCAGTGCTTCCCGTCAGCGATTACAAGAGCCGAGATGGGAAGCCTATCGTTCGCACGACCCAACGGCCGCCCGAACAGATCAGAGAGCTCAACGAGTGGATCAAAAGATTCACACGCGAGAAGAAGTTGACCTATCTTGATTACTATTCGGCTATGATGGACGAGAAGGGTTTCCTGAGGAGCGAGTTGAGCGATGACGGACTTCACCCCAACAAAGCTGGGTATGCGGTGATGAGCCCGTTAGCGGAAGCAGCAATTGATGCGGCTCTGAAGAGTCAGAGATAGTTTCGAAGCACCGGGCCGGCTGCCCTGGAAGTAATCCGAAAAGATGCCGACAACTCTTGCTGACATCGCGCGCGCATTGGGCGTCTCAAAGATGACCGTGTCGCGCGCTATCAATAATCACCCGGAGATTCATCCCGAAACACGCGCCCGCATCCTCGACGCCGCGCGCCGGATGAACTACCGACCTAATCAGCATGCCCGAGCCCTGACCACTAATCGTTCTTACCTGCTGGGAGTAGTCGTGCCCGACCTGATGCACTCTTACTTTGCCGAAATATGCCGCGGAGTCGAAGCCGTGGGCAAGCCGGTGGGCTATCAAAATCTGATCTGCAGCACCGATGAAGACGTTGCGAACGAGCAAGTCGAAATTGAAGCGCTATTGCCCCGCACCGATGGATTGATCCTGGCGTCATCAGCTCCGCCCGCAGAGACAAAGTTTTATCGACGCATCATTCGCGAGGGCGCAAAGATCGTTTTGATTGATCGCCAGCTCGAGGGCCTGCGTTGCGCCACGGTAACCACCAATGATGTGAAGGTTGGACTGCTCGCCACCGAACATCTGATCAATTTGGGACACCGGAAAGTGGGACACCTCAAAGGTACCGTGGCCTCGACGGCCGCGCTCCGGTTCGAGGGCTATCGGCGGGCGTTGGCAAAACATCGATTGCCGTTCGATAAGTCACTGGTTCGCGAGTGTGGCTTTACCGAAACAGACGGCTACGCATCCATGAGCGCCTGGCTGAGAGACGGGAGCGCGCCGGCTGCGATTTTCGCGGCCAATGATCCGGCCGCGATCGGCGCGATGGGGGCGATTGAAGAAGCCGGCCTCAGAATACCTGAGGACGTAGCCCTCGTTGGTGGCGGTAATATTCACTACGCGGACCGGCTGAGGGTTCCCTTAACTACCATTGCCTGGTCCACGTCGGAAATGGGTCAGGCCGCCGGACAACTCTTGATAGGGCTCATCGAGGGAAGAAGGAAGCGCCAGGAGGAGCACGTCATGGTTGAGCCCGAACTTGTCGTGCGCACGTCGTGCGGCGCCACCAGAGCGGCTCAAGTCTGATACTCCCGGACGATCCGCAACTCTTCCGGAAGCGACTGATTCCGGCGAACTAAGTTTCTTCATATTAGAACGCGCTGGTCGTAGCTGTGGATGTTCGTTTCACAATATCTCCTCAAGATGAGGGTGGAGGACTAAGTATCCGTTGTGTGGTTTGTTAGCTAAACTGTCTTGTCTGCAAATTATTGACAAGATTTGATGCCGAGGGTGCGATTCGAACCACACGACCTTACGGTCAACGGATTTTAAGTCGCATGAAACCGGCATCACCTGGTCTGACAAAACGATATGAGCGGACTTCTGTTTCAGTGCTCGCCGAAGTTGAGGTTAGGCGTACTCTCAAAGGCTACTTATCACGCACCCGTTTCATAACACCCAGCGAGAGGCACAGATACTCGGCTTTGCCGTCTGCGCCCGTCAGGAGTTTGAATCTCCATGGTCCTCTATAACCAGGCGGCGTAACAGAAAAGCTGTCGGCACTAACCTTAGTAATGGGTTGCTCAAAACCGTAAGCCCGAAGATAGAGTTGGTCTTCTTTCAAAAATATATCGGCGGTCTCAGGTCTCTCGGTACCTGGCCTCATGTACTTACCGACGTAATTTGCTTTTTCCGCCGCGCTCATCGGCAGTGATTGTTTGGGAAGAGCTTCTGCTTCCGCGTCCAGTGGCAACATTAGCTCAATCGCTTTTTCGGCAGTCTTATACATCCAGCGAGCGGTCTTGTTACAAAGGATGATTACGGCGAAATGTTGCTGCGGCGCCATCACAAACATCGCGCCGAAGCCTGCTATTGAACCACCATGCCAAACCATCCGAACGCCGCGATAGTTTTGTATTATTAGCCCGTAGCCATACTTTGAATTTCTGGGCCAGCCGCTGGGGTTCTCGCCGAGGATATCTGCTTGAGGTGTGGACATCATGGCGATCACTGCCGGCGAAAGAACTTGCCGGCCATCGATTTTGCCACCATTCATAAACGCAATAGCGAAGCGCGCCAGATCATAAACGTTGGAAAACATGAAGCCGGCAGGCCATGAAGCGGTACTCTCCACGAATGGTCTATGCAC
>WNEY01004598.1_pt1 | contig 10524 bp, 5 predicted proteins | sample 5400531 | NCBI WGS metagenome assembly WNEY01 (sample SAMN13153338, study PRJNA577476) | soil metagenome | isolation source: 200 cm saprolite under Douglas fir tree site 1 | place: USA:California | collected 2015-04-18
TGATGGCGTCCACCCGGAACCCCAGGATCGTCTCCGCCGCCGCCTTGAAGCGGCGGCGGACTCGCGAGGAGGAGGGCCGGTTCCTCGTCGAAGGCGTGCAGTCCGTGTCGGAGGCGCTGGGGGCGGGATCCCGGCTCCGGGAGGTCTTCCACGTCGTCCCCGTCGAGGCCCGGGTGGAACGGGTCCTGCGAGCCGCCGCGGCGGCCGGCGTTCCGTCGGTGGGAACCTCGGCGAGCGTGATGGCCAGCCTCGCCTCGACGGTCACGCCCCAGGGTCCGGTGGCCGTCGCGGACTTCCTGGACCGGCCGCTCGAGGACGTTGATCCCACGGCGGGGCTTGTCCCGGTCCTGGTGGAGGTGCGCGACCCGGGGAACGCCGGAACGATCATCCGGTCGGCCGACGCGGCGGGAGCGGGAGCCGTGATCCTGACCCGCGCCTCGGTCGACGTGTACAACCCGAAGGTGGTCCGGTCGACGGCCGGGTCGCTGTTCCACATCCCGGTCGTTCGCGACGCGGACCTCCAGGCGACCGTGGCGCACCTCCGAGCCGAGGGGTTCCGGATCGCCGCGGCCTCCACCGAGGGTGAGTCGGCCGTCCACGATACGGACCTGACCGGGCCCGTAGCCGTCCTGTTCGGCAACGAAGCCCACGGCCTCCCCGCCGGCGCCGGCTCGCTGGTCGACCTGACGATCCGGGTTCCGATGCGAGGTCGGGCGGGATCCCTGAACCTGGCCGCGGCGGCGGCCGTGTTCCTGTTCGAGGCCGCCCGCCAGCGGGAGGACGCCGCCGCGGACGCTCGCACGGCAGGCGTGGTCGGAGCGTCGCTCCCGGCACTCGTCGCCGACGCCGCCCACGATCTCCGCTCGCCCCTGACCGCGCTGCGGGCCTTCGCCTCGACCCTCCGGTCGCGGTGGGATCGGTTGACGCCCGGGCAGCGCGACGAGGCGCTGCGGGCCATCGAACAGGACGGCGTGCGGAGCGGTGTCCTGGTGACGCAGCTCGCGGAGGCAGCCCGACTCGCGGAAGGGTCGATCCGCTTGGAGAAGGCCGCGGTGGACCTGGGGGCGCTCGCCCGCGAGGTGGGCCGGACCGCTGCGGGCGAGGTGGGATCTCCCCAGGTCGTCGCGCGAGGCTCGTCGATCGTCATCGCCGACCGTGAGCGCCTCCGGACGATCCTGGCGGCGCTCGTGCGGGCCGCCGCGTGGTGGGGGACGGACGGCCCCGTCCGGGTGGAGATCGGTCCGGTCGCCGATGCGACGGCGCGGATCTCTCGCGCCGGCGGAGACGCGGGGTCCGGCGGACCAGCGCTGCTCGAACCGTCGGGCCACCCCGGCGGCGAGCGCCTGGGCCTGGCGGTCGCCCGCGGTCTCGCCGAGGCGCACGGCGGATCGCTCTCCGCGGGGGCGTGCCCGGGCGGCGGAGGCGTGTCGTTCGACCTGCGCCTTCCGTGACGAGCCCTCGCGCCCGCCTCGGGAGCCCGAACCCGCTTCAGTACACTAGCCCGTCACCATGGGCGACCCGACCGACACCGCCGAAGCGCTCGGCGTGCTCGACGCGGAGCTGGAGCGCGGCCTCGCGCTGATCGGCGCCGCCACCTCCGTGGAGGAGCTCGACGCCGCCGAGGTCTCGGTCCTCGGCCGGAAGGCTCCGTTCTCGTCGATCGAGCGGGGGCTGCGTGGTCTGCCAGAAGCGGACCGCCGCACGGTCGGGACACGGGCGAACGAGGTCCGGAACGCTCTGCGGTCGGCGATCGCCGAGCGCGCCGGGGCACTGTCCGCGGAGAGAGACCGCGCGGTGCTGGAGGAGGATCGCATCGACGTCACGCTCCCCGGGCGACGTCCGCGTCCCGGGTCCCTGCATCCCCTGACGATCGTGCAGGACGAGATCGTCGAGATCTTCACGCGTATGGGCTACCGGATCGTGGAAGGCCCCGAGGTGGAGGACGACTGGCACAACTTCGACGCCCTCAACATCCCGCCGGACCATCCGGCACGAACGATGATGGACACGATCTACCTCGACGTTCCCGGGCGTCCGGACCTCCTCCTGCGGACCCACACCTCCCCGATGCAGATCCGGACCATGGCGTCGCGGCCGCCTCCCGTGTACGTGGCGGTCCCCGGCCGCGTGTACCGGAACGAGGAGATCACGGCCAAGAACATGCCGGTCTTCCACCAGGTGGAGGGCCTCGCCGTCGACGAGGGGATCACGTTCGCCGACCTGAAGGGGACGCTGGAGACGTTCTACCGCGCCCTGCTGGGGCACGATCGAGAGGTCCGCATGACGCCCTCCTTCTTCCCGTTCGTCGAGCCGGGAGCCCAGATCGAGGTGTCGTGCTTCGTCTGCGGTGGCGCCGGGTGCCGGACGTGCGGAGGCACGGGGTGGATCGAGTCCGGAGGCGCCGGGATGGTCCACCCGAACGTGCTGGAGAACGTGGGGTACGACCCGGAGCGCTACAGCGGCTTCGCGTTCGGCCTGGGCTACGACCGGCTGGCCATGATCCGGTTCGGCATCTCCGACATCCGGACCCTGTGGGAGAGCGATGTCCGCTTCCTCGGGCAGTTCGCGGGCCTCTCGTGAGGCCCTCCCCATGAAGGTCGTCCTGTCATGGCTCCGGGAACGCTGTCCCACCGAGCTCCCGCCGGAGGAGCTGGCGGAGACGCTGTCGGTCCGGGGCGCCCACGTCGAGGCCGTGATCCGGCCGTGGCAGGGCCTGGAGGGCGTGATCGTGGCCCGGGTCCTCGAGGTCCTCGACCACCCCAACTCCGAGAAGCTCTGCGTGGCCCGGGTCCACACCGGCTCCGGCGAGCACGAGGTCGTGGTCGGCGTCCGGAACATGGCGCCGGGCGACCTGGTGCCGCTGGCGGGGCCCGGAGCCCGCGTGCCGGGCCTGACCGAGCCGCTGACGGCTCGAACCATCAGAGGGGTGGTGTCGAACGGCATGCTGTGCTCGCCGCAGGAGCTCGCCATCTCGGGGGAGCACCTGGGCATCCTGGTCCTCCCCGAGGGCTCGCCGGTGGGAGCCGACGTCAAGACCCTCCTCGGCCTGGACGACGCCGTGCTCGACGTCGAGATCGAGCCCAACCGGCCCGACCTCATGTCGGTGCTCGGTGTGGCCCGGGAGGTGGCGGCCGCCACCGGCGTGCCGGTCACCGGACCCGACCTCTCCGTCGCCGAAGGCGGCGAACCGGCGACCGGGGCCGCGACCGTCCGGGTCCTCGACGCCGAGCGATGCCCCCGGTACGTGGCGCGGGTGATCTCGGGCGTGCGGGTGGGGCCCTCGCCGATCCGGGTCCAGGCTCGTCTCACGGCGGCGGGGATGCGCCCGGTGTCGAACGTCGTCGACGCCACGAACTACGCGATGCTGGAGCTGGGACAGCCCTTGCACGCGTTCGACCTGGACCTGCTCGCGGGCCGCAGCATCATCGTGCGCCGGGCGGAGGCGGACGAGCGGTTGGTCACGCTGGACGACGTCGAACGGACGCTCACCACCGACGATCTGGTCATCGCCGACGGCGATCGCTCCGTCGGCATCGCGGGCGTGATGGGCTCGGCGTCCGTCGAGGTCCATCCCGGCACCGTCGACGTGCTGCTCGAGAGCGCGCACTTCCAGCGCAAGGGGGTCATCCGGACCAGCCGGCGGCTCGGGCTGAACACGGAGGCCTCCGCTCGCTTCGGACGGGGTGCGGACCCGGAGGCGCCTCCCCTCGGCGCCGCCATGGGAGCCCGCTTGATCGCCGAGTGGGCCGGCGGGTCGGTCATGGCCGGATCGATCGACGTGGGCGCGGCACCGCCCCGGCGGACCGTGGCCGTCCGGCCCGGGCGGGCGACGTCCCTCCTGGGCTATCCCGTGACGGGGGCGGCCATCGTCGAGGCGTTCGGCACGCTCGGGCTTCGCGCCGAGGCCCGAGCCGACGAGGTGGCGATCGAGATCCCCGGGTACCGCGTCGACCTGGAACGCGAGGTCGACCTGATCGAAGAGGTCGTCCGGGTCCAGGGATACTGGAACGTGGGGTCCACGGTGCCGGGGATCCGGGAACCCGGCGGCGTCGCTCCCTCCTTCGCCCTGCGGCGGCGGGTCCGGCACGCCCTCGTCCGGGCCGGGATGCGCGAGGCCATCTCGCTCTCCTTCGCGTCGGCGAGGGACCTCGAGCTCACGGGAGACGGCGGCGGGGTGCGGGTGGCGAACCCCGTGTCGGCCGAGGAGGGGCTCCTGCGCGCCGGCCTGGTGCCCGGGCTGCTGCACGCCGCCCGGAGGAACGTGGACCGGGGCGTCGGCAGCGTCGCCCTCTTCGAGGTCGGGCACGTGTTCCGGGCGGGCGACCCGGTGGACGAGCGGGAGTTCGTGGCCGGGCTGTTCCTGGGGCCGGCCGGGACGGGCGTCCACGAGGACCGCCGGGACCTCGACTTCTACGACGCGAAGGGCGCCGTGGCAGCGCTGATGGAGGGGCTCGTGGTGCAGGACTGGGGGCTGGGCTCGCCGGCGGGCTCGCCGTTCCATCCCGCCCGGTCGGCGCGAGTGCTCGCCGGGGGCGAGGACGTCGGCGTGGTGGGGGAGCTCCACCCCGGCGAGGCCGAGCGGCGGGCTCTCCCCGGCCGCGTCGCGCTGTTCGAGGTCGACCTGTCGTCGCTGGCGGCACGGTCGGGGCAGAGCCCGGTGGTCCGCGACGTGCCCCGGTACCCGCCGATGCGTCGGGACCTGGCCTTCGCCGTGGCCGGCGACGCGCCGGCCGGCGCGATCCGGGATGCCCTGATCGAAGCGGGCGGCGGCCTCGTGGAGTCGGCCGAGGTGTTCGACGTCTTCACCGGCCCGCCGCTGGCGGAGGGCCGGAAGAGCCTGGCCTACGCCGCCATCTTCCGAGCGCCGGATCGCACGCTCACGGACGACGAGGTCGACGCCGCGGTGACCGCAATCGTGCTGCGCCTGTGGGACGGGTTCGGCGCCGAACTCCGCACGGGGTAGCGCGGGGCTGATCCCCGCCGTGACGCCCGGACGGGGCCCGCCCGTCGATTTCCCGGGGGCGGACCGGGCGGCTACACTCCGGCCATGAGCCGGGACTTCCTCTCGATCGACGACCTCTCGCCCGAGGAGCTCGAGCATCTGCTGGAGCGCTCGGCGAAGGTCAAGGCCTCTCCGTCCGACTACGCGGACCGGCTCCGCGGACGCTCGGTCGCCCTGATCTTCGAGAAGCCCTCCACGCGGACCCGGGTGTCGCTCGAGGTCGCCATCTCGTCGAGCGGCGGCCACCCGCTCGCGCTGTCGTCCTCCGAGCTCCAGCTCGGCCGGGGCGAAACGATCGAGGACACCGGGCGCGTGCTGTCCCGGTACGTGGACGCCATCGTGCTCCGGACGTTCGGCCAGGAGCGGCTGGAGATGCTGGCCCGCGGCGCCACCGTGCCCGTGGTCAACTCGCTGTCGGACTTCGAACACCCATGCCAGGCCCTGGCGGACCTGCTGACCGTCCGGGAGGGGCGGGGGGACCCGCGGGGTGCCGTGCTCGCGTACGTGGGCGACGGCAACAACGTGGCCCACTCGCTGCTGCTGGCCGGGGCGAAGACGGGGATGCACGTCCGCGTGGCCACGCCCCCCGGGTTCGAACCCATCCCGCAGGTGGTCGGCCGAGCCGAGGAGATCGCGGCGGAGAACGGCGGGAGCGTCCGCGTGCTGAACGACCCCGTGGAGGCCACGACCGGCGCCGACGTCCTGTACACCGACGTGTGGGCGTCGATGGGCCAGGAGGCCGAAGCCATGGAGCGGCGGCTGGTGTTCCAGGGGTACCGACTGGACCAGGAGGCCGTGGACCGGGCGTCGCCGGAGGTGATCGTGCTCCACTGCCTGCCGGCGCACCGGGGCGACGAGATCACCGACGAGGTGATCGACGGACCGCGGTCGGCCGTCTGGGACCAGGCCGAGAATCGGCTGCACACGCAGAAGGCGCTGCTGCTGTGGCTGCTCGGCCTGGAGTGAGGGTCGGCGCCGCCCACTAGGATCCGCAGACATGCCCCGGGCGAACGAGACCGTGGAGGCCCTCCTCTCCGAGTACGCCGAGCTGATGTCCATCTCCGGCGGGGATCCGTTCCGGGTCCGCACCTACGAGAAAGCCGCCAGGTCGATCGGGGGGTACCACGCCGACGTCTCCACGCTGGACCTGAAGGGCCTGCTCGGGATCCCGAGCGTCGGGAAGTCCACGGCCGAAAAGGTCGTGGAGTACCTGCGGACCGGCGAGATCGCCGCCGTGGAGCAGCTCCGGGCCCGCGTCCCGGCGGGGGTACGCCAGCTGATCGCGATCCCCGGCCTCGGCCCGAAGAAGGCGATGGTGCTGTACGAGGAGATGGGGATCGCCTCGGTCGAGGAGCTGGCCGAAGCGATCGAGGGGGGCCGGCTGCAGGGCCTGAAAGGGTTCGGATCGAAGACCGAGGAGAACATCCTCCACGGGATCCAGCGGATGCAGACGGCCGGTGGCCGGGTCCTGATCGGCGTGGCCATGGACCTGGCCGAAGAGATCGTGGCCGAGCTGTCCCAGGTGCCGGGCTGTGAGCGATGCACCTACGCGGGATCGCTCCGGCGCATGGCGGAGACGATCGGGGACATCGACATCCTGGTGGCTTCGGACGACCCGGTCCCGGTCATGGACCGGTTCGTGGCCCTTCCGGGCGTGGAAGAGGTCATCGCCCGGGGCGAAACCAAGACCTCCGTGCGGACGGACCGAGGCCTGCAGGTCGACCTGCGGGTGATCACGATGGGCGTGTGGGGAGCCGCCCTCCAGTACTTCACCGGTTCGAAGGCCCACAACATCAGGATCCGCGAGCTCGCCGTGCGGGGGAAGCTCAAGCTCTCGGAGTACGGACTGTTCGACGCGGAGTCGGGCGACCTCATCGTGGCCGAGACCGAGGAGGAGGTCTACGAGCGGCTCGGGATGCCGTGGATCCCGCCCGCCCTGCGCGAGGACCGGGGCGAGGTGCAGGCGGCTCTGGCGGGCGAGCTGCCCGACCTGATCCAGGAGCGAGACGTTCGCGGCGACCTCCACACGCACACGGACCTCACGGACGGCCTCGCCTCGCTCGAGCAGATGATCGAGTCGGCGCGGGGACGGAAGTACGCGTACTACGCCGTGACCGATCACGCCCCGAACCTCTACATGCAGCGGATGACGGACGCGAAGATGCTTGCCCAGCGCGAACGCGTCCGGAAGCTGCAGGCATCCGGCGCGGCGGGCAGGATGATCCTGCTCCACGGCTCCGAGCTGAACATCGACCCCGAGGGCAACGTGGACTGGGGTCCGGAGTTCCTGGAGGGCTTCGACGGACCGCTCGTCGCGTCGATCCATTCCGACTTCACCCAGTCGAAGGACGACATGACGCGGCGCCTGGTGCGGGCATGCGAGAACCCGCACGTGAACATCATCGGGCACCCCACCACCCGCATGATCGGCAAGCGCGGGCCCATCGACTTCGACCTGGACGAGGTGTTCGCCGCCGCGGCCCGGACCGGGACGGCCCTCGAGGTCAACGCGTATCCCGACCGCCTGGACCTCAAGGACGAGCACATCCTGTGGGCGAGGCGGCACGGGGTGAAGTTCGCCGTCGACACCGACTCGCATTCGACCGTCCACCTGCCGTTCATGCGGTTCGGGGTGGCCACGGCCCAGCGCGGCTGGCTGACGAAAGGGGACGTCATCAACACCTGGCCCCTCGGAAGGTTGCGGGCCTTCCTCCGCAAGGGCCGGCGCTGAGCGCGGCGACGCCGATCCCGCTGCCGCGCTCGTTCTACGGCCGGCCGTCGGCGACCGTGGCGCGGGACCTGGTGGGGCGACTGCTCGTGGGGAACCTCGGAGGGGCGCTGGTCGCGGGACGGATCGTCGAGTGCGAGGCCTACCAGGAGGACGACCCCGCCAGCCACTCGTTCCGCGGGCCGACGGCGCGCAACCAGGTGATGTTCGGACCGCCGGGACGCCTGTACGTCTATGTCTCGTACGGGGTGCACCACTGCATGAACGTGGTCACGGGGGCGCGCGGATCGGGGAGCGCGGTGCTGCTCCGAGCCGTGGAGCCGCTGGACGGTCTCGAAGCGATGGCGGCGAGGCGCGGCGAGGCCCGTCCGCGACTGCTCTGCTCCGGACCGGGGCGCCTGACCCAGGCGTACGGCGTGGGGCGAGATCAGAACGGTCTCGACCTGGTGGCGGGGACGGGGCTGTGGGTGGCGGCCGGCCGGCCCGTGCGCGAAAACGACGTCAGGGCCGGCCCCCGGGTGGGGATCCGGGCGGCGACGGAGCGGCCGTGGCGCTTCGTCGAGGCGGGGAGTCCGTTCGTCTCCCGCGGACCGGTCAGCCCCCGCCGGACCGGCTCGGCGACGGCGTCGGCGACGGGGTCGGCGAAGGAGACCCGAGGAGGTCGGCCGCCACCACGATGATCACCGTGTCCCCTGGGTAGGCCTGGCTCGAGGGCGCGGGGGACTGCGACAGGACCGTCCCCGCCGTGAGACCCGGGGTGTCCCGGGGCTCCACGATGACCGCGAAACCGTAGCTCTCCAGCGTGGCCCGGGCTCGTTCCTCGGTCAGGCCGACGACCGATGGGATCGAGACCTGCTGCGGTGAGGTGGGCTCCGTGCAGTGCTGGGTCGGCTGGGTCCCGGCGATGTACTTCACGACCTGGACGTCCTGCGGCCGCGTGTATCGGTTCGGGAGGCAGCCGCGCGTGACGTCGATGGCCACCGACACGTACGGCGTCGTGGGGCGGGGGAAGTCCATCACGGGCATGCCGCGCGTGGCGTTCGTCATGAACACATGCCAGATCTCGGCCGGCCACGTGCCGCCGAGCGCGTGGGGGATCCGGGTCCGGGGCGCGCTCATCGACACCTGGCCCTGCGGATAGCCGACCCACACGGCCGCGACGAGCTGCGGCACGAACCCCACGAACCAGGCGTCGTGGTACCGCTGCGCGGTCCCGGTCTTCCCGGCCGCCGGCCGGCCGATGTTCGCCTGCGTCCCGGTCCCGAACTCGACCACCTTCTGCAGGATCTGGTCGGCCGTCCAGGCGACACCGGGGCTCACCACGGCCTGCGGGTCGGCGATGCCCTGGTAGATCACCTTTCCCGAGGCGTCGGTGATCTTCGTCACCGCCATGGGCGGGGTGTGGTACCCGACCGTGGCCAGCGTGCCGTACGCCGACGCCATCTCCACGGTGTTCACGTCCGAGGTCCCCAGCGTGACGGACGGGAAGGTCGTGAGCCGGCTCTGGATCCCCATACGGTGAGCCGTGGCCACCACGTTCGCGGGGCCGGCCTGCATCACGATCTGCGCGTAGACGGTGTTGACCGAATAGATCGTGGCCTGCTCCATCGTCAGGGACCCGTACTGGGACTGCTCGAAGTTCGACACGTCCCACGACCTCCCCTGGCCGAGCGGGATGCGGATCGACGGCGGCGCCGGGAACACCTGCAGCGGCGAGATCCCCCGGTCCAGGGCCGTGACCAGCGTGAAGGGCTTGAACGCCGACCCCGCCTGCCGTCCCGTGATCCCGCCCGTGGCGAGGTTCACCTTCGCGAAGCGGTCCTTCGAGAAATACCCTCGGCCGCCGACCATGGCCCGGATCGCACCGTCCCGCGGGTCGAGCACCGTCATCGCCGCGTACGGGTCACGCTTCGAGATCAGCACGCCTCGAACGGCCGCCTCCGCCTCCGCCTGGAGCTTCAGGTCGACGGTGGTATGGATGCGGAGCCCACCCCGGAACAGGAGGTCGTAGCGCTCTGGATACGTGGCGCCGAACGCCGGGTCGTTCAGGAACCAGCGCTCCACGTAGTTGATGAAGTAGCCGGCCGGGTACGGTCCGCCGGCGTCGGAGAGGTGCAGCCCCAGGCCTGCCGCCGCAGCCCGATCGTGGTCGGCTTGGTCGGCGTGGCCCAGCGCGAGCATGCGGTCGAGCACCAGGCTCCGCCGCGCCAGCGCCGCCTGAGGGTGGAACACGGGATCGTACGCCGACGGGGACTGGATCAGCCCGGCCAGCAACGACGCCTGGGTGAGGGTGAGCTCGGAGGCGGGCCGCGAGAAGTACGTCTGGGCGGCGGCTTCGATCCCGTAGGCGCCCTCTCCGAAATACACGGTGTTGAGGTACAGCTCCAGGATCTGGTCCTTGGTGTAGCGGTCCTCCAGCTGGTAGGCGAACAGGGCGTCCTTCACCTTGCGGGCCAGGGTCTGGTCGCTGCCGGTGATCGTGATCTTGACCAGCTGCTCGGTGATCGTGGACCCTCCCTGCTCCAGCGAGCCGGACCGGGCGTCGGCGGCCGCCGCCCGGAGGAGTGCCTTCACGTCCACGCCGTGGTGCTGGTAGAAGCGCGAGTCCTCGACGTCCAACACGGCCTGGCGGAGGATCGGCGCCACGTGATCGAGCGAGACGAGCGTCCGGTTCTCGCCCGCGTGCAGCTGGGTGATGACATGCCCGTGGTCGTCGAAGACCAGCGACGTCTGCGGCAGCGGCGGGATCTGGGGGACCGGTTCCCGCAGGTGGGGCCGGGGGAGAGCGCACGCG
>WNEY01004599.1_pt1 | contig 10523 bp, 11 predicted proteins | sample 5400531 | NCBI WGS metagenome assembly WNEY01 (sample SAMN13153338, study PRJNA577476) | soil metagenome | isolation source: 200 cm saprolite under Douglas fir tree site 1 | place: USA:California | collected 2015-04-18
TTCACGCCGGCGAGCCCGCAGTAGCGCTCGAGCAGCGGCCGGATACGAGCGTCGGCTAAGGGATCAGCCTCGGCGACCGATGCATCCCTGCTCGGCCCGTTTACGGGCAGACGCCGAGCCGCGAGTTTACTCGCGCTCTTCGGGCGACGTTTGCCTCGGGGCTTTCGGGGGGGACGGCGCTTCACGCGGGGTCAGCCTCGAGGTCCACGAGTGCCAAGGGCAGGCGGTCCACCTGCGCCACGAGGGTGATCGCGCGTCCGGTGCTGGTCAAGCCGGTAAGCCGCACCAGATCTCCGTATTCGGGGTGACTGCCGGCCGGTTGCTGCGTGGTGACGCCCCCGATCGGCTCGATCGACTCGAGCGCCTCGAGCAGTTCCGTCACGTGCACGCCGAGCCGGTGGCGTTTCGCCTCCCAGCGCGTGGTTTTGACGACCTGGCTCGTGCCGAGCCCGAGGCGCAGGCGTCCCGGGACCGACAGCGTCTCGAACCGGCGCTCGAGGCGCATGGCGTTGTCGTCCGGCGCGATGAGGGAGTTGAGCTCCTCCTGCTCCTTGCCCGCCGCGCTGCTCTTCTCGATCTCGGCGCCCATCGTCTCCACGCGGCGCGCGAAGTCTTCCTCGCTGTCGGCGGCCAGCCACTCTTCCGCCAGCCGGCCCTCGAACGTTTGGGCGCCGCCGAATTCGCCGAGGATCAGGTCCAGCTCGCCCACGACCAGCTCGAACAGCTTGATCTTCTGGTCGAGCAGCTGGAGGATGTACGACTCGATGGTCCCCGCCGCGGCGAGGTTGATGATGTGAACCTCGCGCGTCTGGCCGATGCGGTGCAGGCGCCCGATGCGCTGCTCCACCACCATCGGGTTCCACGGCAGATCGTAGTTCACGAGCACGTTGCAGAACTGGAGGTTGCGTCCCTCGCTGCCGGCGCGCGTGGCAATCAGCACGCTGCGCTTGTCCTCGTGGAACGCGCGGATGCGCTTGTCTCGATCGGCCGTCGAGTGAGCACCCCAATAGACGATCGGCTGCCGGCCGAGCTTCGTGACGCGCTCTTCGATCAGCTGAATCGTCGGGCGGTGATCGCTGAAAACCACGAGTCGGTCGGGCGTTTCTTTCAGCAGTTTGGTCAACACGTCCAACTTGGCGTGGGTCTTGATGCCCTCCGCCCGTTTGGCGAGCTGCTTCGCGATGGCGCGATACTCGGGGTTGATGCGCTCGCTCTCGGCCAGATGCGCGAGCGATTCGGCGAGCGCCCGCGACGAGGAGCACAGCCGCTGGCGCAGGTGGATGACGGCGAGCTGCAGAATACCCTTCTTGGTGGTGCGCCGGCGCGGCGCCTCGTCCTCCGGCTCTTCCTGCTCGGCCGGCTTGATGAAGCCTTCCCGGTAGAGCCGGCGCAGGAACTCCGTGGTACGGCGGTACAAGTCCGCTTCGGCGCGCGTCAGCTTGACCTCGGGGTGGCGCGGCCGGCGCGGCGGCAAATTCAGGTCGTCGACCACGCTCGAGCGCCGGGTGCGGATCATCACCTCGTGCGTCAGCGCGCGCAGCGCCTCGGGATCACGCGGCTGGCGGTGGTCGCCCGACACCAGGTGCTCGCTCTTGAACTCCTGCCAGGTGCCGAGCTGCCCGGGCCGGAGCAGGGTGATGAGGTTGTACAGCTCGCGCAGATCGTTCTGGAGCGGCGTGGCCGTGAGCAGCAGGATGAAGTCGCGCTCGATTTTCTCAATGAACTGGTAGGTCGCGCCGCGGTGGCTCTTCACCTTGTGCGCCTCATCCACGATCACGAGATCCCAGCGGTGCCTCAAGATTTCCTCGGCGTGCCGGCGCGAGCGCGCGCGGTCGTGCGAGATGATCGCCTTGGTGACCCGCTGCCAGTCGTCGGGATCGGTGGGCGTTTCGAAGCGCTCGAAGAACTTTTCCTCGAGCTCCCCCTGCCACTGGCCCACGAGTGAAGCAGGCGTGAGGATCAGGGCGCGCCGGGCCAAGCCGCGAATCGCCAGTTCTTTGTAGATGATGCTCGCTTCAATCGTCTTCCCGAGACCCACCTCGTCGGCCAGGATGGCGCGGCCGCCCATGTCGCGCAGCACCCGTTGGGCCACGTCGATCTGGTGGGGCAGCTCCTTGATGGCGTTGGCGTCGAGGGTGATCAAGCGGTCGAACCCGGGGACGAGCGCGATCCGCTCCGCCTCGCGCCGCAGCTCGTACCAGGCGCGCTCGGCCGGCGGCTGCTTGAGCGCATCGACGAACAGCTTCAGGGACCGTTCGTCGACCGCCCAGGAGTCGTCGGGAAGTGGGTTGGGTAGCGTCACGCGATGCCTCTCCACCGGGGGTCGCAATATAGGGAATCGGAGCCGCGGGAGGGTGCCCCGCTCGCCCGGCATTAGGCTCCCTTGCAGGCCGCCGTCTGGAGTCCATATTGGAGTGCACCTCAGATGCCATGAACCCCGAGGCGCGATGTGGTTGGCTCGCCTATGCCTCGAGGGGAGCTAATCGCGAAACCGGCTGAGCGAGACACGCGCTTGGCCGGAGGTATTATGAGACGCCTTGCAATCTTGGGCCTCGCTATCCTGCTCGCTGCCGCCTGCGAAGATGCAGCCGGCCCAAAGCACACCGTCAGCTTCGCTCGCGGGCTGACCGCCACTCTGGGCACGCTCACCAGCAGCAGCTTCAGCGTCAATGCGGTCCTCAGCAACGATCTCGTCGAGGCGGGAAGCCCGGTTACGTACACGGTGGACTTCGGCGTCGGCTTCCGCTCGATTTCGCAAGTCGATTACTTCTTCACGTTTGGAAGCGACGCGCTCGATCCCGGTGAATGCGTGGACTTTGCGAACACCGATGTCCCAACCGGCTTCGGTGGCGGATTCTGCAACGCCGGGACAACACTACAGCCTTCCAGGCTGCTGACCATTTTGTGTCCAATCGCCCAGTGCGACCCCTTCCGCGATGGCGTCAGTGCCGGGGAAATCATCGCAAGCACGTTTCCCGCGGGCCCCGTCTCTGTCAGGATCAAATCGCTGACAGTTACGGTCTTCGGCGAAGTCGCAGTTCAGCAGGGGATACAAGCGCTGTCCGGATTGGCGGCGGGCCTGGTCGCCAGCGGCGGGCTGTCGGAGGGGAACGGGAACGCGCTCCAGGCGAAGCTGCGGGCAGCAGGGGAGCAATTCAACCGAGGGAACCCGGCTGCCGCCACGAATCAATTGACCGCCTTCATCGACCAGGTGAACGCATTGGTGCGGGCGGGCCGACTGGCGGCGTCGGATGGTGCGAGGCTTATCACCTTCGCGAACCAGATCATCGCGTCACTCAACGCGCCGTAGACCGCCCCGTCCGGCAGCCCGCCCAGCTTGCCGAGACCGAAGACCGCGGTGTACCCGCCGGTTAGCAACCTGCCCTGCGACTGGTGATGCACATCACATCTAGGGACCCGCACGCACCGTATGCTCACCGCCCCCTTGCACGAAGCTGCCTTGGACGGGCAAGGCGATGGACAGTGCGCCCTTGAGCCCCACAACTCCCTGGAGGTCACATGAAGGGCACGCTCCCCCGCATGGCCCTTGCGCTGGCAGTGATCACGGCCTGCCTCGCGGGTAGTGCGCTTGCTCAGCAGCCTCAGCACCCGCAGCAGCCGCAGCTCCGTCGTGGGTTCTGGTTCAGCGGCGGTCTCGGGTATGGCTCACTCGGTTGCAAAGACTGCAGTGGCCGTACCGGCGCACTGAGCGGCAACATCTCGCTCGGCGGGACGCTGAGCCCGAAACTCCTGCTCGGCGTTTCGACCAACGGCTGGACCAAGTCGGAGAGCGGCTCGACGCTCACGGTCGGCACTCTGACCGCGGCAGTGCGCTTCTATCCGTCGCCGATCGGCGGCTTCTTTATGACCGGTGGTCTCGGTCTCGGCACGGTGAGCGCCGGCGTTTCCGGTTTCGGCAGCGCCAGTGAAACGGGCGTGGCGGCCCTGCTCGGCCTGGGTTACGACATCCGTGTCGGGCGCACGGTCAGTCTCACCCCGTATTGGAACGGGTTCGCGCTCAGCTATTCGGGCGGCGACGCCAACGTCGGGCAGATCGGCCTGGGAATCACGGTGCATTAAGGGCGGGACGTATGCAACAGGATCGCGCGCGCCGGACCAGAGAAGTGGTCCGGCGCGCTGTGTTTGCGGAATGATTCGGGTGTCGAGCTACTGCGGCCCAGCCCCGTCGTACACGCGCCGGAACTCCAGTGCGCGCCCGCGCCCTCCTTCGAAGTAGACGATCACGTACAGCTGCTTCCCATCCTGCGAGCGGAGGTAGTCTTCGGTGACCTTCCCTCCACCGGAAACCTTCCGCTCGACGACGAAATCATTTCCCTGCCAGCGGCCTTTTATCTCGACATCCCCGCCCCCTTCGACTTTCTGGGTGACCCTCCGGCCATCGCTGTAGAGTACCAGCGGCGCGCCCGAGTCCGCTGCAAACGCGACGCTCGAATCAGTCTCGGCGATCGTGAGTGCGCGGGGCGCATCGAACACGAGCTGCATCGTCTGGCGCATCCGCTGCCGCTGCTCGTCGCTCATGCCGCCCCGTGCCCCGCCCCCGCCCCCGCGGCCGAACCCGCCGCGCCCACCAAACCCGCCACGACCTCCGCCCATCCCTGGGTACCCACCGCCGCCCCGGCCACCACGCGACTCGTCGCCGGCGCCGTCGCGCCGCTGAAGCATGTCCCGAGGGTTGTCGCTCTGTGCGGCATTGAACGTCCATTGGCCGGAGAGATCCGGGTGTTGAGCCGACGGAGGGGTTGCGGCGCCGCCGCCGAGCACAACCAGTGCACACAGCGCCACCGCGGTCGATAGATGCATTGGGCAACCTTCTGAGAGGGGGGAGTCATTTGCACTCATGAGCGGTATACGAACGGCAGTCGGCAGAGGTTGACCGTCAACGATTCAGTTCGGAACCGCGCGAAGTCAGACGCCTCGTTGGAAGGGAAACCGGCTCGTCTTGGGCAACGCCGGATTGAAGTGCGTGCGCAGGGCAGCGTCACAGATTCCGTAGCCCCAGTCGATCAAGCGCTCCTGAACGCCAGCGTCCAGTTGCTTAAGGCGTGTCGGGATCTTCGCAAGCTCGGTCGTCTGGTCCAACGGACAGGGCAGCGCGTCGGCGAGCGCATAGTTCGAGATGTCCGAGCCGATCCCCCAGTACGCGCCCTGGCGTTCGCTGGTACCGTACGACGCAATCAATTGCCGCTTACGCAGGCTTCCCACCTGTGCATGGATGAGCTCTTCCACACGAATCGACTGGCTGATCCAGTTCCGCTTGAGCTTCTCTCTGGGCTGAACGCCGCCAGCCGCGTCGCTGACGAGCACCGTGCGGAATCTCTTCCAGGTCGTCTCCAACCCCAGATTGTCGTAGACCCCTCCATCGGTCAGCAGCACATGTGTGGTATAGGGGGCGTATTGAAGGTCTTCTCCTGAGCCCTTCGTATAGTCCGCCTCCCGGAACGTGAACCGGGCGGGCGAGAGAAACGGGGGAAACGCCGACGACGCCGCGACCGCACGGGCGAGCTGCACCGTGGAGTGCGGGATTTCGCCCACACGATAGTCGCGGGAATACGGCTTCATGAATCGCCACAAGACTCCCGACTGAAGGTCGGTGGCGTTGATGACAAACCGTGGAGAATCGGGCAGGGCTTGAACCGTCGCGCGTCCGAATAGGTACCGTCGATACGCTGCCGCAATCCGAGCGCTGGCGCCGCCGGGGAGGAGCATCCCGAGCACGATGGCAGGGAGGTCTATCGTGCGGCTCGCAAGCGCGCGGACCGGCGCGACCACCTCCGCGTCGAACGCCGCGCCAACGCCCGCGGCGTCGAAGCGCAACGCTTGCCACTTGAGGCCCAGGAGTCCCGCGACGATCGACCCCGCGGAGACGCTCGAGATCCGGGCGAGCCGCGGGAGGAGCCCCAATTCGTTGATCCGCCACAGGGCCCCGAGGTGAAACAGCATCGCGCGATAGCCGCCACCCGAGAGGCACAACGCGATGCCGTCCTCTGGCCCCCGTTCGGGAGTATCCGAAGGAATGAAGCTGACCGGCGCGCGTGCATCTGCGGTTCCCTGGCCCGGCATCGGTCCTGAATCTACCTCTCCTGGGTGGCTTTGCGGCCGCTCCGTCGTACACGCGCCGCCTAATCATTTCGTCCGCCGCAGTCAGCGACCGCGATGCGACGCACGTATTCCCTAGTCAGGGACGAGAGCGTCGTCAGCGATTCAGTTCGGAACTGGCGCTCGGAGAGACTCGATCGTGGTCGACAGGATGCGGCACGCGTTGGCAGCGGTACTCGCCGTTCCGGTGTTGTGGATGAGTACCGTGGCTTTTCCGATCATGGGCCTGGTGTGTTGTCTGGCGATATTCACGCTCGACCGCATCGAGCACGTCGGACGGGGCAAAGACCGGTGAACGACTACTCCTTGTAAAGCGCGGGGAACTGCTGCTGCAACCGTCGCAGCTTCGGCATGTCGTTGAAGACGATGTACGGCTGGTCGGGGTGGAGCGCGAGATAGTTCTGGTGATAATCCTCGGCGACATAGAACTGCTCGAACGGCGCCACCTGGGTGACGATGGAGCTGGAGAAGACATGGGCCTTGGTCAGCTGATCGATATACGCCTGGGCGGTCTCCTTCTGATCCTGGCTCGTATAGAAAATCGCCGAGCGATACTGGCTCCCCACGTCCGGACCCTGGCGGTTCAACTGCGTCGGATCGTGCGCCACCGAAAAGAACACCCGCAGCAGCTCGCTGTATGAAATCTGCGATGGGTCATAGGTGATCTTCACCGACTCGGCATGCCCTGTCGTGCCGGTGCTCACGACTGGGTATCGCGCGGTGGCCGCACCGCCGCCCGAGTAGCCGGAGACGACGCTCGAGACACCCTGCACGTGCTTGAACACGGCATCCACGCCCCAGAAGCATCCTCCTGCCAGCACGGCGATTTGCTCGCCTTTGGGCGCCGCGACGCGCGAGGCGGCCGCGAACGCCGGGATCTGGGCCTGAGCGGCGCCGACGAGAAACAGGAAGGGCACAGCGCTATAGAATCGCTTCATACCGAAAGCTAACGCTCTCTGATCGGGTGTGGTTCCGCGTTCCCGTAAACTACGTTGCGGACCGCTTATCCGGATGTCAGTGCGCTCGCGGGCGTCGCGTGGTAGTATCGAGAGTCCCCGTCCTGACGGTGCCCGATGCCCCCTCGTCCATACCTGTTGAACGAGCTGACCTGGAAGACCGTGCGGGACGCGCCCTACGAGGTCGCGGTACTTCCGTGGGGCGCGACCGAGGCGCACAACTTTCACCTGCCGTACACGACCGACAACATCGAGACCGAGCGGATCGCTACCCTGGCGGCGGGGCACGCGTGGGAGCGGGGCGCGCGGGTGGTCGTGCTGCCGATCGTACCGTTCGGGGTCAACACCGGCCAGCTCGATATTCCCCTTTGTCTCAACCTGAACCCCAGCACCCAATCCCTCGTGTTGCGCGACATCGTGACGGCGCTGGCGGGTCAGGGCGTCCCCAAGCTCGTCATCCTGAACGGTCACGGCGGGAACGACTTCCGCCAGATGATCCGGGAGCTGCAGCCGGCGGTCTCGCTGTTCCTCTGCACCGTCAACTGGTATCAGGTCGTGGACCCGAAGCTGTTCTTCTCCGACCTGGGCGACCACGCGGGTGAGCTCGAAACGAGCGTGATGCTGCACGTCGCGCCCGAGCTGGTGCGGCCATTGTCTGACGCCGGCCCCGGGCGCGCGCGCCGGTTCACGATCGCGGGCCTCAGGGAGGGGTGGGCTTGGGCGCCGCGGCGGTGGCGCCAAGTGACCGACGACACGGGCGTCGGCAATCCCGCGGCCGCGAGCGCGGAGAAGGGCCGGAAGTACGTGGAAGCGGTGAGCCAGAAGATCGCGGGGTTCCTGGTGGAGCTGGCGCAGGCGGATGCGGGAAAGATGTACGAGTGAGCCGGTCCATCCATACAGCGGTGCTGCTCGTCGCCGGCGCGGCGCGGATCGGCGCCGCGCAGCAGCCCCAGACGATGCTCCGCTGGGGCGGGGACGCCGAGGGCGGTGCGCCGTTCGTCGAGGCCGACCCCGCCGATCCCTCGCAGGTCCGCGGCTTCGACGTCCTCGTGGCCGAGACGATCGCGCGGGGGATCGGCCGGCGCGCCCGCTTCGTGCAGGTTCAGTGGTCCTCGATCGATCAGTCGGTCGAGCGCGGTGACTTCGCGATCGGCCTCTCGGGGGTAGAGGACACCCCGGCGCGCCGGGCGCGCCACGCCGTCACCATCCCGTACTTCGAGTTTCGCGAGGTGCTGGCCGTCCGGCCGGAGGACCGCGGTCGCTGGTCCGATCTGGCCGATCTGCGCGGGCGCCGCGTGGCGACCCTCGGCGCCACCATGGCCTACGACATCCTCGTCGCCGCCTCCGAGTCGCACGGCGTCATCCCCGTGTCGTATGACGACGACGTACACCCGTTCTCGGACCTCATGGCGGGTCGCGTCGACGCCGTCCTCCTGGACCACATCATCGCGGAGCGCTCGCTGCATCGCCTCCGGGGAACCGCCTTCATCGTCGAGCCGCGCGCCGTTGCCGTCGGACACTACGTGGGTGTGCTCGCCCGAGCCGACTCCGTGTTGCGCGATTCGGTGGACGTCGTGCTGCGCGCCGCCATGGTGGACGGAACGCTCGAGCGGATCTTCCGGCGCTGGAACGTGTGGGACGAAAGTCAGGGAGCGCTGTTCCGGCGGGTCGCGGGGCGGGACATGGCCGTTGACGGCGTCGTAGGGGCGGAACATGCTGCGCCCCTACGTCCAGCTGCGGTCTGGGCCTACCTCCCGTCGCTCGGTCGTGCCGCGGTGATCACCGCGGTCCTGTCGGCGCTGTCCATGACGCTGGCCATCGTCGTGGGTGTCCTCGTCGCCTCGGGTCGGGTGTATGGTGCGGCGCCGCTGCGCGCCCTGATGACCGGATACGTCGAGGTGATGCGCGGGACGCCGCTGCTGCTCCAGCTCTTCGTCCTGTATTACGGGCTGGCCGGCGTGGTGCGGCTCCCGGCATTTCTCGCCGCGGTGCTGGGACTCGGCCTCAACTACGCGGCGTACGAGGCCGAGATCTATCGGGGCGCGCTCGAGGCGGTGTCGCGCACGCAGCTCGAGGCGGCGCGCACGCTCGGCTTCTCCGAGCGGCAGATCCTGCGTCTGGTGCGCGGACCCCAGGCGCTGCGCTACGCGCTCGCGCCCATGACCAACGATTTCGTCGCCTTATTGAAGGACTCGTCGCTCGTCTCGGTACTCACTGTCGTCGAGCTCACGAAGCAGACGGCCATCTACGCGACGAATGTGGGAAGCTGGATCGTCCCCGGCCTGTTGTGTGCGGTCGTGTACCTGGCGATGTCGCTGCCGCTCTCGCGGTTGGGGCGGCGCCTCGAGCGGCGCTGGCGCGTGGCATGACGGCGCTGCTCCAGGTCCACGAGCTGTGTCTCCGCTATCAGGGCGGCCCTGACGTGCTCCAGGCCCTGTCCGTGGAAGTCCGGCGGGGGGAGGTCGTGGCGCTCATGGGGCGTTCGGGGGCGGGCAAGACGACGGCGCTGCGGGCGGTCGCGGCGCTCCAAGAGTTCGACAGCGGCCGGATTGTGGTGGACGGCTTCGCGCTCGAGCCCGGCCCGGTACCGCCCGAATCCCGCTTGAAGCCGTTGCGGCGCCGCGTGGGCCTCGTGTTCCAGAATCACGCGCTGTTCGCGCACCTCACGGCGCTCGAGAACGTCGCCCTCGCGCTCACGCACGTGCTCGAGCGGCGACGTGAAGAGGCGGAGGGCAGCGCACGGCAGCTGCTGGACGCGCTCGAGGTGGGCGCTCGCGCCGCGGCGCTCCCGAGCCAGCTGTCGGGGGGCGAGGCTCAGCGCGTGGCAATCGCGCGGGCGCTCGCGCCCGATCCCCCGCTGCTCCTCATGGACGAGCCCACCGCCGCACTCGACCCCGCGCGCCGGGGCGCACTCGGCCGCACGCTGCGCCGCCTCGCGGCCGTCGATGGCCCGGGGGTCGGTCGGGGTCTCCTGATCGCGACGCACGACGTCGAGTTCGCGCGTGCCTGCGCCGATCGCGTGGCGATCCTCGCGCAAGGGATGGTGGTGGAAGCGGGATCGCCGGCAGACGTGCTCGATCGACCGAGCCACTCGGCGACGCGGGCGCTCCTCGCGGAGCAGGCGTCCTAGGCCTCGATCAGCACCCGCACCTGCGCCAGCAGCTCGCTCGCGGTCCAGGGCTTCGTGACGAACGCTACGGCTGGATCCTGACCGACCGTCTTGCGGAAGTTGGGCGCGGGAAACCCGCTCATGAACAAGACGCTCAGCCCGCGTGATTCACCCCGGATGACCTCGTACAGCTCGAATCCGCTGAGCTTCGGCATCACGACGTCGGTGATCACGAGGCTCAGCGCCGCGCGGTGGGCGTGGAAGGCGTCGAGTCCTTGCTGGCCGTCGGCGGCGGTGATCACCCGATAGCCGACCTTTGAGAGGAGCTGCTGCGCCGCCAC
>WNEY01005933.1_pt1 | contig 10522 bp, 7 predicted proteins | sample 5400531 | NCBI WGS metagenome assembly WNEY01 (sample SAMN13153338, study PRJNA577476) | soil metagenome | isolation source: 200 cm saprolite under Douglas fir tree site 1 | place: USA:California | collected 2015-04-18
TCCCGACAAGCACAATGCTGCGGCCTCGAATTCGTGCCAAACGAACTACACGGTAAGTGTAGAGATTGAAGGTAATTCACAAGATCATCAACTTTAAGTTGATCAATCTCTGACCAGCGGCGACGCAGCGTGGGATGCTTGATGATCATGATCGTGAATAAGTCTCAAGTAAGGAAGGCTATGATGAGCAGACTGCGGACATACTTCCTGGCGCTCTTGGCTGTGAGCATGTTAGCCATTCCAACAGGCGCCGCCGCAACATCGATGACGGCGGCTGTTCCAGCGTTCTGTACTGGCACGGGTCCAATTCTCGCGACTGATATCTCAGCGCCGGTCGACCTGAGCACGTGTCCGATTCAAGGCAGACAGATCGTGCAATCACTGGGCAATGGCCTGACCGGGGCTGGCGTCTATGTTCCGCCTGCTGGATCCGAGGAGGGTAACGCTGCCCTTGCAACGACGGGAGGGTATGAGCTGATCGTCAGTAACGCCGCTGGATTCGTCACTGTTCAGGAATCAGCATCATCAGGCCAAGCAGGCGCAACGGTCACAACGAATACAGATCCTGCGTGTAGCCAGTCCGCTTTTAACTATGAGCCGGATAAGTGGACTGCGACCGACAAATGGTTTTACAATAAATCCACGGCGAGCCGTGCGGGACTAACGGTCTCAGCAACCACTTCCGACATCCGGGCAGCCAATACTAACATGACGACGGGCGTCAACGATTGCGGCTTTACTGGTCAGCCGGCCGCCTTCGGAGCATTCCAGGGTGATACCTCGCTCTTTGCGAACATCAACAGCGCAGGAAACTGCACCTCCAGATTCCCTGACGGGCAGAGCACGGTCAGCTGGGGGCCATTCGACTCCGGCCTAAATTTCTTGGCCGTCACGTGTTTCTTCGGGACTGGCGGAACGATGGAGGAGGGGGACATCTACTTCGGATCCAACGTCGGCATGGTGGACCATCTCCCCTCCGGCTGCGTCTCGAAAAGCGACCTGCAGAGCGTGGCGACCCATGAGTGGGGCCACGTGTTCGGCATGGCCCACGAAACCAGTGGCAACCGGGAAACGATGTACCCCGTTGGCGGCCCGTGCATAGCGTACCAGCGTACTCTGGGGCTCGGTGACTGGCAGGGGATGGTAAATCGCTATGGCTTGCGCTGATAGCGCGGCGTCCACGTCGTCACAGGTCCGGCGCCCTCGACGGGAACCGGCAGGCGCGTCGGTGCGTCTAATGGCCAAGGCACAAGAGCCCGGCGCGCCGGCCTGGAGGATGATCATGGGAGTCTTCACCCCCAAGAGGGGAGCACTGGTTGGGGTAGTTGCTCTTGTGTGCGCCGCCGCTGGTTGCTCAGCTGGAAGTGGCTCGGCCGCGAGCTGCGAAGCAGTAATGTCTTTCCACGGTCACGTCTATGTAGGTACGACCTTGAGGACCCATGCTCCCTTCAACAAGGTAGGCGAGATCCCCCAGTCACACCTCCATAGGCTCGGTAAGGGAACCATTCCCCCGTGCAATGACACCAATGGCAGCAGCGGTACGGCTCGGTCGGTACAGGTGGCACGGATCAGCCGGGTCGACCCGGCGATCGCGGTGGCGGTTGCGCCCGCTGGAGACGTCTACCTGAGACGCGGAGCTGCAATTCCGGCTCTACTCACAAAAGCGCGCTGGATTCGCTGGATCCCGGTCGGGTAATAGCCGAGCAGCTCTCCGGCTGCCGTAAGAGACTTATTCACGATCATGATCATCAAGCATCCCACGGTGCGTCGCCGCTGGTCAGAGCTTGATCAACGCGTGGTTGAGGCCTGGCTGCCTGTGAGCGGGCGGAGACGGTGGTTGCTCGCATGGAGGCCGAGGACGGGGCGCGCGCGGAGTGCCGCCGTCGTCTGGGATCGGGAGCCGGCACGGCTGGCGGCCGGTCAGATGGCGGGTGTCCGGCGGCGGGCCGGCCTGATTCCGCTAGTGCGCTGGCTTCGGGGGACGCCGGGGCTGATGATCTGGCGTTTGCGCGGGCGCCTGGATGCGTGCTGGCGTGATTATTTCGAAGTGCGCCGTAACTCCGATGATGACGCGACCGGGCGGGCGCGTGACTTGTGTAAGGCCGTTTTTTTCGCCTGGGTTGCGGTGTTCGTTGTCTGTGAGGCCGCGCGGGATGAGCAGGTCATCGCGGAAGCCAGGGAACGCCGTGAGCAGGCTATGAGGTTGCACCCGGTTGATGCGTTCCCGCGTCAGCGGTCCCGGTCCGGGGAGATTGTCTATCAGTCCGGGGAGCGCGCCGTGAGGCTGTCGGGCGTGGCAGGGGCCGGTACGAGCGGTAGCGGGCCTGGGGGCGTGGTCTTTGGCTGGTGAGTGCCCGCAGTGCGCTCGTGGGTTGCGGCGCCGGCGTGGCGCCGGGCGGCCCAGTGGCGGCCGGCGGTCAGCGGCGCTGCCGGGGGCGGGTGGGTGGGCCGCCTTGGTCGGGTGGCCGTGGTTCCTCGTGCTGGGCTGGGTGGCGCGCCGTGGTGGGCTTGGCGGCGCGGGCCTGGCTGGTTGGTCTCCTTGGCGCTAGGGTGGTGGGGTTGTGTGCGGGCTTAGAGCTGGGCTGTCCATTCGATGGTCAGCTGGCGGGCCTGGCCGGCGGGGCCGACCGTTTCGGATTTGTGATGACACCCTCTGACGTGCCGGATCCTCCATGATCAAGGGAGCCGACCCGGGGGCGCCGCCCGGGGGCAACAGCGCCGCCCGGGGGCAACAGCGCCGCCGGGGGCAACAGCGCCGCCGGGGGTTCAGCGCCGCCGGGGGCAACAGCGCCGCCGGGGGCAACAGCGTCGGCACAGCGGAGCTGGACCCGCATCCGGGTACCGCCGCCTGGAGCGGCGGTCGCGGCGACCTCGCCATCCTGGGCCCGGGCTAGCTGGCGCACGATGTACAAGCCGAGACCGATCCCGCCGAACCTGCGGCGGTCCCCGGTCTCGCCCTGGACGAACCGCTCGAACACCCGCTCACGATCGGCCGCCGGGATGCCGATGCCCTCGTCCTCGACCGTCATCTCGATCCGGTCCCCGGCCGGCCGGGCCCGCACGGTGACGTTGCCGCCCTCCGGCGAGTACTTGAACGCATTCTCCAGCAACTGGCCGACGATGATGTCGGTCGCCATCGGGTCGCCGTACGCCGCCGGGAGCTGCGCCGGTATGTCGGCCGTGAGGGTATGCCGGTCCGACAGCGGGCGGAATGCAACCGCCGCCCCGCGCAGCAGCCCGGCCAGGTCGAACGGCCCGTTGCTGACGGTCAGCTGGTCGGCGCCGGCCCGCGAGCCGAGCAGTAGCTGCTCGACCAGCCGGCCAAGCGAGCCCGCCCGCTCGGCGATCGTCTGCACCGCGCTGCGCCGGTCGGCGTCGGGCAGCTTGTCCCAGCGGCTCGCCAGCGTGCTCGCGAATCCCTGCACCACGGTGATCGGCGTCCGCAGCTCATGGCTGGTCGTGGCCAGGAACAGGTCCTTGGCCTCCTCAAGCTCCTTGGCGGCAGTGACGTCGCGGAAGTCGACCACCTTCTCGTCCCGGCCGTTCAGCCCGGTGCACAGGACATCGATCCAGCTGCCGTTCTGCAGCCGGTGGGTCAGCTTCGCGCCGGGCTCGGGCAGCGGGAATGGCAGCGGCTTGCCGGCCGCATCCTCGGCGGAGACGCCGGTCAGCCGGTGCGCGGCCGGGTTCCACTGGCGGACGAGCCCGTCACCGTCAAGCACCGCGATGCCGTCCGCGCTTGCGTCGATCACCGCGCGCTCGTGCGCGCGCTGCTCGACCACCTCCTCGAAGGCCGTCACGTTGGACAGCGCCACGCTGGCGTGCCCGGCGAGCAGCTCGAGCAGCTCGAGCTCGACGTGGCCCACCTTGCGCCTGCTGTACAGCGCGTACAGCGCACCGTAGGGGCGCCCGGCCACGTGCGACAGGCTGAGCGTGATCGTGTGCAGCCCGGGCAGCGCGGACCAGATCAGGTCGTCGAAGCCGCCTGAGTCACCGGTCGCCATCATCACCGTCTTGCCAGACCGCATCAGCTCGCCGACCATGCTCGTGCCCAGGTCAGCGGTCCGGCCGCGCAGCCTGCCGGGCAGCCCGTCCATGCTCACCAGCCGGAGCTTGTCGCCGTCGATGAGCACGAAGCCGCCGGCGTCGGCGCGGGTCAGCTCGCGCAGGCTGGCCGCGATCCGGTCCAGCACCGCTTCCAGGTCGAGATGCGCGTTCATGTCCGCGACCACGTCCCCGAGTCTGCGCACCACCCGGGCCCGTTCCGCCATGTAGTGCCGGACCGCCTCGTCCTGGCTGGCCTGGTGGCAGATGTTCACCCAGCCGGCCGCCGCGCCGCCGCTGATCAGCGCGCTGGCGTCAATCCGCAGGTCAAGCACGCCGCCGTCCTTGCGGATCCGGCGGGTGGCGAACGAGATCTGGCCGCCGCCGCTGACCCGCTCAAGTACCGCGTTGTGCTCCGCTCTCAGCTCTTCCGGGATGATCTGCGGCGGCTTGCCGACGGCCTCGCCGGCAGTCCAGCCGAAGAGCCGCTCGGCCGCCGGATTCCACAGCAGCACCGTGCGGTCGGGGGCGAATGCCATGATCGCGTCGGCCGCGGAATCGATGACCGCGCGCGCGGTCGTATCCAGCCGGTCCCGGCTGCCGGTTACCGCGAATCTCAGCCCCACGACCTCATGATCGCACCGCGCGGCAGCGCCTGGTCAGCGAAGCCGATATGCCACCTGAACAGACCAGCTCAGCAGACCAGCCCGGCGGACCAGCTCACCAGACCTGGCTCAGCACCCGGAGCACGTTCCCGCCGACGACGGCCTGGATGTCGGCATCCGTGTAGCCATGCTTAACCAGCCAGCCGATGATGTTACCGAAGTTCTCCGTCGGGTTCTCCAGCCCGGCCACGTACGGCACCTTGTCGAAGGCGGGACCGGCCATCGTATGCACCCCGAGCTGGGCCGCGAACTCCGCGTGGAAGCCGACGTGGTCGCCGTACAGGGTGTCCGGCCCGAACGCGACGTGCTCGATGCCGAGGAGATCGGCGCAGTACGTGAAGTGATCCATGACGGACTCGATCGAGTGCAGCGGATGAGCCGCCGACAAGGTCGTGTGCGGGGCTGCCTCGATGCCGATGACCCCGCCGCGGCGCGCGCAGGCAACCAGCACCTCGTCCGGCTTCATCCGCGGCGTCGGCCATACCGCGCGCGCCCCCGCGTGCGTGATGAACACCGGCTTGCTCGACACCTCGAAGGTATCCAGGCAGGTCAGGTCGCTGGAATGGGATACGTCGATCGCGAGGCCCAGCTTGTTCATCCGCTCGACCGCCCGGCGGCCGAACACGGTCAGGCCGCCGTCGGCTGGCTCCTTCAGCCCGGTGCCGAGCGTGTTGGACTCCGAGTAGGCGATGCCGATCTGCCGCACGCCGAGGCCGTAGAGGATATCCAGCCGGTCGATCTCGTTCTCGATCGGCGTCGCTGCCTCCATGCCGAGCACGATGGCCAGGTGGCCGCTGGCATGCGCCGCCGTGATCTCCGCCACCGTGCGGGCCACCCGCACATAGTCCTGGTGCGCGATGTCGCACAGCCGCATCCCGAGGTCGTAGATCGTATCGTCCCATTTCCAGGCCGACTTGCTTGTCACGCAGCCGGTGCCGTCCATCATGTTGTCGAACACGGCGGTCAGGCCCGAGCGGGACAGCCCTTCGTACCCGGTGTGCTGGCGCCCCGTCCTGATGTAGTCACGCACCTGCGTGATGTCGCGGGGGAACAGCACCGGGTGGTCGTGCAGGCTGATCACCACGCTGTCGCGCAGCAGCCGGCCGGCCCGGTCGGCCGCGGGCCCGCTCAGGCCGGGCTCGTAGCCGGGCAGCCGGCCAGCCCCGTCGGCCAGGTCGAAGACCGGGTAGTCGTCGGCCGGGGTCAGGTAGGAGTAGGACTTGTAGCCGCGGTAGGGAGAGTCCGGCATTGGCGATCCTCGCAATCCCGGCAGTCGGCCGGCTGTCGCGGTCAGGGAAACAGGACTCCGGGGTTCAGCAGGCCGGCCGGGTCGAGTGCGACCTTAATGGCCCGCATCGCGGCGATCTCGGCCGGCCGCCTGGTGAGCCCGAGCCAGCGGGCTTTCGCCCGGCCGATCCCGTGCTCAGCGGATACCGACCCGCCATGCGCCGCGGCCAGCCGGGACACGGCCTCGTCGACGGCAGTGTCGTCCGGATCCGGGCCGAGCACGTTCACGTGCAGGTTCCCCACGCCGATATGGCCGAACGCGATCACTGGCCAGTCACGACCGCCGGCCGCCGCGCGCACCGCCCGGTCAAGCTCCGCCCGGAACTCAGGCAACCGAGCCATCGGCACGGCCACGTCCATCTTGTGCGGGATCCCGGTCGCGCCGATCGCCTCCGTCATCCGCTCCCGGTACGCCCAGAGCGCTGCCCGGCCACGGCCGTCCAGCGCGACCGCCGCGTCCGGCGGCAGCCCGGCGCCGAACAGCCGGTCGGCCGCCGGGGCCGTGCCCGCTAGCTCGGCGAGCAGGTAGGCGGCGTGCGCGCGGCCGAGCGGCAGCGCCATTCCGGTCGCCTCCCTGACCAGGTCGAGGCCCGCCGCCTCGAAGTACTCGGCGGCCCGGATGCCGGGCGCCGCCGCCCGCAGCCCCGCGTACAGCGCGGCTGCCTCGGCGATCTCTGCTACCCCGGCCAGTACGACCGCGGCGACCGGCTCGGCAGGCCACAGCCGCAGCCGCGCCGCGGTGATCACCGCAAGCGTGCCCTCGCTGCCCGCCAGCAGCTGAGCCAGGTCATAGCCCGCGCTTTCGGCCGGCAAACCGGACAATCGATTTATTACGGAGCCGTCCGCCAGTACTGCCGCCACGCCGAGCAGCTGTGCCCTGGTGGGGCCGTACCGGATCCCGTGGATTCCGCCGGCGTTGGTCGCGACCGTGCCGCCGACCGTGGCGGACTCCCTGGACGCCAGGTCCACCCCGTACTCAAAGCCGGCCGACGCGGCGTGCGCGCGCAGCGTGCTGATCGTCACGCCGGCCCCGGCGGTCACCTGCCCGGCAAGCGCGTCGACCGGACCGAGCTTGGTCAGCCGGCTGGCGGACAGCAGCACCACGCCATCGTCCATGACGCCCTGGCCGGGCTGGCCTGCCGGGCCGTCCGGCGGCGGCACCGAGCCGCCGACCAGCCCGGTGTTGCCGCCCTGCGGCACGACCGCGGCGGAGTGCCTGGCGCAGCACCGCATTACCTCGGCGACCTCGGCCGCCGACCCCGGCCGCACCACGCAGCTGGCCGTTCCGCGGTAGCGGCGCGTCCAGTCGGTGACATAGCCGGCCAGCAGCCCGGGATCGGTCAGCAGTTGCGGCTCGCCGACTGCGGCGGCAAGATCCCGCAGCAGGCTGCTCATGATCCAAGCCTAATGAGGGCTAGCGAGTGGTGTTCCGGCAGACTCGCCGGGTGGCAGCTGCCGCCAGTGAGCACTTGCCCGCCGGCTGGGGCGGCCGGGCGGGCGGCCGGAACCAGCCGGGTGCCGCATACGTCCAAGGGGCCATGATGATGAACATGCTTCGGGCCGGGACCGGCGCACGGTCCATCCTGATCGCCGCCGTCTGCGCTGCTGCTCTCAGCGCGTGCGGCAGCGTGCACGCCAATAGCGGGACGGCGGCAAGCGCCCACCCGGCAAAGGTCTCCCTCGTCATCCAGGTGGCGGGCAAACCCGGTGCAAAGCCGCATCGCTGGACGCTGCGCTGCGATCCGGTCGGCGGCACGCACCCGAACCCGGCAGCGGCCTGTCACGCCCTGCTGCACGCGAAGCGCCCGTTCGCGCCGCTCCCCGACCACGTGATGTGCCCGATGATCGTGGCCGGCAGCAAGACCGCGACCATCTCTGGCACCTGGTTCGGCAAGCACGTCGACAGCCACTTCAACCAGCGCGGCTGCGGTAACCTGCGCTGGGCCAAGATCGGGCAGGTCTTCAACTAGCGGGCTTCCCCCGGCCGAGCTGGCGGGCTTCCCCGGCCGGATTCAATCTTCCCGTGGGCGTGCACATTGCTAGTGCTATATGCCTGGGTAGTGCTATATGCCTGGGTGGCTAGCAATGTGCACATCCATCGGCTGCAGCGCTGGGCGGCGGAGGCTGGGCTGCCGCTACTTGAGCAGCCGGGACATCCGGCGGTCAGCCAGCGGCTTGCCGCCGGTCTGGCAGGTCGGGCAGTACTGCAGCGCCGAGTCGGCGAACGAGACCTCCCGTACGGTGTCACCGCACACCGGGCATGGCTGGCCAGCCCGGCCGTGCACCCGCAGCCCGGCCTTCTTCTCCGCCTTCAGGTCCCCGGCCGCCAGCCCGGCCGACCTCGCGATGGCCTCCCGCAGGGTGCCGACGATCACCGCGTGCAACTCGGTGACTTCCTCGCCGGACAGGCTGGCGGCCAGCCGGAACGGCGACATCTTCGCGGCATGCAGCACTTCGTCTGAGTACGCATTGCCGATGCCGGCGATGATCTTCTGATCCCGCAGGACGCCCTTGATCTGGGTTCGGCGCCCGGCGAGGATCCCGGCGAGGGCGCTGGCCGTGAAGGCCGGGTCGAGCGGGTCCGGCCCTAGCGCCGCGATGCCTGGGACGGCGGCAGGGTCGGCGACCAGGTAGACCGCCAGGCGCTTGCGGGTCCCGGCCTCGGTGAGATCGAATCCGGCCCCGTCGGCGAACCTGACCCGCAGCGCCAGCGGTCCCCTGCCTGGCCTAGGCGGCTCGGGCGGCAGCTTCTCCCGCCACCGCAGCCAGCCCGCCCTGGCCAGGTGGGTGATCAGATGCAGCGCCGGGCCGTCGCCGGCATCGCTCTCCGTCACCAGGTCGAGGAACTTCCCGTAACGGCCGGTAGCGGTGATCGTCCGGCCGGTCAGCGCGGTCAGCGCCGGGTCGTAGGTCTTCAGCACCGCGAACTCCGCGACATCGGCACGCTCGATGACGCGGCCCGCGGCGCGCTCCCGCAGGTCGGCCGCGAGTGCCTCTACCTCTGGAAGTTCCGGCACGCATCCAATTCTGCCCTGTGCCGGCGGCTGAGTTGGTCAGCCGGGCGGCAGGCCAGGCCTGCGGCAGGCATCCGGCCGCCGGGCTTGCCAGGGCTGGCGACGCCGGCCTGCTCGGGCCGGCAAGCGGGCCTGCGGGGCTGGCGAACCGGCCGGCCGCAGGTAGAATGCGCCGACCGTTGATCGGAGTGCCAGTGACAGGGAACCTGCGGGGCGCTTAGGCTGCGGGCCAGCGCACGATGCGGGCGAGAAGGGGGGATGGCCGGGGCTACAAGGTGTGGGCGAGGAGGGATTTGAACCCTCACGTCCTTTCGGACACACGGACCTGAACCGTGCGCGTCTGCCGTTCCGCCACCCGCCCTGGGCGAGGCAGTCAGGTTAGCACGTCCTCAAACTGCCCCACGCCGCCGATACGATCGGATGGAAGCACGGAAGGAGGTGCCCCGGTGGGAGTTCTGCAACGCTTCGAGCACAGGCTCGAGGGGATGGTCGAGGGTGCCTTCGCGCGGGCGTTCAACACCGACCACGAGCGCCTCGAGGTCTATGCCGACAGCCTCGGCATCGAGCTCGCGACGCTGGCCCGCGAGCATGCCAGGGAGCAGGGCTATTCCTTCGTCGGCCCGGTGCGGATGCGGTTCGAAGGAGTGCCCGATCTGACGACGGGCACCTTCCGGATCCGCTCCGGGGTGATCAGGGGCACGACGGTCGAGGACGGCGAGATCCGCCGGCCCGCCAGTGATCTTCCGCACCCGCCTGGCAGCTTTGCCGGCGCGCCGAGGCTGCTGGTGTCCGGCCCGGAGCCTGGATCGGACGGGAACCTGCAGCGCACTTACGAGCTCAGCGCTCCGCTCACCATCCTCGGCCGCGGCACGGATTGTGACCTGCGGCTAGTCGATCCCGGGGTGTCGCGGCACCACGCCGAGCTGCGGGTCGAAGACGGCGAGGTAGTCCTGGTCGACCTGGGCTCGACGAACGGCACTTTCGTCAACGGCCAGCCGGTGCGGCGCGTGTCCCTGACCGACGGCACCCGTGTCACGCTAGGCCGGACCACGCTCGTGTTCCGCCGGGATCGCATTTACTGACATAGCCGCAAATCCATGAACCATCCGGCGCCGGGGCGCCTAGGGCAAGCAGGCGCCTAGACAAGAAGGCGCCTAGACAAGAAGAGGCAGCATCGGCCACCGAGGACATATGACCAGATGAATGCGCTTACCCTCACCCTGATCAGGCTGGCGTTCCTCGCCGTCCTCTGGCTCTTCGTCATTGCCGCGGTGGGTGTGGTGCGCACAGATCTGTTCGGGCCGGCTACGACCGGGCGGCGGCAGGGACGCAAGCGGCAGCAGCCGCGAAGCCGGCCAGCCCAGCCTGCGAAGCCGGCCAGGCCTGCCCGGTCCGGCCGCGGGGCACCGCAGCTACTGCTGGTTACTGCCGGGGACCTGGCCGGCACGAGCATGGGACTCGCAGATCAGCAAATCACTGTCGGTCGGGCGAATGACGCCACGCTGGTGCTGA
>WNEY01004602.1_pt1 | contig 10521 bp, 8 predicted proteins | sample 5400531 | NCBI WGS metagenome assembly WNEY01 (sample SAMN13153338, study PRJNA577476) | soil metagenome | isolation source: 200 cm saprolite under Douglas fir tree site 1 | place: USA:California | collected 2015-04-18
AGATGCAGCTGATCTTCGATCGACGGGTCACCCGTCGCACGCCCGGGAGCTTTCGCACCCGCGTCTTGACCGAGGGCGTCGTGCCGTCGCTGCACGTGCAGTACAAGAAATCCAAAGTCAAGCAGTACCACAAAGAAGGTCAGGCCCTTCGCACGGAAACCACCATCAACGATACCTACGACTTCGACATCGGTCGTGCGCTCCGCAATCTGCCCGCCTTGCGGGCGATCGGCTTTGCGGCCAACCGACGGTTGTTACACGTCGAATCTTTGAGCCACGACTGCCTGATCGGCGAAGACCACCTTCACGCCGTCACGTCCCCGGTCCTGGTTGAGGACCAACGGGCCGCTGGCCTGCGCTTCGGCGACCGCCGCGTCCATGCGCTGATGCATGCGCTCTGTCTCTTTGCCATCGCACCGACCGGCGTTCGACATCGGGAGCTTCGCGATCACGTCGCACAGCTCCAGAATCGAGACCCCGATACCTACTCGGCGGGCGCGATGACCTACGACCTCCGACGCCTGCGGCTGCATGGCCTCATCGAACGGGTGCCGCGCAGTCACCGGTATCGCATCACGCCGACCGGCGCGCAGGTCGCCATGTTCTACGCGCGGCTCTATACGCGGGCGCTCCGACCGGCCTGCTCCCTGCAGCCGTCGGGATCAGCCCGAGCCCAGCGCGCCTTCGATCGCCTTGACGCCGCCCTCGCCAATTTCCTCGAGGAGGTCAAACTTGCGGCCTGAAAAACTTGACTCAAACAGTCATACTTCTTGGGGTCAAGACTCCTAGTGCGTTTCTGGACGTTCGCGTAGCACGCGGAGCAACGCAAAGAGACAAAGAAACCCTCTGCGCTCTCTGCGATCTCTGCGGTTAAACGTGGACCGGGACGAAGAGTTGCGTTTTCTGCACGTTCGCAGAGCGCGTGGAGCAAAGCAGAGTCAAAAAGCAAACCTCTGCGCTCTCTGCGTTCTCTGCGGTTAAACGTTGGACTGGACTGCGCTCTCTGCGATCTCTGCGGTTAGACGTGGACCGGTCGTTGTTACCCCGCAAGCATGTGGTAGGCGCGCTCGACGGCCCGCGCCTTTGCCTTGAAGTGCGCCTGCACTTCGTCGCCCAGGTGCGACACTTCGCCCTGGTCGTACTTCAACATGGCCGCCTCATAGGCCACACGGATCTCCTCCGGGCTGGTATCGCGCACGACTCCGAGGATGGCGTACGGATCGAAGACCTCGTCCGCCTCCTTCGACGAGATGGCGGCCTGGCTCCGTTGAACGACTGCCTCCGATTGCCGCCGACGTGCGGCCTCCGCCTGCTGACGCATCTCCTCTTGTTGCCGCAGGCGCGCGTCCTCGTCCTGGCGCGCCTTCTGCTGGAATTGTTCCTCTTCCTGCTCGCGCTGCCGGCGCTCTTCTTCTTCTTGCGACCGCTTCTGATTCGCTCGCTCCGTAGCGGCACGCCTCAGCACTGCCGCGGCTTCATGCCGGCATGTCTGGCAAAGGTCGCCAGAATCCGGAACGACCGTGCCGCAGACACGACACTTCCGTCGTGCACGTCGAGCCCTCATCGCCACCAGAACGACGCCCGCGGCAACGAGCACGGTCACGAGCGCGGCGCCGATCAACAAGCCGACCTGCGAAGACGCCTGCCGCGCCGGCGGCGCCGGACTGACTGGAGGGCTCACCAGCGGAGCAGCAGGTGGCGCTTCCTCCGAAGCCGCGGCGGCGGGATTCGCATGACTCCGTCGATTGTGTAAGGAGACGAGCTGAGCCGCCAGGCAGTCCAGGTAACCTTCCCGTCCCTGTGTCGTGCGGACCCGGCTGCAGACCGAGTCGAGCGTTCTACGCTCGGAGGCCGACAGCCGACCCAAATCGCGGCCGAAGTCGGCGCGCATGGAGAGGAGGCGGGCGTCGAGGCATCGCTGGTGCGCGGCGGGCTCGAGCGCGGCCAGCGCCGGCGTCACGCTGCACAGACGTTCGATCAAGGCCTGCTCGATCGCCGTGGGTTCGCTCAGATCTGGCGTATTGACCTGGGGCTCCGCTCCAAGGGCAATGACCGCGAGCGGGACCATCAAACTCCAGACGATTGACGGGATCAGCAGGTGTCGGGCCGGCATCAACACCTCACGTCTTCCTTGGGGGGATGACACCTGATGCCTCAGCAAAGGAGGTGCCCGAACGGGCTCGCGCCAGATCGGTGAAAAATCTGCAACGGTGTGCACATTCAGACGCGAATGACGCATAGCGTCAGTTCGGACTGACAAGGATTGTCACACGCGCGTCGCTCAACTCTCGTTGTGCTCAATACGAGAACCGGCCGCCGACGCTGTTCACGCGGCCGGTTCCTGGGGGGCGGGGCGGATGGGTCTCAGCGGCTCGTGGGCCGGTCGGCGTCGTCGAGCACGACCTTGTCGAAGCGGTAGCTGAACTCATTGGCGACATACACCGTCTTCTCGTCGGGACACGCGATGGCGTGAATGGAGTCGAACCATCCCGGCAGCCGACCGAGCTTGCCGAAGGTTCCGAGAACCTTGCCGGTCAATTCCATCTTGTAAACCTTCCCGACGCTGCCGATGAAGATCACCTGAGTCGGTCCCGGCGTGATGCAGATCGACCAGGTCAGGCCGTCGAGATCCCACTCCTGTTTGAATTTCCCGTCCGTGTCGAATACCTGCACGCGGCTGTTCTGGCGATCGGCGACGTACAGATTCTGATTTCGATCCATGACGATGCTGTGCGGCGTGTTGAACTGGCCGGGCCGCGAGCCGCGATCGCCCCAGTACTTCACGAGCGCGCCTTCCCTGGTGAACTTGACGACGCGCGAGTTCCCGTACCCGTCGGTGATGTAAGTGCTGCCGTCCGGGCCGACGACCGTGTCGGTCGGCTGATAGAAGCTCGCGGGACCGGGGATGGCGCGCTCGATCCCGTGCGTCATGTAGACCCACGGCTCCAGACGCCGGCCGAGCGCCTGCACGATACGGCGCTTGTTGTTGAACTTCACGACGACGTTGTTGCCGGCGTCAACCAGCCACATGTTGTCCTCGGCGTCGAACCGGACACTGTGGGCGGCATGAAAGATCGTCGAGCCTTCGCCCATCGACCCGATGTACGAGCCGTCAGGCCCGAACTCGAGCAGCGGGATATTCCCTCTGTTCAGCAGGAAAATGTGGCCCTGCTTGTTGAGCGCCACTCCGACCGCCTCGGACGGCCAGATGTTCACCGGCCACTTGAAGAAGTCTTCGTCGATGTGAAACTTCAACTGAGGCGCCTCCGACGGCGCCGACGGCGCGCGCCCGCGGCCACCCTGGCCCGAAAGCGGAACCGTGACGGAGGCCGACAGCAACGCCAGCAGCAGGAAACGCTTCATGGATCACTCTCCTTCGACGCGAAGCATCTCACAGAACCATTGCCCTTGCCTGCATCGCTCGATTCATGCGAAAGTCCACGCGGATTTCAATATGACCACTGACGCGTCCCGTACCGCCGCGGACAGCCTGGAAGGGGTTCCGCTGCCTGGATCGTCTGCCGGCAGGTCGGCCCCCATCGCGACGCCCGCGCTGATCGCAGCCATGCTCGAGTCCGGCGACGGCATCAGTGACCTCATCTTTTCCCCGGGGCGGCCGCCGCAGGTCGAGAAACAAGGGCAACTGACGACTATCGCGATTCCTGCGCTTCCTATCCTGCGGCCCGAGGATACGGCCCGCATCGCCGGCGATCTCGTTGCCGGCAATGCGCAGGCGCTGGCGGCGCTCAAACAACAGGGTGCCTGCGACCTCTCGTATTCGCTGGCGGAGCGGTCCCGCTTCCGCGTCAATATCTTTCGCCAGCGCGGGACCTTTGCGATCGTGATGCGGGTCATCGCGACGAAGATCCCGACGCTCACGGACCTGAACCTGCCCGCGTCCCTCGCCGAGGCCGCGTCGCTCAAGCACGGCATCGTGCTCGTGACGGGTCCGACAGGATCGGGAAAGTCGTCGACGCTGGCCGCTCTGATCGACCTGATCAACGAGACACGCGCCGAACACATCCTCACGATTGAAGATCCGATCGAGTTTCTCCACAAGCACAAGAAGGCCACAGTGCACCAGCGTGAGCTGCACAGCGATACGCCGACCTTCGCGCTGGCGCTCAGATCGGCCCTGCGTCAGGCGCCGAAGGTCATTCTGGTGGGCGAGATGCGCGACCGCGAAACGATCGAGATTGCGTTGACCGCGGCGGAAACCGGTCACCTGGTGTTCTCGACGCTCCACACGATCGACGCCTCCAAGACGATCGATCGCATCGTCGGCACCTTCGATGCGGCCGACCAGCCGGCGGTGCGCACGCGCCTGGCGGCGTCCTTCCGCTACTTCATCTCTCAGCGCCTGATTCCCACGAAAAGCGGATCCCGCATGGCCGTGCTCGAGGTGTTGAAGTCGACCATGCGGACGCGCGAATACCTGGAACGTGGGGAAACCGAGGGCAGAAGTCTGCTCGATGCGATGCGCGATGGCGAGCTGGAAGGCATGCAACACTTCGACGGGGAGATCGAAAAGCTCGTGCGCAACGGGGTCATCTCTGTCGCAGCCGCGCTCCTCCACGCGACCAACGCGGGAAATCTGCGGTTGCAGCTCTCGGACGTGTCCGACGAAGAAGAGCCGTTGATCACGAGGTAACGATCCGCCATGAATCGAAGCGTCGCTGTATTGAGCGTGTGCGGTCTGGCGCTCGCCGCGCCGCTGTTCGCGCAGAGCAACCCGATATACGTCCAGTTCTCGCCGGGCGCAGTGAAGGGCGCGCTCTACAAACCGGACGGCGGCCCGGCGCCGCACGTCGCCGTCCTCCTGATTCACCGCACGTCGAACTTCCTCGCCCACCCGGCAACCCGCGAGCTCTCGATGCGCGGATTCATGGTGCTCGCCATGAACCCGCGGTCCGACAACAACGAGGCGGCGGTCAGCTTCGAGGCCAACGCCCTCGACATCAAGTCGGGAGTCGACTTTCTGCGAAAACAGCCGGGGATCACGAAGGTCGTGCTCTGGGGCCACAGCGGCGGCGGTCCGGCCACGAGCTTCTACGAGGCGGTCGCAGAGAGGGGCTCGAGCTATTGTCGCGGCGCCAACAAGCTCGTTGAGTGCGACAGCACCCTTGACGGCCTGCAGAAAGCCGACGGCCTCATCCTCGTCGACGCACATCCGGGCGTGTCGGTGAACGGCCTGCGCAGCCTCAATCCCGCGGTCGTCGACGAGCACGACCCGAAGGTGCTCGACCCGGCGCTCGATCCGTTCAGTCCCGCGAACGGGTACAAGGACGGAGCGTCGCACTATTCCGAGGCGTTCAAGAAGAAGTACTTCGCGGCGCAGGCTGCCCGGATGAACCGGTTGATCGACGCGGCCGGCGCCCGGCTGAAGGCGATGAAGGCCGGCACCGCACCGTATCCCGACGACGATGTCATGTTCATCACGAGGTTCGAAGGCGCGCGCTTGATGGAGCTGGATCCGAGCATCCATCACGGCACGCTCGAGCCGCAGAAGCTGCTGAAGAACGATGGCACGGTGGTGACCCAGATCGTCGAGAGCGTCCGCCGGCCCGCACGAGGGTACGACCGGCGGAACGCCAGCTTTGACGGCGGAGCGCGACTGATGACCGTGCGTTCGTTCCTGAGCGCGAACGCGATCCGCGCGAAGGACTCGTTGGACGAGGTGGACTGGTGCTCGAGCAACAACTCGACGCCATGCGCCGTCAGGAGCATCTCGATCCCGATTCTCATCACGGCCATGGGCGCGCACTACTTCATTCGCGACAACGAGATTCATTACAAGGCCGCCGCCAGCACCGACAAGGAGCTCGTCGTCGTCGAGGGGGCGACCCATGGTTTTGCGCCGTGCACGGCGTGCGAAACCACGCCCGGCCAGTACGCGAACAGCCAGAGGAACTTCTTCGACTACGTGACCAGATGGATCAACGCCCGGTTTTGATCCGTAGCAGGGATACGGAAACGAGGTCGGCGTGGCGACGGCGGTCATCGACGGCATCACGACGCGGTACGAGGTAAAAGGAAGTGGCGCGCCGCTCCTCATGTTCTCGCCCGGCGGTTTCGACGCGACGTTGGAGAAATGGTCGACGCTCGGCGTGTATGCCCGAATCAGAGCGGTGGACCACCTGTCGCGGAATTACATGTGCATCCTGTTCGACCGCCGCGAAGCGGGCCAGTCGGGCGGCCGGGTTGAGCGCGTCACCTGGGCGCACTACGTCGAACAGGGACGTGGGCTGCTCGAGCACCTGAAAGTTGACCGCGCGCACCTCATGGGCGGGTGCATGGGCTGCTGCCCGGCCGTCACGTTCGGCGTGGCTCACCCCGAGGCGACGCTGAGCCTGCTCCTCTACTGGCCAGTCGGTGGAGCGAAGTACCGGATCAACGGCCACATCCGGTTTGCGGAGCACCTGGCGTACGTCAAGCAGCACGGCCTCGCGCAGGTGGTTTCGCTGGCGACGAGCGGCGGCAAGTCCTTCGCCGAGGATCCGCGCGGGGGGCCATGGGTCTCGGTGCTGCGAAGGGACTCTGCGTTCGCCGAATCGTTCGTGCGACAGAACGTCGAGCGCTACGCGCATCTCGTCGCCGGCATGGCGCGGACGCTGCTCGACAGGGACACGGCTCCCGGCGCGGAACCGGAGGACATGCTCCAGTTGGAGATCCCGGTGCTCATCGTTCCGGGTCGCGATGCAAACCACGCGACCTCCGCGGCCCGCTACCTGGAGGAGTGTTTGCCACGGGCGCAATACTGGGACGTGCCTGTGGACGAGCAGACCGAGGAGACCGCGCCCGCACGGATGCTGGCGTTTCTCGATTCCGTCGAGCGCCGCTGACCCGCTAACGGAGATGACGTCCCGCTCGCCTTCGTTCGCTCTGTTGCTCTGTGTTCTAGGTGCCCTCCGTGCGCTCCGCTCACCGTCAAACGTCACGCACTGAGCGTGCGCGTACTCTCAGGAAACAGTTCGTCGACCGAGACCGGCCGGGAGAGGATTCCCTGCTCGACGCTGTGCTGCACGATCGCTTCGAGCGCCCGCCGGTTGGCCTCGATGCCGTAGGGGAGTGGATCGCCGCTGATTTCCATGACCCGCCGGAAGACCTGATCGATCGGGGACGGCGCGTCGACGTGGCCTTCCCTGAGACGTTGGACGTACATCCGCTTGGCCTGACCGAAGGCGGCGAACATGTCCGGGGCGAGATCCGGATAGACGTCGATGAGGTCGTTCCTGACGACCACCGTGTGGTTGATCGGGTAGTGACCGCGCTGGCGCAAGGCTTCGAATCCCGCGTCGCGCGCATTGGGGATCAGCGGCTGCACGTCCGGCGATTCCACCTGGACGCCGATCGCCGCAGCGATCTCGCCCGCCATCAGCAGGTCCTCCAGCGTCCTGCCCGGCTCGATGGGGACCACGTTTGCCGGCGGTCGATACTCGGCGACGTGCTCGTCGCCGGAGAGCACCCACGTCACCCGGCTCAGATCGACGCCGTACTCGTGCTGCAGGATGGCGCGCGCCCACAACCCGGTCGTCACCGTGTAGCCGCGGTTGACACCGACCTTCCTGCCTTCCAGATCCTTCGGTGTGCGGACCCCGGCTTTTGTGTTGTACACGATCGCGCCGTGGTGAAAGGCCCGCATCGGAAAGACGGGGATCGCGGTGAACGGCTTGCCATGGGCACGGGCGCAGAGGTAGGTCGTCATCGCCATCTCGCAGATGTCGAACTCCAGGCCACGCACCATGCGGCGGAAGGCTTTGATGATGACCGGCACGTCTTCGAAGTCGAACTCGAACGTGCCGGGCTTCACGGCGCCGTCCTTGAGGGGCTGCGTGTGCCCGAGCATGACGAGTGCGGTCTTCAGCCTCGGTCTGGACGCGGGGGCGTTCCCGTTGCGCGTTGATCCGGTCATCTCGTATAACTCCGCAGGGCTTTGGTCATACCAATGACTTGCGCGCCCAGCATCGAATGTCGGCGGGGCGTTGTCAAGCGGTAGAGGGTTGAGCGATGACACTGACGCAGGCTCTCGACGAACTGGTGACCGCGAACCGCATCCTGGCGCGGGAGGGCGTGGTCGATTCTTTCGGGCATGTCAGCATTCGGCACCCTGATCGGGCGGACCGGTTTGTGCTGTCGCGCGCAAGGGCTCCTGAATGCATCGAGGTCGAAGACTTGATGGAGTTCACCTGCGACGGCGCGCCGATCGATCCGGCCGGGCGCAAACCGTACGCGGAGCGGTTCATTCATGGCGCGGTGTATGATGCCCGCCCCGAAGTGCGAGCCGTCGTCCATCATCACAGCCCCGATGTGATCCCGTTCAGCATCACCGGGGCACAGCTCTCGCCCGTGATGCACATGAGCGCCGGCATCGGGCGGCGCATTCCCACCTGGGACTCCCGCGCAAGCTTCGGCGATACGAATCTGCTCGTGACGAACATGCAAATGGCGGGGGAACTGGCGGCAGCGCTGGGACATCGTCCTGTCATCTTGATGCGCGGCCACGGGTGCGTCGTCGCCGGCGCGTCGCTGCGCGAGGTGGTCTTCAATTCGATTTACCTGCAACTCAATGCGGACCTGCAGATGAAGGCGAGCGGACTGGGCGACATCACGTTTCTGAGCGAGGGGGAGGTCGCCGCCGTGATCCGCACGCGCGGCTCGTTCACGTTCGAGCGCGCGTGGGAGTTCTGGTGCCGTCGGGCCGGACGTCCTTACGACGCCCGCCCGATGGAAGGCCCCCTGGCCGGCGCATGAGCCCGCTTTCGATGAACACCGAGGTTCTCGTTGTCGGCGCGGGACCGGTGGGTCTGACGCTTGCTTTCGATCTCGGACGCCGCGGCGTCCGCTGCACCTTGATCGAGAAGAAGGCAGCGCCGGAGTTCCTGCCGAAGATGGAGCGGTGCAATGCCCGGACGATGGAGATCTTCCGCCGGATGGGTCTCGCCGACGCGATCCGGGCGGCTGGCCTCGATCGGCACGTTCCGATGGACGTGTTCATCGCGCTGGCGATGAACGATCCGCCCCTCCTGGGGCTGCCGTATCCGTCCGTAGCCGAGGCGGAGGCCCACATTGCCGCGTGCAACGACGGCTCCATGCCGCGCGAGCCGTATCAGCTCATCTCGCAGTACACGCTCGAGCCGCTGCTGAAGTCGGCGGTGGAACAGCTTTCGAGCGTCACCGTGCGCTACGGCCACGAATTCCTCGGCCTGTCCCAGGACGTCGGCACGATCACCGCGACGGTCCGTGATCTCGATGGGCGCATCGCCGAGATCCAAGCGCAGTACATGGTGGGGTGTGACGGCGGCGCGAGTGCCGTTCGCAAACAACTCGGGGTTCAGCTTCGCGGGGAGGGAAATCTGCTGCGCCTCCATCAGGCGCTTTATTACGCGCCGGACCTGTACGACCGGATTCCAATTGGCGGGGGGCCGGGCAAGGGCCGGCACTATCACATCGCCGACGCACAGTCGACGTTTCTGATCATGCAGGACTCCACGAAACACTGGACGCTGCACGCAGTGGTCGATGACGCCAGGGAGATGGCGGCACAATTCGAACGGACCATCGGGATCCCGGTGCCGTACGAATTGCTGTACGTCGGAGAGTGGAAGCAGAATCTGCTGCTGGCCGACCACTATGGCGCCGGCCGCGTGTTTCTTGCCGGCGACTCCGTTCATCTGGTGATTCCGACCGGTGGGCTCGGCATGAATACCGGCGTCGGCGATGCGATCGATCTCTCGTGGAAGATCCACGCGACGCTGCGGGGCTGGGGCGGTCCCGATCTTCTGGCGTCATATGAGATCGAGCGGCGCCAGGTCGGCGACCGCAACGTTGGTGCATCCCGCTATGCCTCGGTGGGCAGGCGCAAATGGCGTTCGCAGTATCACCCCAACATCCGCGACGCCACGCCGGAGGGGCAGGCCACGCGAGACAACCTTGCGCGCGTCGCCAATGTCGAGCAGCGCAAGACGAACGAGATGATCGGTGCCGAATTGGGTTATCGCTATGTCGGATCGCCGGTCATCTGGGAAGAGCCCGGCGGGCCGGAGCACCTGTTTCGGGAATACATGCCGACGACTTGGCCGGGCGCGCGGCTGCCGCACGTCTGGCTGCGGGAGGGGTGCTCGGTGCACGACGTGATCGGCGACGGTTACACACTCCTGCGACTGGGCGGATCGCACGCCGACACGAGCGGTGTCGAGCGGGCGATGCGCTCCCTGGACGCGCCGCTCGACGTTCTGACGATCGACGGGGATGCCCTCCGCGATGTGTACGGCTATGACTTGATTCTTGTACGGCCGGATCTGCACGTGGTCTGGCGCGGCAACACGGAGCCGAGCGATCCCGCTCAACTGGCGGCCGTCGCGACCGGTCATGGGCAGGTCACCAAGGGCGGGTGGGGCGGGTAGGTCAGGCTTGCCATCCGTAGCTCGCGTCCGAGAGGCGCGCGCGAGCGAAGGGTGGTAGGTCAGGTAGGTCAGGTAGGTCAGGTAGGTCAGGTAGGTCAGGTAGGTCAGGTGGGTCAGG
>WNEY01007713.1_pt1 | contig 10520 bp, 8 predicted proteins | sample 5400531 | NCBI WGS metagenome assembly WNEY01 (sample SAMN13153338, study PRJNA577476) | soil metagenome | isolation source: 200 cm saprolite under Douglas fir tree site 1 | place: USA:California | collected 2015-04-18
AGCCAGCACGCTACCATCTCCCCCAGCGAAGCCGCGGACCGCCTCGCGATCCGGGAGCTCGTCGAAGCCTACGCGCACTGCGCCGATCGTCGCGATGCGAAAGGTCAGATGTCTCTGTTTACTCCAGATACCCACTTCGTCGTGTACATGAACGCCAAGGATCCGAAGCCTTCGCAGGAGCTGCACTCGCGCGAGGCGCTCGCTCCCGTTTTTGCAGACCTGAACAAGTATGCCGCCACCATGCACTTCGTCGGGCAGAGTACGATCCTTAGTTTAACGCTTGACCAAGGCACTGGAGAGGCCTATTGTCTGGCGCATCACCTCACTGTCGACGGCGGGAAGCGACGGCTGATGATCGCCGCGCTACGCTACTACGACACGTTTGCAAAGATAGACGGCGCTTGGCTGTTTGCCGAGCGCCAGCTCTACGTCGACTGGATCGAAGAACGCGTTCTGTCATCATAGCGAGCAGCCAAGTGTCTTCCATAACGAACATTGCGACCGCGGACCAGGAGCGCCTTGTAATCGTGGGCGCGACTGGAATGGTCGGTGGATACGCCCTTCGCTACGCGCTCGAAAACCCAACCGTCGCAAGTGTGACGTCTATCGGGCGCCGGAAACTCGATATCTCGCACCCCAAACTGAAGCAGGTTCTGCATCAAGACTTCGCGGACTGCTCCGCACTCGCGGAGACGCTCTCGGGTCAGGACGCAGCGGTGTTTTGCCTGGGCACGTATACCGGAGCTGTATCGGATGCGGAGCTACGCACCATAACGGTGGACTACACCGTCGAGTTCGCGCGAGTTCTACGCCTCAGCAGCCCCGACGCGGCATTCTTGTTCTTGAGCGGCAACGGCGCAGACCCAACGGGACAAAGCCGGCTTGCTTTCGCGCGCTACAAGGGGGAGGCCGAGAAGGCACTACTCGCGGCCGGGTTCCCCCGCGTTTACATCTTCCGGCCCGCATACATCTATCCCGTGGAGCCGCGGAAGGAACCGAATTTCAGCTACCGGCTGTTGCGCGCGATCTACCCGTTCTTTCGGATGGTGTTCCCCAACCAGGTGATTCGGGCCGACGACTTGGCCGGAGCCATGGTCGATGTCGTGGTCCGAGGAGCAGGAAAGAGCCGAAGCCTGGTTCTCGAGAACCGAGACATCCGGGCGATCGTTTCACTCCCGGTTGTGTCCAGATAGTCGGCAAACAGGAGATTATCCAGAAACGGGGTTGTGGGAAGCGCCGAACCCGGTTTCCAAGGTGCGGACGAAAGTCAACCTGCTTCGGCCGAATCCCCGGCTTGTGATCGCGTTGCATTCGCCTAATGCCCTCCTTGAAACCGGACTGCGCATGTGCGCTCCAGAGAAAAGCCGGGACATTGATGCCACTCCACCCCGAGCAGTCCGTTCTCTACAGTCCAGGTTGTCGAGCGAATATCGCGAAAAATGGGCATGTTTCGCGTATTTTGTGGGGAAGGGCGACGAAATTTCTCTGCAGTTCAGACTGCGTGGCGGAGCGGGGTAGATTCGAACCCTCGATACAGGTCTCAATGGCGTAAAGGCCGACGTTTTCGTAAGTTACAGGGAGTCAATCACTTTTTCGGAGACAGAGGCCCGGGTGGTGTTGGGGGCACTGTGGCAAAGCAGTGCGGTTTCCCGTCCCGAACACAAGGCGAACATCTGGCGATGGTCGGCCGACAGGCGCGTACTTGGAAGTTCTTCCTGCTCAAAATAGTTCGCACTTGACTGCCCGCGTAGCGGACAGTCCAAAACAGGAAGATATTCTCCGGGCGAGACGCTCGCTGAGAGGCGAATGAATGGCGATGTTCTAGGCTTCTTGCTCACGCTACTTGCAGGCGACTCCCTAACACTGGTCATAGATTTCTATTTCGTTGGATTGTTTCCGGATTGCCCGTCAATCGGGTCAAGGCGTGTGGAACGCCTCCCAGGTTCTGGATTGCGCCGACATCTTTGAAGCCCGCGCCACGTCACTCTCAGACAACTCTGCCGTCATTTCCAGACAAGCCAAGGGCCGATTTTGGGGGTATTCTGTTGGGCGGCAGGCGTCTGTAGGTCAAGCCTTGTGGCGTAGAAAACCGCCTGCTCTCAACCTGAACGTCCCTGAACGTCCGACCAAGAGCAGACCGTACCGCTTGGTCAGAAGACAAATCCCAGGCAGGAGGACGAGACATGAAGTCGGTTCAGCGGTTCGTGATTTTTTCGACGGTGCAGTTTCTGGTCATGGCCAGTATCGCCCTGTCGCAGACTTCGTCCAGTTCACTGCAGGGCACTGTAACCGACTCCAGTGGAGGTGCCATCACTGGAGCCAGCGTCGTGCTTTCCAGCAACGAGTTGAAACTGGTACGCACGATGGTGACCGGAGGGCAAGGGGAATATCGATTCGTCGCCCTGCCTCCCGGGATCTACACTCTGACAGTGACAGCGAAAGGATTCTCCCGCTACCAGCAGACCGATCTGCAGCTGCTGGTCAACACACCGGGCACGGCGAACGTACAGCTCAAGGTTGGCTCGGCGACCGAGACCGTTACGGTTACCGGCGAGGCGCCTGCGTTGAACCTGGTCGATGCCTCCATTGGCAATCCTTTCAACGAAACCCAGGTAAAGCAGATTCCGCTGGAGGGCCGGAGCGTTCCGGAGTTGCTGAGCCTGCAAGCTGGCGTGGCTTATACGGGCAATCGGTCCGATCTTCTAGACCCCAAGGTCAAGGACCAGGACACGCGTAGCGGCTCTGTAAACGGCGCGCGCAGCGACCAGAGCAACATAAGCCTTGATGGCGTGGACGTGAACGACCAGTCGAACGGGTATGCCTTTACGTCCGTTCTGCCCACCACCCTTGATTCGGTTCAGGAATTTCGGGTCACGACCTCGAACTACAACGCTGACCAAGGGGAGGGCTCGGGGGCCCAGGTCGCCTTGGTCACCAAGAGCGGCACCAACAGTTTCCACGGGTCACTCTACGAATATCATCGCAACACCATCACCAGCGCCAACGACTACTTCGTTAAGAACGCAGAAGCGCTGAGTGGAGACCGGAATGTACCGGATAAGTTGATTCGAAATATCTTCGGCGTCTCAGTAGGCGGTCCCTTGCGGAAGGACCGGCTATTCTTCTTTGTCAATTACGAGGGAACACGCCGGCGGGAGGAAGACAGCACGGTGCGGAGTATTCCCAGCCCCGCGATGCGAGACGGCGTCCTGCAATATCAATGCCCACTACTTTCAAGCGGACAACTCGACACCGTAACCTGCCCAGGCAATACGGTTCAGGGGGTCAGTCTAGCTCCTTACACATCTCAGCCCGGATACACGGCGCTCGGTGCGAGTGATATCGCTAACTTGGATTCGATTGCGCATGCGACCGCGGGTGTGCCAGCTCCGCCTCAAGGCTTCGGACCAAATCCGTTCATGATCCAGTACTTTCAGCAGACCTACGCAGGATTGAGCGGTAACGACAGCTCGGTAGGCGACGGCTTCAACTACGTGGGCTTCCGTTTCCGCGCTCCCGTTAGCTTTGATAACAATGCTTTCATCGCCCGCCTCGATTACCACCTCACGGCTGATGGCAAGCACACCTTGTTTTGGCGGGGCGCCCTGCAAAACATATTCAACCCACAGGAACCCTTCCTGCCGGGAACATCACCTATGCAGACGATGGAGGACCACAGCAAAGGATTCGTTGTGGGGTACACAGCCGTTCTTAGTCCTGCTGCGGTTAATACTTTCCATTGGGGGTTTACTCGCCAGAGCACCGGTTTCGTGGGCAACTCGAAGCAGGAGTGGAACACCTTCTACGGTCTCGATCCCAGCTTCACCTACAGCCACAACGCGCAGACCCCAGTTAACAACTTCCTCGATGATTTCTCCTGGACGAAGGGAAAACATACACTTCAATTCGGCGGCAACATCGGAATCGCCCGCGATCCTCGCGCCAGCTTGCAACATTCCTTCAGCGTAGGGAAAGGGGCCACCAATTGGATGTCGCCCACCGGTTTTGCCAACACCGGGGGCGGTTACCTGGATCCCGCGACCGGCGGGTTCCCTGAACCCGCGTCCACCCCAGCGTATGACCTCCCTATGCTTTCCTTGCTGGGCATGGTTTCCGATATCAACGCCAACTACAACTACGACAAGCTGGGTAACGTACTGCCCAAAGGCGCTCCCGTGAAACGGGATTATGGGCTCGAATGGTACGAGTTCTATTCGCAGGATTCATGGCGCGTGAAGCCGAACCTCACGGTGACTGCCGGTCTGCGCTGGTCGCTGTTTCCGCCGCCTTGGGAAGTTAACGGGTACCAAGCATCCCCGACCGTCAACCTCGGCCAGCAGTTTGACCAGACCGTGAAGAACATGAAGCAAGGCATGGGATATGACACTCTCCCGCTGGTTTCTTTTGTTCTCGGGGGCCCCGCAAACCACGGGCCTGGTTGGTACAACTTTGAAAAGTCGGATGTCTCGCCACGGATCTCCGTGGCGTACTCGCCTCGCCCCCATGGCGGCTGGCTGAGGAACATTTTCGGGGAGAACGATAAGACAGTCATTCGCGGTGGCTTCAGCAAAGTCTATGACCGTGCAGGAATGCAACTGCTCAGCACTTTCGATGCAAACCCTCCCGGCGGATTGGGTGCGACGATTCAAAATCCCTGCTGTGTTTTTGGCTATGATGACGCTGTCCACGTCCCGCGGGTAAGCAACATCAACCAGATTCCCGTTTGCGGTCCGGTCGACTGCCCGGATCCAAATAACCCGCCTTCCGGAAGCGCCGTGTTTTTTACACAGTCGCCTCCGGGGCAGTTTCCGCAGACACCTTCTTCAACTCTCCAAGCCATCACCTGGGGCGTCGATCAGTCGATGAAGACGCCTTACGCCTATGCCTTCGATTTCTCAGTGGGACGCGAGCTTCCGAACCGGTTGTCTCTGCAACTCTCTTACGTGGGGCGCTTGGGCCGTAACTTGCTCACGCAGCGCGACCTGAGGCAGCCCCTGGACGTCGTGGACCCAAAGACCGGGATTGATTACTACGCAGCGGCCACGGACTTGGCCAAGGTGGCGGTCCAGCACCCGAACAGTTCTTTTGCGACCTTTAACGACTACGTGAACTTCGTGAATAATTCAATCAATGACGGAACCTTTAAAACTGCCGCCTATTGGCACGACATGCTGCCGCCGCTGCAACCGGGGGCCAGTCAATATCAGAGCTATGGCAACTTTGCCGGAATCACCCCGCAGCCTGGCAACTCCAGCTTGATTCAGGCGGTCTACGACCTCTACTACGATCCATTCCTTTCTTATGCCGGAAACGAAGTGGTTGGCATTGGGAATGTCGACCTCTATGGCGGCTTAGGGGATGACCTCGGAGGTTTCTACTCGTTCTGCGCTACCCCGGGATGTGCAGCCTCGGGAGCTGGAACCTTTACGACGCCCTTTGGCGGAGGGTTCGGAAATTACCTCAACAATCAGGCGACCAGCATGTTCGCCTGGAGTTCGATCGGCAAATCGAATTACAACGCGCTGCAGGCCACCCTAAGAAAGCAGTTCAGCAGCGGGTTTCAATTCGACCTCAACTACACTTATTCCAAGTCGATTGACATCACTTCCTCCGCAACCCGCCTGTCATGGGCATCGTGTTGCAACGTGGGCGCTCCCGGAACTCGCCTCGCGAATGCGTTCGATCCGAACGGGCGTCGCGGGGTCTCCGATTTCGATACCACTCACCAGATCAACGTGAACTGGATTGCCCCGCTGCCATTTGGAAAGGGCGCACGCCTCGCCGGCAGTGCCACCGGGGTTACCGAGGCTTTGATCGGAGGCTGGCAGCTTTCGGGCGTGGCGCGGTGGACCAGCGGCTTCCCGTTCACGGTGGATAACGGTAACTTCTGGCCGACAAACTGGGACGAGCAGGGTATCGGTCAAATGATCGCCAGACCCCAAATTGGGCGTCATCGGGATCCGAGCAACGGTGCCGTGAGCGTTTTCGCCGATCCGGTGGCCGCCTTCGCCGACTTCCAGCATCCTTTCCCCGGCCAAGCCGGTTCTCGAAACGTAATTCGCGGAGACGGGTATGCTGGTTTGGACATGGCTTTGAGCAAACGCTGGAAGATGCCGTGGGAAGGCCAGGGTCTGCAATTCCGCTGGGAGGTTTTCAACGTGCCCAACCTTCATCGGTTCAACGTCTTGTCGGGGTTAGGAACATCAGCTTGCAATTGTATCGCCTCGCTGCAGCAGGCACCGCAGTCGTTCGGTAACTATACCGGCCTGCTGACGCAACCGCGGGTGATGCAGTTCGCTCTCAGGTACGAATTCTGATAGTTGAACGCGTCGCGAATCGGACGGCCGTGGCCCACGGCCGTCCAGTCTCATCTCCAGCCAATGAACGGTGACACAGAACAGCTCCGTAATTATTGGGTTCGATCCGGCAGCCATTTCCGCAGAGGGTAAGATGAGGACGCACTACGCCCAGGAGCTTCGCGAACTTCCGTGACCACATTAGCCCGCAAGCTGCGTTTGATTGACTACTTCGCGCTGGGTTTCGGCGTGATGGTGGGCACGGCGTGGTTGGTCGTGATGGACGACATCCTGCAGCGAGGTGGCCCCCTGGGAGCCATCCTGGGATTCACAACCGGCGCGCTGATGTTGCTGCCGATCGGCTATGTCTATGGCCAACTGGTGCGCGCGATTCCGGACGCGGCTGCGGAGGTCGCTTACGTCGCCCGCTTCTTTCCTCCCAGCGTAAGCTTCGGGACCGGCTGGATGGTGTTCTTGAGCTATTTTCTGACCTGCCCCTTTGAGGCTTTGGCGGCGGGCCGAATCGGCGGCTACCTGTTTCCATCACTGAATACGTTTGAGTTGTATCGCCTAGGCGGGTATCCCGTGTACTTACCACACGTGCTGCTCGGGCTATCCATTACCATCGGGTTCACTTGGCTGAATTGCCGGGGCATACAGGCGAGCGCCAGACTGGGGAAGACGACGACTTTCACCTTCCTGACTCTGGTTATAGTTTTTGCGCTGGCGGGGGCAACACATGGCTCTCCGGCCAATTTTCGTCCTCTGTTCAGCCATGCTCCTCTGTTATCCGTGCTGCTGGTATGGCAAGTTGTCCCGTGGCTGCTCTCAGGTTTTGAGTCGGTTGGAAAATGCGCGGAAGAAGCTCGTCCCGGATTTCAACCGCGCGACTTTTGGGTCGCGATCCTGTTGACCATCTTTGGAGGACTGGTTTTTTTCTGGGTTGTCATCTCGGCTGTTTCCTATGTTGCGCCCTGGCAAAGCCTCAATAGCGACCAGCAGTTTCCCACCGCACTGGCCTTCGAACGAGCGTTGCATGCGCACTGGATCGTGAACCTTATTATGGCCTCAGCGCTGGTTGCGTTGTTGCAGGCGTTCAATGCGAACGTGGTGGCGTCGTCACGGTTATTGTTCGCCATGGGAAGGCGACATCTGCTCGATCCAAGAATGGCGACGTTGCATCCGAAAAATCAGACGCCGTCGACGGCAATCATTACCGTGGGAGTTGCTAGCGCGCTGACCATGTTGCTGGGAGAGGCAGGGTTGGTTCCCATCCTCGAAGTGGGGGCGCTAGCGTCGGCTGTGGGATGGATGTCTGCTTGCGCGGCCTTCTGGCGAATGCGGCCGAACTGGCGCGGCCGCGCCGCTGCTGCCTTCGGATTACTGGTCACAGGATCGATGGTTCTGGTTAAGGTTTTGCCCACTGTTCCCGGTCACTTCACGCGCTACGAATGGCTGGCGCTGGCAATCTGGGCTGCAATTGGTTTTCTGATCACATTGCCGGTCTCCGGAACCTACCGGCAATCGGGGCACAAGGTGGCGGAAGAAATCCCCGCTGGGAAGCACAGTTCTGGATCGTAGATCATCGTTCGCGCTGCACCCAGAGCACTCTGAGCGGAGGCGTTGCAGAGTTGGCCGTGTCTCAGTTTGGGTACAAAGGCCGCACGTTTCCTTTGGCTGGCAGGCCACGAGCCCGCTCCCGTTGATCGGCATTCCACGTTCCGCCCCAGGGGCGCGAGCGGAGCAGGCGGGGAGACACACCGAATCGCCGTTTGAAACAGCGGCTGAAGTGGGCAGAATCGCTGAACCCCCAGAAAAACGCGATTTCTGTAATGTTGTGATCTGAGAAACGCGGGTTGCAGAGCTCCGTCTGGCAACGGTCCAGACGGCGTTCACGGATGTACTCCGCAACTGTGGATTCTTTCTGCAAGAAGAGGCGGTGCAGGTGTCGCACCGAGATGCCGACGGCATTGGCGATCTCATTTGGGCCCAACGCGGGTTCGGTGAGGTGGGTTTCAATGAATTGTTCGACCCGTGAAAGTAGTTCGGCACCGTGACTGGTCTCGTCGCCGAGTCGTTCCCGATGGCCGACACAAGCGGACAAGATCTCCAGGTAAGCCTCAATGGCTGAGGCGCCTTCTTCCAAGGTTAAGACGGGGGCTTCCTGGTAAAGGGAGGTTGCGAGACGAAAGAGGGTCACTCCGAGTCCGGATGCGCCTGAAATGCGAGGCAACAACGGCAGATTGGTAAGGCGCAGCCTGTTCTCCATGAGCCAGCGTGGGACTCGCAGGTACAGTCTGGAACACTCGCCGGCACAATTGGACGACCAGGGACGTACCGAGTCGATCAACGTGCTGTCGCCCGGCTTCAGGATGGCCGTAGTGCCCTCCTGCGAATAGCCCCTGACGCCCTGCAGCTGGGTAATAACAATGCAACTCCTGCCGGCCGAGTTCGCAGCTTCGGCCGGAAACTTTGCGAAAGAAACCGGGGTGGATGAGAAGCGGGTCAATTCCAACCCCGCTACGCTACGCCGCTCAATCGAGCCGTGAAAGGTTTGTCGCCTGGGGAATTCAAAGCGGCAATCACCACAAATCTGGCGCGCGTTACATAACCATGCGTCTAAGCGGTCGGCAATGGGTACCAAGTCCGTCGAAAACATCTGCGACATTAGCTTCACCGTGTTTCGACCTTGGGGCTGTTGGTTTTCTTGCGCAACAGGCTACACAGCGCGGCTCATGCCAGCCGTCATGGAAGCCTGCCGATGCGTCGATGAGGCGCAACGCTAGCACAGTGTTCCAACCCTCCGCAAGCTCAATCTGACCGCGATTGAGAACTCCTTGCCCGTCCCGGTGGATACGAAGTGGTCGCATAGAGCCCCGTCGGATGGCCCGACGGCGAGCCGGTTGTCGAAGGATGATGGATGCCGTCATCAGGCGTGTGGTGTAGCTATCCATAACGAGCCACACTCGGCATTTCCTGTTTCCAGTCCGTGCGCTGAACTTCCGGATTGTCGGCCAAACCGGAGATTACCACAAAGGGGATCAAAGCGCCGAACCACGCTTCCAAGCGCTGGCAAAGTCAAGCCACTTCGCCGAATCCCGGCTTCTGATCGCATTGCATTCGCCTTACGCCCTCCCTGAAACCGGACTGCACATGTGCCTTGCGGAGAAAAGCCGTGATAGTAACCACGTTCGCCGCTGAGCAGTTCGTTCTCTCCAGTCCGGTTCGTTTGAGAACTATCGCGGAAAATGGGCGTCTTTCGCGTATATTGGAGAAAAGGCGTGCAGAATTTCTCTGCAGTGCAGACTGCGTGGCGGAGAGGAATGAATTCGAACCCTCGGTACAGGTCTGAAATCGATAAGAGCCGACGTTTGCGTAACTTACACGGAATCAATTAGTTCAGGAATTCTCTGAGACTGCCTGCTCCCCAGTCGACACTGCTAAACAGTGCGGTTTGCGAAGCTTGTAGAGGCGAAGCGCAGGCGATTGTGTGGCTGAAAATGGTCACTTTCAGAACCCCTTAGCGCCCTAATCGGGTTCGGATGTGACTGCTTGCCTAGCGGGCAGTCATGAAATTGAATTCCCTCTACTTAGTGGATGGTTGAAGCGCGAATTTCTAGCGATTGCCGGAATTTTATGCTCGCGCTTTTTTAATTCTCGCAACGCCGAAAATAAGTCAATGAGTGAAATGGCGATGTTACGTAAACTATCCCTCTGAGCGACTGCCAACACCGTCGCTTTCATTGACTTGCCCGTTTCACCCACGTAAGATTCGCGAGTGATCGGGCGAACCATCTCGCACTACCGCATCGTCGAGAAGCTGGGCGGCGGCATGGGTGTGGTCTACAAAGCTGAGGACGTAACCCTGCACCGATTCGTGGCGCTGAAGTTTCTGCCCGATGGACTGGCCAGAGATCCCCAAACGTTGGTCCGTTTCCAGCGTGAGGCGCAGGCGGCCTCGGCTCTCAACCATCCCAACATCTGCACCATCTATGAAATCGCGCAGCAAGATGGGCAGTCGTTCATCGCCATGGAATTTCTGGACGGGCTGACCCTGAAGCACCGCATTGCCGGCCGTCCAATGGAAGCTGGAAGACATCATCAACCGGGCGCTGGAGAAAGACCGCGAGCTCCGCTATCAGAGCGCGGCGGAGATGCGCTCTGAACTAATGCGACTGAAACGAGACACCGCAACCGGGCGACCTGCGGCGGCTACATCGGGGA
>WNEY01008675.1_pt1 | contig 10520 bp, 13 predicted proteins | sample 5400531 | NCBI WGS metagenome assembly WNEY01 (sample SAMN13153338, study PRJNA577476) | soil metagenome | isolation source: 200 cm saprolite under Douglas fir tree site 1 | place: USA:California | collected 2015-04-18
GGAAGCGCTCGAGGCATCCGCGCCCGTGCGCCCGAGCGCCGGCCGGATCCCGTGGCCCTTCGATCGAGTCCGCGAGGGCCAGGCGGACTTCCTCGCCGACGCCGGCCGCGCGATCGAGGACGGCCGACATCTCCTCGCCCACGCTCCGACCGGGATCGGCAAGACCGCCGTCGCCCTCGTCGCATCCCTGGAATTCGCGCTCCGGGCAAACAAGCTCGTCCTGTTCCTCACCTCGCGGCAGAGCCAGCATCGCATCGCGATCGAGACCGTCCGCCGGATCGAGGCGAAGGGACCACGGATCGCGACGGTCGACCTGATCGCGAAGCAGTCGATGTGCCTCCAGGAGAGCGCCCCCGCGTACGGCCGCGCGTTCCACGAGTTCTGCGATCACAAGGTCAAGTCGCGGACGTGTACGTTCTTCACGCGGGACAACTCGGCGGTCGTCATCGCGGTCCTCCAACGCACGCTCCACGTGCAGGAGCTCGTCCGCGCGAGCGGGGCGTGTCGGGTGTGCCCGCACAAGGTCGCGATGGATGCGGCCTCGCGGGCGAACCTGGTCGTGTGCGACTACAACTATCTGTTCAGCGAAATCCTCGAGCGGTTCCTCCCGCGGCTCGGCCGGTCCTTGGATGACCTCGTGTTGATTGTCGACGAGGCCCACAACCTCCCCGACCGGATCCGGGCTCACCTGGGCGGCGACCTGTCGGTCCGCGATCTTCTGAAGGCCGCGAAAGAGGCGCGTTCGATCGACGGGGAAGTGGCCCACCGGCTCGTCGGCGTCGCGAAGGCGATGGAGCACTTCATGCTCGTCGTGCGGTCCGAGCGCGTAGCCCGCAAGGAAGAGCTCGTCGATCTCGTCGAGGAGGGGCTCGCGAAAGGCCGCGGCGGATCCCTCGGATACACGGACTTCGTCGAGATGGTTGCGTTCGCCGGCGAGGACGCGGTCCGGCGCGGCCTCCCGTCCACGTTGCCCGCCGTCGCGGAGTTCCTGGCCCGGTGGCGAGACCAAGACGTCGGAATCCTCCGTCTCGTCGTCCCGGGCACCGAAGGGAAGTTCGCCTTCCGGCTGATGGACCCGAGCGTCCTGAGCAAGCGCGTCTTCGACCGCGTGCACGCGAGCGTCCTGATGTCCGGCACCCTCTATCCGGCGGAGATGTACGCCGACCTCCTCGGGATCGACCTCGCCCGTCGCATGATCCGAACGTACGGGTCTCCCTTCCCGAGGACGAATCGCCTCCTGCTTGTCCACCCCGAGCTCACGACGCTGTACGCCAAGCGGAGCGCGCAGATGCACGACCGCATTGCGCAACAGATCGCGGCGATCGCCGCTGCGGTCCGAGGCAACGTCGCCCTGTTCTTTCCGTCGTACGAACAGCTCGAAGAGGCCCATTCGCGGTTCCTTGTGCTCGGCGTCGGGAAGAGGATCTTGGTCGAGCGTCCGGAGTGGACGAAGGCCCAACGGGATGGCTCGATCGAGGCGTTGCGAGTCGCGCGCGGTGACGGCGGCGCGGTCTTGTTCGCCGTCCAAGGCGGCTCGCTGAGCGAAGGCATCGACTACGAAGGCAACGTCCTCGCGGCGGTCGTCGTCGTGGGCCTCCCGCTGAGCCCGCCGAACGTCGAAGTCGAAGCGCTGAAGGACTACTACTGCCGCAAGTTCGGATTCGCGAAGGGATACGACTACGCCTACGTCTTTCCGGCGGTGAACAAGGTCCTCCAAGCCGCCGGGCGCCCGATTCGGAGCGAGCGGGATCGCGCCGCGATCATCCTGTTGGAGGGACGCTTGATCGAGCCGCGGTATGCCCGCTGCCTACCGCCGGACTTCGATCCGAGGCCGTCCAGAGAACCCGCACCCGAGGTCCGCGCATTCCTCGACGCGTCGTGACCAACACAGAACCGCGGAGGCCGTCTTCTACGACCGACGCCTCCCCGCCGGGCGGGCCAACCATCGTCGGAAGTGAATGAGCCGTTCCCGCTCTTCGTACCCGATCGCGATGTGCGCCCGAAGGCTGACCTCGTTCTCGAGGAGACAATCGGATCCCATCTCCGCACAACCGCGTTCGCGGGCCCAGCGTTCCGCGGTGCGGACGAGCCGCCGACCGACTCCGCGCCGACGGACGTCGGCGTCGACGTACCAGCCCTCGACGTAGCCGACCGGGCTCGTGTCGCACGCGTCTGCCTTGGGGCGGATGGTCGTCTCCACGAACCCCGCGAGGCCTCCATCCCGGCGCACGGCGACGTAGGCCACGGCTCCGTTCTCCCGGAGGTATTCGTCCATCTCTTCGCGGTGCCTCGCTCTGGTCTCGTCGGGCCAAAGTGCGTCGCGCATGCGCAGCCACTCCCGTCGATCGCCCTCGATGGCGCGACGGATGTGGAGCGCCTCCTTTTTCGATTTGGTCATCGGCCACCCGATGGACGACTCGATGAAAGGTTTTTCTCGGCCGCTTCGCATCGCGCCGCATGCTCGTCAAGCGGGGGGCGGAGGCGGAGCTCCGACGAACGGAGTTCCTGGGACGGGCCGCCATCGAGAAGCATCGCGCACCGAAAGCGTATCGTCTCGAGGCGCTCGACGATGCGCTCCGCGGGTCTCGCATCCGCCACGAAGCGCGTCTCATGTCGGAAGCCCGCGCGGCCGGAGTCCCGGTGCCGAGGTCGCACGGGGAATCGGCCAGGTCGTCGGTCGCCTCCATCGGGCCGGGATCATCCACGGCGATCTGACGACCTCGAACATGATCGTCCGCGATGGCCGGATCGTGATGATCGACTTCAGCCTGGGCGGAAAGGACGACGGGGTGGAAGCCCGCGGCGTTGACCTCCATCTCCTCAAGGAGGGCCTCGGGAGCGCGCATGCACGGGCGGCGTCGTACTATCGAGAGGCGCTCCGGGGGTATCGCGACACGATGGGGAAAGGGGCCGACGAGGTGATCGCGAAAGTGAAGGAGATCGAGTCGCGAGGTCGGTATACTTGATCGCCTTCGTCACGACGAACGAGGGCAAGTTCCGGGAGGTCTCGGCGAAGCTTGGCGATGCGAACATCAAGCTGGTTCGCGAGGATCGATCCTATCCGGAGATCCAGGCGGACCGTCTCGAGAAGGTCGTCCGGTTCGCGGCGACCGTCCTTGACGACCAGATCCGCGGGGACTACCTCATCGATGACTCCGGATTGTTCATCGAAGAGTTCGGGGGCTTCCCGGGCGTGTATTCGTCGTACGTATACAAGCGCCTCGGCTGTACAGGCATTCTGAAACTGCTCCAAGGGGCCCGAAACCGCGCGGCTCGGTTCGAGACCGTGTTCCTCCTCCGGACGGCGGACGACCACGAGGTCTTCCACGGGGAGTGCCGGGGATCGATTCCGGACCGGGAGCGTGGGAACGGCGGATTCGGTTTCGATCCAATCTTCGTCCCGGATGGGGCGACGAAGACGTTCGCGGAGATGACCGTGAGCGAGAAGAACGCGGTATCGCATCGCGCGAAGGCCGTCGACGCACTGACCGAACGCCTCCGGTCGCGGAAGGAACGTTGATACGTCGTCACGAGTTGCGCCGAGGGAGACCGTGGCCCGACCCAAAGTCGTCATCACCGGTGGTGCGGGGTTCATCGGCAGCCACGTCGCGGACGCGCTCGTGGGCGAAGCCGAGGTCGTTGCGATCGATCATCTGAAAGCCGGGAAGCGCGCGAACCTCGCGAAGGCCATCAAGGCGGGGGCGACGCTCGTCAAACGCGATCTCCTCCGGGGCGACTTGCGTCCGATTTTCCGGCGGGCCGATGTCGTCTACCACTTTGCCGCGAACCCGGATGTCCGGCTGGACCGTCGAGGGACGAAGCCCACGATCGATGAGAACATCGTCGCGACGCATCGAGTCTTGGAAGCGTGCCGGGCGGCCTCGGTCCCGCGAATCGTGTTCCCCTCCACATCGACCATTTACGGCGAGGCAAAGGTCGTCCCGACGCCGGAGGACTACAGTCCGCTCGAGCCGATCTCCGTGTATGGCGCGTCGAAGCTCGCGGGCGAAGCGCTTCTTTCCGCGTACGCCCACACGTTCGGGGTTCAGGCCCTCGTCTTCCGCCTCGCCAACGTCGTCGGCCCGAGGAGCGGCCATGGCGTCGTGGTCGACCTCGTCCGCAAACTCGGGCGGAATCCCAAACGGCTCGAGATCCTCGGATCCGATCCAGGCACGGCGAAGTCGTATGTCCACCTGGACGATGTCATGGCCGGGATCCGCGCGGGCGAACGGGGCCCGTCGGGACCGTTCTCCGTGTACAATCTGGGGAGCGAGGATGCGATCACGGTGCGAGCGCTCGCGGACGCGATTTGCGAGGAGCTCGGCCTCGAGGGCGTCGAATACGCATGGACCGGCGGCGCCGGAGGGGGGCGCGGGTGGACCGGAGACGTGCGGACGATGCAACTCGCCATCGACCGGCTGAAACGGACGGGATGGCGGCCGAGGAAGACGAGCGAACAGGCAGTGCGCGCGGCCGCACGAGATGTGTGGTCCTCGATCCGCGAATCGCGGGCCACGTAGGCGACAACGTATTTATCGCGTGTCCCGGTTCTTCTGCGCACCTGGGGCTGTGGGGTAGCTTGGTCTATCCTTCGGGCTTTGGGAGCCTGCGACGGCAGTTCAAATCTGCCCAGCCCCACTCCACGCGTGGGATAGCGCCAGTTAGATGCAACCACTCGACCAATACGCTAGTCCTAGCTCAACTTCATCGCTTTCCCCCCGGCAGACTGGCGAGTTGGGAGGGCAGGCGGCACGCCGGAACTGGATCTGATGTATCCCCCATCCTTCCGTGGGCTTGGCTCGGAAAGAGGTTCTAGAAGGCCAACGTCCTCGTTTCCCGTAGGACGACTCCGAGTCCTGCAGAACCGATGAAACCGATACCCACGAGCAACGTGATGTTCTGTGGGCTCCACGTTGCCGAGAGGGCTCCAATCGCAAACGCCCCTATGGCGCTAGAAACCCCAGTGAACAGGTAGATGTTCATCGAGACTCGGGCGAGCATTTGCGGTTCGAACCGACCCTGGAGGTACGTCCAGGTACTCTGGTTCCTCGCCGTCGAGGCACCCCCCACGACAAACCAGACGACCGTAGTCGCCGATACGGAAACAACCGCGATCTCGGCTCCCAAGAGGGCGAGTCCGATAACGAGCATGGAACCAATGGTAACTGCGCCAATGGAGCCACGAGGGTTCGTATGGCCCAACAGCAAGCCGATGACGATCCCGCCGATGAGATACGCGACGTAGAACGCGGCATACATCGCTTGAGATCCTTGAAAGAACTGTCCGACGTACAGCGTCAATAGCAGGGTCGGGCCCGCGAGGAAGAACCCCACGACGAATTGTTGAACCGCTAGTTGGCGAAGAGGTCTGCCCTCCGTTCCTCGGAAGAGCGCCCAGCCCTCCCGCAGCCCGTTCCACCACGTCTGGGAGGTTGTCCTTGGAGTCGGAATGGACAGGGGTACCGCCAGACCTGTCCCCGCGGCGAGGAGGCCGGCGAGAAGGAAGGCTCCGCCGCTCGCCCCAAAGAGAGCGAGTGTTGCCCCCGCGGTGAAATAGAGCGTTATGCTCACTCCGCCACCAATTGCGCCGGCAATGCCAGAGACGATGAAAAGGCGGTCTCTCCCGAAGAGGAGGCGGGTTGTCGTTTCGTCTGCAGCCTCCGTGAAATCATACAGGACGGCAAGGAAAACGACGATCACGAGGAGCAGCGGGATCGTCAACGCCCCGATTGCATAGGTCAGCCCCAGGACTAACGCCAGCACGGCCTGCATTGGGTAGCAAGCAACGAACACCCACCTCTTGTCGTAGAGACGGTCGACGAGCGGGCTGATGAGAAAGGTCAGTGTGAAGACAATGGTCTGAACCCCGATGACTACCCCCGACCAGAGAATGCCCCCCGTCAGACGGTAGGAAAGCCAGAGGATTGTGCCCACGTAGACAGAGTAGCCGACACTATTGGCCGTCCCTCGCGCTTGGAACAGGATGAAAGCTCGATTGTGCAGCAGTGCCCAAGGGCCAAGCCCTTCTCCGAGAGCCACCTCAGTCCATGAATTGCCTATCGGATAATGTCCACGGGTCTCTGAGCCTGAAAGCGCGGCCTTCAAACCGGCAAGCTGGAAGCTAATTGGTACTATCCCCCACTCCACGCGTCCGACTGAGAAATCGGATGCGGCGGAGGGAACTCCATGGCACGGAAACTTACGACGGCAGAGCGGAAATGGCATCGGAAGATGGCCGCGGGGCTGTTCAACGAGGTCTGGCGGCTCCTGGAGAAGAAGCGCACGCCCGCGGAAGACGACCGGATGATCCACGCGGCGCACGCGTCCCGATACCATTGGGGTGAGGTCGGGACCGCCGTGAATCGCGCGATCGGGGAGTGGCAGATTTCTCACGTGTACGCGGTCCTCGATCGACCGGAGCCTGCGACTTATCACGCGGTCCGGTCCCTCGCGACGTGCAAGCAGGACGGGATCGAGGACTTCCCGCTCGCCTTTGCCTACGAGGCCCTGGCCCGCGCCGACGCGGTCGCGGGGCGGAAGCGGGATCTCCGGCGGCATCTCGCCCTCGCGCGTGAGGTTGGCTCGAGGATCAAGGACAAGGAGGACCGCGACCTCCTGTTCCGGGATCTCAAGTCGATTCGACCCGGTCTGCGTCGTTGAGTCCCTCATTCCGTTTCGGCACGAGTCGGGCCTCGTCGACGCGCCACACCCCCGCCGTGCCGCTCCAATCCGGCGTCGCACGCACGATGTCGATGGCTTGCTCGAACGGAGGGGCGTCGAGGACGAGCGTCTCGAACTCCCCGCCCTCCCCGCACGGGTGGACGCCCCGCATTTCCTGAAGGCGGAGGAGATCTCGGATGACGCGATCGTCCCATCGCCTTCCGAGCCAGCTCGCGTCGAGGCCTTCCGCCGACACGCTGGAGAAGGCGATGTCGAAGCCCGCCTCCAGATAGTCGTACACGAGTCGCCTCGGGTCGCGGCGCCACAGTGGTGCGAAGACTCGGAGTCCGACCTCGTCGGCGATCCGGTTCACCCGGGCGTGCTGGTAGTCCGACGCGATGGCCCCGACGATCACGCCATCGACGTCGATTCGGCGGAAGATCCGTCGCAGCGCGTCGAGCTCGCCGTCCTCTCCCCTCGCAGCGGTCTCGCGGATCAGGGGGATTCGCATCGCCTCCGCCTGGAGCGGCGTGAGGTGCAGGTTCGGCGTGTGGAAGAGCATCGAGCCGCGATCCTCCGGCATGATCGAGAGAAGATGCGTCACGTCCCAACCCCGTTGCATCGCGACGTAGGTCGCGTAGGTGGAGTCCTTGCCTCCCGAGAACAGGCTGGCCACGCGCACGGGAGTCGGAGGGCCATGGAGGGGAAAAGGCTTCGGGGCTCCATGTTAACCTTGTTTAAGGTTAACGGGGCCGTCAACGCTCGCGAACCATTTATGGCCTTCTCGCGGATTCCACCGCGTGCGCCTCGACGAGATGACCTCCGAGGAGTTCGCGGCGATCGCGAAGAAGGATCCCGTGGTCATCGTCCCGGTCGGCGCGCTCGAGGAACACGGTCGACACCTCCCGCTCGGCGCGGATATGATTCAACCGCTCCACGTGATGGACGAGGTCGCCCTGCGCACGAACGCCTACATCGCCCCTGCGATTCCGTACGGCGTCTGCACGACGACGAGGCCGTATCCGGGGACCGTCAGCGTCTCCGTCGACGCGCTCAAGGCCTTCGTGCGGGATATCCTCGCCGATTTCGTCCGCAACGGCGTGCGACGCGTGATGATCTTGAGCGGTCATGCCGGGCGAGAGCACATGATGGCGCTGCGGGCGGCCGCCCAGGAGGTCGTCGACGAAGGGACCGGACTCAAGGCGACCGTCCTGTCGGACTACGACATCATCTACGCCTCGCAAGGCATCCTACCGGAGGGCGACGGCCACGCGGGCGCGGGGGAGACGTCCCGGATCCTGACGGCGCGCCCGGATCTCGTGAAGGGCAAGAGTCCGGCCGGGAAGAATGAGATCCCTCCATACGCGGTCGTGGACGACCCGCGGAAGTACTGGTCCGGCGTCACGGGGGATCCGTCGAAGGCCTCGACGGCCTTGGGACAGAAGCTCGATGATCTCGTGATCGGGGAGCTGGTGAAGCTCGTCGAGGAACTGCGCCGGAGGGCCTGACATGTCATCCCGGGACGAGTTGAAGCGGGACGCCGCGGAGGCCGCCCTCGCCTATGTCAAGCCAGGAATGGTCCTCGGTCTGGGCACCGGATCGACGGCCCGGCACTTCCTCGCGGGCGTCGCCCGGCTCGTGGCCAGCGGCATGGATATCAAGGGCGTGCCGACGTCTCTCGCGACCGCGGAGGAGGCGAAGCGGCTCGGGATCCCGCTGACCTCCCTCGAGGAGAGCTTCTGGCTCGACTTGACGGTGGACGGCGCGGACGAGGTCGACCCGAAGCTCGACCTGATTAAAGGGATGGGCGGCGCCCTGTTCCGCGAAAAGATCGTGGCCGCGGCATCGAAGAAGTTCGTCGTGATCGTGGACGACTCGAAGCTCGTCCGTCGCCTCGGCACGAAGACGCCGTTGCCCGTCGAGGTCCATCCGTTCGGCTGGAAGAACGCGGCCGCGGCGCTCGAGGCGCTCGGCGCCAAGATCGAATTGCGGAAGAACGGCGACGAGCCATTCCGAACCGACAACGGGAACCACATCCTCGATGCGCATTTCGGCGCGATCCGGGGGCCCTCGAAACTCGCGGGCCGGATCTCGAGCATCCCCGGCGTCGTCGGCCACGGACTTTTCCTGAAGATGGCCCAGGCCGTCCTGGTGGCGTCCCAGATGGGCGTCCGCACGCTCGAGCCTACGCGAACGATTTGAGCTTCTTGCGGTTCGCCTCGATCCGATCGATCTTCGCCTGTTCTTCCCGGTCGATTTGGGCGAGGATGTCGGCCCACGGGACACTGAGCCGGTACGAATGGACGGGTCGGCCTTTGCCTTCCTTCTTGATGTCCCTCTTTTCGACCCACTTCCGCCGCCGGAGTTCCTGCATCGCGATGCTGACTTCCGGTTGACGCAGGCCGGTGGCCTTCTCGATTTCGACGGACGTCGTCTCGTCGCGCTTCGAAAGGAATACGAGGGTCTTCGCGATGTTCCTCGACAAGCCGGTCTCGATCAGCAGGTCCACCAGCGTTTCGTCCCTCCGACTGAGGCGGACCTCCCGGCTCGTTGGAATTCCCCGCCATTTATTAATTTAGCAATATATATTTGTTGCGATGCAACCGGCGAAGTCTCGTCGCGGAGCGGAGGATCGTGGTGTTCGGGGACCGCGATGGACCGATTCTCGCCGGCCGCCGAGGCCGTTTCGCGGAGATGGACTCGGCCACCCAGGAACCCTCAAATAGCAGTTCTCCTCTGTATCGACGCTCGGTCGCCCCTCCATGAAGATGCCCCAGCGTATCCGCGGTTACTGTCCGTTCTGCAACAAGCACGTCGAGCTCGAGGTCGAGCGGGTGAAGAACCGCCCGCGGTCCGAGCTCCGGGCGGGCCAGCGGCGGTTCCGGCGGGTCACGGCCGGGTACGGTGGCTTCCCCCGCCCGAAGCCCGAGGGTCGCGAGAAGCCGACGAAAAAGATCCATCTCCGCTTCCGCTGCCGGGAATGCAAGAAGGCCCACCAGCGGCCCGGCATCCGCGCGAAGAAGTTCGAGCTCGTGGAGGTGCACAAGTGATCCCGAAGCCCACGAGCCGGTTCCTCCGGGTCAAGTGCGAGGATTGCGGCAACGAGCAGATCGTCTTCGACCGCGCCGCGAGCACCGTGTTGTGCCAGGTCTGCGGCGCCACCGTCGCGAAGCCGACGGGCGGGAAGGCCGTGGTCCGAGGCGAGATCCTGGGGGTCCTCGAGTAATGGCCGAGGCGAAGACGGCCCGGCAGGCGTACGAATGGCCCGACGAGGGCGAACTCGTCGTCTGCACCGTGGCGAACGTGAAGAACTTCGGGGCCTTCGTCACCCTGGACGAGTACGAGAACAAGGAAGGCTTCATCCACATCGCCGAGGTCAGCTCGGGCTGGATCAAGTACATCCGAGACTACGTCCGCGAGGGCCAGAAGGTCGTCTGCAAGGTCCTCAAGGTCGACCCGGAGAAGGGCCACATCGACCTCTCGCTGAAGGCCGTCAACGAGCACCAGCGCCGCGAGAAGATCCAGGAATGGAAGAACGAGCAGAAGGCGGAGAACCTCCTGGGCATCGTCGCGACGCGCCTCGGCAAGACCGTGGAAGCGTGCTGGGAGGAGTTCGGGTACGCCCTCCTCGACTCGTTCGGCTCGCTGTACCGCGCGTTCGAGGAGAGCGTGATGGACGAGCACGCCCTCGAGGACGAGGGCTTCAAAGGCCCGTGGGTCAAGACGTTCGTCGAGGTCGCCCGGGAGAACATCGTCCCGCCGCACGTCACGATCGACGGCTACGTCGAGGCGATGGACTTCTGTCCCGACGGCGCCGTGCACATCCGCGAGGCGCTCACGAAGGCCGTCCAGGAGGACGA
>WNEY01004604.1_pt1 | contig 10519 bp, 9 predicted proteins | sample 5400531 | NCBI WGS metagenome assembly WNEY01 (sample SAMN13153338, study PRJNA577476) | soil metagenome | isolation source: 200 cm saprolite under Douglas fir tree site 1 | place: USA:California | collected 2015-04-18
CTTGCGCCGGTGAGCGCGAGGCCTCCTGAGACGGTCACCGGGGTTGGACGATTGGTCGTCGAGCCGTCGCCGAGCTGGCCGAACGCGTTGTCGCCCCAGCAGTAGGTCGTCCCACCGGTGGTGCGCCCGCAAGTGTGATTGCCGCCCGTGCCCACGGCGGCGAACGTGAGACCACCGGTCACGGCAAGCGGGGTCGAGCTATTCGTGATCGTGCCGTTGCCAAGCTGGCCGCTGGCATTCAGTCCCCAGCAGAACGCCGCGCCGGCCGTCGTGCGCCCGCAGGTGTGGGTGCCGCCGGGACTGATTCCCGCGAAGGCGATACCCCCCGCGACGGCCACGGGGACCGAACTGTTGGTCGTCGAGCCGTTGCCGAGCTGACCGAGTGAGTTGTCGCCCCAACAATACGCCACTCCACCGGCCGTGTGACCGCAGGTGTGATCGCCACCCGCGCTGACGCCGGCGAAATTCACACCGCCCGCGACGAGCACAGGTGTAGACCGATTGGTGGTCGTGCCGTCACCCAGCTGCCCCAACGCGTTGTCGCCCCAGCAGTACGCCGCTCCGCTGGCGATCCGGCCACAGGTGTGGGTCCCGTTGACGCTGATCGCCGCAAACGTGACGCCGCCGGAGACGGCCACGGGAGTGGAGCGGTTCGTAATGGTGCCGTCGCCGAGCTGGCCGAACGAGTTGTCCCCCCAGCAGTACACCGCACCGGCGGCGGTGCGGCCACAGGCATGATCGCCGTGCGCACTGATCCCGGCGAAGGTGAGCCCGCCCCCGACAGCCACGGGGATGGCGCTGTTGATCGTGGAGCCGTTCCCAAGCTGGCCGCTCGCGTTCAGACCCCAGCAGTACGCGGCTCCGCCGGTGGTGCGACCGCAGGTGAACTCGATGGCCGCGCTCATGGCAGAGAACAGCAGGCCGACGTTGATCGTCGCCGACCCGCCTTGTCCTTCGCTCGTAGCCGTGATGGTCGCTGTGCCGGTCGCGCGCCCGGTGACGAGTCCCGTCGCCGACACCGATGCAATGGCCGGCGTGACCGTCGTCCACGTCACCACTCTCCCAAGCAGCGGGTTACCCGCGGCGTCCTTCGGGGTCGCGGTCAGCTGCACGCTGTCACGCAGCACCACGGTCGCGACCGCCGGCACCACCGTCACCGAGGCCACCGGTCCCGACCCGACGAGGGGTCCCGTAGCGCCGCGACCGCAGCCTGCGAGCAAGAGAAGGCCCGCCGCGACCTGTCGGTTCGCCATCAATCGATCCCCGGCTGCAGCTCACGCAGCGCGGCATACACGCCGCGACGGCGCAGCAGGTCGGCGTGCGCCCCCTCTTCCACGACCCGCCCGCGCTCCAGCACGATGATCCGATCGGCGAAGCGAACCGTCTGCAGGCGGTGGGCGATCGTCAGCGTGGTCCGGCCCGCCGCCGCGGCCTGGAGCGCGGCCATTACCGTGCGCTCCGAGGCGAAGTCCAACCCGCTGGTCGGCTCATCGAGGATGAGAATCGGTGCGTCGCGGAGGACGGCGCGGGCGATCGCGATCCGCTGCTTCTGACCGCCCGACAGAGTGGAGCCGCGCTCGGCGACGAGGGTGTCGTATCCCTCCGGCAGCTGCAGGATGAACTCCTCGGCGTTCGCCGTCCGGGCCGCGCGGCGGATCTCGAGGTCATCGGCGTCGGGACGCCCGAAGGCGATATTCTCTCGAATGGTCCCGCTGAACAACAGCGAGTCCTGCAGCACGAGACTGATCTGATCGCGCAGCGACTGGACGGTAAACTGTCGCACATCCTCGCCGTCGATGCACACCGCCCCGGCGGCCGGGTCGTACAATCGCGGCACGAGGCTCACCAGGGTGCTCTTGCCGGCGCCGCTCGCGCCCACGATCGCCACGGTCGTGCCGGGCTCGATGCGGAGGTTGACCTGGGACAACACCCGCTGCCCGGGCGCGTACTCGAACGACACGTCCCGGAACTCGATCCGTCCCTCGAACCGTGGAGCGGCGCGGGCGTGCGGCGGCTCCGCGACCTCGCTGTGCACGCGCAGGACCTCCCCGATGCGCTCGGCCGCCACGCCGGCGCGCGCAAAGGAGGACGAAAGACGCGACAGCGCCTTCATGGGGCTGTACAGGTTCGTGACGTACGCGAAGAACACGACCACGTCTCCCGTCGTCAGGACGCCCGCGAGCACTCGGGTCGCCCCGTACCACATCACGACTGCGAGCCCCAGCGCGGCGAGGAAGTCGACCTGCGGCGCAACGCGGGCCTGATACCGGATCCCCTCGAGGTAGGCCCGCAAGCTGCCCGCGTTCTGCACCTGAAACCGCTCGCTCTGCTGATCCTCCTGCGCCAACCCCTGGACGATCCGGATCGACGCCAGCGTCTCCTGGGCCACGGACGCCAGCAGCCCGTCGCTGGCCCGGGCATCGCGCGCCGCCGCCTTGATGCGGCTGGTGTAGCGGAATACCGTCCAGAAAAGCAGGGGCGCGACGGAGAGCGCGGCGAGCGCGAACTGCCAGTTGAGCCACACCATCATGGCCACCATGCCCACGAGCAGGCAGCCGTTGCTGACGAGCAAGATAGACCCGTTGCTCACCACCTCCCGGAGCGCCTGAATGTCCGACGTGAGACGGGTGATGAGATCGCCGGTGCGCTGGCGGTCGTGAAACCGCAGCGAGAGGCGCTGCAAGTGGGCGAACAGGTCGCGGCGCAGCGCGAACACGAATCGCTGCCCGATGTCACCCAGCGTGCGCGTGTACCCGTACGTCAGCACGCCGGTGCTGAGCGCGATCATCAGGGTGGCCACGCAGGCGCCGTACACGATGGACATCGGCGCCGGTCGTACGGCCTCGAGCCAGCCACCCAGGAACGGCACGCGACTGTGGCGCTGCGACAAGGCCAGATCGATAACGACCTTCAAGGGCCAGGGCCGCAGCACCGTCAACGCGGCGTCCAGCAGCATCGCCAGCGTCGCCCAGCCCAGCGCCACCCGATGCGGGCGTAGCAGCGGGATCAGGAAGCGCATCTGGGAATGGCCAGCCGGATCCGGGCGCCCGCGATCTCCAGGAGATCACCGACCGAAGGCGAGATCTCCGCGAGGTGCTGCAGCACGCGCTCCGCACCTCGACCACGCAACACCTTTGGTTGGTAGTCGACGCGCGGATCCCGGTTCTTCACGTACAGCGGGAAGGTCTCGATTGTCGTGTGGCGCTCTTCGAATCGCACGCCGACCGCGAGACCCCCGGCCCGGCTGTTTCCGGAGCCGAACGCGAAATTGCCCACGCTGTAGAAAATGGCGCGCCCGCGGTACAGCTCGACCGGTTGGACGATGTGGGGGTGGTGCCCGATCACCAGGTCGGCGCCGCAGTCGATCGCGAGCCGCGCCTTGGCCTGGTCGTCGCTGGAGGGAAACGGCGCATAGGGGACACCCCAGTGAAAGGTCACGACGACACGGTCGACCCCTTCGCGCAAGGCGCCGATGTCCTCGGCAAGCGCCTCGGGGGGATCCATCGCGCTGCCCGGCAGGTTGTCCCGTGCCGCGCAGCGACGGTTCCAGTAGTAGCCGAGGACACCGACCCGCAAACCTCCCGCCGCCCGGATGACGGGGTGGTGGGCCGCGCGCTTGTTGACGCCGGCCCCGACCGCAGCGACGCCGGCCTGGTCGAGCGCGTGGAGCGTTTCGAGCACGCCCGGACGACCACAGTCCAGCAGGTGATTGTTGGCGAGGGTCACGAGGTTGATCCCCGCCCGCTGCAATGCAGGCGCCAGCGCGGGATCCACCCGGTAGGAGTGGGTGCGCTGTTGACGCGGCGCGATGCGCGCGAACGGGCCTTCCAGGTTGCCCAGGACGATCGTGGCGCGTCGCAGCAGCGGCCGCACGGCCTGGAACGCATAATCCGTCCCTCGCGCGGCGAGCACCTGCCGGGCGCGGCCGTCCAGCATGATGTCGCCCACGGCCAGGAGCGAGAACTCCGACACGCCCCGCTCCCCGAGCTCGGCGTCCAGTGTGGCGGCCGTGCAGAGGTCTCGCGAGTCGGGAATCTCCTCGCGGGCAATGTGCTTGAGCATGCCTTGCACCGCGGCGGCCACGTCGTCGTCCAGGGCCGCGCCGCCTCCTTCCAAGCCTTCTTTCCGCAGGCCCATCATGGCTCACCGCGCGGAGAAAGAGCTCGGTGTCCGGCGGCCTGCCCGCCCTCCAACGCTCGCTCTGCCACGGGGTCGGGCAGGATGCCGCGCAGTGCAAACGTGTTCAGGATGATCGCGCGATGTCGCGCGGCGTGGAGCAGCTCGTCGGAATGGAGCAAAGCCGCCAGAGCGGCCTGGAAGCTGCTGCGTCGAGTCCGCACCCGCCGGAGCAGGAGCAGCGCCTGGAGGACCAGCAAATCCGTGGCGCGTGCCCCCTCCGCCGGACTCAAGCGTGAGCGCAGATCCCACAGGGCGGCGCCCCAGATCGTCCCGTTGGCGTGCGGGTCCGCACCGGGGCGCGTGTCGAAGTGCTGCATCGTCTTCGCCGAAGCCAAGTGCCGACGGTGGGGAGAGTGATCCTCATGTGGCCGGTGCCACGCCCAGATATGCGGCGTCTCGAGCAGCGTAGCGACCCAATAGTCGCATGTGCCCTCCTCGATGGCGGACTTGCGATTGCGCTGGCGGTCCGGACGGCGCCGAGCGTTCTCGGCGAAATCGGCTGTGTGCCGGGCGATGTGGTGGCCGTACTCGTGGTAGATGATGCCCGCATTGTGCGCCGCATTCGCCCGGTACCGCCCCCCCGCGGCTTCCACCAGCGCGCCGTGCTCCAGCAACCGCCACCCGGGCCCGAGATGAATCTCACCATCCGGAGACACCAGCTCGTGCTCCGCGACCGTGTACTTTCCGGCCGGCAGCCGGTAGTGGCCGCCCTGGAACGGGAACCAGCGGCCGCTCGGCCGCTTGACGCCGTCCCGGATCCCGTCTCGCTCGGTCGCCGCTGCGTGGGCGTTCACCACGGCGATGACCCGCGGCAGGGAGGGCGCGCCGAGCTGATGCAACAACCCGTCGAGGTAGGCGGCAATGCGGTCTACGTGGAAGTACGTGTTGACTTCCCCGAACCGGGCGGCCTGGATGTAGCGCCATCGAAAGTCGGGCTCAGCCAGCGCGACCTTGTCGAGACGACCGCCTCCCTTCCCCGGGTCGAACAGAAAATCCCCGTCGGCGTTCGGCACCGCGTCCGCCAGGCGACTGACTCTTGTCCCCCCGGTCGGGGGGTCGGGTTCGTTGACGGCGCCGCCGTTCCGCACGACCACGAACCGCCCGTGTAGTCGCCCGCCCCTCGCGCCGCCGTTCTCCAGACGGTGGAGCGGCACCACCGCCACGGACACGTGCCCGCCGGCCGGTCGTGCTGGGTCGGGCGTCCAGAGATAGACGGAACCGCAGCTCATCTCAACGTGACAGCCGGTTGCTCGCCGGACATGACCTTGAGGCCCACGGGGGGTGCGGCGGCGATCAGCTTTGCGTTCAGCGCGCCCTGCTCCAATTCCGCGGACGCCACGCAGGGGATCCTGGTAGATGCCTCGACCTCCCGCCTACCCAAGGCGCTGCGGGAGACCATCCCAGACACCGCGAGTGGGACGATTCCCATGCCCCGCAGCAAGCCGACGGCGCCGGCCACTCCGAGCGCATCGTTCGCCGCCAGGAGCCAGGCATCTACGGTCGAGGCGAAGCGTGTACTCGCCAGGAGCGCGGCGGTTTCGCCTTGGATGATCCCGTCCGCGATCTCCACCACCACCCAGGACGCGCCCTCGGCAGCCGCGTGGTTGACGAGCCGGCGGTAGAGGGTGAGCAGCTCCGGCAACGCGCAGCGGTACGTTGAAGGCAGCCCCCCATCCACGAAGTCCAGCGCCACGCACGCCCCGGCGTCGAGCATCGTGAAGGTGTCCCGCCCTGCGGCGGTTCCCGTCAACTTGACGCCCGCCACGCGGAGTCCCTGCCGCCGGAGACCGAGGATCACGCTGCGCGCGGTGTAGGTCTTCCCCACGTCCATCGCGGTGCCCACGACGACGGCGATCCGCGGCCGGCCCCGCCCGGCTCGGGATGGTTCCGCCAGCGCGAAGTCCTGCAGTCGCAGGGGCAGCCCGTTCCTGCCCCCGAGCGCGCCTTCGATACGGAGGCTGCTCGCGTCGGGGACGGTGTCGTGCTTGCTCTCGACCAGCCCGCACAACCCACCCACCGAGAGCAGGTCGCAGCGGTCGCCGTCGGAGCGCGCGTAGCCTTCGAACTGGAGCGTGGCGTAGCGGTTCCCGAACACCACGGCGATCAAGTCGCCCTTGTGCAACGCGCAGCGACGGCCGCTACTGTTGTCCAAGGCGACGTTTTTCCCGATCGATTCAACCCGTGCGAGCACGATATCGCCGACGCGCGGGGGCTCCGGACGGGGCAGCAGGAAGTGAAATTCCGACTCGGGCACCCGGCGCAGCGCATACGACACGCGCATGGTATTCCGGATCGACTGTGCCAGCGGGCTGCCGATGTCGAGGCTCTCAGGCGAAGTCATCCCTGTCCCTTTTGGAGAGTGGTGATCCAGCGCGTGCGTGGCTCTCATACCTGAAACCGCCAGCCGGCATAGAAACGGTTGCGCTTGTAGGCAGTGACGTCTTCGGTCAAGCTGGGGACGAGTGACCGACCGACTTTCTGGATCTCGACATCTCCACCGACACTGAAATGCGTGTGCGGTCCGACACGGAAGGTCAGCTCCAGACCCGCGGCGTCGCGCCTATCCCGACGGGAATTGTTGAGCACGTCGAAGGGCTGAACGGAGGGGAAGGCGCGCCAGCGGTGCTCGTAGTGAAGGCGCGCGCCGACGCCTTCAGTCAGGCCGGCGCGCAACGCCAGGTCGAGCTGCTGCTCCCGGCGCGAGAAGTCCACCATCTGCACCGAGCGCACCCGCTGATCGGTCGTCGTACCGTTGCCGTTGAAGTCCCGGTTGAAATCCGGTTCGTCGAGCAGCAGTACCGCGCTGTCCACCGTGCTGTTCAGCGACGCATGCGTATAGCCAACTTCGAGCGTCCATGGCCGGGTCAGCTCGAGGGCAAGCGTGGCTTCGACGATCGGCCCGCGGTAGCTCCGATAGCCCAATGGGGCTTCGTACGTGCGGGCGAACCGTCCGACGGCTAGCTCGATCGCGGCACCGAAGCCGTCAGTCTTTGTCGACCCGATGAGCCGCTGCCGATACCCGACGAGGAGCCGGCTGTCGCGATACACGGCGGCGGCGTAGATGCGCTCGCTCGACTGGATCACGCCGTCTCCGTTGAGATCGGTCGCGTCCGCCAGGAAATTGCGGTAGAAGTAGCTCGGGATGAGTCTGCCACGCAGCTGCAACCGCCCACGGTACGGGAAGGCCTGAGTGACGGAGAAGCCCAGGTCGATGTTCCGGCGCTTGGCATTGCGCGCGTACCAGTCGTAGTCTGCGTCGGAGCGGATGGACAGCGTGCGCCCCAAGAGCCCGGGACCCTCGACGCCTAACCCCGCCCGCAGCGTCGTGATGTAGTCGTTCACGCTCCGCATGTCGGCGAAGCGGGTCGCGGCGGACGCGGAGGTCGTGAACGTGTCCAGTCTGGCCCGCATCGTGTCGCTGAGGAGGAAGATGTTGTCGTTGCTCTGCTCGTCGATGCGGAGGTTGCCGACGGCGTGCCACGCCTTGCCCGCCTTGCCCGCCTTGCCCGCCCTGTCGACTAGAGGAGGGGTTGGTGCCTGGGCCGTCAGAGACGCGGAGGCCCCGAGGACGATGATTCCGCCGGGGATGGCGCGTCGCAACACGGACCAAGGGAAAGGACGCACGAACAGAGCTCCTCAGATGAAAGCGCGCTGTGCCGAGCCTTAGTGAGCGGCGCTGGACCTATGAAGAGCGTTGCTACCTGCGAAAAGTCACGGTGTGACGGGAATCACGCCCTGCGTGGTCTGGCAACGTTGGCCTGAAACGACGCCCGGTCGTTGCGTGTGTGTTTGTGCGCCGGCCCGCCGTGTGATAGTCTCCACGATCCATGGAGTCCTCAGCCGGCGGCGCGACGCCTGGCGGTTTTCGCGCCGCCCTGCGAGCGCAGCGATTTCTCCTCCCGGAGCTCTTGGTCGCGGCGACCATTCTCGCCGCCGGGTTCGCTGGGTTCCTGCCCTTCAGCGCGACTCCGTTCCTCTTGGTCTTCGGTGTCGCCTCGCTCTGGCTGCGGGGCGAAGGTGCGCGCGCAGTCGGGCTGGCAGTCCGCTCTGATTGGGGCCGCACGGTGCTCATCGGCATCGGCGCCGGGATTGGTTATCAGGGCTTCAGCCTCTACGTCGCCGAGCCCGCGATCGCTCGAGTCACGGGCAAGCTCCCGGACGTCAGCCTCTTCGCACCGCTCGCGGGCAACGTCCATTTTCTGCTCATCTCACTTGCCGTCGCGTGGACGCTCGCCGCCTTCGGCGAGGAATTCGTGTATCGCGGTTACCTGCTCACGCGGACCGCGCGCGTGCTGGGTGATACGCCCCGCGCGTGGCTCGGCGCTCTGGCCGTCACGAGCCTTCTGTTCGGGGCTGGTCACGCATATCAGGGGGCATCGGGCATGATCACCGCGGGCCTGGGCGGTTTCGTGTTCGGGGCTTTGTACCTGGCCGCCGGCCGCAATCTCTGGGTGTCCGTGATCGCTCACGGTTCCATGGACACGGTCGGCTTTCTCCTGCTCTTTCTGGGGAGGTACCCCGGGTCGTGAGGGAGCATGAGTTGGTCACGGTCTTCCAGACCGCGAACCCCCTGTCCCTCGCGCTCGCGAAGGCGGCGCTCGCATGCGAGGGCATCCCGTTCGTGACCCAGGGGGAGGGCCTGCAGGACTTGATCGGCCTCGGGCGGTTCCCCGGTGGCTTCAATGTCGCGGCCGGCCCCGTGAAGATTCACGTGGACATCCGCGACGCCGAGTCTGCGAGGGAGGTGGTCGCGGATATCGAGAACCCTTGATGGTCGCGCTCGGCGCATCGCCTTTCCATGTGCTCGGGTGACGTGTGCGGGTCGCTGACCGGCCGCGTTGCGTCGGCGCAACAGGTGCTCGACCCTCCACTTGCGGTTGGGCGTGCGGCGCGGTAATCATCGCCAGGTCGCACCCGTGGCGTTGCAGGAGATCGCCTCATGCTTCGAAGGCTCGCCGCCCTCACCACAGCCACGGTCGTTTCGAGTGGCTGTTACGTCCACCGCGCGATCGTCGACCCGTCTCCCGCGCCCAAGTGGCTCGCGTGGAAGCGCGCCTGCTGTCGGCTCGGGCCACCGCAGCTGCGGTGGGTTGGGCCGTCACCGGGCGGGTGCTGGTAGCCGCTGTTCTCGGGCGTTTCCACGCCGCGCGGCGAAACCTTGTGAGACGCCTCGGAACCATCACACACGTCGATTCATGGAGTCCCGTATGAAGACCCTCGCGCTAACCACGCTCCTTACACTCGCTATTGGCGCGTACACACCGACGCGCGCTCAAGGCCCCTATGACAAGCGCGCGGACGCGCCCAAGGACATCCAGGCGGCGCTGACCGAGGCCCAGGCCGACGGCAAGCTCGTGCTCCTCGATTTCGGCGCCAATTGGTGTCTCGATTGCATCGTCCTGTCTCATCTGTTCGAGGACAAGACGGTGCGCCCCTTCCTGAATGACAATTTCCACGTCGTGAGCATCGACGTGGGAAATTGGGACAGGAATCTGGACGTCTCGCAGAAATACGGCAGCCCCATCGACAATGGCATTCCCGCCGTGGTAATTCTCGCAGCTCCCGGCGACGTCATTGCGTCGACGAAGAACGGCGCGCTTGCCGATGCGAGAACGGCGACCGCGAGCAACGTCCTGGCCTACCTCAAGGCTTGGGTGGCTCAAAAGCCCACACATGCGGCTCGCTAGCGTGTGCGCGCCACTGACGCTGATTCCCTCCGTGATCCTGTTGGTGGCTGCCGGACCACGCGTGCAGTCGGAGCGATGGCTCCTGACCAGATTTGTTGAGCATGAAGTCGCCGTCGAGATCGCGCTCGAACAGGACCGATCGGGTAAGACGTGGCTGGTGGGGACATATACGCCGTCCCGGGCGGGGTTTCACCTGTACGGCAAAGACCTGCCGAAGGCAGGGATTCACGGCGTGGCGCGGCCCACGCTGTTGCAGCTCGTCTCGTCCGGTTCCATCAGGCCCGCGGGCCCGCTCGTTGCGGACCGACCGACGATCGATCTCCATGTAGCGGCGCTGCGGTCGACGTTTCCCGTCTACCCGGAAGGCGCCGTGACCCTCCGCCTACCCGTAACGCTCACCGGGAGAGGCAGTGCAACGGCAGAGCTATCGGTGACGTATATGTCGTGTAGCGACCGTACCTGCCTGGCGCCGGTCATCGATAAGCGAATCGCCGTCAGGATTCCAGCCTTGGCCGCCGCGGGCCCTTGACGCCGTCCCGCCGCCCCGGCTTAGTATTCGACACCGGTTGGGAAACGAGCCTCATGCTGCTTCCGCTCCTCGTCGCCCTCTTCCAGACCGTCGCCGATGGCCAGACGCCGTCGCGTGACGCGCG
>WNEY01007058.1_pt1 | contig 10518 bp, 7 predicted proteins | sample 5400531 | NCBI WGS metagenome assembly WNEY01 (sample SAMN13153338, study PRJNA577476) | soil metagenome | isolation source: 200 cm saprolite under Douglas fir tree site 1 | place: USA:California | collected 2015-04-18
GTTTGTTTCTGGATATTCGCCCATCCAGCGTTTCCTAGGGTAATGCTCGTTCCGCAGTACTCACATGTGATGATCATCTCTCCGAATTTGGGAGCGATAGGGGCCCCACAGCTAGGGCATTTCAGCGACTGCGCGTTTGAAGGTGCGAGGATTTGAATGACGTCAGGGGTTACATTGTCTGATTGAGTCTGAGAGGTCAGTCCAGACGAGTTCGTTTTAGCCCCGCACTTAGAACAAAACGCAGCATCATCCGGAAGTTGACTTCCACATTTTAGACAAAACATCTTACGAAATCCCCCGGGACGACTCCATTCCGCGATTTGAACTCTCCAGCATCAGTTGAAAGGGCTCTTGGCTCTTGGACACATGGTTCCATTGAGGACATTTACTTGTAGGTCGGAACTCTTGCCTGCGATCGATGGCTTGGAATTCTCTTGGCGTCACCCTCTAACGCTTGCTCGAAGTCTTCGATGAGGTCCTGAGTAGCCTCGATCCCTACCGAGAGCCGTATGAGCCCATCGGAAATTCCTAGCCTTCTACGATCCTCGGGAGACAGTCCGGAATGTGATGTTAGCGAGGGTCGAGTTACCAAGGTCTCGACTCCGCCCAGACTGGGGGCGACCGCAGGCAACCGGGCAGCTCGCATAAACGATTCAGCTCCTTCGACGCCGTCGTGGAGCTCGAAACTCATCATCCCGCCAAATCCGTCGAAGAGTCGTTTCGCCCGTTCATGATTTGGATGACTCTCCAATCCGGGATAGTTGACTCTCGCGACGGCGCGATGCTTCTCTAGAAAGTGGGCTATTTGCAAGGCGCTCTCGTTGTGCTGTTTGACGCGGAGAGCGAGCGTCTTGATGCCGCGGTGCAACAGAAAGGCTGCGTGAGGATCAAGACTCCCTCCCAAGTGGTTTAGTTTGTGAGTCACTTTCTCGATCAGATTCGACTTCCCGATCACTGCTCCGGCCACGATGTCAGAGTGGCCATTGAGGTACTTGGTCGCGCTATGGAGGGACAGGTCGAATCCCATTTCTAACGGACGAAAATTAACCGGGCTCGCAAAAGTATTGTCGATCATGGAAACAAGCCCGTGGCTCTTCGCAAAGCTTACCACAGCCTCAAGATCAGGGACCTGCATCAGAGGGTTTGAAATCGTTTCAACATAGATCACCTTAGTGGTCGGCTTCAGATTTCGCTTCCACGATTCAGGCTCGCTGCCATCGATAAAATCGTAAGAGATTCCAAACTCTTTGATATCCCGCGTAACGAAGTCGTGGGTTCCCCCGTACAGACAATCCTGAGCCAGCAAATGGTCACCTTGGCGAAGAAATGTCAGAAGAGACGTTGAAATTGCAGCCATCCCACTGGCTGTCACGACCGCATCCTCAGCGTTTTCAAGAGCTGCCAGTTTTTCCGCTAGGGCTAAGTGGTTGGGTGTGTTGTTGAGACGGATGTACCTCACGTCATCATAGCTCTTTTCTCCCGCGTATTGATACGTGGCGGACTGAAAAACCGGCATTACGACCGCACCGGCTATGCGAGGGCGAGGCTCTCCTGCATGGATCGCCTTGGTCTCGATGCTTCCAAGCTTGTCTTTCATTGTTGAAGTATCCACCCTCTATTTCGGTGTCGTCCAGTATTCTAATATTGACCCGGGGATGGGTCTGCGGGTCGTTCCGGTATCACATAGAATCTGGCTGTTATCGAGCCCAGTAACAATGAGACCTTATCATTCTTCATGGATAGGCAACCCAAGCTGAAGAGGAATTTCCAAGATGCCCCGCCTCCCGACCACTCGCATAGGCGTCAAGCGTATCGTAATCGAGGTCAACAGGGACTTGACGGTTGAGCAGTTGGAAATCCTCGATGACGCTCTCAAGCGGGCGGGATTGGTCAAGGAGACTAAGGTTACTTTCCACAATCATGAACCTCGCAAGCCTCGAACGCAGAGAGTCTCACACCCGACCTGGCGGATTGGCCGCGATAGTCAATCCGGTTCGCTGTCCGCCCATTGAGATTGTTTCAAGCGTACAGAGAATCCTGAGGTAAACCTTTCCCGGACATTCTTCGGGTCAGTACTAGATAGCTAGAGACTGTTAGGATTACTGCGACTTGGAGCACTGATCCCACGATGAAAGTTACCGACGCGGGACTGGGTCCAGCTTCAACAAGCGAATGGTGCTCGGGTTGTGGGAGAGATACGGCAAGTGTCAGAATAGCGAGTACCAGACTCAACGGATATGCAATTTTCAGGTCTTTCGCGATGGCCACGGCAGTAATTAGATATGCGACCCAGCCCGCTAAAATAGAATAGAATAGCCAGACCGGAACAACTGCGTACAGTTCAACGAGTAGCGTTGCCCCGAGAAGGATTGAAGCGTAAATGAGAAACCGAGTTAGACTCTTGAGGGTTTTCAGAACTCCCGAATTGGATTGCAATATTCGATTACCCCCTAATTTCTAGGACCATTGAAGAGCTCTCAGTTTCGTTCTTGGATGTCTACCATTTGTTTCTGGGAAGGTCCGATTCTTTTCAGGAAGGCTTGATTGATTCTGAGCTTCTCTAGCCCTGCCTCGACGCCTTTGGTTATTTCAGGAGCTTTGTGTTGGATGAAGAACGTCGTTAATTCCTCGGTCCTGTCAATTCCTAGTATCGGGAGCATGTATGTCAAGTATCTTGATACGACTCCTGTCCCCTCGTAGATACCTCGTAGCCAGTCGAAGTTTTTAGCAATCCAGTTCCAGGTTATGGCTCTGGCTTCAGGATTCCTTGTGGCCGAGCCTAATAGTGTTCCCACGTGTTGCTTCTTTATTTCCCCAGACGACGCGAGGTCCATAGCGCGCGCGTTGAGCGATGGCTTGCTGAAGCTTGTCAGACCTACGAGAAATCTGGATTTTTCTTCTTCTGAGGGCCTGTTATTGTAATTCTTGAACAGGCTTTCGAAGTCTCCTGACGCCCGGGCATGCGCAACGACTATTGCCTGTTTCATGTCGGGCTCCAGCTTCTCGTAGTCGCTAAACTTCGACGCTAATTCCTTGGCGTATTCCATATCGAGAAGAGCCAGTCTGCTAGACATCGACCCTCGCAAGACTATACTATTCTCGTCTTTCCGGTTCGCAAGTATCCCTAGCTGGGTTCTGTGGAACTTCTTCGAAATCTCTTCGACTCTCCCAGTTATCGCGAACAAAGAGGATAGCTGGTCTGAGACCTCGAAAGCAGGAAGGTACTCCTGCTCGTTCATGTAACGCTCGAGCAGTGTGAGATACTGGCTGAAGTCCATCCTGCCCTGAATTGTGAAGGCGTGGGCGTCGGAGATTATTCCGTAGCGGTCAACTGGAGACATATTCGATCTCCAGACTCTGTCGTAGAGTCCCTCATAGTAGACGCGGTAAAAACCAGTCTCCTGTAGGTTGAGTTTCAGCGAGTCTACGCCCTCTGGAACAGCTATGGATTCCTCACTTCTCTCCATCAGTAACTTCTGTTCTTTCCCGTTGATCTTCAGTGTGATCGGAACTGGCCAGTTGGATTGCTCTGATGACCCGTTTAGCAAGAACCGTCGCTGTCTGATCATGAGTTTCTTCCCGTCAAGTTTCACATTGACGACCGGATATCCCGGTTTCCGTATCCACTCGTTCATTATCGCCTTCACCTTGGTCTTCGAGGCTTGTTCAATCTGATTCCAGAGGTCGATGCCAGCAGCGTTCGAGAACTGGTACTTCGCGAGGTATGACCTTACCCCGCGCATGAAGTGGTCTTCCCCAGCGTAAGCCTCGAGCATCCGAATGATACTTGCTCCTTTGCCGTAGCTAATGTCGTCAAAAATCTCCTCGATCTCAGTCGGAGAATTCACCTTCACCTCAATCGGATGCGTGTTGACTAGGGAATCCCTATCGAGGGCGCCGGCGGTCTCTCCGCGGACAAAATCTTGCCAGACTGCCCACCGAGGAAAGATCGAATCAGTGGCTTTGTAGGCCATGAACGTAGCGAAGCTCTCGTTGAGCCAAAGATCATCCCACCACTTCATGGTCACAAGGTCGCCGAACCATTGGTGGCTTATTTCGTGGGCGATGACCTCGGCGACCTGCTTCTTTATCCGAATGCTGCTATCCTTGTCGACCAGGAGAACGATCTCTCTGAAGGTGATGGCTCCCCAGTTCTCCATCGCTCCAGCGGCGAACTCTGGGACTGCGATAAGATGCAGCTTGGGCATGCTGTATTTTGATCCAAAATAGGATTCGAAGAATTTGACTGAATCCTTTGCGACGTCCAGCGGAAACTTTGCGCCCGAACTCTTCCCCGGTACAGTAGCTACAATGTAGTCGACTCCGTTGAAATTCTCTTTCACCTCTTCGAACTTGCCGATTCCCAGGTACAAGAGGTACGTGGACATTCGGGGGGTTTTCGGAAACTCGACGGTCTGCCTCGGACCCTCAACCGTCACTGAGTTTGAAGGCATGTTGGAAATTACGGAGGTGTCACTGTCGGTTCTGACTCTGAGCTTGAATTCTGCTTTGTATGCCGGATGATCCAGGCATGGCAGGAGCCGTCTGGCCGAGACCGCCTCGAACTGAGTGGACGCCACGTAGCCGCCGTCATAGGCTGCTTTGTAGAGGCCTACAAGCTTGTCGGAGATTAATCCCCGGTATTTGATGTCCAGTTCTCCCGCGAACTTCCCGGTCCTAATCGTGAAGTCTTCTCCTTCCAAGTTGTACTTGACGGGTCTCCCGTTCGCGTCAACCTCAAGGATTTCGAGCTCGACCGAATTCAGCTTGACATCAGCTTCGGATTCGAGTTTTATCTTGACCTTCCCGTCAAAACGCAGATTCCGAAAATCTACATCTAGAAACAGGTCATAGGACTCGATTTGCAAGGTGGCCAGCCTCGCCCAAAGTCGGGTAAAAGAGTTGTTTCCAACCCTACTTGCGGAATCGTTTGCATTCGCAGTGATAGCCGAAGCTGGAATAGGAGCACTTCGGAGAATGAATACCCTTAGCATGCCCGCAGTTTGTGCAGTATTCTTGACCTCCAACCTGGCTCAGGGCAGGCTGTCCCGTGGGGCAAGCTTTGTGGACCATCCTGTCTTCGAACTTGTTTCGGGTTACTCTGTTTCGGATGATCATAACTTCTTCTTGTGGCAGTTTGATGGGCTTGCCGCATCTGGGACAAATGTTAGCACTCATTCGATAATTCGCTCTTTCCCATCGACGAATGGTCGCTGAGTCAATCTTTCATGATCCTGATCCAAGATATCGTCCCATTTGATGCCGAATCTTGGCGAGTTCCGTAGCATAATCTTTTGTGAGTCGAGGCGTTGACTCATTCAGAATAGACCTTTGCAACGAATCATTGTCGATGAAAGGGAACGGCCGTCAGGAGTCCCTGATGAACTTCGTTCTCTGGGAGCTCCCATAGAGTATCGAGTACTTGACGTCGCTGACTATGTCGTCGGCTCGTATGCTGTTGAGAGAAAGTCAGTGAGGGATTTTGTCTCATCACTCTATAGTGGGAGACTCTTCGATCAGGCGCACAGGCTGGGAGAAGCCTATCGGACGGGTATGCTCGTGGTTGAAGGCGACCTCTGGGAGGAGTTGAAACATATGCGAAACCCACGCTCACTCTGGGGAGCTCTGATATCCTCGGTTCTCGACTTCGGTCTTAACATATTCTTCACGCCAGACGGAAAACAGACCGCCCAGTTCCTATTCACGCTCGGAAAGGGAGGCCGACACACATGGGGCTCGAGCGGACCTCCAGTAGTTGTGAGAAAGCCCAGAGGCCAAGACCTTAATCGACTTCAACTTTCAGTTCTCGGCTCTCTTCCTGGGATAGGTCCACAGATGGCAGGACAATTGCTCGGATATTTTGGATCACTAAGAAAAGTCTTCTCAGCGTCAATGACGGAGATAGCTGTGGGGGCAGGATTGGGGAGAGGCCGAGCACTAGCCCTTACCAAGCTGTTGGACTCTCGTTACAAGGCTTCAAGAACAGTAGTCTCGCAGGCAAGTCTCAGCCAAGAGTGAACATCATGGGTCTTGTCTTGAAGGATTGTGATTGGATAGTTACCCAGGACCCGCAGCGGCGTGTGTTGTCAAGCGCGTCCCTCAGAATTACTGACGGAAGGATCGACCAGGTCGGCAGAGTCGAAGTCTCTCCCAAGGATGAAGTGATCGACTGTAGACGAAAAGTGCTGATCCCCGGCCTCATCAACACGCACACCCACCTATCGATGACGCTCTTTCGAGGATATGCAGACGATTTAGAGCTGCGTGACTGGCTGGAGAAGAAGATCTGGCCTCTAGAGAAGCGGCTTACTGGAGACATGTGCTATCAGGGCGCTCTTCTCGGCTGCCTGGAGATGACGAGGACTGGGACGACATGTTTTGTTGACATGTATTTTCATATGGAAGACGTTGCGAGAGCCGTCGATGAGGCAGGACTCAGGGCAATCCTGTCGCCAGGCATGATAGACAAGCCCGACAAAGCAGGCACCGAACAAGAACGCAAGATCACACTCAAATTCCTAGAGTTCATTCACGAACTACGCAATCCTCTGATCAACTTCGCCGTTGGTCCTCATGCGCCATACACTTGCGGCCCCGAGACTCTTCTCTGGGCCCGGGATCTTGCAGAAAAGGAAGATACCCTGGTCAACATTCACATCGCGGAGACCCGAGGAGAGCAAGCGCAGTTCGAGAAAGATGGAAAGGGCCGCGTCGCAGACTATCTGGATAAGATCGGCTTCCTCAACAATCGAGTCTTGGCGGCCCACGCCGTCTGGCTGACGAAGAGCGAGGTCAACCTATTCGGCAAGCGGGGTGTCAGAGTCTCTCACTCTCCCGTCTCGAACATGAAACTCGCAAGTGGAGGTACCGCCCCGGTACCCGAGATGTGGGAGGCAGGCGTCCCCGTTGGGCTGGGCACGGACGGACCAGCCAGCAACAATGGGTTGGACATGTTTGATACGATGAAGATGACCGCTCTCGTCCACAAGAATTCCAGATGGGACCCTACAATCATGAATGCTCAGCGAGTCTTGGACATGGCGACCCTCGACGGTGCCCGTTGTATCGGACGCGAGAAGGAGCTGGGAAGCGTCGAGATCGGCAAGCGGGCAGATCTCGTCCTCCTTGACCTGCGAGACCCGAACCTGATCCCAATCCATCGAAAAGAGACAGTCGTCTCCAACCTAGTCTACTCGGCAAACGGCCAAAACGTTGACACCACAATCGTCAATGGGGAGCCCCTGATGGTCAACCGAAGATACCAAAAACTTGACCAAGACAAGATCAGCGAGGAAGTCAGGTCCTCAATTGCGCAGCTTATCCCTCAGTAATGCCTTTTCGATAACTATTCTACCCCTGTCCCCGTGCCATTCCTTCCGGCTCTTTTCAATCTCGATCGTCTTCGAGAAATGAGGGGCATCCAGCACAAAACTCTCGTACTCTCCACCCTCGCCGGTTAGATGAATGCCGTGAACCTTCGACAACTTCTCCAGTCTAGACCATTCTTCCTCTGTGAGCTCTCGACCCAACCATGATTCGTCCAGACCCTGAGCAGCGACAGCTGTAAGGATGATCCGGAAACCAAATGTCCGCAGATCTTCGACCAGCAATCTCGGACTCTTGTGCCACAACGGAACGTAGGTTTTCAGCCCGATCGCATCACACATGTTATCGAACCTGGTTTTCTGATAATCACTCGCTACTGCCCCAGTGACTAAACCGGAAGTCTTGTGTCTAGATTTCATCCTGACCAAAGCATGCTGAAGGTCTGCCATCTCATCCGTGTCCGTCACTTCAACCACTTCGTGCGACAAACCCATCGCCTCGGCTTGGAGATGTGTCCACTCTACATTCGGGTAGTGAAACATGCGGGAGTCAGGGGAACTCGGCTTCACTGTGACGAGACGTACATCCCATCCCTGGTGCTGACCGACCCATGTCGCATATGCGCCGTCCTTTCCACCACTGAACAAGACTGCGACTCGAAGCGTCATCCGGACCACTCCATGTTGAAGCGATCCTTGTTTTCGAACTGTTTGTCGTACAATTGCTGGAGCCGTTGCAGTGTGCCAGCGTCGTCTGGACCCTTATCATCTCTAAAGCGGGAGATTCGAGCGAATCTGAGAGCAAATCCCGATTTGTAGCGGGGACTCTTCTGAATCTCGTTGTACGCAACCTCAGCCACGATTGATGGCTTGACGTAGACCGTATAGCGACCATCTCTCGTCTTAATCTCCTGCAATCGTTTCGTAATCGTTTCAAACTCTACATCCGTCAGGCCCTTGAACGTCTTCCCTATTACCAAGAACTCGCCCGTTTCTTCGTCCCTCACCGCTAGATGGTAGTTGCTTAGCCAGCCCACCCTCCTCCCGCTGCCCCAGTCAGCAGCGACGATCACCACGTCGAGCTTGTCGGCAGGTTTGATCTTGAACCATTTCTTTCCTCGCGCACCAATAGAATAGTTGCTCGTCAGGGACTTCGCCATGAGACCCTCGTGTCCCTCTTTCAACGCAGATTCCATGAAACTCTCAACCCTCTCAACGTCCGATGTTATGATTCTTGGAGCAAAGTGTTCTTCTGGCACAATCTGAGAGAGCATCTTCCAACGGTCGGTGTAAGACTGGTCGATCAGGGTCTTCCCGTCTACTTGCAGCGCGTCGAAGAGGTAGAGTTTGAGCGGAATCTTACCTGCCATATCATCGATCTCGTGCACCCGTCGAAACCTCCTCATCAGGTCCTGAAACGGTATAGGTTTGCCCGCCGCTCCGGTCGCGACAACCTCTCCCTCGATGAGAAACTCTGACGCCCTCACCTGCGTCTTGGCAAAATCGACAATCTCAATTCTCGCTCCGTCTAACTTGTACTCGAAAGCTGTTCCATCCTTGAGCTCTGCCAGAACCTGTCGGGCGTCGTCCGCCATCTCGGCCAGCATGGGTTTGACCGGGACGAACAATCGCAGACTGATGCTCTCTAATGCCATCGTACCCTTTGACATCGCAAGTCTGGCAACATCTCCGATGTCGCCGTGTAGCATGTGTGCTCTCCGAGCCAGGTCTCTCGGAACCCCTGACGCCTCTGCAATTGCGTCCAAGAGGACGCCTTCGACGACTCCGATTCGCATCTCTCCCAGCATCATTCGCGTGAGAAACTCGGCCTCGACCTGAGAGGTTTGAGTGAGAATGGTTTGGAGGAGGCTCAGCTTCCGGTCCCGCGAACCAGAACCGGATGTCTCTGCGACCCTCGCCAGCGTGTCATAGACGTCTCTTATCATCAAAGGATGCTCGATGAGCCGGCTCTGTCCGAGGTTCTTGCTGGCGTCGGAGACCGTCGCGTAGCTGATTTCCAAGACCCTGGGATCTGATTCGGGAAACGCTTTTCCCGCGAGAAATAGTGTAGCGAGGGGAACCTCTTCAGGGCCGATTGATTTGAGAAAGGTGCTGATCAGTCCGATCTTTTCGTTCCTCTTGGAAGTGGCCTCGACGTTGCGGCAGAGCTGAGCCAACTCGAGAAACGGAGTGGACCTCGTCAAGCCAGCCACTTTCCGAGCTGAGAGTCGCTTTCATGCTGAGCTTGTACAAGTCGATCCGCTACCTTCTGAACTCGATCTCTTGAAAACGCTCTCTCCTCGCAGAGAAACTCAATGATCCCATCGGGATTAGGACGCTCTCTCCTCGAAGAATAATTCTCGAGGACACGCGGGTGCAGGAATATATTGCGGACCTTGTCAAGGTCGTCGGGCAATTCGCTCCTGATCTCCTCAGGAAACTTCTCAACCGCCCCATACTTCCGGATTAGCGCTAAACCTTTCTTGGGTCCGATGCCCATGACGCCCTCGTTGAAGTCTGTCCCTACTAGCAACGCCAAATCGACAAGTTGTTTTCGACTAATTCCCAGCGCTTCCAGATTCGCTGCGAGATTTACAAGTTCAGGGATTAGGGGCCTAGATGTTTTCTTGGACGGAAGATACTCCCTACCCGTCAGAGTCAGATACCTTGCGAGTATTGGTGCGCCGAAGAGGAGACAATCGTAGTCTTTGCTGCCAACAGCCCAGACATCACCCTTCGCCGCCATGTAGCTAGCCTGCGCTTCCCCATCCTCTAGGGCCTCAAGCCAAGGAATCCCCATGAGTGATAATAGTCGCTTCGCGTCGGCCAGGATCTCTCCGGTCACTCTTCCTGTCATTACAACCTTGGACCAAGCGCGCGAATAGTCCTTGGCCGCGATAGCCTGAACATATTCGGTCTGCGCCTTCCGCTGAACCTTCCTTCTCGCCTCGATGGTGGCTCTCTTCAGAGGATTCGGTAGTCCATCGAAGACGAAGACAGGACGAAGTTTGTAATCAGTCACTAGTCTGCTGGTCCGTGTCAGTAATCCAATGAGATGCGAAGTCACCCTTCCCTCGGGGTCGGTGAATAAACTGCCATCCGGCTTACGGATAAGCGCTAGGAACTGGTGGAGTTCGATGCTTGCGTCGACGGCGAACGACTTGCCGTAGAGTGCTTTGAAGGGCGTCTGCAC
>WNEY01004605.1_pt1 | contig 10515 bp, 9 predicted proteins | sample 5400531 | NCBI WGS metagenome assembly WNEY01 (sample SAMN13153338, study PRJNA577476) | soil metagenome | isolation source: 200 cm saprolite under Douglas fir tree site 1 | place: USA:California | collected 2015-04-18
CATCGCCCAGGAGCCCGTCCTCGCCCCCTATATAGATAAGATGCGCGGGGCGCTCGGCCGCTGCCTGGCGCTGGAGACGGAGCGGGTCTCGGTCAAGGCCAAGACCACGGACGCGCTGGGAGCCACCGGCCGCGGCGAGGGCATCGCCGCCATCGCCACCGTCCTGCTCAGCAAGAGGAAGTAGCGTGGACCTCATTTGTGGCATCAACCCGGTCCTGGAGGCGCTGAGCGCCGAATCGCGCCACTTCGACCGGCTCCTCATCGCCAAGGGCGTGCGCAACCGGCGGATCGAGGAGGCCATTGCGAAGGCGGGCCGCCAGGGCATCCCGCTGCGCTTCGAGTCTCGGGAGACCCTCGACCGCCTCTCCGGAAGCATCCCGCACCAGGGCATCATCGCCGTCGTCTCCGCCAAGCCGGTGATGGCGATCGAGACGCTCCTCGATCAGGCGCACAAGCCCGGCCTCGTGGTCGTGCTCGACGGCGTCGAGGACCCGCGCAACCTCGGCGCGATCCTGCGCACGGCGGAAGCGGCGGGGGCCGACGGTGTCGTCCTGCCCGAGCGGCACAGTGCCGGGCTCTCGGAGACCGTGAGCCGCGCGTCCGCCGGTGCACTCGAGCACGTGAAGGTGGCGAGGGTCGGCAACGTGGCCCAGTCGCTCGAGACGCTGAAGGCCCGCGACTACTGGGTGGTCGGCTTCGACGCCTCCGGCACCGAGCGGTGGGATGCGGTCGACTACAAGCGCAACGTCGCGCTGGTGCTCGGGGGCGAGGGCCGCGGCATCCGGCGCCTCGTCCGCGAGCGCTGCGACCACCTGGTGTCCATTCCGCTCTTCGGCCACGTGGCTTCGCTCAACGTCTCGGTGGCGGCCGCGGTCGCGCTCTACGAAGTGGTCCGGCAGCGGGGAGCCGTGCCGAGCCACGTGCGGCCCATCCCGGCGCGGGCGGCGACCGCGGTGCGGCACGTCGTCGGCCCCCGCGATGGCGACGAGGAGCGCGATCCGGGCCAGGGCTACGTCCCCGGCGCCGAAGGAGACGAGACGTTCGACGAGGATTCACCGGAGCCGCTGCGCGTGCTCGGCGACCACGAGGAAGCGGCGTGGTCGGTGCCCACGGTGGTGAAGGCCGTCGGGCACCTCCGTCACGGAGGCAGCAGCCATGCCGCGCAGGCAGCGGCCGGCATCCAGCGCGATGGACCACGTGGCCGACGCCGCCGGCGCCACGGCCGGCCCGGGCGCCCGCCGGGCGAGCGTCGCAATCAGGCGGACGCGGGCCCGCGGCCTCCCGCCGAGCCACCGGGCGCGCCCGCGCCCCCCGCCCCCGGCGACCCAGGTCTGCCGCCGGCGCCGTCCGGGGGCCCTCCGGCCGGCCCGGGGGGGCCAGGTGGGGCCCGACGGAGGCGCCGCCGCCGGCGCCATTAAGAATTTCCCGGCACCACCCTTGCATCAGGCGGCTAAGTTTCGTATAATCGTCGTTTGTCGCTGGCGTAGCTCAGCGGTAGAGCGGCTGATTTGTAATCAGCGGGTCGGGGGTTCAATTCCCTCCGCCAGCTCCAGCCGCCGGGAGCCATCCGGAAGGCCTTGTGGGGTGGGGTCTTGCGGAGGACGCGGGCGCGTCGGCCGGCGACCATCGAGCCCGAGCGAAGGTCGCTACGGAACACGGGGAGGTAGCGAAGCGGTCAAACGCAACAGACTGTAAATCTGTCGCCCCTCGGGCTTCGAAGGTTCGAATCCTTCCCTCCCCACCACGAGGAAGAGCTGCGAGCGGAGCGGGATTCACTCCCCCCGGGGCCGCGAAGCGGACCCGTGGGGTGCGCGGTGGTGAATTCACTTCGCCACCGCGGAAGACGCGAGCGGGGGGTCTGGGGGGTGCGACGCTAGCACCCCACAGCTTCAGTGAAGCGGAGTTGGGAGCCGCAGCAGGCGGGTGTAACTCAGCTGGTAGAGTTCCAGCCTTCCAAGCTGGATGTCGCGGGTTCGAATCCCGTCGCCCGCTCCATTTGGGCAGGAGACACGAGCGCACCAGGCCCACGTAGCTCAGTCGGTAGAGCGCGTCCTTGGTAAGGACGAGGTCACCAGTTCGATCCTGGTCGTGGGCTCCATGCAACGACGCAGAGGACGCAGAGCCGGCGAGCAAGACGAGCAGAGGACGCAGAGAACAGGGTTGAGACGGAGCTAGAGAAAGATGGCCAAGGAGAAGTTCGACCGGAACAAGCCGCACGTGAACATCGGGACGATCGGGCACGTGGACCACGGGAAGACGTCGCTGACGGCGGCGATCACGAAGGTTCTGGCGGCGAGCAACCCGAAGGTTCAGTTCAAGGCGTACGACCAGATCGACAACGCGCCGGAGGAGCGGGAGCGTGGGGTGACGATCAACGCGTCGCACGTGGAGTACGAGACGGCGAATCGGCACTACGCGCACGTGGACTGCCCGGGTCATGCGGACTACATCAAGAACATGATCACGGGGGCGGCGCAGATGGACGGGTCGATTCTGGTGGTGTCGGCGGCGGACGGGCCGATGCCGCAGACGCGGGAGCACATCCTTCTGGCGCGCCAGGTTGGGGTTCCGTCGATCGTGGTCTTCCTGAACAAGGTGGACATGGTGGACGACCCGGAGCTTCTGGACCTGGTGGAGCTGGAGGTTCGGGAGCTGTTGAAGACGTACAAGTTTCCGGGGGACGACGTGCCGGTGATCCGGGGGTCGGCGACGAAGGCTTTGGAGGGGACGGGGAAGGACGACTCGGCCAAGCCGATCCTGGAGCTGATGGAGGCGGTGGACAAGTACATACCGCTGCCGGCGCGGGAGGTGGACAAGCCGTTCCTGATGCCGATCGAGGACATCTTCACGATCTCGGGGCGGGGGACGGTGGCGACGGGGCGAGTGGAGCGGGGGAAGGTGAAGGTGGGGGAGGAGATCGAGATCGTGGGTCTGGCCGCCACGCAGAAGAAGGTGGTGACGGGCGTGGAGATGTTCAAGAAGCTGCTGGACGAGGGTCAGGCGGGAGACAACATCGGGGTATTGCTGCGGGGGACGGAGCGGAAGGACATCGAGCGGGGGATGGTGCTGGCCAAGCCGGGGAGCATCACGCCGCACAAGAAGTTCAAGGGCGAGGTGTACGTGCTGACGAAGGAGGAGGGGGGGAGGCACACGCCCTTCTTCACGGGGTACCGGCCGCAGTTCTACTTCCGGACGACGGACGTGACGGGGGTGTCGACGCTGCCGGAGGGAGTGGAGATGGTGATGCCGGGGGACAACACGCAGATGACGATCGAGCTGATCGCGCCGATCGCCATGGAGAAGGGGCTGCGCTTCGCCATCCGGGAGGGCGGCCGCACGGTGGGTGCGGGCACCGTCACCGAGGTCATCGAGTAACGAACGAACGGATCAACGCAGAGGACGCAGAGTCACGCAGAGATGAGAAGGGGATTGCAGAGCGGACGAATCGTGAGCGTATCCATGATTTTCTCTGCGAGCCTCTGCGCTCTCTGCGTTAAGGGGTAACGGGTAATATGCGGGACAACATCATTCTCCAGTGCCCCGACTGCAAGCGGCGGAACTACGCCACGACGAAGAACAAGAAGAAGACGACCGAGCGGCTCGCGCTCAGCAAGTTCTGCCCCTGGTGCCGCAAGCACACCGCGCACAAGGAAACGAAGTAGTTGGCTTCCCGGGGTGAGCAAACAGCGACGCAAGGAGGGAGGCCACAGACCAAAGCTGCGAGCGAAGCGGGATTCACTCCCCCCGGGGCCGCGAAGCGGACCCGCTGGGTGAGCGACGGCGAATTCACTTCGCCGCCGCGGAAGATGCGAGCGGGGGGTCTGGGGGGTGCGCCGCTAGCCGGAAGGAAGCCACGGGCTGCGAGCGGAGCGCGATTCACTCGCGCGCAGCGAGCGAAGGGGGTCCTAGGGGGAAACGCGACGCAGCGTTTCCCCCTGTAGATGAAGGCCAGTAGCTCAATGGTGGAGCACCGGTCTCCAAAACCGGGGGTTGGGGGTTCGAGTCCCTCCTGGCCTGCCACTCGGGGGCGCCAGGGTGAGTGAGGGGTCGAAGCAGATGGCGGTGGCAGAGGCGAGAAAGATGGACAACCACGAAGGCGGTGGCCCCGCCACGCCGTCCTGGGTCTCCGGGCCCATGGGCTGGGGGCCACGGAAGTTCCGCGAGCTGAAGACCTTCTTCTCCGAGGTGCGGAGCGAGCTGAAGAAGGTGACGTGGCCGTCGAAGGAGGAGGTCTACTCGACGACGATCGTCGTGATCGCGACGACTTTCTTCTTCGGCTTTTATCTCTACGGGCTGGACCTCCTGATGACGGAGCTGTTCACCAAGGCACTGGGTACGCGTTGATGGAAACGAAGGCGACGGCGAAGAACTGGTACATCGTCCACACCTATTCCGGCTTCGAGAAGAAGGTGTCGGAGAGCCTCCGCCAGCGGGCGAAGGCCTACGGGCTGGACGACCACATCGGGCGCATCGAGATCCCCACCGAGGAAGTGGTGGAGATGAAGGGGGGCAAGAAGGTCCAGACCGCCACCCGCTTCTTCCCCGGCTACATCCTGGTGGAGATCGAGACCGAGGAGGACGCGGGGGGGGCGAAGAAGATCCCGGACTCCACCTGGCACCTCGTCAAGAACACGCCCAAGGTCACCGGCTTCGTGGGCTCGGGCAACCGGCCGGTGCCGCTCAGCCAGGAGGAGGCCGACCAGATCTTCGTGCAGGTGAAGGAGTCGATCGAGAAGCCCAAGCCGAAGTACACCTTCGAGCGCGGGGAGGCGGTGCGGATCATCGACGGTCCCTTCTCCAACTTCCAGGGCGTGGTGGAGGAGGTCAACCTCGACCGCAACACCCTCAAGGTGATGGTCACCATCTTCGGCCGCTCGACGCCGGTGGAGCTGGATTTCCTGCAGGTAGAAAAGCTCTAGCCGGCAAGGATGAAGCTAGAGCTTTTCTAATGGAAACGATGCGAACGGCGAACAGAATGAACGGATTGCTTGAAGCGACGCGCAGCGTCGCGCTAGGCGCCGCCGACCTGTTTCGTGGCGCTGGAAGGCGGCGCCTATGAAGAAGGTCGTCGGACAGATCAAGCTTCAGATCCCGGGCGGCAAGGCGACCCCGGCCCCGCCCGTGGGACCCGCCCTCGGCCAGGCCGGCGTCAACATCATGGACTTCTGCAAGGCCTTCAACGCGAAGACGGCCAAGGACGACGGGCTCATCATCCCGGTGGTGATCACGGTCTACGCGGACCGCTCGTACACGTTCATCACCAAGACGCCGCCGGTGGCCGTGCTCATCAAGCGGGCGGTGGGGATCGCCAAGGGCAGCGGCGAGCCCAACAAGAACAAGGTCGGCACGATCACCCAGAAGCAGGTGGAAGAGATCGCCAAGCTGAAGCTGCCCGACCTGAACGCGGAGTCGCTCCAGGCCGCCGTCAACACCGTCAAGGGCACCGCGCGCAGCATGGGCGTGGACGTCGTCTGATTGCTGACCACTGATCGCTGATCGCTACCGAGGGAGACTGATGGCGCGAGTAGGCAAGAACTACAAGAAGGCGAAGGAGGTCACGGCCGCGAAGCGCAACTACCTCCTGCCGGAGGCGGTGGCCACGGTGGCCAAGACCGCGTTCGCGAAGTTCGACGAGACGGTCGAGGTCGCCATGCGCCTGGGCGTCGACCCCAAGCACGCCGACCAGATGGTGCGCGGGACGGTGATCCTGCCCCACGGCCTGGGCGGCAAGGCGAAGAAGGTCCTGGTCATCGCCTCGGGCGAGAAGCTCAAGGAGGGACAGGACGCGGGTGCCGACTACGTGGGCGGCGACGACATGGTGAAGAAGATCCAGGAAGAGAACTGGCTCGACTTCGACGCCATCGTGGCCACGCCCGACATGATGAAGTCGGTCGGCAAGCTGGGGAAGGTGCTGGGGCCGCGCGGCCTCATGCCCAACCCCAAGACGGGCACCGTGACCTTCGACGTGGCGAAGGCCGTCCGCGAGATCAAGGCGGGCAAGGTCGAGTACCGCGTCGACAAGACCGCGATCATCCATGCGCCGATCGGCAAGGTGTCCTTCGGCCCGGACAAGCTGCTCGACAACGCCAAGGCGCTCATCGACAGCATCCTCAAGGCCAAGCCGGCGGCGGCGAAGGGCAAATACGTGCGGTCGATCGCGCTGTCCTCCACGATGGGTCCCGGGGTGCGGATCGATCCCGCCTCCGTGGAAGCCCCGGCCTAGGCAGGGAGAAATGCAGAAAGCCGAGAAGAAGGCACTCATCGACGAGCTCCACCAGGAGTTCGGGCGCTCGCCCAACGCGATCCTCGTGGACTTCCGGGGGCTGAGCGTGCCGGCGGTGACCGAGTTCCGGCGCAAGGTCCGGCAGGCCGGCTCGCGCTACCGCGTGGTGAAGAACAGCCTCGCCCTGCGGGCCTTGAAGGACACGCCCCTCGAGGGGCTGAGCGCGAAGTTCGAGAGCACGACCGGGGTCGCCTACACTGGGAGCGACCCCGTGATGCTGGCCAAGGTCCTGGTGGACTTCGCCAAGGAGCACCCGCAGCTCGTGGTGAAGGCGGGGGTCGTGTCCGGCAGCCAGATGCTCGACGCGGAGGGGGTGAAGGCCCTCTCCACGATGCCGAGCCTGCCGGAGATGCGGGCCCGGCTGCTCGGCCTGATGCAGGCCCCGGCGGCCCGGCTCGTGCGCCTGCTGAACACGCCGGCCAGCCAGCTCGTCCGCGTGCTCAAGGCGCACCAGGAGAAAGAGGAAGGCGCCGCCCCGCAGTCCTGAGGGAAAACGGCAGCGGTTTTTGACGAGAAAGGGACGACAGACAAATGGCTGACATTCAGTCGATCGCGAACCAGCTCAGCGAGCTCACGGTCATGCAGGTTTCCGAGCTCGTGAAGACGCTGGAGGAGAAGTGGGGCGTGTCGGCCGCAGTCGCGGCCCCCATGATGATGGCGGCGGCGGGCGGCCCCGCGGCGGGCGCTGCGGCGGCCCCGGTGGAGGAGCAGACCGAGTTCGCCGTGCACCTGACGAGCGCCGGCGACAAGAAGATCAACGTGATCAAGGTCGTCCGCGAGGTCACGAGCCTCGGCCTGAAGGAGGCCAAGGACCTGGTGGACGGTGCGCCGAAGGTGGTCAAGGAGGGCCTCAGCAAGGACGAGGCCGCGGCCATCAAGAAGAAGTTCGAGGAAGTGGGAGCGACGGTCGAGGTCAAGTAGTCCCACGTCCACGCGCGCGGCGTTCCGAAACGAAGATCTCATAACCCCGGGGGGAAGTGTCTTCCGCTCGCGCGAAATGAATCCGCGCTCGCTATTTGAGCTGGGGGGACCTCCCCCCAGACCCCCCGTGGCGGTTTTGTTATTCGCTTCGAAGGTGACGTCTCTGTTGTTCATATAGAGGTTTTTCCAAGGCTATGCAATCAGCCGCCAAGAACGTTTACCGGGAGCGGGTCGGATTCCAGAAGATCAACACGTCGATCCCCATCCCCAACCTCATCGAGATCCAGAAGAACTCCTACGAGCGCTTCCTGCAGATGAGGGTCCTGCCCGCGGAGCGGGAGGACGCCGGGCTGCAGTCCGTGTTCAAGAGCGTCTTCCCGATCACCGACCTGCGCGAGAACTGCTCGCTGGAGTTCGTGGAGTACTCGATCGGCAACTGGGAGTGCAAGTGCGGGCGCATGGTGGGCCTGGACAAGCTGGGCCGGCCGTGCACCTTCTGCGCCGCCACCATCATCATGGACCCCCGGGGCGACCGGGAGATCCACTGCCCGAAGTGCGGGCACCTGAACGAGAACAAGCCCGTCACCTGCGACACGTGCGACGAGCCGGTGGGGCTGAAGCTCAAGTACGACGTCGACGAGTGCCAGGAGCGCGGGATGACCTTCGCGGTGCCGCTGAAGGTCACGATCCGCCTCGTGGTCTGGGACAAGGACCCCGACACGGGGGCCAAGACCATCCGCGACATCAAGGAGCAGGAGGTCTACTTCGGCGACATCCCGCTCATGACCGAGAACGGGACCTTCATCATCAACGGGACCGAGCGGGTCATCGTCAGCCAGCTCCACCGCTCGCCCGGGGTGTTCTTCTCCCAGCCCGAGAAGGGCCTGTTCGCGGCCCAGATCATCCCCTACCGGGGGAGCTGGGTGGAGTTCGAGTACGACTCCAAGAACCTCCTCCACGTCCGCATCGACCGCAAGCGCAAGTTCCTGGCCAGCGTGTTCCTGCGGGCAATGGGCCTCAAGACCGACGCCGAGATCATCAAGACCTTCTACAAGTGGGACCGCATCCAGGTGCACGAGGGCAAGCTGCACTGGAAGGTCTCCGACAACCTGCTCGGCCTGAAGCTCTCGCGCAGCATCCTCGGCCCCAAGGACTCCCACGGCAAGCGGGAGGAGCTGCTCCACGCCGGCAAGAAGATCACCCCCGCCGTCCTCGAGCAGATGAGGAAGCTCGAGGTGGAGGAGGTGGAGGTCACCGAGGCCGACCTGGAGGGCGCCTTCACCGTCACCGACATCGTCGACCCTCGCACCGGTGAGGTCGTGCTGGAGGCCAACGACGCGCTCAACTCGAAGGTCCTCTCCGTCATCCAGGACCCCGAGAGCCAGGTGGGCAGCTTCGAGGTCTTCTTCCCCGAGCGGGACGAGATCGGCCCGATGATGTCCATGACGGTCAAGAAGGACACCATCAAGACGCCCGAGGAGGCGCTCATCGAGATCTACCGGCGCATGCGCCCGGGCGATCCGCCGACGCTCGAGTCCTCGCGGAACCTGTTCGAGGGCATGTTCCTGAACCCGCAGAAGTACGACTTCTCGCGGGTGGGCCGGCTCAAGCTCAACACCAAGCTCGGACTCAGCAGCCCGCTGTCCGACAAGGTCCTCCACCTCGAGGACATCACCGCCGTCATCTCGTTCCTGCTCAAGCTGCGGCGAAGCCCGACGGACGTGGACGACATCGACCATCTCGGCAACCGCCGGGTCCGCAGCGTGGGCGAGCTGCTCGAGAACCAGTTCCGCATCGGCCTCGTCCGGATGGAGCGCGCCATCAAGGAGAAGATGAGCGTCTACCAGGAAATGGCCACGGCCATGCCTCACGACCTCATCAACGCCAAGCCGGTCATGGCCTCCATCCGCGAGTTCTTCGGGTCCAGCCAGCTCAGCCAGTTCATGGACCAGACGAACCCGCTCAGCGAGATCACCCACAAGCGGCGGCTCTCGGCCCTCGGGCCGGGCGGCCTCAGCCGCGAGCGGGCCGGGTTCGAGGTGCGCGACGTGCACCCCACCCACTACGGACGCATCTGCCCGATCGAGACGCCGGAAGGCCCGAACATCGGCCTCATCTCGTCGCTGAGCTGCTTCGCCCGCATCAACGAGTTCGGGTTCATCGAGAGCCCGTACCGCAAGGTGAAGGAGGGCCGGGTCCTCGACTTCGTGGAGGTCGTCGAGTCCGGCGACAGCGACCTCACGGTGGGCGACAAGATCCAGCGCGACGACCTGCTCAAGATCAACAACGCCCTCCAGGGCAAGAAGAAGAAGCTGGCCGAGGTGCAGCCGTACTGCTTCTACCTCTCCGCGTGGGAGGAGGACAAGTACACGATCGCCCAGGCCAACATCAAGCTCGACGACGAGGGCGCGATCGTGGAGGACCGCGTGTCGGCCCGCAAGGCCGGCAACTTCATCCTCGCCAAGCGCGAGGAGGTGGACTACGTCGACGTCAGCCCCAAGCAGCTCGTCTCGGTGGCGGCCTCGCTCGTCCCCTTCCTCGAGAACGACGACGCCAACCGCGCGCTGATGGGCTCCAACATGCAGCGCCAGGCCGTGCCCCTGCTGCGCAGCGAAGCGCCGCTCGTCGGCACCGGCATGGAGCACATCACGGTCAAGGACTCCGGGGCGGCGGTGGTGTGCCGCCGGGCCGGCGTCGTGGACTCGGTCGACAGCCGCCGGATCATCGTCCGCGTGGAGGCCCAGGACGGGCCGGACAAGGGCAAGGAGATCGGGGCCGACATCTACAACCTGACGAAGTTCAAGTGCTCGAACCAGAACACCAGCATCAACCAGAAGCCCATCGTGAAGGTCGGCCAGCACGTCAGCAAGGGGCAGATCCTCGGCGACGGCCCGTGCACGGACATGGGCGAGCTCGCCCTAGGGCGCAACGTGCTCGTGGCGTTCATGCCCTGGCGCGGCTACAACTTCGAGGACGCGATCCTGGTCAGCGAGCGCCTGGTCAAGGACGACATGTACACCTCGATCCACATCGAGGAGTTCGAGATCGAGGCCCGCGACACCAAGCTCGGCCCCGAGGAAGTGACCCGCGACATCCCCAACGTGAGCGAGTCGCTCCTCAACAACCTCGACGAGAGCGGCATCATCCGGATCGGGGCGAGCGTGAAGCCGGGCGACATCCTGGTCGGCAAGGTCACGCCGAAGGGCGAGACTCAGCTCACGCCGGAAGAGAAGCTCCTGCGGGCGATCTTCGGTGAGAAGGCGGGCGACGTCCGCGACGCGTCGCTGGTGTGCCCGCCCGGCATCGAGGGC
>WNEY01004607.1_pt1 | contig 10513 bp, 8 predicted proteins | sample 5400531 | NCBI WGS metagenome assembly WNEY01 (sample SAMN13153338, study PRJNA577476) | soil metagenome | isolation source: 200 cm saprolite under Douglas fir tree site 1 | place: USA:California | collected 2015-04-18
TCCAATGTAGGGGTACCTTACCGGTGCCCGTTTTTCTCACTGCCACAGTGTTATAGCTTTATAAAAGAGGGTAGACATCGCCCAGAGCCAGGAGTCGAGTTCCACTGGCACCTGGCTCTGGGCGATGTCTATCCTTTTTGTTCGCGATGAAGTATTCGAAATGGGGGATTAATGAATTGTAGTAACTCTCTATGAATCTCGACCTCAATGCGGTACAATAAAGCAACAAGTAGGGCAGGACCACATTATCGCTTCACAAAACTAAGGGGAGGCCTATGGTGATCAGCAATGCAACAGCTTTGGCGGGGTTAACTCGCACAGAACTCCTGGAGATGCATTACAAAATGGCACTCATGCGACGCTTTGAGGAGAAGAGTGCCGAAGAGTACACGCGCGGTAAAATAGGCGGCTTTATGCACCTGTATATAGGTCAGGAGGCTGTGGGGGTAGGATGTATTACAACGCTGCGCCCAAGTGATAAAATTCTGTGTAGCTATCGGGAACATGGTCATGCCCTGGCAAAAGGCATGGAGCCAGGCGCAGTCATGGCTGAACTATTCGGCAAGATCACCGGCTGTAGCAAGGGCAAGGGCGGCTCCATGCATATGTGGAGCAATGAACTGGGAATCCTGGGAGGTAATGGCATTGTTGCTGCTCAAATGCCTATTGCTGCTGGTGTGGCCCTTGCCGCGCAATACCTGGGAGAAGATAGTGTTACGGCCTGCTTTTTTGGTGATGGTGCTGTTGATGAGGGAGCCTTCCACGAATCTCTAAACCTGGCCTCTATCTGGAAATTACCTGTTGTCTACGTCTGCGAAAATAACCAGTATTCGATGGGGATGGCAGTACACAAAGCCTGGGCCGTCGATAGCTTGCTCCCGCGTGCTGCCGCTTACAATATGCCCGGGGAGCAGATCGATGGTATGGACGTTATCTCTGTCTATGAGAGCATGAAGCGAGCTGTAGAGCATGCACGTAGCGGACAGGGGCCCACGCTGCTGGAGATCAAAACCTACCGTTTCCGCGGCCACTCCATGACGGATCCCTCCTATTATCGCACCCGCGAGGAAGAGCAACAGTGGCGCACTACACGCGACCCCATCGGGATCTTTGAGAAAAAATTGCTGGATCATGGCCTGGTTACACAGGCTGAATTTGACAACAACGACACCAGGGCCATCCAGGTATCCGAAGACGCCGCCGAATTTGCAGATAACAGTCCTGACCCTTCACTCGAAGAACTCTATACCGACGTCATGGTTGATAATTCCACCGCTCTCACCTACCGCTACGAGAGGAAATAACAAAGAATGCGTACAATTACGTATCGTGATGCGCTGCGTGAGGCCATTCGTGAAGAGATGTTGCGCGACGAGCGTGTCTTTATTTTGGGCGAAGATATTGCCGGTTACGGCGGCACGTATGCCGTCACTAAAGGACTTTTTGAAGAATTTGGTGAGAAGCGCGTACGCGATACGCCATTGGCAGAAGAGGTTATTACCGGAGCCGCTATTGGAGCCGCCCTTGGAGGTTTAAGGCCCATCCTCGAGTTGATGACCATCAATTTCAGCCTGCTCGCCACTGATCTGATCGTCAACAGTGCCGCCAAGCTGCACTACATGTTTGGGGGACAGCCGCAGTTGCCCCTGGTCATACGTACCCCCGGAGGGGGTGGAGCACAACGTGGTGCACAGCACTCCCAAATGTTCGAATCCTGGTATGCTCATATTCCCGGTCTCAAAGTGGCTATGCCTGCCACCCCTTATGATGTCAAGGGCATGTTTAAATCGGCAGTGCGGGACCCTGATCCTGTGCTCTTTATCGAACATGAGCTGCTATACAACGTCAAAGGCGAAGTGCCCGACGAAGGTGTTGAGTATACCGTGCCTCTCAATCTTGCAGAAGTGAAGCGGCCAGGACGCGAAGTGACCATAATCACCTTCTCGCGTATGCTGCACCTCTCTTTACAGGCTGCTGAAGACCTGTCAAAAGAAGGCATCGAGGCAGAGGTGATTGATCTGAGGAGCATTCGTCCAATCGACATTGACCTGATCGTCGATTCGGTGAAGAAGACGAACCGCGTGGTGATTGCTGAAGAGGGCTGGAAATATTATGGTACAGGCCAGGGTCTGGCCGCACTTATTTACGAGCATGCATTTGACTACATGGACGCACCTATCCAGCATGTCACAGGCGCCGATGTACCTATGCCATACTCAAAAGCCCTGGAACGTGCCGCTCTTCCCAAGAAGAGCGATATTATCGAGGCGGTAAAAGCCATTGTACCAGCCGCCCTCGTGCGCGGGTAGCTGGGAGATTTGATTTATGAAAAAAGTAGAAATGCCTAAGATGGGCGATACAATGGAAGAGGGCAAGATTCTCCGTTGGATCAAAAAAGAAGGTGACCCGGTAAAAAAGGGAGAGATGCTGGCAGAGGTTGAAACAGATAAAGTCAACATCGAGATAGAGGCCTTCGCCAGTGGAACACTACGTAAGATACTGGTTTCCGAAGGGAATTCGGCTCCCATTGGTGCAGCCATTGCATTAATTGGCGCAGCGGATGAACCTCTATCTGAGAACCCTGGCGGCAACGGAGCTACAAAAACCCCTGCTACACGTGAGCCCGGAGAGCACTCACCTGGGAACGCGCAGAGCGTACCTGCCCAGGTTCTTTCCTCAACTGTTGCCGCTCCTATCCCAGGCAAAGGAGGGCGTATCTTCATCTCGCCTATTGCACGTCGTATAGCGCAAGAGCACCGCCTCGACTATGCCACGCTGCAAGGTACAGGCCCCAACGGACGTATCATTAAAATGGATGTCGAGGCGGCTCTAAGCCGACTACAACCTGTAGTCACGGCTATGCCAGAAGCAGTTGGGGTACCAGGAGCCCAACCAGTCCCTCCACAGGCTCTGCCGGTATCCTCAACAGAGCCGATCATGGCTTCGATAGATACGGGCGAAGTAGTAGAGATTCCACTCACAGCCATGCGCCGTACTATCGCCAGGCGTCTCAGCCAGAGTATGCAGACCGCGCCGCACTTCTATGTCACCAGTGTTATCGACACAGACAAACTCGCTGCCCTGCGACAACAAATTAACGAGTATGCTGCCACTGACCCCTCACCAGTCAAGGTTAGTTTCAACGACCTCATTGTTAAAGCCGTAGCCAGGGCCCTGGCGCGTATACCACAGGTAAATGTCTCATTTGCGGAAGATCGCATTCTACAGAAGAAGCAGGTGCATATCGGTGTTGCCGTAGCCTTAGAACAGGGTCTCATCGTACCTGTACTGCGCAACGCCGATCAGCGAGGTATTCTTGACATTGCCCGAGAGACACGACGGCTGTCAGAGGCGGCCCGTGAAGGCAAACTGCGCCCAGAGGATTTCAGCGGCGGTACTTTCACTGTCAGTAACCTGGGCATGTTCGATGTGGATAGCTTCACCGCTGTCATTAACCCGCCGGAGTCGGCTATTCTCGCGGTCGGTTCGATCACGCCGACCCCCGTTGTGGTAGATGGCCAGGTAGTAGTGCGCAACCGCATGAAGGTAACCCTCTCAGCTGACCATCGGGCGATTGATGGTGCGATGGCCGCCCGCTTCTTACAGGAGGTCAAACGGCTCTTAGAGGAACCCTTCGGCCTGATATTATGAGAAATTGGGGAGATGTGTTTATGTCAACGCATACGATTCATGGCGTGACCCTGGCATTGCTACAAGGAGATATTGTGAGGGTGCAGGCGGATGCCATTGTGAATGCCGCTAATTCGGCGCTTGCTGGCGGGGGTGGCGTCGATGGGGCCATTCACCGTGCAGGTGGCCCGAGCATTATGGCCGAGTGCCGCAAGATTGACGGTTGTCCGACCGGTAGCGCCGTGGCGACGACGGCTGGCAAGCTCCCTGCCAGGTACGTCTTCCATGCTGTCGGGCCGATCTATCGCGGTGGTAGTGAGGATGAGCGTCTCCTGGCCAGCGCTTACCAGAGCTGTCTAGACCTGGCCGAACAATATAAGGTTGAGAGCATTGCTTTTCCCTCGCTCAGCACAGGAATCTATGGATATCCTCTGGACCTGGCCGCTCCTATCGCACTGCGAACTATTATCGAACATATCAAGAAACCGACGAGCTTGAAGCAAGTCATGGTCGTGCTCTTTGGAGATAGGTCTTACCAGGCATTTGAGGAGGCACTAACAAAATTACTATCTAATACTTAAACGGAAGTCAATCTTCCCGCAAACCTTTCTTCAACTCTCTAATAAAGCCAAAGAAGCCTTCTACCCATGTCATTTTCGGCTCTTGTTCGACCTGCCTGGCCTGTTCTTGTTTACGGCGTAGGGCTTGCTGGTCGACTGTTCGCCTCTCTTGTGCCTTGCGACGTTGTGCATCATAGAGGGTACGCTTGTGTGGGTCGTGTAGGACTTCATAGGCCTCATTGAGAATCTTGATGTGTTTATCTAATGCTTGTTGATTAAGATCAGGGTGAAACTGGCGCGCCAGGCGACGATAGGAGCGTTTAATCTCGTATTGTGTTGCTGTGGGTGGAACCTGGAGAAAGGCATAATAATCTGGTATTGGCATATTTATCTTAACCACCTGTACTTCCAAATCCGCCGCGTCCCTGGCCCATATCATCAACTTCATGCCATGTGACATGTATGATGGGAACGAAGATACCCTGGGCAATGCGCTCGCCGCGCTTCACCGTGACGGCTTCCTCACGGAAATTGTAGACCTGCACCATCAGCTCATCGCCCTCGCCACAATAATCCTGGTCGATGATACCTACGCCATGAGGAACGAGGAGGCCTTTGCGACGGGGAGTGCTGCTGCGCATCGTTAACAGCAACATGTAGCCTGGGGGAGTGCGCACAACGACGTTGCCGGGAATGAGCCCCAACTTGCGGGGTGCAATCTCGGTATCTTCCCGGCAAAGTAGATCAAAACCCACTGAACCGCTCGTAGCGTAGGTAGGCAATGGTAGACCTTTGTCGATGCGTTTGATGGTGACATCTAAGGGTTGCGCGAATGTGTCCATGCATGTTATTCTAGAGTAGTGGTAACACAACGTCAAGAGAGATAGTAATAGATGAGCATCACAATTTTTGTGCGGAGGTTTATGGCAGAATTTATCTTGTCATGCGCTGCACGCAAGAAGATGATGCTCATTTGCCACCCTGGAGGGGCTTCAGACGTAATAAATATATACGAATTTACGAGATCATAACAAATACAGGCCCGGGGGACTAGAACGAAAGGGCATACATACGTTATAATTAAAAGAGTGAAGGAATATTTTCCGGCCTGGCTATGTTTTTATTAGTGAAAATAGATTTTCACGTCTTTGATTTCCTCCCACTCGATACTCGGACCAGGTGTTCGATCTAAGTAAGGATCGCTTTCCTTGAGTGTAGGACCGGACGATAAAACATAAATCTTGCTGTTTAAGATACATTACAAGGTACTTTTCATGGAGGGCGCAAAATGATAGAGCTACAAAAGCGTGCCATGACGGGAACGACGCTAACGTTGAACGAGAAAGACACGAATTCAGATCAGGAGCAGTCGTTCGATATTGTCGAGCAGCTGCTTACCAAAGATCTTGATTATACAATGGAGGATGACGTAGAAGAGGAAACTGGTAAAGATGAGCAGGAGCTGGAAGAGGACCTCAACGGTCTGGAGCCGGCCTCCCTTGAGTTGGAAGAAATGTCTGCTATGCATGAAGACCTGACTCAGTTACAAGGCTCACCCGAACTTGAGGTTGCCTCTGTTCTCACTCTTCCGTCGATGGCTACTGATGCAGAGACGCCAGCACGGCGCCCTGCCATGCGCCGTCGCCGATCAGAAGATCAGGATGAGAACACGGTCAATGCTACCGATGCAGGTGAGTCAGATGCAGTGATGACCTATCTCCGCGAGATTGGCCGGGTACCGATGATTACGCATGAACGCGAAATTGAACTGGCCCAGCGCATTGAGAGAGGTGATCGCGATGCGATGAAACAGTTTATCTTAGCGAACCTTCGTTTAGTTGTCAGTATTGCCAAGCGCTATGTCGGTCGTGGCCTCACATTACTCGATTTAATTCAGGAAGGCAATATTGGTCTCATTCGTGCCGTCCAGCGGTATGACTGGCGTCGTGGCCATCGTTTCTCTACTCACGCTACCTGGTGGATCCGTCAAGCGATCAGTCGTGCCGTTGCTGATAAGGGGCGAACGATACGGCTGCCTGTCTACGTGAATACCGCGCTCAACCGTATTCGTCGAGAGCGGCAGCGTCTTTTACAAGAGCTAGGGCGTGAACCCACGGAACAGGAACTGGCAGAAGCGACCGGCTTAGACCCTATCCGTATGGTCGAACTGCAAGCGGCACCTGGTGCCCCTGTCTCTCTTGAACTGCCGGTAGGCGAAGATGAAGAGCAGGAGTTGGGTGATGTGCTTGCTGATACGGAATCTGCCTCGCCTGAAGATATTGCCACCACGCAGACCTTGAAAGATGAGGTTCAGCGTGTGCTTGAGTCGGTATTGACACCACGGGAGCGGCTTGTCTTACAGTTGCGTTTTGGCCTCGGTAATGGACAGGCACACCCACTTGAGCAAGTGGGCCGTGAACTAGGTATCACTCGTGAGCGTGTGCGTCAGATTGAAGCTGGAGCCCTGGCGAAACTGCGCCAGCCCCCTGTCTTAGAGCGGCTTCGCGGCTAAGAGATACCTGGCACCCACAAGGGGTGCCAGGTTCGGTTATTTCTTCTTGCTCTTGCCTAAATCACGCTCGACGTGCCTCACGCCTTTGACCTTCTCCACTTTGGTAAACACGCGCTGTAACTGCTCCATGCTCTCAATCTCCAGCGTGACACTGATCAGCGCTATCTCTTTGCCTCCGCTCACATTTGAGCTGACCGAAGTCATATTGACGCCGGCCTCAGAAACGACGGTAGCAATATCGCGAATCAACCCCGCACGATCACGAGCTATAATGACTACAGGTGCAAGATAGCGCTGATTGCCCATACTTGTCCAGCTGACAGAAACGAGGCGCTCTCGCTCCCGTTCGCGGTAGCGGCCGATATTCTGGCAATCGGCGCGATGGACGATGGCTCCTTTGCCCCGGCTAATGAAGCCAACGATTTCATCGCCCGGCAATGGACAACAGCAATTGGCCAGACTTGTCAGCAACCCGCTTACACCCGCCACCTGCAAGTGTGCCGGGGAGGCTTGTTTTGGAGTAGCCGTAGGCAGCGGAAGCGGTTCATTTTCCTCTTTGGTCTCTTTACCCTCGCGTAACTCGCGGAGTTGATGCCAGCGTTCAATCAATTTCATGGCAACGGCGTGCTGGCGTATATCGTCACCGCCAATGGCAGCCAGTAAATCCTCAAAAGATTTTCCGTTGTACTCTTCTTCCAGCCATTTCTCGGCGTCTTCGGTCAGTGCTTCAACGCCGCGCGCCACCCCTAAGACTTTGAGCTCACGATCTAAACGCTCACGTCCGATCTGCATGTTGATATCACGTTCGTGCGTCTTAAGGTAGCGGCGAATTTTGCTGCGAGCGGCAGTGGTGCGGGCAAAATTGAGCCAATCGCGGGTTGGGTGAGCTGTACGGCTCGTCACAATATCGACGATCTCGCCACTTTTAAGTTCATAGTCCAGGGGCACCATGCGCGTCACCAGGCGATCACCTTCTGTAACGCCGCTCGTGCTCTCAGTGATAATGCGTGCACCCGCGCACCTATCTCCTACCTTCGAGTGGATGCGGTAGGCAAAGTCCAGTGGCGTCGAGCCAACGGGCAGGTCTTTCACCTCACCTTTGGGCGTGAACACAAAGATCTGCTCCTGGAAGATATCATCTTTGACTGCCTCGACAAACTCGGCATCGCTGGCCGTGTATGAATGCAGATCACGTTGCCAATCTGCCAGTTGGCGCAGCCAGGACAATAATTCCCTGGCTGAGGCTGTGGCCCGATCACCGACGTCCTTGTAATGCCAGTGCATGGCTACACCGAATTCCGCCATCTCGTGCATCTGGAAGGTGCGAATCTGAATTTCTACCAGCTGGTCATCCATGCAGAAGACGGTCGTGTGCAATGCTCGATAGCCGTTCGGCTTGGGATTGGCGACAAAGTCTTTGATACGGCCCTCTTTGGGCTTCCACAGGCTATGCACATGACCAAGGGCAAGATAGCAATCAGAAGTTGACTCAACAAGAATACGAAAAGCTATCAAGTCATGAATCTGGCCAGTGTCCAGCACTGCCTGCAAGTCTTTCAACTGATCAGTTTCCCCGGCGTTACGTCGGAGCTTTTTGTAGAAACTGTATAAGTGCTTGACGCGCCCTGATACGTCTGCCTTCAAACCAATGGCTGTCATCTCTTGACGCAGGATAGTACAGATTCGCTCAACATAGGCACTCCACTGCTTGCTTTCCATCTCGACATGGGAGAGAATCCAGGCATGTTTGTCAGGTTCAAGGATAGCAAAAGCCAGGTCTTCCAGTTCACTCTCGACAAGTGACATACCCAGGCGCCCGGCTAATGGCGCATAGATCTCGCGAGTCTCCTGTGCCATGGTCAGCAACTCTTGCTGGTCAATATATTGAAGGGAAGATCGCCGCAATTGCTGCGTGGTTATGCGCATGGCGTGTAGACGATAAGCGAGCTTGAGCAGCACCACACGCGGGTCATCCGCCATACCGATGAACATTTTACGCACAGTCTCTGCCTGCTGGCGCCGTAAAGCTTCGCGGATGCGCCGCTTCTTCTGGTCGCGGCCATTCTCTGCCTCTCCGTTGGTAGGGGCAATGAGTTGGGCACCGGCATGCTTTTTGCGCTCCAGGATATTCAAGCGTAACATGCTGCCTACGACACGTGCTACAGGAGAACCAAGGATAGCTTCAACACGTTCAAGCGACAGGAGATCCGCATCAACTGCCTCAAAAATCACTCCAGCGGCTATCCCCACGGCATCGATATGCATTTGAGCCAGGATAGTTGCTATCGCCAGTGCATGTTCCAGGGGGGAAATCAGGCGCAGAGGTTCGAGCGAGGCTTTACTATGCTCGCGTACTCCTGCACACGTCTCTTGTGCAAGTTGAATGGCCTGTGCTACCTGTTCAACTTCAGCAGTGCCCATAGACTGCTTTACCGTGTTCAACAGCTGCTTAGCCATTTCATCTAAAGCATCTTGTGCTTGTGGTTGTTTATCTACAGACATAGGTGTCATAATCGTACACTTATCTTCTATTCAAAATGCCGGTTTATAGGCGCACCATTGGCGGGCGTCCTGCTCACACTCACCACATTTTTAACCTGCCGTAAACGCTTGAAGATGCGATCGATCTGGTCGACCGTCTCTATCTCAAGTGTGGCAGTGATGGTGGCTTTCTGTAAGGAGGTATTCGTATTGGAAGTTACTGCTGTCATATTGATGCCGGCATCGGCGACTACCGCTGCCACGTCGCGCAGTAACCCGGCCCTGTCTCGTGCCACAATCGTAATCGGCGCCAGGTACTGCTGCGGCTCAATCTGCAGCCAGTTTACCTCTACGAAGCGTGCCTGGGCGTGCTCCCGGTAGCGCCGCAGCGTTCGACAATCGCTCTGATGTACAAACATGCCTTTGCCCGGATTGAAGAAGCCCACAATTGCGTCACCAGGAATGGGGCAACAGCAATGGGCCAACTTCACCGAGGTAGAGGCCAAATTTTTCATGCTCTTGCCATCAAGTGTCGTAGATAGAGCTTCTGTATGCTCACTTTCGGGCGCTTCCTCCTGGCTCAATACCGTCACAAGTGACGGTACAATATCTCCACGGTTCTGAAGGGTTGGTAAGAGGTACTCGACAACGGTCTCTACCTGCAGATCATCGCGTCCCAACGCTGCGTATATATCTTCTGGCGCCGCAAACTTCTTTGCTACCGTCAGTGGCAGGAAATCGTCATCCCGCACCACCCCAATGCCCGGGACGCCGGCAGCCTTCAATGCCAGGTCCAGCCGTTCCTGTCCCAGTTGCACATTCAGTTCTCGTTCATAGGTTTTCAAGTAGCGGCGAATCTTGCTGCGAGCAGCAGCCGTCCGCGCAAACGAAAGCCAATCACGGGTGGGATGAACTGTACTGTTCACGACAATATCGACTATCTCCCCTCCTTGCAACTCGTAGTCGAGGGGTACCAACCGCGTTACCAAGCGCCCAGTATCGGCCATATTGGTGATGATCCGCGCCCCAGCACAGTGCTCGCCAATATCCGTATGAATACGATAAGCCATATCCAGGGGAGTGGAACCACGTGGCAAATCCTTGACTTCTCCCTTGGGTGTGAACACGAAGATCTGCTCCTGGAAGATATCGCCCTTGACTGCTTCCACAAACTCGTCTGCGCTCTGCGGCAATTCCTGCTGCCACTCTCGCAGTTGCTCAATCCACGCGATTAACTCTCGATAGGAGAGACGTGAGCTTCCGCGCTCTTTCATGTACCAATAGCTGGCAATACCATAATCTGCCGTCCTCTGCATATCATGGGTGCGAA
>WNEY01004608.1_pt1 | contig 10513 bp, 12 predicted proteins | sample 5400531 | NCBI WGS metagenome assembly WNEY01 (sample SAMN13153338, study PRJNA577476) | soil metagenome | isolation source: 200 cm saprolite under Douglas fir tree site 1 | place: USA:California | collected 2015-04-18
ACATCTCGTCGATGGCCGGCCGCGTCGTCATTCCGCGGATCGGGTATTACTCCGCGAGCAAGTTCGCCCTGACCGCGATCGGTGATGCGCTGCGGATGGAGGAGTCGCATCGCGGCATCAAGGTGATGAATGTCTTCCCGGGGACGACGCGTTCCAGCTTCGGCGAGAACCGCCTCGGCACCCGCGGTCGCCAGGCCCACCAGGTGCTGCCGCCGGTGTCGGCCGAGAAAGTCGCCCGGCGCATCGCCCGAGCGGTCGCACGCAACCAGCGCTCGGTCTACATCTCCTGGTTTCCAGATCGCGCCGGCCTTGCGCTCAACTGGCTTGCCGGCTGGGCCGTCAGCGGGGTTCTGGGATGGTGGGAACGGCGTGCCCAAACCTGATCAGGGAAAGGCCGGATCGAGGCGAACGTTCAGCCGGAGAACGCCGCCTCGATCGCCCTCGTCAAGCGCTCAGGCTTCGGGCTCGTCGGTGGCCGATGACTATCGACGACTGGCAGCGCCTTCGCCGGCGGCCGCGCGCGCCTTCTCAATATCCTGCGCGCCGATCACCACCCGCGTCTTCGTCGCCAGGTAGACGGCATTGAGGCTGACGCCGGCGTCGGCGATCTTCCGGGTCAACTTCCCGAGCGCACCAGGCTTATCCTCGATGTCCAGCACGAGGGCATCTTGCTCGCCGGTGACTCGAGCGCCGGCGCTCTGTAAGGCCTGGCGCGCCTTGGCGGGATCGCCGACCAGCACGTGGCCGACGCCCTTGCCGCCCACGACGAACCCGCAGATACCCTCGATGTTTATGCCGGCCTTGCCGAGCGCCTCAGCCGCGGCCGCCACGGTGCCGACCTTCTCGTCCAGTTCGATCGTCAGATCTTTCAGATGGTGAGCCATTACCGACCTCCTTTATCTAACGCGGGGGATCAGGCGCCCATTTTAGGCGTCCGAGGCGTCGCGATTACTGCCGATTCACGAGGTCAGCGCCTGGTAGGTGGCAAAGGCGACACCGAGAAGCGCGGCGAGTGCCCAACCGATCAGCACGAGTCGAACCATTGATCGGCGGTAGGCCTTTGCCGGATCCTTCTGCCGACCTTCGAGCAGAGTCTTCAGGCGCTGGGCGTCGTGGCGGTCGTGCCCTTCGAGTGTCCGCCGGTTTCGGTCCTGCAGCCACTTGGGACCGACCGCCGGGCCTTCGGTCACCATCGTGACGGTGGTACCGGTGCCCGCATCGCGAAACACATAGTCGCTACGTGAGGACCTGCTGCCGTGACGGGCCTCGATGGACAAGCGCTCACCGTTCTCGTATCGAGTCACGGTGAAGTCCACGATGGCGGGCATGAAAAGGTTCCGGACGGTCATCTGGCCAGTCGCGCCAGCCGCCATCGGCTTTTCCGGATCCATGCTGACCGAGGTCGTGAGTGGGCAGATCAATGGATATGTGGTGGCCAGCTCGTCGGCGAAGCGGCGGAACACCTCGTCGCGGGGCCGCTCGATCGTCACCTCGGTTTTGGTCAGCACTAAATCACCCGGTTGGGATCATAAAGCCAGTTGAGGCCGATGCCGAGGATGGCGACGGCAAAGATCATCACGAGCAGGAGGAGCGCGATACGGCCTGCGACGCGAATCATCGGTTGGGCTCGTTCGAAGGGGCGTGATTTGTCGTACCAGAGTGTCCAGATCGCAACCGGGAGCACCGGCACGCTACGCAGCACGATACGGAGCAACGGGTTCGGCGCGAAAAAGGCCTCGATCACGTAGAAACCCGCTATAGCGATGAGGATGACGCCGACCGCGATCAGGAGTGGGCCGTGAAGCCGGCTAGTAAGCCTCGAGGTAGGCGTCGAGCTCCCACGCGGTGACCTGCTTCTCATAGCTCTGCCATTCCATCTCCTTCGCCTCGATGAAACGTTCGAGGAGATGGACACCCAGCGCATCGCGCATCACTTCGTCCTGGCGGAGGTCCTTCAGGGCGTCGGCGAGCGAGGCGGGGAGGTGGCCGAGCTGGTGGCGGGCGAGCCGCTCGGGATCGAACGCGTAGAGGTTCTCTTCGACCGGAGGCGGCAGAGGCAACTTCTGGCGGATCCCGGAGAGGCCGGCGTGGAGCATGGCGGCGAAAGCCAGGTACGGGTTGCAGGAGGGATCCGGGGCCCGGAACTCGATCCGGACGGACCCGCGATCGCCGCTGCCGGCGCGCGGCACGCGGATCAGCGCCGAACGATTCATCTGGGCCCAGCTGATCGCGACGGGCGCCTCGAAGCCGGGGACGAAGCGCTTGTAGGAGTTCACCAGCGGTGCCACCAGCGCGCAGAGCGCGCGCGCATGTGCCAGCTGGCCGGCGATGAAATGCTTGGCGACGGTCGACAGCTGGTACTGGTCTGCCCGGTCGTAGAACGCGTTGCTGTCCTTGCCCATCTCGGTCAGGACCTGGTGCGTATGCATCCCCGACCCTGCCGCGCCGAAGATCGGTTTGGGCATGAAGGTGGCCAGCAGGCCGCGGCGCTGGGCAACCGCCTTGACCGCGTGCTTGAGGGTGACCAGCTGGTCCGCGCTCTTCATGGCGTTGCTGAGCGCGAGGTCCAGCTCGTACTGCCCGGCCGCGACCTCATGATGGCTGGCCTCGACGGTGATCCCCAGGCGGTCGAGCGCGCCCACGATCTCTTGCCGAACGTCGCTGCCGACGTCAACCGGATGATCGAAGTAGCTGGCGCGGTCGTGGCGCCCGGGTCGCACTCCGCCGGTCGCGGTGTCGGTGTTCAGGAGGAAGAATTCCAGTTCCATCGCGACCGAGTAGTCGAAGCCGAGGGCGGCCGCCTCCGCCAGGGCTCGCGCCAGCACGCCGCGTGGGTCGCCGGCGAAGCGCTCGCCCTCAGGCGTCATGAGGTCGCAGATCACCTGGGCCCCAGGTGCACCCTCGGCCTCCCCGATCGTGAGGGTGTCGAGATCTGGGCGAAGGAACATGTCGCTCTCGAACACGCGGGCGAAGCCCTCGACGGACGAGCCGTCGAACCACTCGCCGTTGCGCACGGCATGCGGCAGCCGATGCACTGGAATCGTGATGCTCTTCACCGTGCCAAGCACGTCGACGAAGCGCAGGTCCAGGAAGCGGATCGATCGTTCGGTGAGGCGTTCCAGCGTGCGCTCGATAGTCTGCGAGGTCGCGCGGCCGGCCGCCGCTTCAGTCTTCGCCGTTAGGCACTCCTTGTGGCCGCAAGTCCTCAATGGGACCCGTCTCATCCCACGACGGGCCGGGTCGCGGGTAATCGCCGGGTCTCCAGGGCTTATCGCGCTGTACGGAATTGTCCTCCATGACGGTGCTCCTCTTCTTCTGAGTGTCTAACGGCGGCTGTCAGGGCGAGTGACAGCCGCCTCAACGGCGAACGCGCGAACAGATCGACGAGGACGAACTAGATGTCGTGGTAAAGGTAGAACTCCCACGGATGCGGCCGGAGCGCCACCTGGTCGACCTCGCGCACGCGCTTGTAGTCGATCCAGGTCTCGATCAGGTCCGTGGTGAAGACGCCGCCGCGGGTCAGGTAGTCGTTGTCGATCTCCAGCGCGTCGAGGACTTCCACCAGCGACCCCGGCGTGCTCTTGACCTGGCGCTTCAACTCCGGCTCGAGCTCGTACAGGTCTTCGTCGATCGGCTTGGGCGGCTCGATCTTGTTGATGACGCCGTCGAGACCGGCCATCAGGCAGGCGGCGAAGGAGAGGTACGGATTGCACGATGGGTCCGGCGTCCGGAACTCGAGGCGCTTCGCCTTGGGATCGTCGAAATACATCGGAATGCGCACACAGGCACTCCGGTTGCGCTTGGAATAGATCAGGTTGATGGGTGCCTCGTATCCGGGCACCAGCCGGCGATAGGAGTTGGTGGTCGGCGCGGCGAAGGCGAGCAGCGACGCCGCATGCTTCAGCAACCCGCCGATGTACCAGCGGCACATGTCGCTGATGCCCGCGTACCCGGCCTTGTCGTAGAAGAGTGGCGTCCCGTTCTTCCACAGGCTCTGGTGCGTGTGCATGCCGGACCCGTTGTCCATGAAGAGTGGCTTGGGCATGAACGTCGCGACGAAGCCGTTCTGGGCGCAGACGTTCTTGACGACGTACTTGTACATCATCACCTTGTCGGCCATGTTCACCAGCGTGTCGAACCGCATGTCGATCTCGGTCTGTCCGGCGGTGCCGACCTCATGGTGATGCACTTCGACGTCAACGCCCGCCTCGATCAGTTTGAGGACGATCTGTGAGCGAAGGTCCTGCAGCTTGTCGGTCGGTGGCACCGGGAAATACCCTTCTTTGTAACGCGGGCGGTAGGCTTGATTCGGCTCGGAGTTCTTGCCCGAATTCCAGACGCCCTCCACCGAGTCGATCTCGTACATGCCCGAGAACTGGTTCTGATCGAACCGCATGCTGTTGAAGATGTAGAACTCACACTCCGGGCCGAAATAGCCGGTGTCGGCCAGGCCGGTCGACAGCAGGAAGGCCTCCGCCTTCTTGCCGACATAGCGTGGATCACGAGAGTAGGGCTCGCGGGTGATGGGGTCGATGACGTCGCAATTGATGCTCAGGGTCGGCACGCGCAGCACCGGGTCGACGATCGCCGTCGACGCGTCGGGGATCAGCAGCATGTCGCTCTCGTGGATGTGCTGGCACCCGCGGATGCTCGAGCCGTCGAAGCCGATGCCCTCGCTGAAGAGGCCCCTGGTCAGCTCCTGGACGGGGATGGAGAAGTGCTGCCAGGTCCCGATCAGGTCGATGAACTTGAAATCGACGATCTTGAGCCCCTGCTTGTGGGCGAGGTCGATGACCGACTGGGCATCCGCCCTGGTTTCCTTTTTCGCGCGTACGCCCTGGTCGATCGCCATAGACAAAATCCCTCCGTTGAACCGGGTAATCCGACTCTTCCGATGCTAGGGGCGCCACTCCGCTACGTCATCGGGCCGAAGAAACGAGTTGCGGGGGTCCTTTTTGTGCGCCGCGCCTAACGCCGACCGAGGCCCTTCAGGCGGGGGCCAAGCTCAGCTGGGGCCGGGAGAGGGCGCTTGCAGCAGGTTCGGGTTGACGTGGTCGACCGTCAGCGTATAGCCACCCGACGGCGGGTTGATCTCCAGGGCGAGGACGAACGCGCCTTTCGCAAAGCGCACGATGTCGGTCGCCGCCGAGGCCTTGTCCTCGACCCAACCATCCTTGGCGAGGTGGGCCTCGTAATAGGGGACGATGCTGGTCAAGTTCTGGGCGGTGAAGTCCTGGTAGATGGTTTCGGTGTCGGCGAGGCCGGGCCGCTGGTCGATCAGCTTCGCACCGGGGGGCTGGGGCAGCGATTCGATCACCGGGCGGGTGAGGTGGACATCCGCGCCGCTGATCACCGCCGCATTCTGGACGCTCTCGACCAGGCTGAAGAGCGCCAGCGCCGCAAGCGCCGCGGGGACGATCGCGCTCCCGCCCCACAGCAGGGCCCGGCGCTGCAATCCTTCCCGACGCCGGCGCAAGGCGGCGCGCACCAGGACAGCAATCGTCATCAGGGAGAGGAGCAGCACCGCGGCGCCTAACAGCTCGAGCCAGGCCCCGGGCATGTACTCGGTCAGCTGATCGATGGCGAGCAGGCCGGCGCCGATCGCCACAACGTAGGCGAGCGATACCACCGGCAGGAGGTAGCGCGGGTCGTCGGTAGCCACCGGGCCGAGGCTCAGTGGCGACCGGCCCTGGTGCCGGTCTACGCGCCGGCGGCCTGTTCCCACTCCTGGTAGAGCGCTCGCAACCGGCGCGATGCGTCCTCGTGCGACTGAGCGAGCTCCGCGACCCGCGTCGGATCGTCATACGTCTCGTGGTCCGCCAACTGCTCCTCGATGCGGCGGACCTCGGATTCGAGCTCATCGATGCGATCTTCCACGCCAGCCGTTGACGGGCCGGGTTTCCCCGCGGGGCGGCCGGTCGAGGCGCCTCCCGTACGAGCGGACTTTCGAGGCTCGGGCGCGACCATCGGAGGGTCCGACCGCTGCCGGCGCCGTTCGAGGTCGCTGTAGTCGCCGAGGTGCATCGTCATGGCCCCGTTTTCGACCGACCAGAGCCGTGTCGCGATGGCATCGATGAAGTACCGGTCATGGGACACGAAAACGATCGTGCCTTCGAAGTCCTGCAGCGCCTCCTCGAGCATCTCCTGGGCCGGGATGTCGAGGTGGTTGGTGGGCTCGTCGAGCAGCAGCAGCCCGGCGTCGTCGAGCATCAACTTCGCGAGCGCGACGCGGCTCTTCTCACCGCCGCTCAACGACCGAATCGTCTTGAAGGCATCATCGCCATGGAAGAGCAGGCGGCCGAGAAAGGTGCGCAACGTTTCCTCGGGAAGGCCGAAGGCATCCTGTAGCTCGGTCAGCACCGTTTTGCTGGGGTCGAGATCGGCGAGGTGCTGGTCGTAGTAGCGCATGGCGACGCGCGGGCCGATCTTGACGCGCCCCGACAGCGGCCGCAGTTCGCCGAGCAACGCCTTCAGCAGGCTCGTCTTCCCGGACCCGTTCGCCCCAACGATCGCCACCCTCTCGCCGGCGTTCACCGTGAAGGCGGGGACTTTGAGCTCCCATCCCGTTCCTCCCCCCGAGGGGGAGGCGTACGACAACGTAAGGCCGTCACTTTGAAAGATGAGATCGCTCGTGACCGAGGCGCGTAGCCGGATACGGATCTGCTGATCATCAGCAGGTGGTGCAACGCGTGCCAGACGGTCAAGCCGGGTCTGCCGACCGCGCGCCTCGCGAGCGCGTTGCCCGGCTTTGTAGCGACGGATGAACTCCTCGGTTCGGGCAATGTACTCCTGCTGCGCCTCGTACTCCTTCTGCCTGACGGCGCGGCGTTCGCGTCGCAACCGGACGTACTGTCGGTAATTCCCGGGGTACCACTCGCCGACTCCGGCCTGGAGCTCCAGGATGTCGTCGGCGGTGTGCTCGAGGAAGCGGCGGTCGTGCGACACGATCAGCATGCCGGCCCGGGAGAGGCGCAGGAAGCCTTCCAACCACTCGATCGCTTCGAGGTCGAGGTGATTGGTCGGTTCGTCGAGCAGCAGCAAGTCGGCGTCCTGCAGCAGGAGCTTGGCGAGCGCGAGGCGACGTCGCTGCCCCCCGCTGAGCGCGCCGGGGGCCAGCGCCTGGTCGGCTTCGGTGAGCCCGACGCCGTGCAAGATCTCGGCGACCCGGTTGTCGTAGGCGTAGCCGTCGAGCCGCTCGTACTCGTGCTGTACAACGCCATAGTCCTCGACCAGGACAACCTGCTCGGCCCCGCTTGCCCGCGCCATGGCGGCCTCCAGGCCCTCGAGACGTGCGCGGAGGCTGAGAATGTCGGGCCGGCTGTGTAGCGCGTCGGCGTACACACTCTCGTGCGGTCCCGCTTCCAGTTCCTGCGCCAGGTAGGCCGTCCGCGTCCGCGGCGCCAGCGTCAGAGATCCTGCCGCCGGGGTCACCTCACCGGAGATGGCTTTGAGCAGGCTCGACTTCCCGCTGCCGTTGGCGCCGACGATCCCCAGGCGCTGGCGCGGCTCGACCTGGAACGTCAGATCGCTGAGCACCTCGGTGGCGCCGTACATCAGTTTGAGCCGGTCGGCGCGAAGCAGCGGCATGGCACGGAAAGTGTACCGGCCCATTTCCGGGAATAAACCTGGGACTGATTCGGTTTGGTGGCGTGTAGTCCGTTTTTAGCGCAATGAAATGAGGGTTCGTTGATGACAGGATTGCTCGCCCAGACCAACGCCTACATCCGTGACGCCGAACGGCAACACCGTGATCTCAAGGCCCGCCAGGACCAGGTTCGACGCCCGATCCAGCTGATCGACCGGCTGCTGCAGGAGCTCGAGGAGATGAACCTCAAGGGGATGAAGCGGGTCCCGACGTCCTACGAGCCACGCCTGGAGGAGATTCTGATCCTGGTCCACCCGATCGCCGCGATGCCGGACCAGGTCGCCAATATCAAGGTCAAGGTCGGGATCACCAAGTTGATGGACGCCCTCTTCGCAGTCGAGGAAGCCCTCTTCAGCGAGCGCAACGGGATTCGGATTGAGCCGGAGGTCGAGACCTTCGATCCTGGGCTCTTTACCGCCGCCTAAAACTCTTCTTCGCAGCGAGGCGGGCGCGGCAGTACCATAGCGCCGTGCCAACTCCGTTCGATCTCATGCTGCGCCTGCTGGTGGCGCTTGTCTTGGGCGCGGTCGTGGGCCTCGAGCGCGAGCGGCAGGAGCGGGCGGCCGGGCTCCGGACGGTGACCATGGTGTCGCTCGGATCGTGCCTGTTCACGATCGTGGGCGCCTACGGCTTCGCGAACACGGATCCCTCCCGGGTCGCGGCACAGATCGTGACCGGCATCGGCTTCCTCGGGGCGGGAACGATCTTTCTTCGCAAGGACCTCGTCCGCGGGCTGACGACGGCCGCGACCATCTGGGCGGTCGCCGCGATCGGCATGGCCGCTGGGACTTCACAGTACTTCATCGCCCTCGTCACGACCCTGTTGATTCTGTCCGTGCTCATGGTGCTGAAGCCAATCGAAAAGCGCTTCTTCAAGCGACCGAGCGAGGCGCTGGTCAGCGTCGTCGTCCCGCGGGGCGAGACCGAGATCGAACGGGTGCGGGCGGTCCTCGGAGCCATCGGCGCTTTTCCAATGTCGATCCGGATTCACGAGCTCAATGACACGGATGACCGGCTGGAAATCGATGTCGGGCTGCCCGCGCATCGGACGACATCTGACTTATTGCGGCAGCTGCGCACGATCGAGGGCGCGAAGCAGATCCTGATCACCAGGGACCTGATCGAGGACCGGGTTCGCGCCGGGAATTGATACAATGGCTCCCTAAGTAATGGGAGGTGGTGCCCATGGCATTAGTTGATTTAAGTGAGAGCGGCGGGTAACACCGCCGCTCTTTCTTTTTTCCGTCCCTAGCGCTTAAAGACCGGTTTCCGCTTCTCGAGAAAAGCGCGGATCGCTTCCTGGGCGTCGGGCGTCTCCGCGGCCAGAGCCTGCAGTTGTGATTCGAGTTCCAGCGTTTGCTCGAGATCGAGATGGAGCGCGCGTTCCATCCCTCGCTTGATCAAGGCGTACGTCTGGCGTGGTCCTGCGGCCAGGTGACGGGCTCGCTCCATCGCCGCCGGCATCAACTGGTCTGGTGGAACGACGGACACCACGAGCCCCAGGCGGAGCGCGTCGTCGGCGCTCACGGGATCACCGGTGATCGCCAGCTCGGTTGCCTTGCTCAAACCGAGCATGCGCGTCAGGAAAAAGAGACTGCCGGCGTCGGGAACCAGGCCGACCCGCACGAAGACCACGATCAGCTGCGCACCGGCCGCCGCGAGGCGCAAGTCGCAGGCGAGCGCAAGGCTCAGACCCGCGCCGGCGGCGGTGCCGTTCAGCGCGGCGATCACTGGCTTCGGGCAGGCGCGAATGGCGCGGATCATCGGCGTGTAATTCGTGCGAAGGTCGGCGCCGAGGTCGTTGTCGCCGGCCACCGCTCGCGCGTTCACGTCTTTGAGGTCGGCGCCGGCGCAGAATGCGCGCCCGGCTCCGGTCAGGACGATCGCCCCGACCTCGGGATCCCGCCCCGCCGTCTCCACTTCCGTGCGTAGCGCCTGGGTCGTCTCGCGGGTGAGCGCATTGAGCGCCTCGGGCCGGTTGAGGGTCAGTGTCAGGACCGGGCCGTCCCGGGAGCTGAGAACGACGCCGCTCATCGCCCGCTGAAGCGGCCCGGGCGCTTCTCGAGGAAGGCGCGCATGCCCTCGCGCTTGTCCTCCGAGGCAAACAAGAGGTAGAAGAGCTTGCGCTCGAACTCGAGACCCGGCGCAAGGCCGACTTCCATGGCGTGGTTGACCGCCTCCTTCGCGAGGCGAACGGCGAGCGGCGGGCGGGTGGCGATCACCTGCGCCAGGCGCATGGCTTCTTCCAGCTGGGCGCCGGCGGGGACGACGCGATTGACCAGCCCCATCCGCTCGGCATCGCCGGCACGCACCGGATCGCCGATGAGCACCGCTTCCATGGCGCGGACCTTTCCCGCGCTTCGGGCCCAGCGTTGCGTACCCCCGGCCCCCGGAATGATCCCGATCTTCACCTCGGGCTGACCGAACTGGGCCGTCTCCGAGGCCACGACCATGTCGCACATCAGGGCCAGCTCGCAGCCGCCGCCGAGCGCGTATCCACCGACGGCGGCGATGACCGGCTTGTGGATCGCTCGGAAGCGGGCCCATCGGGCGAAGTTGTCATCGTTGAGCACCTCGACGGCGCCCGCGTCGGCCATCTCCGCGATGTCGGCCCCGGCCGCGAACGCGCGGTCGTCGCCGGTAAGGACCAGGCAGCGGATGGTGTCGTCGCGATCGAAGGTCTCGAGCGCATCGACCAGCTCGGCAATCGTCTGATGGTTGAGCGCGTTGCGGACCCGCGGCCGGTTGATCGTCACGAGGCCCACGGGGCCGTCGACCTCGCTGAGGACGAACTCGTACGACATCAACTCCCTCCTTGCCGGCCAAGTCTAGCCCGCAGCCGAGCCGGGGACCGGCGCCAGCCGAGGG
>WNEY01004610.1_pt1 | contig 10511 bp, 8 predicted proteins | sample 5400531 | NCBI WGS metagenome assembly WNEY01 (sample SAMN13153338, study PRJNA577476) | soil metagenome | isolation source: 200 cm saprolite under Douglas fir tree site 1 | place: USA:California | collected 2015-04-18
CGGACCGATTCCGGAGATGCGCGTCCACCTGCTTACCGCGCTGATGGTCAGCGTGCCGATCGGGTTGATCACGATTTTCCTGATGACCCTCGTGCTCCGCGCGCGACGCAATCGAGTGATCACTGGCAGGGAGGGGATGATCGGAGAAATTGGCATCGCCCGCACGCAGCTCGAGCCTGCCGGCAAGGTCTTCGTTCACGGCGAACTGTGGAATGCCGTGGCCAAGACATCGGTGGCGCAGGGATCTCGCGTCCGCGTCAGCGGGGTGGACGGACTGCAATTGATCGTCGAACCGGCAGAGTGACACGGCGTGAACGTTGGTGTCATCGTCGCCATCGTTCTCATTCTGACCGCATATCTCCTCACCTCGATCCGAATCATCCCCGCGCACCAGCGCGCGGTGATCCTCCGGCTCGGACGCATACAACCGCAGCCCAAGGGACCGGGGATTTTCATGATCTTCGTTCCCATCGACCGCGTGGTACGCATCTCGTTGGCGGAACAGAAGATCGAGATTCCGGCGCAAGACGTGGTCACACGGGACGAGCTGACACGGCGAGTGGCTGCTGAGGTCGTGTTCCGGGTTCTCGATCCGATACGCGCCCTGACGGAGTCCGTCGATTACCGGCAATCCATTGTCACGCTTGCATCCGCTGAGCTCTCCACCGCGTGTCGCCAGGTCGATGCCGACGAGCTCGGAGCGAAAACCGCCACGATTGGAGCTGGTGTAAAGAAGGCTATGGATGACGCCGCGAGCCGATTGGGCGTGTACGTCCCGCAGGTCAACGTCATCGAATCCTGAACTGACCGTGGTTTCGATACAATCACGCGCATGAACGTCGGCCTGGTAGTCATCATCGTTTTTCTAGCTCTCTATCTCCTCAGCTCGATCAAGATCCTTCCGGAGTACGAGCGCGGGGTCATCTTTCGCCTCGGCCGGCTCTTGCCGGAGCCGAAGGGTCCCGGCATCTTCCTCGTTTTCGCGCCGATCGACCGCATGGTGCGCATCTCGCTGCGGCAGGAGGCGTTCGAGGTCCCGCCGCAGGACGTCATCACGCGCGACAATGTCACGTTGAAGGTGAACGCCGTGGTGTTCCTGCGGGTCATCGAGCCGCGGCGCGCGGTTGTGGAAGTCTTCGACTACCGCTATCAGACTTCGCAGTTCGCGCAGACCACGCTGCGGTCGGTTCTCGGCGAAGTGGAGCTCGACGAGCTGCTCGCGCATCGCGACGCGCTCAACACCCGGGTGCAGAGCATCCTCGATCAACACACCGAGCCGTGGGGCGTGAAGGTGGTCAACGTCGAGGTGAAACAGGTCGACATGCCTGAAACGATGCTTCGCGCAATGGCCAAGCAGGCCGAGGCTGAGCGCGAAAAACGTGCGAAGACGATCCATGCGGAAGGCGAGTACGCTGCATCGCAGCGCCTGGCCGACGCCGCGAAGATCCTGGCCTCCGAGCCGGTCACCATTCAGCTCCGCTATCTCCAGACGCTGACGGAGATCGGTGTGGAAAAGAACACCACCATCGTCTTCCCGATCCCCATCGACATTCTCAGCGGACTGGCCAAACTCATTGACCGTGAGTGAAGAGCTGGTCCTGGTCGAGGCGGCGCTCTTTCAGTTGAAATCTGCCGCCGCTTCCGTCGATCCGATGTCTGCTTCGCAAATGCATCTCACGATCAGCGTGCTCTCGAATGCCGTCGAGGCTGCCGGTCACGGCGTCAGCGCGGCGATCGTCAATGACATCGAATTCGCGTTGAACGACGTTGCCGGAATGATCGGCGAGTTGAACGCCGCGGATGCGGCGCGGATCGCGCCGATCGTCACGCTGCTGCAGGATGATGTCGCGCGATTGAAGGAGTCGAGCTCGCTGCCAGCGGACGTGGTCAACTGCGTCCGCGCGTTGCAGACGAAGCTGAAGACGCGGCGCGCCGCCATCGAGCGCTCGACGTATCGCCCGGAAGGGTCACCCGAAGAGCCGCTGCCGCATCCACCACAGGATCTGCAGAAAGAAGCGGTGCCCCTGCGCCAGCAACTCGCGGCCGCCGGCTTCGCCACTCCGGCGCTCGACGGCCTGATCGCCGAACCGGCCTCGCTGCGGTTTCACTCGATCAACGAGATCCTCAACGAGCTCGATGTGATCGTGGGGTGAGGAGAGCGGACGTCTCGTCCGTACTCGCCGAGCGTCTCGCTCGGCGAGGTTTTTCAGATCGCTGACAAAGTGATCGGGCGCGACGCCCGCTCACTGCGGGCGAGGACGCCCGCTCTCCCGTTCGTACACAACCCGGCCGTCGAAGATCGTCAGATCCACCTTCGCGTTCTCGATCTTCTCCGGCGCCATGGTGAACAGATCGTCGGAGAGCACGGCGATGTCGGCGAGCATCCCCGGCGCGATCTTTCCGATCTCGCTTTCCCGGAACATCGCCCACGCGTTATTCGACGTGTAGCAGCGCAGCGCTTCTTCGACCGTGATCTTCTGTTCCGGAATCCAGCCGTTTGGATTTTTTCCGTCGAGTGTCCGGCGCGTCACGGCGGCGTAGATGCCCAGGATCGGATTCAGCGGTGCGACGGTCCAGTCGGAGCCGAACGTCAGCACCGCGCCGGCGTCGATCAGCGAGCGAAACGCGTACGTCCACCGCGCGCGTTCGTGCCCGATCTTCGGCTCCGCCCACCGCCCGTCGTCGATGCAGTGATACGGCTGCATCGACGCCACCACGCGATCCGCGGCGAAGCGCTTGATGAGATCGGGATTGAGATGCTGGGCATGCTCGATCCGGAATCGCCGTTCACGCTCATTGGCGATCGATTCGTAGATCTTCAACACCTCATCGTTCGCGCGATCGCCGATCGCATGGATGGCCACCTGCAGGTTGTGTGCGTTTGCGTCGGTCACAGCACTCTTCATGCGGCCATCGGTCATGGCCTCCATGGTCAGACCGCGATTCTTCGGATCGTCCAGGAATGGCTCGAAGAACGCCGCGGTCGATGAGCCGAGTGAGCCGTCCGCGAATCCTTTCAGGCCGCCGATGCGCAGCCGATCGCCGCCGAATGCCTTCTCGACCGAAGCTTCGAGGAGGCGCTTGTACATGAGAATCGGCGTGAAGAGATACACGCGTGCGGTGAGATCGCCGTTCTTCTCGAGCTTCTGATAGGCGCGGAAGTCTTCATAGGCTTCACCGCTCGACATGTCGCAGAACGCGGTGACGCCGAAGCGCGCTGCTTCGGCCAGCGCGGCGCGTCCGGCAGCGACGCGCTCCTCAGTGGATGCCGATGGAATGACGCGATCGACGAACGACTGCGCCGCGTCCTTGAGAATGCCCGTTGGCTCGCCGTTCTTGTCGCGGACGATCATGCCGCCCGGTGGGTCGGGTGTGTCGCGTGTGACGTTGGCCATCTTCAGCGCCACCGAATTTGCCAGAGCCATGTGACCGTCGAGGCGCGACACGAACACCGGATTCTGTGGCGTGACCGCGTCGATCAACTGTCGGGTCGGAAGAGCCGGCGGATTCCAGATCGTGTGATCCCATTCACCGCCGGTGATCCATTTTCCGGGTCCGATGCGCTTCGCGTACTCGCCGATGCGGCGTGCGAATTCCTGCGGCGTGCTGGCATCCCGGAGCTGCACGCGCGAAAGCTCCATGCCGCCGTCGATGAAATGCGTGTGGTTGTCGATGAAACCGGGAACCGCAAGCCGGCCGTTCAGATTGATGCTCCGCGCGCCCGCGGGAGCGATCCTGGCGATGTCGGCGTTCGAGCCGACCGCCGCAATTCGATTCCCCTCGATGGCCACCGCCTCGGCCCACGGCCGTTGCGGATCGCCGGTCCAGATTTTTCCGTTCGTCAGTATCACGGCCGCCAGAATCGTAGGGAGCATCGGCGGGGAATTCTATCGAATTGTCTTGATCAGGTTCTGCAGCTCGGCTGCAGCGCTTCGCGCATCCGCCAATCGCTCCTCGCGATTGCGCGCGAGCAACCGGAGGATGAACGCGTCGACTTCGTGCGGGATGCGCGGCGCGTGCTTGGAAGGCGGATCCGGCGTGCGATTCAGACGCGCAGTGATGCGTTCCGTGGCGTCCTTTCCCTCAAACGGCAGTGCGCCCGTGAGCAGTTCGTAGAGCATGACGCCCGCCGAATAGATGTCGGTCTTGGCGTCGACCTTCTGCCCGAGGAGCTGCTCGGGACTCATGTAGTCAGGCGTCCCGATGATGCTGTGTGTCACGGTGTGATCGGGACGCTGCGGGTCGAGGCCTTGGGCGATGCCGAAATCGAGGATCTTCACGTGTCCGCCGGCGAGGAGAAACACGTTGTGCGGCTTGATGTCGCGATGGACGACGTTCAGGTCGTGCGCGGCCGTCAGGCCCTCGAAGAACTCTGCCCCGATGCGCAGAGCCACAGCCGTCGGAAAGGCGCCGCGCTTCACGATCTCCTGCGCGAGATCTGTCCCGTGCAGGTATTCCATGGTCACGAATTTCAGCGTGCCCACTTCGAAAAAATCGAAGATGCGCACGACCGCCGGATGCGAGATCTTTCGCGCCAGCCGGATCTCGCGCTTGAAGTGCTCCAGTACTTTCGGATCGCCGGTGAGACTGTCCTTCATGACCTTGAGGACAACGTCTTCCTCGAGCCGCTCGTCGCGGGCCATGAAGACTTTTCCCATGCCGCCTTCGCCGAGATCTTTGGTGAGCTTGAAGCGGCCGAGGATCGAGATACCGGGCGCGAGCTGGCCGTATGTGACCGCCGGATGCTCGTCCTGTCCCGCGCGCGTCACATCGGACAACGTCAATCGTGCCGATGCGTCGGTGGGAACGAAGGCCTGCCCCATCACCTTCTGCAACTTGGTCAGCAGCACCTCGGTGTTGATCGGTTTCGGAAGGAAATCGGCGGCGCCGAGGAGCAGGCCTTTGTTCATCGACATCGCGTCGTTTCGCGCGGAGAGGAAAACGAACGGGATGTGCCGTCCTTCATGGCGCAGCGTATCGAGCAGCGAGAAGCCGTCCATTCCGGCAAGGACCGTCTCGGAGATGATCAGCGCCGGCGGATCGCGGCGGATGCTCTCCAGCGCTGCGCGACCATCAGCGGCGATGTCCGTGGTGTAGCCCTCGTTGGCCAGGCGCAGCGCGAGGAGGTTGCGCGCTCCGGGATCGCCATCGACAATCAGAATGCGGCCGCGAGGTGCTGCCGTTCCCTTCATGGCAGCGTGGATGACCGCCTCTGCCGCAATCGTGTGAATCTCGCCGGATAACGCAAGCTTGCGAAGGGCGACGTCCGGCTGCGATAGACGTGCTTCTGTCATGACGGCGAACGCGCTCGCTGCTTCGACCACCTCCAGCGGTGTTGGTGTGCGCTGCGCAGGGTCGCCGGACGGTGGAGTGAGGACGATGGGAAACGGCGCGCCAAGGCTGGCGATGAACTCTGCGAGCAGGCTGCGGTGCAAGTCGCGTTCTTTGCGCCGTGTTGCGGCGTCCTGTTGTCCGGTCTTCGTCCTTGTGTCTGCAGACAGCGCATGCGGAACGTCATAGAGTGCGGCGATCACGCGCGTCGCTGCGATATCCGCTGCGGTGAATCGGAGAGCCGCAGTCGCTTTCTCAGACAACTGCAGAATGCGAACGGTGCGCTCCCGGGGCGTTTTTCGAATCGAAGAAAGAACGCCAGCGGTGGCGACGATCGATCGAATGGCGAATTCGAATGCGTCACGAGGCCGGACGACTGCGTCTTCCAGGACCGGCATCAGTCCGGGGAACGCTCGCACTTCGGCGTTGGGCGCATATTTGCGGAAGAGATCGCGGAGCTCGTCACCGAGCAGGGGGACAAGCGCGATGATCAGCGCGGGCGACGAATTTCCGAGGAGGACCGTCGCGCTGTCGGGGCTGTTGGCCACCAGCACGTCCAATCCTTCGGCTTCGAGGAGTGTGATGTACGGCGCGGGAGTGGCGGGCGGGGGAGCGTAGAGCAGCGCTTGCCGCTTGGCCGCGCGTGGGACGGCGACAGTCGCATCCAGTCGCTGCGTCGGCGCGTGTTCTTTGGCCGGGAGGCCGGTCATGCCCGTCAGGCGGTCGCGACGGTCAGCCATGAATCTAGTCGCCGACTCCTGCGCTGCTGGCGATCAAGCCGGACGGCTGGATTCCGAACTTCTTCGGGTCTTCGGTCATGACGATCGACCAACGATACGCCCCTGCGGGCGTCCGTTCAGCCAGATCGACAGTTCCCGCAGGTTTTCCCTCGCGACTGAGCAGAGCGATGATCGGCCGGCTGAGGCGTTCGCCTTCGCCGCCGCCGTAGACCACCACGCCGAGATCGCCGCTGTCGAGTCGCACGAGCGTGCCCACCGGGTAGAGGCCGAGCGTGTTGACGAAGACCTTCATCAGTGCGGGATCGAATCGGCGGCCGGCATAGCGGGTCATCATTCCCAAGGCCTCATCGGGCATGAATGCGTTACGCCAGGGCCTCTGAGTGGTCAACGCGTCGTAGACGTCGGCGATGGTGACGATGCGCGAAAAAATATCGGGCCTGCGGCTTCCGAAGGGATAACCGGACCCGTCGTGGTTCCTGTGGTGCTCGAACGCGACGACCATTTGCGAGAGCCCGGATTTGCTGAAGCTTCTCTGATTCAGAAGGTATTCGACCGAGCGCATCGGATGCTGTTCGATCAAGGTGCGGTCCTTTGGATCGAGCGGATCGGGCTTCATCAGCACGTCCGCGGGGCAGTCGCGCAAGCCGACGTCGTGAAAGACGGCTCCCATGCCGAGATCAGCCAGCTCGATTTTCGAGAGACCGAGCTTCTCCCCGAGCGCGATGGCCAGGATCGCCACATTTGCCGCATGATGCGCCGCATACGCTTCGCCGCTCTTGACTGCCGAGACGCCGAGAAACGTGTGGTCGTCCTCGAGGCAGATATCGACCAGGGCTTGAATCGTGCGGGCAATCTTTTTTACCAGGAACGCGCGCTGCGCGGCGGCGATCTTCTGTTCGGCGATGAGGCTTCGATAGAGCACGACCAGCTTCGAATATGTGAAGAACGTGTAGCTGCGTCGCTCCAACGTGACTTCCGCGCGGCTTTTCTTTCCGGTTCCCAGCGGCTTGTTGAGCCGGAAGGGCAAGTTGGCAGCCTTGACCGCCGCCTCGAGCTTTTCAAATTTCCGTTCCGGCGTGTACACAATCGCAGCGAGAAGGCTGCGCACCGCCGCGGAATTCATCGGAGCCTCGATGGAGAACCCGCCGATGCCGCGCTCTTCGAAAAACTGGAAGACCTCGCGAGCCAGCTCGTACTCATCGCTCGTCAGGCGCAGCTTGCTTCCGTTGACGAAGAGCGCTTTGTCTTTCGCCTGAAGCGAGAGCCGACCTTCTTTTGGCACGAGCGTGTTGGTCATCTCCACCATCGCGGCGATCGGCCGCTGCAGCGCCTGGTTGTCGATCGCGTGGATCTGCGCCGTCCGGAAGAGGTGAAACCACGTCTGCATGACCGCATTCGGTGTGCCGCCTCCCGCCTCCTCGCCGCCGGCGTGTAGAGACAGATCGTCAATGGTGAAGTGTTGCGTCGGCTGTTGCGACATCGTTTTGGGCCGGTTGGTTTCGTCGCTCATTGTTTGTCGGGAAGGGGAATGTTACTGATTGTCGGCATGCGGCGGGCCATCGCCGCATCGCTGACCTCGCCACGCGTCAGAGTTTCCAGCACCTTGCGCGCGACTTCGGCGGGCTTGCCGCCTCCGGCGGCCATCTGCCGGACGCGTTCGTGACCTGCCGGACCGCTGAATCCCAGACCGCGCAGCGCCAGCTCGAGGATCTCCAGATCTTTCGCCTGCCACAGCCACCGCTTCGATGGAATCCATCCTTCGAAAAGGGGAGCCACTGACTGGCCGCCGATCTGGCCGAGAAGGCGTACGTACTTCTCGCGTTCCCACAGCGGCCGTTCGGCGAAGCGGGGCTCGGTGACAAGGGCTTCGAGCCGCGGTGCGAGCTCCGGCCACTTCACAGTGGACATGGCACGGAACGCGTAAAGGCGAACCGATTTCGATGGATCGCTCTCCACGGCTTTCCAGAGCGCCTCGATGGCCGCCTGTCCGCCGAGTCGCGTCGCGGCAGCGAGCCCTTTCAGGCGAATGGATTCTTCCGGATGCGAAGTGAGCTGGATCAGGTCGTTCGCAAAGATGCGCTCGATCTTCTCGTCCATGAGTGCCAGCGCCGCACGGACTCGACCTGATTCCGGCGAGGTCAGCGCCTGACGCAGTAGCTCGGTGTTCGCCGCCAGCCGGCGGCGCAATGCGGTGAGAACGAGATTCCGCGTTTCACCGTCGGGCAATCGCGACCATGAGTCGAGCAGGATCGGCCAGATCACTTCGTCCGGCACCAGATCCCATAACCGCACGGCGATCTGCGGCGGTAATGCTCCGCCGACGAAATCGAGGAACAAAATGTTCAGCCGTTCCACGCTGAGAAATCGCCGGATCACATCCGCAAGCGCCGCGCGATATTCGGGATTCGGCGCTTCCGTTGCTGCAGCGTGCACGTGCGTCATGATCGCCGCGACTCTCATGTAATCGCGCGCATTCCAGTAACCCTCAGCGAGCTGATTGAACATCGGAGCGATCGCCGTCGCTTCCACCGATTTCATCGGCGAGCGGACGATCACCAGCAGGATCTCGATGAAGCGCTCGACGAGAACCTGATCGCGATTGACACCCAACTCGGTGCGAATCTGCTGCGCCTCGTCTTCCGCCAGCCGCAGCACTGCCGGATTCTCTTCAAAACTGCGCCGGAGCGTGGTCGCGTCGTAATGGAGGTCCTGATGGGCAACGCGCACGTCGGCGTCCATGACGAACGCGTATTTCTGACCGGTCATCGGCGGCGCCGGATTCTTGATCTTCTCCGAAAGGTCGGCCACCAGTCCGTGCAATTCGTTGCCGGGCTCGCCGTCGTCTTCCGACTCGCCGATGCCATCGATCGCCTTGTGCACGATCGTGTTCAGATCGCGCCGCCATAGAAAGTTGACCATGTCGTCGGCGACGCCGAGGTCTCGGTCTTTGGTCTCCAGAATGGTGAGAAATCCGTCGAGGTCTTCCGCGTTCACGTTGGGAAGGAACGTCAGCTCACGCAGGCCATCGCGAAAAAGGGGAAAGAAAAACGAATCGTCATGTTTCGGCCGGCTGAGGACGGAGAGTTTATCGAGGAACAGATCGGTCGACGTGACGATGAGGGTAAAGCCGTCCTGTTCGGCGGCGGCCCGGCACTTTTCCAGCAAGCGCTGACTGGCGTCGAGGTACGCTGCGTTGCCTTGATGGTAGAGACGTCGGGCGGCCAGCGTCTTTTCGATCTGGAGCACGAATTCCTTGACGCTCTCGATTGAGGGCATGGCGACTGACTTGACCAGCCTCTCGGATTGTACGCCGAATCGAAGGCAGGCAACGCCAAACGCTTTGTTTACTGTAGTTAGCGGAAAGAAGGATGGAAGGATATGGAACACAGAAAGCTTGGGGGAAAGGGTCTGGAGGTCTCGGCGATTGGATTGGGGTGCATGGGCATGTCCGAGTTTTACGGCTCGACAAACGAGAGCGAGGCGATCGCCACGATTCATCGAGCGCTCGAGCTAGGCATCAACTTTCTCGATACCGCCGACATGTACGGCCCGTACACCAACGAGAAACTCATCGGTCGCGCGATCCGCGACCGGCGTGATGGCGTCATCGTGGCAACGAAGTTCGGCAATCAGAGGCGCGAAGACGGAACGTGGATCGGCATCAACGGCAAACCGGAATATGTTCGGCAGGCCTGTGAAGGCTCACTACAGCGGCTGGGAATCGATCACATCGACCTCTACTATCAGCATCGCGTCGACAACACGGTTCCGATCGAAGAGACGATCGGCGCCATGGCCGATCTCGTTCGGCAGGGCAAAGTGCGATACCTCGGGATGTCCGAGGCCGCTCCGGCTACAATCCGGCGCGCGCAGAAGGTTCATCCCATCACCGCGCTGCAGACGGAATATTCGCTGTGGACGCGCGACCCCGAAGACGAAATTCTTCCGACGGTCCGGGAGCTGGGGATCGGTTTCGTGGCCTACAGCCCTCTCGGTCGCGGGTTTCTATCAGGCAAGATCAAATCGATCGACGACCTCGAAGCAAATGATTTCCGTCGCCGCTCGCCGCGATTTCAAGGCGAGAACTTCCAGAAGAACCTCGATCTCGTCGCGCGCGTCGAGGAGATCGCCCGCGAGAAACGCGTGACTCCCTCGCAGCTCGCGCTCGCCTGGGTCCTGGCGCAGGGGCGCGACATCGTTCCCATTCCCGGCAGCAAGCGCCGCACGCATCTCGAAGAGAATGTGAAAGCGCTGGACGTGCAACTCTCAGAACGCGATCTGCAGCGGATCGACGAGGCGCTGCCGCCAGGCGTCGCCGCCGGCGCGCGTTACCCGGATATGTCAACGGTCAACCGATAGCTGGAGTTTGTATGCAGATCGCGTTTCTCATCGGACGAATCATCGTGGGCGGCTACTACATCATGAGCGGGATCCGACACT
>WNEY01004611.1_pt1 | contig 10511 bp, 5 predicted proteins | sample 5400531 | NCBI WGS metagenome assembly WNEY01 (sample SAMN13153338, study PRJNA577476) | soil metagenome | isolation source: 200 cm saprolite under Douglas fir tree site 1 | place: USA:California | collected 2015-04-18
CCGGTGTGAGTCGTATTGAAGCAAATGCCATTCCAGGCTGCGGTCCTCGCTGAATTCACTGCGTTGCGCGAACTCCTGGCCCATGAAGAGCAGCTTCTTGCCGGGATGTGCGTATTGATAGCCGTAGAGGAGGCGGAGGTTGGCGAACTGCTGCCACATATCGCCGGGCATTTTGTGGAGCAGGGAATTTTTGCCGTGAACGACTTCGTCGTGGGAGAAGGGCAGGACGAAATTCTCGGTGAAGGCGTAGAGGAGGGAAAAGGTCAGCTGGTTTTGATGATACTTGCGGTGGATAGGGTTGGTGGAGAAATAAGTGAGGGTGTCGTTCATCCAGCCCATGTTCCACTTGAGGCTGAAGCCCAGGCCGCCCAGATAGGTGGGGCGAGAGACGCTGGGCCACGCGGTGGATTCTTCAGCGATGGTGAGAAGGCCGGGGAAGCGCTCGTAGGCGACTTCGTTGAGACGCTTGAGGAAAGCGATGGCGTAAAGATTTTCACGGCCGCCGAACTGGTTGGGGATCCATTCGCCAGGCTTGCGGGAATAGTCGAGGTAAAGCATGGAAGCCACGGCGTCCACGCGCAGGCCGTCGATGTGGTACTTGTCGAGCCAGAATAAGGCGTTGGAAATAAGGTAGTTCTGCACTTCGTTGCGGCCGTAGTTGTAGACCAGAGTGCCCCAGTCCGGGTGCGCGCCCTGGCGAGGGTCGGCGTGCTCGTAGAGGTGGGTGCCGTCGAACTGCGCGAGGCCGTGGGTATCGCGCGGGAAGTGGGCGGGGGTCCAGTCGAGAAGGACACCGATGCCGGCGTGATGGCAGCGGTCGATAAACTCCATGAATTCAGCGGGAGTGCCGTGACGGCTGGTGGCGGCAAAATAGCCGATGGTCTGGTAGCCCCAGGAGCCGTCGAACGGGTGCTCCATGATGGGAAGAAGCTCGATGTGGGAGTAGCCAAGATCCTTTACGTACGGGATGAGCTGATCGCCTAATTCGCGATAGCTGAGCCAACGGTTGCCTTCTTCGGGGATGCGGCGCCATGCGCCGAGATGGACTTCGTAGATGGAGATGGGCTTCTCAAGCCAGTTGGTCTGGCTGCGCTGGGTCATCCACTGGCCATCGCTCCATTTATAGGCGTCGAGGTCGGCGACGATGGAGCCGGTTTGGGGACGGACTTCGGCGCGGAAGGCGTAGGGGTCGGCTTTGAGGGGAACCAAGTTGCCGTTGGGACCGATGATTTCGTATTTGTAGATGGCGCCTTCGCCGAGTTCGGGGATGAAGAGCTCCCAGACACCGGAGGAGCCGCGGGCGCGCATGGGATGGATGCGGCCGTCCCATTGGTTGAAGTCACCGGCGACGCTGACGCGTTGGGCGCTCGGCGCCCACACGGCGAAGTTTACGCCGCGGACGGCAGCGAGGGTGACGATGTGGGCGCCTAGCTTGTCGTACGTGTCGTAGTGGCGGCCCTCGCCCATCAAGTACAGATCGAACTCACTGAGAACGAAGGGGAAGGCGTAGGTGTCGTATTGCTCGTGGGTGGCGCCGGAGGCGAATCGGTATTGAATGCGATAGCTGGCCGGGGCGGGGCGGTCTTGCTGGGTTTCGGGCAGGAGTGCTTCAAAAAAACCTTCGGGGCGGAGTTTTTTTGCTTCGACGGTTGTTTGCGAATCGGTGAAGCGGACGGTGGCGGAGACGGCGCCAGGATGAAATGTGCGAATGACCCAGCGGTGGCCGGACGGAGTTTCGATACTGTGCGGGCCGAGCAACGCGAAAGGATCGGAATTGCGGCCGATGATGAGCGCATCGATGGCCAGATCGAGCGGCGATTTTGCAGGGGCGGCCGGCGCTGCGGCTGCTTTGCTGGTGCGTTGTTCAGGCAAGGGGAGCGTCTCCGCGACGGGGCGAGAGGCAGGGCCAGTCTTGCGCACTCCACCAGGATGACAGGCCGCGTCGGCTTCGATTCTAGGGTGTTCCGAGGAGTTTTCCAAGAAGTCTGAAGGCTGGGTCGTGGGTCAGTTTCCGGATTGCCGACGTACAAGGTGGAGAGCGCGCTCGCCTGCAAGCGAATCAGGTCAACTTCCAATGCTATTTGAGCGGGGAAAGATCGGTTGGATGCATGTACGTTGCGTCGACTTTTTCGACCAGCCTGTCGGCTTGCTCGGATTTGGCCATTTCTTGAAACGCCTGGTCGGCGAACATAGAGGCCCAGTTCTTTTTTGCGTCCTCGCGGCTGGGATGCGCCAGGATATAGATGAATGTGTTGTCCGAAGCGGGAGCATCGTCGGGCACCCAGTAACCCACAGCCTTCAGATCGTGTTTGGCGAGCAGCTCTGAGGCGGTGTCGCGAAAGCGTGACTCCAATGCCGGGAGCTTGCCCGGCAGGGCGTGGTAAATGCGTAGCTCGAAGACGCGATTGCTATCGGCCTGCACCTGGTTCCTGCGCGCGAGGGGAGCGGTAATGAGAGATCCAGCAGCAAAGGAAACGAGGGCGATTGCGCAGAGCGTCCATCGCTTGGAGGTCCAGTGGTTGAGGGTATTCGCGAGGGATCGGTGGGTCGTCTTCATGGGTTTATTTTTCCTCCGTGTGTTGCAACGCCGCCGGAGCCAGGGGTGCGCGGGATTTAAACGCAGGGTTTCCTATAGACAGCTATAGGTAAGACGGCTCTGCCCGTGTTTCGTCTCGCGAAGAAAACGAGATTTAAGGGAATCGAGAACGGAACAACAAAGTTCACGCGTGCGGTTTGGATTTAATTTTGCGCGCTTGCGGAGGTGGGGCGTCCGCGATAGAGTGCGGGCGGTTTTGTCGGACTCGGTTTGATTACGACTTTCGGATGAAAGGCGCCTGCGGCGCTCTGGGACGCGCTAAAGCGCGCCCCTACAAGTTGGGCGACGGGCTGGCGCAATTTGCGAGCGAAAATGTTGAGACGACGAAGTATTGGGTTAGGACTGATATTGGTATTGGGAATGGTGAGCGCGGCGATGGGGCAGGAGCGGTCGCAGGGGCGGTCGATGGTGATTTCGCGGGGCGGGATTGTGGCCGCGGAATCGCCGCTGGCGGCGCAGGCTGGCGTGCGCATTCTCGAACACGGCGGGAATGCCGTGGACGCGGCGATTGCGACGAACGCGATGATGGGATTGGTCGAGCCGATGATGAACGGAATCGGCGGAGATTTGTTTGCGATTGTGTATGACGCGAAGGCCAACAAGCTTTATGGATTGAATGCCAGCGGCTGGGCGCCCAAAGGGTTGACGATTGATTTTCTGCAGAAGCAAGGCATACGGGAGATGCCGCAGCACGGAGTGCACGCGATCACCGTGCCGGGAGCGGTGGATGGCTGGCAGAAATTGGCGGATAAGTTTGGGCGAAAGAAATTAACGGAAGATTTGGCGGCGGCGATTCGGCTGGCGGGTGAGGGATTTCCGGTTCCGGAATGGACCGCGGCGTATTGGGCGGATGAAGTGGACCTGCTGCGTGGCGACGAAGCGGCGGCGAAGGTCTACTTGCCGAATGATCATCCACCGCGGGTCGGCGAGATTTTTCGGAATACGGATCTGGCCTGGTCGCTGGAACAGATTGCGGAGCATGGACGCGACGCGTTTTACAAAGGCGAAATCTCCAAGAAAATCCTGGAGACCATGAAGCGCCACAGCGGGACGATGACGGCGGAGGATCTCGCGGCATATTCGAGTGAATTTGTGGAGCCGATTTCGACGGCGTACCGCGACTGGACGGTTTACGAGATGCCGCCGAACGGGCAGGGAATTGCGGCGCTGGAAATGTTGAACATTATGGAGAAGTTCCCCATCGCGCAGTTCGGCTTCGGGTCGACGAAGGCGCTGCACGCGATGATCGAGGCGAAGAAGCTGGCTTATGCCGACATGGCGAAATATATCGCCGATCCGCGGGGGCAGAAGCTGCCGGTGGCGACGTTGCTTTCCAAGGAATGGGCGGCACAGCGAGCAAAACTGATTGATGCCGAACATGCCGCGTGCGACGTGAGCGCGGGGGAGTTGCCGGGTGGGAGCGATACGACGTACCTGAGCGTGGTGGACCGCGACGGCAACATGGTTTCGCTGATCCAGAGCAATTACGCGGGATTTGGTTCGGGGATCGTGGCGCCGGGAACAGGATTTGCGCTGCACAATCGCGGAGGACTTTTTTCGTTGGATCCCTCGTCGCCGAATGCGTTGGCGGGGCACAAGCGGCCGCGGCATACGATCATTCCCGGATTTGCGCAGAAGGGCGAAACGCGCATGGCGTTTGGGATCATGGGCGGGTGGAACCAGTCGCAAGCACACGCGCAATTCATTGCGAATGTGGCGGACTTCAAGATGAACATTCAGGCGGCACTGGAGGCGCCGCGGTTCACCAAGCACACGTTTGCGGGATGCGACGTGATGATGGAGAACCGCTTCCCGGGGGGAGTGCGCAAGGAACTGGCGGAGAAAGGGCACAAGATCGAGGTCGTGGGGACCTATTCCGCAGCGGTGGGAGGGGGCCAGGTGGTGCAGCGGGATTTTGCTGCTGGGGTGAATTACGGGGCGTCGGACCCGCGGAAGGATGGGCAAGCGGCGGCGGAGCTACCACCGCAATAGGCGAATGGTGGCGTGGACGTAGGGAGCTGGTGAAGCGTTCTGCACAAGATCTCCACAGGGAAAGAACGGAAGGACAGAAGTGTTCCCGTGCAACGCGGCCGGTGGGATTCTCGGTTTGCTAACTGGCTGTTAGATAAGGATTTATGCTGAGCGGAGATGGTGAACGACGTGCACCTGTACTTATGGCCAGGTGGCGCCCCGCAGCGGTGCGCCTGGAGCGGGAGGGTTAGATGAGACCCGGCCTAGCCCTGAAGGTCTCGTATTTTTGCGCGTTTCTCGCCTTGTCAGCTGTGGTTCCGCCGTTGTGCAAAGCCCAAAGCATCGACGTTTCTGGGCGCTACGAGTGTTCCCAAGCCAAGGTCGGGGGAAAGCTGGTGCGCTGCGCGGCGGCGCCGTTGACGCTGAAGAATGATGGAAAATTCGAGCTGCGCGGGTGGGAAGGCAGCTACCTGGTGAACGGGCAGTGGGTAGAGTTGACCGATTCCGTGGTGAAGTCGCGCGCGAAGATCGAACCCGGGCACAAGATTGTTTTTCGCTACCGCGGCAAGCATGGGTGGTGCGAGATGATTTACGAACGCAGGCTGGCGGAGCTGGGGAAGACTTCGCTGACTTGATGATCTGCTAAGTTCACCGAACAACTGAAAAAGCCTGGGCGACCGCACATTTCGTGTGGATTGCTTTGGACGCTGAGGTCCTTTCAGACACGAGTCGGAATCTTCGATCGGGTACCCTCGTCGGGTACCCTCAGGATGACACTGCGCTCTGCGAGGTCTTGGCATCAGTTACCGCAGGCTTGACGCCGTGCCTTCACGAAACCTTAGTTGCTGGAAGGTTGCCAGCCACGGCCGCGCAGGAAACGCCCCGAGGTTACGCCTGTAAGCTTTCCGTGAACGAATTCGATCTGGCCGTTGACGATGGTGTAGTCCACCCCTTCGGCCAATTGCGCGGGATTGGCGTAGGTGGCGCGGTCGATGATTTTCGCGGCATCGAAAATCGTAATGTCGGCGAAATAGCCGGGTTTGAGCAGGCCGCGGTCTTGCAGATGCTCGCGCTGCGCGGGAAGCGAGGTAATTTTGCGGATGGCCATTTCCAGCGGCAGAAGATGGTCGTCACGCACGTAGCGCCCGAGGAATCGGGCCATGGACCCGAAGGCGCGGGGGTGGGTGTGCGGCTCGAAGATCGGGCCATCGAGGGACATCTCGTTGGAGTCAAGACCGATACTGGTCCAGGGCTGCGACAAACCGGTTCTGAGGTCTTCTTCGCTGGCCATGAAGTAGATCGCGCCGGTTTGCGCGTTGTCGGCGAGCACGAAATCCATCAACGTGTCTTCCGGTGATTTCTTCCAGGCTCTTGCCACGTCGTCGACGGTTTTTCCTTCCCACTGCTTGAGCTCGGGATTTTGCACCGAGGCGATCAGCACGCCGGACGCGCCGCCACAGTCGTAAAAAAGGTTTTCCCAGTCGGGATGGTCGCCAGCCAGCTCTTTCTTGATGCGTGCGCGAATTTCTGGCTCTTTGATGCGAGCGAGAAGCTTTTGCGCTCCGCCATCCGCGACCCACGGCGGCAGGGCCGAGGCCAGCGCGGTGGAGCCGGCGATGTAGGGATACATGTCGGCGGCGATGTCCAAGCCGGAATCACGCGCGGCCTGAATGGTGACGACCACATTTTTCATGTTGCCCCAGCGGGGCTTGCCACTGACCTTGAGGTGAAAGACTTCCACCGGCAGATTCGCTTCGCGACCGATGCGGATGGCTTCGGCAAGCGCGGTGGTTTCGGAAGCGCCCTCGCTGCGCATGTGCGTGGCGTACAAACCGCCGTACTTGGAGGCGACTTTAGCGAGGGCGATGAGCTCGTCGGTTTTGGCGTAGATATTGGGCGGATAGATGAGCGCGCTGGAGATGCCGAGGGCGCCGTCTTTCATGGCTTGTTCCACGAGAGCTTGCATTTGCTGTAGTTCCGCGGGAGTTGGCGCGCGGTCGTCGTCGCCGATGATGGCCTCGCGGACTTGCGCGGAGCCGACATAGGTGCCGAGATTGAGCGGCGTACCCTGTTTTTCGAGGCGGCGGGCGTATTGGTCCAGGGAGGTCCAGTCGACGGTGAACTTGTAATGATCGAGGAGGGGCTTCAAGGGCGCGAGAGTTTTTTCGTTTTGCGGAGCGATGGAACCGCCTTCGCCGGTGATCTCCGTGGTGATGCCCTGAGCGAGCTTGCTCAGGGAGCGATTGTCGAGCAAGAGAGGAAACTCGGATTGGCCGAGCATATCGATGAAGCCGGGCGAGACGATGCGGCCCTGGGCGTCGATTTCGCGCTTGGCGTGCGCGTCGTGCAAGTCTCCGATGGCGGCGATGCGATCGCCGTTGATAGCGACATCGGCGGCGTACCAGGGATTGCCAGAGCCGTCGATGATGTGGCCGTTGCGGATGAGAATGTCGTAGCTTGCGGCGGCACTCGACACGTCGAGAGGAGCGTCGTAAGCTGCGGCGACAATTTCTCCCAGGGCTTGGCCAGCGACGGTTTGCGCGGATTCGGGATCCGGCGGAAGAGAAACGTGGTTTACGTAGGCGGCGAAGGCCAGCTTTTGCCCGCTGGCCGTGATGACGTAACCGGCCAAACCCTTGCCATTGAGCATGAGCTTGCCGTTTACACGGTCTTCCGAGCCGAAGGTGCCAGTCTTTGCAAAGACGTGGCCGGCGGCGGGATTGGTAGTTTGAATTTTGGCGAGCGTGCCGTCCTTGCCCAGAATCGGCAGCGCTTTGAACAGGACTGGGTAGTCAGGTCGGGTGGTCCAGTACGCGAGGTAGTGGCACATGAAGTCCGGGCTGAAGAGGTCGGCCCAGTCGCCGCCGGCGCCGTCGCCTTGGGAAATGCCGGTGAGATTGAGCTTGGCTTCCTTCAGGAAGTCGTGCTCGGTGTTGAAGCCGGCGTGAAGCGGGTCCTTGGTGTTTTTGGCGACGAGCGTGCCGAGCAGATAGGGACCCATGCCGGCGTGAAGGTTTTGGCTGACCTTGAGCGTGACTTTGATTTCTTCCGCCAGCGGAGGAGAAACGTGTTCAGCGACTTGATTTTCCGGAGTGTAGGAGCGAGCGAGCGCGGCGAAGTCGGCGGGAGACGTGTGCTTTGGAGGCTTGATCGAGATTCCAGCGGTTGATAGAGCCTCGCTCAGAACGGTTTGCGCAAAGAGTGTGGGGGAGGGAACTGCGAAGGCCGCGGTCGTGGGCTTGGAGCCGAGAGGCAAGGTGCCTGCGACGATGACGGAGACCGTCCCGTCTGGATTTGTGACGGGATCGGAAACATCCAGGTCGGGCTTGCTGTCGGCTGAGCCAGTCGCGATGCGCGCAATAAACTTGGCATACGAGGTCTGTGGGGAAGTGACCAAGGTGGCGGGATCGCCTGCTTTCGCCCCCGGAGTCGCGACCAGATCGATCACGTTGTCGTTGACGATGATGGACGACATGACCACGCTGGTGCCGCCTTCGCGCGGCCCATCGGGGAATAAACTCGTGTCGATGAGCACGCGGCCTTCGATTTTTCGGATGCCCTTCGCGACGATGTCTTTGGCGAGTTGCTTGATGACCGCGAGCGGATCGCCTTGCACGGCGGGGCCGTTGTAAGCGTGGTCTTCGTCGACAAAAGCCAAAGTGCCGTCGGGCTGAATGCGATTGGAGAGATTGGGGTCGCCACTCGCCACCAGGATGAGGTCGCCCTTGAGCTTGCCTTTGGAATCGACGGGAGCGGTGCGGTAGATGCGCGTGTGGAAGCGATAGTCGGCGCCGAGCTTGGCGAGCACGGTGCCCTCGGTCAGGAGCTTCGTGGTGGAGGCGGGCACGAATAATTTGTCGGCATTGAGCGAGTAGAGAACTTTTCCGGTGTCGAGCGAAACGAATTTGATGCCGAAATTGGCATGAGCGAATTCGGGGCGGCTCATCACTTTTTGAATTCGCTCGGCCAGCGTTGCTGCCGACTGCGAGCGCAAGGGCGTGCGTGCGCACAAGATGCACAACACGGCGCAAGCGCAAGACACGAACAGTTTACCGGGCTGATTTTGCAAGGCATGCTCCTCCAAGACCGATCACGGCCTACCGAATCTTCACCTTTTGGCTGAATTGTAGCTGCTCGAATGGTACGTTCAAGATGGGATATGCGCGCCAATCGTTGAAGTCGAAGTGCCACCATTCGTGCTCGTACACCGTGAAACCTTCTGATTCCATGGCCCAGCGGAGCAAATCGCGATGCCAGCGCTGCAGCGAAGTCCCGCCGGGATAATCGGGAAAGGAGCGCGGAGACATTTCGTCGTAGGTGCCGGGCATCTCGATGGGCTTGCCGGTTTGTAGGTCGTACAACGTCAGGTCGACGGCGCAGCCGCGGTTGTGGCGTGAACCCTGCGCGGGATCTGCGACAAAGATCTTGCCATCGGGCGGAGTGGCGTCCCAAAAGATCTTGGTAACGTACCAGGGCCGATACGCGTCGTGGATGAGCAGGCCGTAGCCCAAGGGCTTCAGACGCTGCAGGGCGCGCAGCAGTGCTTCGGCCGCAGGGCGTTGCAGAAAGGCGCGAGCTTGCGTGTACACGGGAGTGCCGAGGAAGTCGTCCGACGTGGCATAGCGGATGTCGAGGTGGATCGCGCGATCCAGAGGCGCAAGGTCCACGAGATCAGGATTACGGAATGCGCGATCCTCATGAGGCGGGGACGCGGCCAAGGCTTCCTTGCGAAGCTCCTCGATTGGGCGTGCCGGTGTGATGCGGAAGACCTGGCCGGTTTCGGGGCCGACCTGGCGACGCGGAAACGGGAGCTCGCCGAGAACGATTGCGCTGGCACTCGGGGCAGGACCGTGTGGGAAACGAACCGTCAGCGCCGCGCCAGATGGATCTTGAAGAACGAAGTTCGCGCCTTGGGCCGCTAAGATGCTTTCTTGGCCGTCGTTCTTGCGCAGCACCAGCTTGCCACTTTTTTCCAGGATCAGAAAAGGAGCGGCGTCGGGACCGTATTCCCCGATCCACTGTTTCCAGTGCGGAGGAGCGTCGCCGGGCTTGGGTCCAGGGAAGACGGCCGACGTTTGTGCAAGGGCCGCGGCACTGCACAACGACAGAAGAGAGGCGAAGAGGCTTCGACGCAAGAGTATTGCCTCTCGCCCACGAAGGTGCGGCTTTCGGCATCGAGGGGAAGAACGAGCCGGGTCGCCATCACTGGCATGACGCAACATTTGTTTCACGGCGGCGGACATCATACTCGACGGGCATCCATTTCGGAGATGAATCGTGTCCAGCGCAGGGATAGAGCTAACTGGCGTACCAGCGAAAGCCTTTGCGCGGTTCTTCGGCGATTTCTTTGAGGAGGGTCAAAGTGTGCGGGCGGCGGTATTGGGCACAACCGACGATGCGGAGACCGAGCTAGCTATCGGATGCTGCCGCCTTGTTTGCCAATCCGGGCGCAATCACCGGGTGGAGAAAGGGCATCATGGCGCGGAGCTTGGGTCCGAGTTGCTCGATGGGATGAGCCTGCTCGCGATGCCGCGTGGCCAGAAAATTGGGGCAGCCCTTTTCGTTTTCTTCAATCCATTTTCTGGCGAAGCTGCCGTCGCGAATCTCGGAGAGAATTTTGCGCATTTCCTCGCGCGTTTTCGGGCTGATGATTCGCGGTCCGGCGGAATAGTCGCCCTGCTCGGCGGTGTCGCTCACGGAATAGCGCATGTAGCTGAGGCCGCCGCGATAAATCAGATCGACGATGAGTTTCAGTTCGTGGAGACATTCGAAATAGGCCACTTCGGGCTGGTAGCCAGCCTCGACCAGCGTCTCGAAACCCGCTTTGATCAATTCGCTCACGCCGCCGCAGAGGACGGCTTGCTCGCCGAAGAGATCGGTTTCGGTCTCTTCCGTGAAGGTGGTTTCGAGGACGCCGGCGCGGGTGCAGCCAAGGCCCTTGGCG
>WNEY01004614.1_pt1 | contig 10509 bp, 9 predicted proteins | sample 5400531 | NCBI WGS metagenome assembly WNEY01 (sample SAMN13153338, study PRJNA577476) | soil metagenome | isolation source: 200 cm saprolite under Douglas fir tree site 1 | place: USA:California | collected 2015-04-18
CCTTCATTTCCCTATGTTTCACGTCTGGATCCGTACCACGCGATCGAGTCCGGCGAGGTCCTTGTGCACGCTGACCTGGGCCGAGGGCCAGTGCCCCTGCGCCAGGCGGACGATGCGGCGGCTCTGCGCTGGGTCGCACTCGAAGAGGACGAGGCCGCCCGGTCTCACCACCGCGGGCGCTTGCGCCAACGCGGTCCGAATCAGGTCCAGCCCATCCTTGCCACCGTCGAGCGCGAGCGCCGGCTCGTACTCGAGCTCCTTCGGCCGCACCAGCCGCAGCGCCTCCGGGATGTAGGGAAGGTTGGCGAGGATCAGGTCGGCCGGTGCGGCGCCGCGCAGCAAGTCACCTTTTAACGTGGAGATCCGACGGCGGAGCCGGTAGTGAGCGACATTTTCGGCAGCCACCCGCAGCGCGCGTGCGCTGACATCCCGTGCCTCGATGCGAACCTGCGGGGCGGCCTTGGCTACCGAAATCGCGACCGCGCCGCTGCCGGTGCCGAGATCGATAGCTCGCTGCGCCTGTGGATGCGCTTTCAACCAATCGATCGCCAGCTCGACGAGCAGCTCGCTCGACGGGCGCGGAATCAACACTGCGGGGGTAACGCGAAACATGTTCCCGTAGAACTCACGCTCCCCGACCAAGTAAGGCACTGGAACGCGGGCCGCTCGGCGACTGGTCAACCGCCGCAGTCGCGCGCGCTGCGCGACGGTCAGCTCGCGGTCGGGGTGGCTGTGGAGCCGCTCGCGCGAACTCTGGAGGACGTGTGCCACCAGGATCTCGGCGTCGAGCCAAGGTAATGGGATCCCTGCCGTCGCCAGGGTGGCCCGTGTCTTTGCGAGCTGCGCCTTGACCCTGACGCCGTCAGTTGCGCGCGGCGCCATTTGGCGGCTCGCTCAGGCGGTTACTCTGGTCCCACGCGATCAGGCGATCGATCACCGGGTCGAGGTCGCCGGCCTCGACGAACTGGGGGAGCTTGTAGTACTTGAAGTCGATCCGGTGGTCGGTGATCCGTCCTTCGGGATAGTTATAGGTGCGAACCTTTTCGCTGCGGTCGCCGGAACCGACCGCGGAGCGCCGCACCTCGGTGAGGGCCGCGTGCTGCTGCGCCATCTGGCGGTCGAGCAGGCGGGCCATCAGCACCTTTTCCGCCTTCGCCTTGTTCTTGAGTTGCGAGCGCTCGTCCTGGCATGTGACCACGATCGGGGGTGTGCCGTCCTCCGGCGTATAGGTGAGGCGGACCGCCGAGTCCGTCGTGTTGACGCTCTGCCCACCGTGTCCTCCGGAGCGGAAGACGTCGACCTTGAGCCGGTCCGGGTTGATCGCGACGTCGACCTCTTCGGCCTCCGGCAGGACCACGACGGTGGCCGTCGAGGTGTGAATGCGACCCTGCGCCTCAGTCTCGGGCACACGCTGCACGCGGTGGACGCCGTTCTCGAATTTGAGCCGCGAGTAGGCGCCTCGTCCGCGAATCTCGAAGACCACCTCTTTGAAGCCGCCACGCTCAGTCGGGCTCTCCGAGAGCAGATCGACCTTCCACCGTCGCGACTCGGCATAACGGCTATACATCCGGAAAAGGTCGGCGGCAAACAACCCCGCCTCATCCCCACCGGTCCCCTGCCGGATCTCGACGATAACGTCCTTGTCGTCGGTGGGATCTTTCGGCACCAGCGCGACCTTGAGCTCGCCTTCGAGGCGATCCCGCTCGGCCTGTTGCTTCTCGAATTCCTGCCGCGCATAGGCTTGCATCTCGGGATCTCGCTCCTGCTCAGCCAATTCGCGGGCCTCGGCCATGCCGCGCTCGGCGCGGCGGTAGGTCTCGTAGAGCTGCACGAGGTCGCGGAGCTGGGCCTGCTCTTTACTCAGCCGCTGGAGCTCCTTGAGGTCGGCGTGAACCGCGGGGTCCGCGAGCCGCTCGGTGATCGCGTAGTACCGCGCCCGAACGGCTTCGAGCTGTTCGAACATCAGGCGGCGGCCTCTTTCTCCTCCTGGCGGGCCCCCTCGAATGCCGCCAGCGCCACCTCGAGCTGACGGTCGTCCGGTTCCCGAGTCGTGAGCTTCTGGGTCAGGAGGAAGGGAAGGATCAGCACCTTCACAATCGGGTTGTTCCGATGGCGGCCCGCAAAACGAATGAACTCGTAGGCCAGCATGGCAATCACCGGGATCAGCACGATGCGGGACAGGAGCAACAGGGGCAAGGCCGGACGGCCGACCAATCCAAAGACAAAGGCACTGACAACCATCACGGCCAGCAAGAATCCGGTGCCGCAGCGCGGGTGCAGCGTGCTCTGCGTCCGGATGTTGGGCACGTCGAGCGGGAGCCCCGCCTCGTAGGCATTGATCGTCTTGTGCTCCGCGCCGTGGTAGGCGAAGAGGCGCGCGATCTCGGCCTTGAAGGAGATCGCGTAGAGGTACAGCAAGAGGAGCGCGATCCGGACGACGCCGTCGACCAGTCCGAAGAACAGGTTGCCGTGGCCGCGACTGAGGAAGCCGGCGGCGAGCAAAGGGACGCCCAGGAAAAAGAGCAACGCACCGACCACCGCGATCGCCATCGTGACGCGGATGGCGTTCGCGCTCAGCTCCACCTGCTCGGCCGCGGCCTGGATGTTCGCCGACCACATCAGCGCCTTCATGCCGAGGTGAAGCTGCTCCCACAACCCGGCCAGGCCGCGCAGGAGCGGCAGCTTCCAGAACGGATGGGTGTAGATGATGGACCGCAGCCGCTCGCGCAAAACCTGGATCTCGCCATCGGGCTTGCGGACGGCGACCGCGTAGGTGGTGCGGCCGCGCATCATGACGCCTTCGAGCACGGCCTGGCCGCCGTAGAAGAACTTCTCCTGGCTCACAGCCGCGCTCATGCTAGTCCCTGCCCGACTCCGCCGGCCACACTGGCCTTAACGGGGGTGGGGGTTATCTCTTCCGCTGCTGGCGCTGCTGGAACCGGTCGACGCGGCCCTGGGTGTCGACGATCCGCTGCTGGCCGCTGAAGAAGGGATGGCATACCGAGCAGACCTCGGTCTTGAGCTCTTTTTGCGTGGAGCCGGTGGTGAATCTGTTGCCGCAGAGACAGATCACGACCGCGTCGTGGTAGTAGGTGGGATGGATGGCGGCTTTCATTGGGCTCCCCATTGTATCAGCGAACCGTATTCAAGATGGCGGACGTCTGGAGCATGCCCCAGCCCAGGGCGAAGAGCAGCCCGAGGTAGAGCGCGCCGACGACGACCTTCGTTTGGGCGTCAACCGCGTAATACGCGGGATTGAGCACGGTCGACCGAAAGCGTTGGTAGGTACTGAAGGCGCCGAAGATCAAGACTAGGAAGAGCACCGGGCTCACGCTGGTCCCCGACTGCATCTCGAAGAGCAGCAGCCCGGCGGCGATCAGGAGCCCGGCGACATTGAACCATTTGGACAGCAGTGACGTCACCCGGCCACCGTCGAGCGGTGTCAGCGGGATGAGGTTGAACAGGTTGATCAGGAACCCGAAATACGCCAGCGCTCGGAAGAGGTTGCCGGTGCTCGAGTTGGGCATCTGGAGGTAGACCACATAGCACAGGGCCGCGGCGATCGATCCCAGCACCGGACCGCCGATCGCCATGATGGATTCCTGGGCGACGGTGCGCGGCTGCTGTTTCATGCTGACGAAGGCGCCAAGGAACGGGATCATGACCGGGAGGGTGACCGGCATGCCCATGATGCGTGCGACCACGACGTGGCCGCTTTCATGGATCAGGATGAGGAGCACGATGCCGACGCCGAAGGCCACACCGAAGAGCTGCGCGTAGATCAACGCGGTCACGCCGGTCGAGACCAGGGTGAACCACAGCCCCTTGAACTTGAGCACCAGCAGCCCGACGTATGAGAGCTTGCCGAAGACGAACGCGAGGAAGGCGAGAATCCCCGCCGCCAGCCCGCCGTTCCGCCGTCCGCGGCTGTCAGGCTGTGCCGGGATATCGGCCTGGACCGGCCGGTCGGTGCGGTAGCCATAGTCGGCACCACCCGTGTGGGGCTCGTTCGGCGTATAGAGATCAGCCACTAGGTAAAAGCATGCCCAGCCGGAGCGGCTTTTAAGCAGCCCCCACGGGGGAGGGGAAATCTCGGACCGCCGTGGGGGCCACCGCCCACGCGCGGGTGAAATTGCCCAGCTGCAGGCCTGCGCATCGGGTGGTGAGCGCCTTCACGAAGCGACGCATCCCGATGCCGCGGGTGGGATGAGGGATCTGAGCCAGGAGCCAGTGCGGATCGACGTTGAGGCTCCGCAGCTGAACCTGGTGGACGCGATGCTCCTCCACGAACGCCACCAGCGCATCGATCTCCGGTTGGGCGTCGCTGATACCGGGGAATGTCAACAGGTTGATCGTGACCTGTCCGCCGGCGGCCGCCACCAGCTCCGCGCACTGCGCGACCTGCTCTAACCCGTAGCCCACCGGCCGGTAGTAAGCGCGGAAGCGCTCCTCGTCGAGACTGAAGATGCTGATGCGGATCGAATTCAGTCCGGCGTCGACCAGCCGTCGGAGCACGTCGGGCCGTGACCCATTGGTGTTGATGTGGATCGTTGCGTCTGGCCACGCCGATCGGATGCGACGGGTCGCCTCGACCAGCGCGGCGCCTCGGGTCAGCGCCTCGCCCTCGCAGCCCTGCCCAAAGCTGACGAAGTTCGCCCGGCCCGCGCTCAGGTGCCAGGCGGCGAGCTCGGCAATCTCCGCCGCGGTGGGGGCAAAGGCGAGGCGGGTCTGGGGTGAGGGGACCTCGCCCCACTGCTCCGAGATACAGCCGAGACAGGCGGCGTTGCACGCAGGTGAGACGGGGATCGCGCCTTCACCGCGGCGAAGGAAGACATTCTGCGCCGTCAGGCATCGGTACTCGGTCGCACAGGTCTCGAGGTGGTGGAGCAGCCGGCTGTCAGGCAGCGGGCGTCGCGCCGCGCGGATCCCGCGATCGATGTGCTGCCGGTCTTCGGCCTGCGGGTCCCAGGCGCTCCAGCGGTCGGTTCGCATCGCCGCCACGTGCGGCGCGCCGTCGATCGCGGCCACGGCGGCATAGCCGTACAGGGGCAGGACCGGTGGCCGGCCATCGTCCGCGTAGGCGGGCAGCCAGGTCCGCAGATACCCGGGCGGCAACACCGCGGCGACCGCCACGGCGCCGCCTTCGTCGACCGGACCGATCTCACCGGCGGCCGACAGCCCCTGCGGAATCCGGCCCGGAAGATGGACCAGCGTGGCGCCCGCCGGCAGCGGGATGAGGCGATCGGCAACGTCGATCTCCCAGCCACTGCGAGCCGTGGCCTGCAACGATCGATGAACGCGCAGCCGCCCATCGGCCGAGGCGTACAGGAGGCGGTTCACACCCCTACCTTATCCGGCTTGCCCGACGGATCTATGACAGCAGGGCGATCGGATTCTGCGGGACGCCCCAGTAGCGGATCTCGAAATGCAGGTGAGGCCCACTGGCGCGGCCGGTGGCGCCCATCAGCCCGATCAGCTGGCCTTGCGCAACGACCTGGCCGGTTTTGACCGTCACCGCCGACAGGTGCCCGTAGATCGTGTGGAAGCCGTTACTGTGGTCGATCTCGACATAAATTCCATAGGAGCCCCAGCCGGCGAACACCACCTGTCCCCCATCGGCGGCAACCTCCGGCGTCCCGACGTCGTTGGCGATGTCGATACCCGGGTGGTACTCGAAGAATGTCTGGGTGATGGTGCCGTGGGTCGGCCAGACGAACCGGACCAGATGCTCACGGATCGCGCCGGCCTCGGCCGGTGTCGCCGGCGCTGCCAGGTCATCGGTTCTCACGGCCGTGATGAAGCTTGGAGTGACGCTCCCGCTGGTCGCCTGGACTTCGGCGATTGGCTGGCGGAATCCGAGAGGTCCCAGAGCCAGCACGATCAGCGCCAGCGCGAGCGCCCAACCGTGGGCAGCAAGTCTTGGGATTCCCCTCGCCAAAACCCTGGCAGTTTAGCCGACGTCTGGTCTAGCCGTCAACCGAAACACCACCATTTGCACACCTCGTGCAGGTGCTTAGCGGACTTTCCGGTGTGCGCCTTCGACCGACTTGAGTGCGTAATGGTGCTTGGTATTGAGGTGGCGGACGGTCCCGCTCTTGCTGCGGAAGACCATCGATTCGGTCTCCGCCCAGAAGTGGTGATAGATCACGCCGTGCAGGAACTCGCCGTCGGTCACGCCGGTGGCCGCGAACGCCACGTCGTCGCCCCGCACCAGGTCGTCGACCGAGAAGACGGCGCGCAGGTCCTCGAAGCCGGCGGCGCGTGCCTTCTCTTCGTCATCGCGGGAGCGCAACCAGAGGCGGCACTGCAGGTCGCCTCCCAGGCATTTGAGCGCGCAGGCGGCCAGCACCGCCTCCGGTAAGCCGCCAATGCCGAGCATGACGTCGATGCCCGTTCCCTCGAGGGTGGCCATGATGGCGGCGGCGATATCGCCGTCGCTGAGCAACGTGATCCGGGCGCCGACCTGGCGCACCTGGTCCATCAGGGGCTCGTGGCGTGGGCGGTCGAGCATTACCACGGTGAGGTCCGAGACCTGGACCTTCTTGGCGAAGGCGACCCGTTGCAGGTTGTTCTCGACCGAATCGGTCACGTCGACCGACCCCCTCGCTTCTGGGCCGACCGCGATCTTCTCGGCGTACATGCCAACCGGTGCCCGCACCAGCGAACCGCGTTCCACGGTCGCGATGACCGAGACCGCGTTGGGAAGGCCCTTCGCCACCAGCGTGGAGCCGTCGAGCGGCTTGAGCGCCACGTCGCAGGCGCCGCCGCTTCCATCGCCGATCAGCTGGCCGAGCCCGAGGGGCGCGGAGGCCGCCTCCTCGCCGATGACGATGGTGCCGTTCATGTGCACCCCGGTGAGCGCCTCCCGCATGGCGTTTGCCGCCGTCCCGCGGATCCCCTCCCGGTCGAGGTTCCCCATCCACCGCCCGGCCGACAGCGCGGCCGCCTCGGTGGCGCGCACCAACTCGAGGCCGAGATTCGGCTGGACCGTCCGCGGCGTGGCCACACCGCCCGAGGAGGGCGTGGAAACGTCAGACTTCACGCGCTCTGAGACGTCTTGTCCGGAGAAATCGTCTTCAGCGGCTCGGCATCGGCCGGGAGCACACCGGCCCTGACGGCGGCGGCCTTCACGAAGTCCCGGAAGAGTGGATGCGGACGGTTCGGCCGGGAACGGAATTCCGGGTGGAATTGCGACGCGACGAACCAGGGATGGTCGCGCAACTCGATGATCTCGACCAGCCGATCGTTGGGCGAGGTCCCGCTAAAGATCATGCCCGCTTCCCACATGGCCTCTCGGTAGGCGTTGTTGAACTCGAAACGATGCCGGTGCCGCTCATAGACGACTGGCTCGCCGTATGCCTGGGCCGCGAGTGTGCCTGGCTGGAGTTTGCAGGGATAGAGACCGAGCCGCATGGTGCCGCCCTTGTCGGCGACGTCGCGCTGCTCGGGCAGGAGATCGATCACCGGATGGCTGGTGAAGGCGTTGAACTCGGTGCTGTTGGCGTCGGGCTGGCCCAACAGATCGCGCCCGAACTCGATCACGGCGCATTGCATTCCGAGACAGAGCCCGAGATAGGGGGTGAGCGAGGTCCGGGCGAATCGGGCCGCGGCAATCTTCCCCTCAATGCCGCGATGACCGAATCCGCCCGGGACCACGACCCCGTCGACCTCGTCGAGGGCGCGCAAATCACCGGTCTCCAGCGTTTCGGACGCGATCCACTTGATGTCGACCCGTAGGTTGTGGTGCACGCCGGCGTGGCGGAGCGCTTCCGTCACGCTGATATAGGCGTCGGGCGCGGGGAGGTACTTTCCCACCACCCCGATGCGCACGCTGCCGGCCGGGTGCTGGATCCGATGGACCAGCTCTTTCCAGTCGCTCAGGTCCGGCGCCTGAGCCGGCGCCTCCAGCGCCTCGACGATGACGTTGCCCAGGCCGGAGTCTTCCAGCATCAACGGCACTTCGTAGATGGAGGCGGCGTCGGGGACCGAGATGACGGCTCGCCGGTCGACGTCACAGAACAAGGCGATCTTGTCCTTGAGGGCGACGTTGATCGCCCGCTCCGAGCGGCAAACGATGGCGTCGGGCTGGATGCCGATGCTCCGCAGCGCCGCGACGCTGTGCTGGGTGGGCTTGCTCTTGAACTCCTCCGAGGCCTCGATGAACGGCACCAGCGTAAGGTGCACGTAAAAGACGTTCTTGCGGCCGAGGTCGTTCTTTAGCTGCCGGATCGCCTCCAGGAACGGGAGCGATTCGATGTCGCCGACCGTCCCGCCGACTTCGACGATCACGACGTTAGGGTTGTCTTCCCAGGTTACCCGGGTGATGCGCTCCTTGATCTCATTGGTCACGTGGGGGATCACCTGGACCGTCCCGCCCAGGTAATCGCCGCGTCGCTCCTTGGCGATCACCTCGGCATAGATCTTGCCGGTGGTCACGTTGCTGGCCTTGCTCAGGTTGGCGTCGATGAACCGCTCGTAGTGGCCGAGGTCGAGGTCCGTCTCGGCACCGTCGTCCGTGACGAACACCTCGCCATGCTGGTAGGGGGACATCGTTCCCGGGTCGATGTTGATGTAGGGATCCAGCTTTTGGAGGGAGACGCTCAGGCCGCGGGCCTTCAGGATGGTCCCTATGGACGCCGCCGTGATCCCCTTACCGATCGAGGAAACCACGCCACCGGTTACGAAGACGTACTTCGGCACCGGAGCCTTATTCTACGCGGGAGCGGCGCCTTCCGCGAGCCGGGTTGGAACCCTGCCGCGTTTCGAACGAACGACTGTTGTGCATATGACGTTGTAAGGTCAGGCAGTGTATCCCTACGGACTGATCGGCAATTGTGAAACCGCCGCCCTGGTCTCGACTGGCGGCGCGGTCGACTGGTTCTGCTACCCACGCTTCGACTCGCCGTCCATCTTCGCGGCGATCCTCGACCGGCAGCGCGGCGGCAGCTTCCGCATCGCGCCGGTCAACCCGGTGCCCACGGGCGAGCAGGCGTACCTGCGCGACAGCAATATCCTGACCACGACCTTCCACCGTTCCGAAGGGACACTCGTGCTGACCGATTTCATGCCCTGCTTCAACGAGGGCGAGCGCTTCCTGTCACTCAAGCGGATCTGCCGCGGCCTCGAGGCCCGCGGTGGCCCGGTGGAGGTCGAGTGCGTGCTCGACCCGGCGCCCGCGTATGGTCAGGCGCGCACCACCTTCGCCGAGCGCGAGGGGATCGTCATCGCCTCGGGCGGCGCGCAGGAGGTGATCCTCTCGTCAACCGTCCCACTGCAAGGCAGGGTGGAGGAGGTCGACGGCCGGCCGCGCTATGTCTTCCACATCACGGTCGAGCCTGGGCCGCAAGTCTGGGTGACGCTCGGTTTCGGCGAGCGCTACTTCGCCCTCGGCCGAAAGTTCCCCAGCAGCAGCGACGCCACGGAGCTCGCCGAGCGCACGCGGGCCTTCTGGGTCGGATGGCTCGAGCAGTGTCTCTACCAAGGACCATTTCAGGACGCCGTCCGGCGCTCGGCACTGGTGATCAAGCTGCTGACTTACGCGCCGACCGGTGCGCTGTTGGCCGCGCCGACCACGTCCATCCCGGAAGATCCGGGCGGCGATCGCAACTGGGATTACCGCTACTGCTGGCTCCGCGACGCCTCCTATGGCATCGCCGCCCTCTTTCGCGCGGGCTTCTCGCAGGAAGCCGTCGACTTCATCAACTGGATCCGCGACCGCGCCTACGACCATGACTTTGCGATGCAGATCCTCTATCGGGTGGACGGCGACCCGCACCTCCCCGAATCATTCCTCGAGCACCTGGCGGGCTACGAAGGCGCCCAGCCGGTTCGCATCGGCAACCGCGCCTCCGGCCAGCGACAGCTCGACGTATTCGGGGCGGTGATCGACTGCATGGCGGTGTATCAGCGCAAAGGCGGCTTCATCTCGACCAAGCTCTGGCATGTGATCGAGCGCCTCGCCGACGGCATCTGGGAGCTGAGTCGTGAACCCGACAACGGCATCTGGGAGTTCCAGGGCGAGCGCAAGCATCACACCCACAGCAAGCTGTGGTGCTGGGTGGCATTGGACCGGGCGATCACGCTGGCGAAGGGCACGGGCAACACGTCGCACCTCGAGGTTTGGGAGCAACAGGCGGCGGCGCTGCGAGCGGAGATCGAATTGCGGGCCTGGAATCCGAAGATTGGCGCCTTCACGCAAGCCTACGACGATGAGTGCCTGGATGCCGCGGTGCTGCAGATGCCGGTACTGGGGTTTCTGCCGGCGACCGATCCCCGGATGCGCGCCACCATCGAGACCCTGAGCCAGCGGCTACTGCACGGCCCCTATGTTCGCCGCTACGACTGCAAGGACGACCAGGGCTATCTGAGCGCGGCGTTCCTGCTCTGCAGCTTCTGGTACGTGGACGGCCTCATCGGGATGAACCGGCTCGACGCCGCGGAGCGCCAACTCGCCGAGCTGATTGCGCTGTCCTCACCGCTGGGATTGCTCGCGGAAGGCAACGATCCGGT
>WNEY01007997.1_pt1 | contig 10507 bp, 9 predicted proteins | sample 5400531 | NCBI WGS metagenome assembly WNEY01 (sample SAMN13153338, study PRJNA577476) | soil metagenome | isolation source: 200 cm saprolite under Douglas fir tree site 1 | place: USA:California | collected 2015-04-18
CGGTTCCGAGCACTGGCATTACGTACACGGGGCACTTCAGCCAGTGGTTCGGGAGCGAATTCAACAATAAGAACAGCGTGAACAACTCCACCTTCAACGCTCACCTAACGGCGCCGAATGGATCGACGATCGATTCACACGTGTCGTTTGGCTTCGGCGTCTCGGCGAGCGGCCAGCCGATTATGCATATGAATATGGTTTGCTGAGCCGCCAATCGGTGTCTCGAGGGGCGGCATCGTGGCCGCCTTTTTTCTTTGCCCTGAAGCGGTCAGGCTGCCTTACCGTGGCGGCATGATCGGCGGTGGCGCGAGAGCCTCATCGTCGGGATCGGCATGCTGGAGGACGTACGACTCGCTCACCTCGACCTGGGTCTTGAGCCGTGCCAACCTGGCGATGCTGTCGCCGAGGCCGCAGCGAGCGTAGTGATGCTTGGTCTCGTCCCAAAAGGTGCCGATCCCGAGATTGGCGCACGCGATCAGCATCTGCGGTGGGTCGTCATCCGAGGCCGCGTTGAACTCAACCGGCTGGAACGCGCTGCAGTCGGCAAAGTCCTTGGGAAAAGGACGCGAATATGGACAAGCATCGAGCGGTAGCTTTCCGATTACTTCTATGCGACCACCAAAACGACGTCTCTGTCAATACGCCGAATTCGCTGACCGCCTAATGGCTGAGCTTGGTGCCGGCCAGTTGCCGCGATGACGCTGACTTCTATCCGACGTTGGCGGGTCGCACCACCAGGTGGTAGAGATGCTCCGGGCGTCCCGGTGACCCGTAGCGCATGACAACTTCGGCCCGGCCCAACTGCACGAGATGATCAACGTAGCGCCGGGCCGTGACTCGGCTGAGATTGGCGAGCTCCGCCACCTCGATCGCGGTCAGGTCCCCCTCCGCCTGCTGCAGGATCCGGGTGACAAGGTCCAACGTCGGACGCGAGAGTCCCTTCGGCAGGGTCTCCTCCGCGCCCCCGTGCCGGAGGATGTTGTACAGCGTGTCGACCGCGTGCTGGTCCGCCTCGGAGAGCTGCTTGAGGCGCTCATGCATCGCCGCGTAGCTCTGCAGCTTCTCGTGGAGCGCGGCGAATCGAAATGGCTTGATCAAGTAGTGGACGACACCGCCGTGCATGGCCGCGCGCAAGCTCTCGACGTCACGCGCGGCGGTGATTGCGATCACGTCGACGCGCGAGGGACCGCCTTCGCGAATCGTCCGCATCACCTCCAACCCCGAGATGTCCGGTAAGTAGATGTCGAGCAGGACCAGGTCCGGCTTGGCGGAATTGACGAGACGCAGCGCCTCGGCGCCGGTCGCCGCCTCACCCACGACCATAAAGCCCGCGACCTTCTCGACATACGCGCGGTGCAAGGCGGCGACGCGAAAGTCGTCATCGACGATGAGCGTGCGAATCATGCCGTCGCTACCGGCTGCGGCTTGGCCGCCAACGGCAGCCGCACGCTAAACAGGGCGCCACCCTGGTTGAGTACCGTCACCTCGCCGCCGCGACGTGCTGCCACCTGCTTGACCAGCGCCAGGCCGAGGCCGCGGCGTGAGCCGGGACTCGCCAGCTTGGTGGTATAGCCCTCGGAGAAGATCCGCTCAGTCTCACCGAGGCCGATGCCCGGGCCCGAATCGTGCACCTGGATCAAAACGTCGCCGGTCTCCTTGCGGATCGACACCTCCACCCAGCGCGGGCCGCCGTTCGGCGAGGTGGCCGCCGCGTCGAGCGCATTGTCAATCAGGTTGCCGACGACCGTAATCAAGTCGCGTGGGTGCCCGGCATCGCCGTCGAGCTTGCTGTCCTTTGAGAGCCGGAACTGGATCCCGCGCTCGGCCGCCACCGCAGACTTGCCGAGGAGCAGCGCCCCGAGCACCGGGTCGCCGACGCGCTCCAGCAGTGATTCGGTGAGCTCCTGTGACACAGACGATGACTCGGTCGTCAGCTGGATCGCCTCCTCGTGACGCCCCAACTCGATCAGCCCGGCGATGGTATGGAGACGGTTGGAAAAGTCATGCGCCTGGGCGCGTAGCGCTTCACTGACACTGCGGGCGTTGTCGAGCTCGCGCAGCAGGCTCTCCAGCTCGGTCCGATCGCGGAAGGTCGCGACATAGCCGATGTTCCGGCCGCGCACGACCACCGGCATCCGGCTCACCACCAGCACGCGATCGGCGGCGAGCACGACCTCGTCGGCGCCGGTGACCTCGCCGATCAGCAAGTCGCGGACGCGGCCCGGAGGAAGGACCTCAGTCAGCGGCCGCCCGACGCTGTCGCTCGACAGGCGCAGCAGCCGGCGGGCCTCGTCGTTGATCAGGGTGATACGCCCGTCGACATCGGTTGCGACGGTACCCTCGCGAATCCCGTGCAGGCTCGCCTCGCGCGTTTCCAGCAGCCTCGCGATCTCGCCCGGCTCCAGGCCAAAGGTCTGCCGCTTGAGCCGCCGTGCCAGCAAGGCCGAACCGGCGACGCCCAGGCCCAGGGCCACCAGGACATAGAAAGCAAGCTGGGGGAGCATGGCGGCGAGTTGCTGCGAGAGCGTCCCTTCGAGGAAGCCAACCGAGACGATCCCGATGACGCGGTTCTCCCCGTCGAAGATAGGTGCTTTGCCACGCGCCGACACGCCGAGGGTGCCGTGTTCGACGCCGATCCAGGTGTGTCCGGCGAGGACGGTATGGAAGTCCTCATCGATCGGCTTGCCGATCATCGACGGGTTTGGATGCGAGTAGCGGATCCCATTCGCGCCCGCGATGACGACGAAGCTCGCGCCCGAAGCTTTGCGGATCCCTTCGGCCAGCGGTTGCAGCGTTCGGGGCGGATCCGAGTCGCGAAGCCCATCGCCAACCGATGGCATCCCAGCCACCGACCTGGCGATGGTTAACGAACGTTGCTCATAGCGCTGGTCGAGTTGCCGGCTTTCGTTGACGTAGGACGCCGCGGCGCCAATAACGAGCGCTCCCAGCACGATCGCGAGCTGGAAGATCAGAATCTGCGACGCCAGGCTGAGGCGAGGTCGGCGCATCGACCTCATCGTATCCGGTGCCAGCCTCGACAGGAAGCGACCACAACGACCACAACGGTCGCAAATTCCGCAAGGCTAGTCAGCGGCCGCCTGGCCCATTTACGGTTGCGGCCATGGCCGGCCCGGCGATCGAGCTGCGGGGTGTCACCAAGCGGTTCGCCACCCCTAACGGCGGCATTTACACCGCGCTTCACGACCTGACGATGGAGGTCGGACCCGGGGAGTTCTGCGCCGTGGTGGGGCCCACCGGCTGCGGCAAATCGACGACCCTGGCGCTGATCTCCGGGCTCGAGCGGGCGAGCGCCGGCGAGGTGGCGGTGATGGGTCAACGTGTCGAGGGCATACCGGACGGGATCGGCTATGTCTTCCAGACCGACGCGGTCTTTCCCTGGAAGACCGTGCTCGAGAACGTGGCCGCGGGACCCCGCTATCGCGGTGCGCCCGGCGGCGATGCCCGGGCCCGGGCGAGGGAGTGGATCACCCGGGTCGGGCTGGCGGGCTTCGAGGATCGCTATCCCCATCAGCTGTCCGGCGGTATGCGCAAGCGGGTCGGCCTTGCCCAGAGCCTGATCAATGGCCCTCGCATCTTGCTCATGGATGAGCCCTTTTCCGCGCTCGACGTGCAAACACGCACGCTGATGGAAAACGAGCTGCTGTCCCTCTGGTCGTCGACCTCGGCATCAGTGGTGTTCGTTACCCACGACCTGGAGGAGGCGATCGCCCTGGCCGATAGGGTGGTCCTTCTCACCGCCGGGCCCGGAACGGTCAAGGGCACTTTCGAGGTCGACCTGCCGAGGCCTCGCAACGTCGCCGAAATCCGCTTCCAGCCGCGCTTCGCCCAAATCTACGAGGCCGTCTGGAACCAGTTGCGTGACGAGGTGTTGGTGAGCTATGAGCGTCAGAAGCACGCTGCCGCCGTCTAGCGTGTCGACGCAGGGCGGCGCGCCGCCATTCTCCAGCGCGGACGTACGCCGTCAGGATGGGGCGCCGCTTGGCTCTATTGGCGCCACGCCACAAACGCAAGGCATCGATGCCGATCTCATAGCCCGACGCGCGCGGACAGCGCGCCGGCGGCGGCTGACGATCTATGTGCTGCGGCTGGCGTTCGCCGTGCTCTGGCTTGGCAGTTGGGAGCTGACGACGCGCCTCAACTGGGTCGACCCCTTCTTCGTGGGGCAACCATCGGGGGTCGTGGTGCGGCTCTGGACCTGGATTACGGAGGGAACGGCGTTGGGGCCGCTCTGGTTCCAGGCCGCCGTCACCATGGAAGAGGCCGTGCTGGGCTTTCTCGTCGGCTCGGCCTTGGGCGTCGTGCTCGGCATTCTGCTGGGGCGCATCGAGCTGATTGCCGAAGTTCTTTCGCCCTTCATCAAAGGCGCGAACGCGATCCCGAGGGTCGTGCTCGGCTCGCTGTTCGCCATCATGTTCGGTCTGTCCGTCTGGGGCAAGGCGTCGACAGCTGTCGTACTCGTCTTCTTCGTTGTCTTCTTCAACGCGTTCCAGGGCGTACGCGAAGTAGATCGCAACCTGATCGCGAACGCACGGATCCTCGGGGCTAATAACCGGCGCCTAACGACCGAGATCATCATCCCGTCCGCGATGTCGTGGATCCTGGCCAGCCTCCACATCAGCTTCGGGCTGGCCATTGTCGGCGCCGTGGTCGGGGAACTATTCGGGGCCACCGCCGGCCTCGGCCAGCTCATCTACAACGCCGGGCACACCTTCGACGTCAACGGCGTGTTCGCCGGCATGTTCGTGTTGGCCGTCCTTGCCCTGATCGCGGAGGGCCTGATCACTGCCCTCGAAAACCGGCTCATCAAATGGCGACCCAGTCGAGTCAGCGGCGAAATACCAATTTAGGGAGGAGAAACGATTGATACACGGATCTAAACGTCGGGCGTTCTTGGCGGTGGGAGGGACGGTGGCGGTGGCCATCACTCTGGCCGCATGCGGTGGGACCTCGAACAACGCCGGCTCAGGCAACTCGCCGGCCGCGATGACGCCGGTGGACCTCAAAATCATGGTCGGCGGTCTCAACAAGCAGATCTACCTGCCGAACATGCTCGCCAAGCAGCTCGGCTACTTCGACGATCAGAAGATCAACGTCACCCTGGTGGATGAGGGGTCGGGGCAGGGAACCGAGCTCGAGGTGGTCGCGGGCAACGTCGACGCCGGCTCGGGCGCTTACAGCCACCCTGTCGAGCTCAACGCGCTGGGGAAGAAGATAGAGACCATCTGCCAGTTCGGGATCGCACCGGGTGAGGCGGAGATGGTCGCGAGCAGCAAGGCGGGCTCAATCACGTCGGCCGCGGACCTCAAGGGCAAAAAGCTGGGGGTCACCGACATCGGTTCGGGCACGCACACGATCACGCTCGCGCTCCTGGGCAAGGCCGGCTACAAGGGATCGGACGCGAGTTTCGTCGCGGTCGGCGCCGGCAACACGTTCATCGCGGCCATCAAGAACGGCACGATCGACGCCGGCATGACGACCGAGCCAACCATCACGCGCCTGTTGCAGACCGGGGAGGCCAAGGTCCTGATCGATCTCCGCACGCCCGAATCGACCCGCGCGGCGCTCGGTGGCGACTACCCCTTCATTGGCATCTTCGCCAAGAACGATTGGGTGAACAGCCACAAGGACGTCGCCCAGCGGCTGGTCAATGTCTACGTCAAGACTCTGAAGTGGATGAAGGCGCACACTGCCGAGGAGATCGCCGCCAAGATGCCGGCCGACTACCTGGTTCCGAGCAAGGACCTCTATGTCGCCGCGCTCAAGAACCAGCTGTCCATCTTCGGCACCGACTGCAAGATGCCGGCGGCCGGCCCGCAGACCGTACTCAGCGTTCTCCAGAACTACGTCTCGAGCGACAAGGGCATCAACGTCAAGCTCAGCGAGACCTATACGAACGACTTCGCCAACAAGGCCAGTTAACTCGCTCCAGCCGAGGAGGTCCGGGACGGTCCCGGGCCTCCTGGCTGTACGGCGTATCGTGGTGGCATCGCCCGAGCGCTGGGCGAGGAGGAGGAGGCCGTGATGGCAAGCAATACCGGCGTCCGCACGGAGTTGTATCGCGATCGGTTCGGAGTGCTGCTCGAGGATCTGGATCACCGGATGCTCGAGTTGAAATGGCTCGACGGCAGCGCGTCGATGAGCGATGACGACTTCAAGGCGTGGCTCGAGCGCTTCTCGGCTGAGGCAGAGACGCGACGGCAGCCGTACCTCGTGATCAATGTCCGCGAGTTTCGTCACCGACCCGGTCCGGAGGTCGGAGCGTGGCGCGATGAGCACATCATTCCGCGGTACAACCGTGGCGGTGTGACCAAGTTCGCCTTCCTGCTTGCGGAGGGTTCGCCGGGAGCCGCGGGCTCGCCGGCTCCTGAGCCGCCAGGCGAGTTTCCGACGGGGTACTTCGACACCCCGGCCAAAATCGAGGCCTGGTTCAGCCGGTAGGGCCCGCTGCCGTCCTCGAGCTAAAGGCGCGGCCTTCGGCTCGTCCGTCGCCCACACAAACGGCGTATCCTCCCGACGCTCACGCCAGTCCGACGACGTCGCCGTAACGCCCCCACCCTGCCCTCCCCCGCCGGCGGGGGAGGGGGAACTTCGGGAAGTTACGTCGCCGTAACGTGCCCACCCTGCTCTCCTCCGCCGGCGGGGGAGGGGGAACTTCGGGAAGTGGGATATGCCTCGAGCGCATCGTGAAGGGCCGGCAGGTGTTCGACGAGGGCGGCGAAATCCTGGCGCGCCAGGCTCAGCACGCTGGTGGGGGTGAGCGACCGGACGGTCGCCGTGCGACGCCGGTTGCCGAGGGCCGCGATCTCGCCAAAGTGATCGCCGGGCCCGAGCTTTCGAATCACACGCTCCTCACCGTCGACGCGCTGCAGCACCTCGACATCGCCCGCCGTCACGATGTAGAAGCGGCCGCTCAGCTCGCCCTCGCGGACAATCGTTTCCCCGGCGGCGAACCGCATCGGGATCACCATGTTGCTCCGACCAATCGGCAGCGGCGTCAAGCGATCGGACAGCAGCGCGCTTCCCATCCAGTGCAGCGCGAGCGCCAACCGGCGGCGCCAGGTCGGCATGAAGGAAAGAAAGAGGGCACGCGAAACGAGTGAGGCGGGCCACCCGTGTAGCGCGATGCCTCGCACTTGGGCCACACCATACGACCGGCTCAACAACGCCACCTCGCCGAAACGCGCCGGGCGGCACGCTTCGGGCGGTTGACCGCGGAGATCGGCGAGGATGTTACGGGCCGCCTGCTTACCTTCACCGAAGGCGACCATGACCATGGCCCCATACGCTTGCCCGGTGGACGGGTCCGGGACGGCCGCGTTGTCGCCGGCCGCGTAGACACCAGGCCAGCCGGGTACCCGGCAGAAGGCATCGCATGGGATGCGGCCGCGCTGCAGTTCGATCGGCAACGCTCGCACCAGTGGGTTGGTCCCGATGCCGACGGTAGCGATGATGCTGCGTGTCTCGATCCGTGAGCCGTCGGCGAGCACGATCGTCCCGGCGGTCGCCTCCTTGACCCCCACGCCGAGCCGCACCTCGATCCCGCGCATCCGCATTCGGTCGACCACGCGCTGGGCCAGGCGATCGTTGAAGGTGGGCAGCACGCGCGTCAGGATGTCCACCGTGATCACTCGCAGCTCCGTGGCCGCGATCATCGGGTAGGCACGCAGCGAGGCCCGGAGGAACTCGTTGGCTTCCGATGCGATCTCGACGCCCGCGTAACCGGCGCCGACGACCACGAAGGTCAGCCGCCGCTGCCGCTCGGCGGCATCAGTCGTCACGCTGGCTGCCTCCAGCATCTCGATCAGGTGGTTACGCAGGTGGATGAAGTCACCGATCGTCTTCGTTTGCAGGGCGTGCTCGGATAGCCCCGGAAAACGAGAGAGATCCGTGACCGAGCCCAGCGCGATCACGAGATAGTCGGCCTCGAGCGTAACCTCGTCACTCTCGCCGCCAAGGCTGAGCACTGCCCGCCGCGCGACCGGGTCGATCGACTCGATCTCGCGGCTGTAGATGGTGGCGCCGCGCAGGATCTCGCGTAGCGGGATCAGCACATGCTGGGCCTGCAAGACGCCCGAGACGATCTGCGGCATGAGGCCATGCCAGACCTCGACGTTCTCGCGGCTGACCAGGGTGACGTCGAGCTCGTCCGGCGAGCGGCGCTGCTCGAGCAGCTCGCGGGCGCAGCGGACGCCGGCGTGTCCGCCGCCAAGGATCAGAACGCGGCGTCGCGTCATGACCAGCGCGCGCGACGGAGCGCCGTGCGCGCCGCGAATACGCCGCATATCCCGTGGACGCCTCCGCCCGGCGGTGTCGCCGCCGAGCAGAGGTAGACCTGGCGGTCGGGTGTGGCGTAAAGGCGCCGCGTCTAATTCGGGTTGTACCGTTCGACGTCGGCCGGAGACATGACGTGCCGGGCCAGGATGCGATGCTTAAAGCCGGGTGCGAACCGTTCCACCTGGGCCTCGATGCGGTCCGTCATGTCAACGGTCGACCCGTTCGGCACGTGGCAATAGGCCCAGCCGGTGTGCTTTCCGGCGGGGGCGCGGGAGGCGTCGAAGAGGCTCTGCTGGGCGAGCAGGACAAAGGGCCGTTCCGCCACCTGTCCGCGGCCGACCGCCGCCTCCGACGCCAGCACCTCGGTGAACGATCCCCCAAGGTGGACCGTGCCGGCCCGCGCGCAGGCCGGCGCCTGCCAGGGGATGGGCCCATCGAGCGCCCAATCCAGCTTGAACACACCCGGGCCATAGCGAAATCGCTCGAGCGCCCCGCGAAATCCTGCCGGGAAACGATTACCGGCGATGGTCACGAGCGCGCGGGGAGCGACGTCGAAGAGCGCGGTGCGAGCAGTTGCCAGACCCTCGGCGTCCTCGACCCAGGTACCGGTCTCAACCTGCCCGCCAAGCGATCGCAGATGCGCCGCGAGTGCCTGCGCGATCTGCTGCGAACCGCCTCTGGCGAGTGGCCATCCGTAGGCATGGGCCAGCATCCCGAGGATCAGCGCGAAGGCGGCCGTCCCGGCATTTGTCAGGGGCAGCATCGAGTGGGCGGCCATTCCGGCGAACGCGGCTCGGGTGCCGTCGTCCTTGAAGCGCCCCCGAGCTAGACTCGCGGCGGAGCGCAGTGCCTGGAGTCCAAAGCGCGCCATGGTGAACGGGTGCCGACTCGGGCGCAACGGCGCGAAGAAATCCCTCATGACGATGACGTGCTGCTTGACCAGCGGGCTCATCAGCCGGGCATAAGCCGGTCCATCCGCGCCCAGACCGGCGGCGGTCGCCTCGAGGGAGCGCTCGACGATAATCGCGCGGCCACCATCCAACGGATGAGCCAGGGGGGCGCCGGGCTGGATCAGATCCAGGCCCAGGCGGTCGAGGGGCAGCGTCTGGAAGAAGGGTGAGCCCACCGCCAGCGGATGAATCGCCGAGCAGACGTCGTGGATGAAGCCCGGTAAGGTCAGGGCCTCGGTGCGCGTCCCACCGCCGATCGTGTTAAGCCCTTCGATGACCCGCACCGACTTGCCGGCGCGCGCGAGCGTGATGGCCGCGGCCAGGCCGTTGGGTCCCGAGCCGACCACGACGGCATCGCACCGGGCATCAGCCAAGGTCGATGACGGTGCCCTCCGCGGCCGCCTCGACCAGGAGGGGCCCACGGCGATGGCCGGCGACGATGGCATCGATCTGGTCGTCCGTGCGTGCCGGATCGTGATGAAAGAGCAGGAGCCGCTTCGCTCCCGCTTCCTGCGCGAGGCCGACCGCGTACTCGACGGCGGAGTGTCCGTAAGGCGCACGCTCTGCGAACTCGGCGCGGGTGATCTGGCCATCGTGGATCAGCAGGTCCGCGGATCGCGTCAGGGCGATGGCGGCCGCGTGATACGCCCCAAGCGCCTCCGGTCCCGGTCCAAAGGCGATCGGGCTGTGGTCGGAGAGGTAGGCGATGGTCGAGCCGTCGCCGCTGATGCGGTAGCCGTAGGTGAGCCCGCCCTTGTGCGGGATCTCGCGCGCGATGATCTCGAAGCCTTCGACCGACCGAGGTCCTTCCTGGATCCCGAGGAACCGCCACTTGCCACGCAGCTCGGCCGGCCGGATGGGGAAGTGGGGTGGCGACATGACACGTGCCAGCACGTTGACGGGGTCACCTTGCGCCGGCATCAGCAGCGTGATCTCGGCCCCCTGACGGTCGCCTGCAGCAAAGAATGGTATGCCGTGGGTATGGTCCCAGTGCAGGTGACTGAGCAGGATCGATCCTTTGAAGGGCTCACCGTTCAGCCGCGCGCTCAGACGCTGCAGCCCGGTCCCCGCGTCGAGCACCAGGCTTGGTCCCTGACCGTCGTGGGCGAGCGCGATACAGGCGGTATTGCCGCCGTATCGCACGAACTCCGGCCCTGGCGATGGCGTCGAGCCTCGTACACCACAAACGAACAATCGCACCGAAGCGGAGTCTACGGGTTGCGAGCCCGCCGCTTCGGGGCGCGCCGCCAAAGTGCTCGGCC
>WNEY01004617.1_pt1 | contig 10506 bp, 8 predicted proteins | sample 5400531 | NCBI WGS metagenome assembly WNEY01 (sample SAMN13153338, study PRJNA577476) | soil metagenome | isolation source: 200 cm saprolite under Douglas fir tree site 1 | place: USA:California | collected 2015-04-18
AAGGGAGAGGCGGGCGGGCCAGGTTGAGGCGGGCGGGCCAGGTTGAGGCGGGCGGGCCAGGTCGCTGCCGCCGGCCCGAGCCTGCGCTACGGTCGGCTCGGCTGCACAGCGGCCTGGCACAGTTGGCGGGAAGATCGGGGGCGAGCAGGTGCTGCTCCCGGCCGGCCCTGGAGTAGCTAGGAGGATGCATGGGATCGAGCCCGGTGAGACGTAGGCATGACCGGCAGCCGGGCCAGGAACTGCCGGTGCCCAGGCCGCGAGTCAGCGCCGCGGGCACGCGAGTCCGGGCGGCGAGCTGACGTGCCCTGGTTCGACCTGCCGCTGGACCAGCTGCGGCTGCACCGCTCCCAGGTACGGGCGCCGGACGATCTCGGCCAGTTCTGGTCCGGCACTCTGGACGAGGCCCGAACCCACTACGCGGTGCTGTCGGCGGTCACCGCGCAAACCGGCCTGGACGCGATGCAGGTGCACGACGTCACGTTCGCGGGATTCGATGGCCAGCCGGTCCGCGCCTGGCTGACCTATCCGCGCGCCGCCTCGGCGCCGCTGCCGTGCGTAGTCGAGTACGTCGGCTACGGCGGCGGCCGCGGATACCCATGGGAGTGGCTGTTCTGGCCGTCAGCCGGATACGCGCACCTGGTGATGGACACCCGCGGCCAGGGGTCCCAGTGGCGCAGCGGTGTCACGCCCGATCGCTGGCCGCTAGCCAGCCCGCACGCGGACGGCTTCCTCACCATGGGCCTGGACGACCCGGACGGCTACTACTACCGGCGGGTCTACGCCGACGCAGTCCGCGCTGTCGACGCGGCCCGCGCCCTGCCGCAGGTGGACAGGGACCGCATCGCCGTCGCGGGCGGCAGCCAGGGCGGCGGCATCGCGCTGGCGGTCGCCGGGCTTGTCGACGGCCTGGCTGCCGCCCTGATCGACATGCCGTTCCTGTGTGACATGCGCCGGGCAAGCGAGCTCACCGACACCGAGCCCTATGTGCAGATTGGCCGCTACCTGCGCACGCATCCGGATCGGGTGGAGCAGGCCTTCGCCACGTTGTCGTACTTCGACGGCACCGTGCTGGGGCGCACCGCCACCGCGCCCGCGCTCTTTTGCGTCGGGCTCATGGATGACGTATGCCCGCCGTCGACCGTGTTCGCGGCGGCCAACGCCTACGGCCATCAGGCGGAGGTCATCGAGTACCCCTATAGCGCGCATGACGTACCTCCGGCGGCGCACCGCGCGGTGCAGCTGGAGTTCCTGAAAGGCCATCTTCGGCGCTAGCCACCGTCGGGCCGGCACCGGCCGTCCGGCTCATCGGCGCCGGCGGCGCCGCCTGCGGTGCGGCTCGCGTAGTCGACGGCGGCGACCGTGACCACAACGGCCGCGGCACAGCCGCCCAGGATGAGGGCGGGTACGTGCGGTGCGACCAGGCCGAGCAGGGCGAGCACGGCCAGCGCGCCGATTCGCGGCCACGATGCCCGTCGCCAGACGGCGGCCTTGAAGGCCGCGTGACCAGCGATATACAGGCCCGTGCCGCCCAGGATCAGCCAGGACGTCGGCACTGCGGGGCGCGCTCCGGGATTCGATAGCACGATCTCGTCGGCGGCCGCGCTGACGATGATCCCGGCCACCATCAGCGGATGGATGAAGTGGTAAGCGGAGCGGCCGAGGCGGCCGGGGTCAGCTGACCGCGCGATGACGCGCGCGCCCTCCTCGGCGCTTTTGTCGAAGTACAGCCACCACATGCCGGCGCTGCCGAGGAAGGCGGCCAGGAACGCCGCGACCGCCGCCGCGGACACGCCGGGCAGGCGGGCTAGCGTCGCGCCGATGACGACGATGGACTCGCCCAGCGCGATCAGGATGAAGGCCTGGCATCGCTCGGCGAAATGCCCGCCCTCGATGGTCCACTCCTGCGTTGCCGAGCGGCCCAGGCCCGGCGTGTAGAAGCCTGCCACGCCGCCGAGCAGGTCAACGCCGACCGCAGCAACCCACAGCAGGTCGCGCGCCGCCCCTGCCGCGAGGCCGCCGGCAACGGCGAGCGCGCCGCTGACGACACACCAGGCCAGGATGCGCTGGAAGTTCCGCCGGAGCGCGGCCCGGCCGCGCAGCGCGGTCACGGCAAAGCCGCTGCGGCCGATCTGCATCACCGCGTACGCGCAGCCGATGACCAGGCCGCGCGCGCCGAAGGCGGCCGGCAGCGCCGCCGACATCACCAGGCTGGCCAGCATCAGGCCGAGCAGCAGCAGCCGCACGGCGATCCGCTCGGGATCGAGCCAGTTCGTGACCCAGGTGGTGTAGACCCACAGCAGCCAGACCATCGTGAGCAGCAGGCCGGCGTGCAGCACGCCGGCGATGGTCCGGTGGGCGAGCAGGTACTGCGACAGCTGGGTCACGGCGAAGACGTAGACCAGGTCGAAGAACAGCTCGACGTTCGTCACCCGCTGATGCGATCCGGCCCGACCCCTGACCAGATCCAGCTGCCTGGCCTGATTCACTTCTCGATGATGCCAGGCATAGCGTGTCGCCTGCCCGGAGTCCCATCGGCCGAAGACGCAAGGGAGAGATCATGAATCTGTTCGACCTATCCGGCAAGGCCGCCGTCGTCACCGGGGGCAGCCGCGGAATCGGGCTCATGATCGCCCGCGGCCTGCTCGAGGCGGGAGCGCGCGTGTACATCAGCTCGCGCAAGGCCGACGCCTGCGCCGCCGCGCAGCAGGAACTCAGCCAGTACGGGACGGTGGCCGCGCTGCCGGCCGACCTGTCCACGGAGCAGGAGTGCCTGGCTCTGGCGGAGCAGGTCGGCGAGCGCGAGAAGTCCCTGAACGTGCTGGTCAACAACGCCGGCGCGACCTGGGGGGCGCCGCTGCTGGAGTTCCCTGCCGCGGCCTGGGACAAGGTGGTCGACCTCAACCTGAAGTCGCCGTTCTTCCTAACCCGCGCCTTCCTGCCGCTGCTGGAGGCGGCCGGGACGGACGATGACCCGGCACGGGTCATCAATATCGGCAGCATCGACGGGCTGCGGGTGCCGTCGATGCCCACCTACTCCTACTCGGCCAGCAAGGCGGGGGTACATCACCTGACCAGGGTGCTGGCCAGGGAGCTCGGGCCGCGGCAGATCACGGTCAACGCCGTCGCGCCAGGGCCGTTCGAGTCCAAGATGATGGCCTGGACGCTGGAGCATCACCGGGACGAGATCGCCTCCGCCGCGCCGCTGCGCCGCATCGGCCGTCCCGATGACATGGCGGGCGTGGCGGTATACCTGGCCTCGCGGGCCGGCGCGTACGTCACCGGTGCGGTCATCCCGGTCGACGGTGGGCTCGCCACCACCGTCTGACCGGCCCCAGCGGGCCGTCTGACCGGCCCCAGCGGCGCACGGAAGAAACCGCCGGAGCCGCGAGTTGGGCAGGTATGTGATCGACGTACCGCTCTCCGTTCTGGATCTTGCGCCTGTTGCCGCCGGAACCACGCCAGGCCAGGCGCTGCGGCAGACCACAGAGCTGGCGCGGCGGGCCGAGGAACTTGGGTACCGGCGGTTCTGGGTGGCCGAGCACCACAACATGCCGGCGATCGCCAGCTCGGCGCCTGCCGTCCTGATCGCGCACCTGGCCGCGGCCACCACGACGATCCGGGTGGGCTCTGGCGGGGTGATGCTGCCCAACCATGCCCCGCTGGTGGTGGCCGAGCAGTTCGGCACGCTGGAGGCGCTGCATCCGGGCCGGATCGATCTGGGCATCGGCCGGGCACCTGGCACCGACCAGCTGACGGCGCTGGCGCTGCGCCGGACGATGGAGGGCCTGTCGGCCGAGGCGTTCCCTGACGAGCTGCTTGACCTGATCTGGATGTTCAGCGGCGAGGACCCGCGGGCGCGCATCATCGCGATGCCGGGCCGCGGCGACATGCCGGCCATCTGGCTGCTGGGCTCCAGCGGGTTCAGCGCGCAGCTGGCCGGGATGCTGGGGCTGCCGTTCTCGTTCGCGCATCATTTCAGCGCCGCGAACACTGTCCCCGCGCTGGCGCTGTACCGGCAGAATTTCCGGCCGTCGCGATGGCTGGAGCGGCCGCACGCGATGGTGGCCGTCAGCGCGATCTGCGCCGATACCGACGAGCGCGCCAGGTGGCTGTCCGGGCCGGCCGCCCTGTCCTTCCTGAAGCTGCGGTCAGGGACGCCGGAGCCGCTGGCCAGTCCGGCCGAAGCGGCCGCCCATCCGTACACCGAGCTGGAGCAGGTGGCCATCCGGCAGCGCTCCGACGGCCAGGCCGTCGGGTCCCCGCAGACAGTCCGGCGGCAGCTGGCCGGCCTGCTCGAGCGCACCAGTGCCGACGAGCTGATGCTCACGGCTATGGTCTACGACATCGAGGACCGGATCCGCTCCTTTGAGCTGATCGCGGAGAAGGTTGCGGGCGGCCTGACCAGCCAGGGCGGCTGAGCAGCCAGGGCGGCTGAGCAGCCAGGGCGGCTGAGCAGCCAGGGGCGCCGGCGCTCAGATCGGCACCCAGTCGGTCACCACTGGCGGCCCGTCGCCGGCATCGGCCAGCAGGCAGCGCAGCCGCACCGGCCCGGCGGGCAGCGAGTCGGCGGAAAAGCAGCCGAGCTCGTCCGCCTCGACGGTGACCGTACCCTCGCGATGCCGGATCTGGACCGTAGCCTGCTGCGGCGGGACAATCTGGCCGGTCAGCCCGCGCGTCGATCCGGCCGCGGCGACCTCCACCTCGATGCTCAGATCGCCCGCCCGGAACGACAGCAGCCGGTCCTGCTGTGAGCCGCGGACCAGGGCCATTTCGTGCTGATCGGACCGCGAGTCGAAGACGAGGTCGGCCAGATCGGCGTCTATCGTGCGCCAGGCATAGGCAGCGATGGCGGCCTGGATCAGCAGGGGCGGAACCGGCTCGATCCGGGCCGCGACCTGGCGGAGCTCTTCCTCCAGCTCGGTGTCCTCGGGATCGGTGTGCACGTGGGGTCTCCTGTCATTCCGCTCAGTGTGTTGAGGCCGCACCGCGGTCCCTGATACCTCACTCTGCCAGCAACTCGCGAAGAAGCCGCAGGCAGCGGGCCCGTGACGGCCCGATGCTGCCCACCGGCCGGTCGATCGCGGCGGATACCTCGGCATAGCTGGGCGCCGGCGATGCCATCAGCAGGCGCAGCAGCATCTGGCAGCGAGCGGGCAGCTCGCGGAAGGCGCGCCAGACCTGATCGGCGCGCTCGGATCTCAGTACCGCCTGCTCTGGCGTCGGCTCGCTGGACGGCCCGAAGTCGAAGACGCTCTCGTCATCGGTGGGCATCACCCGCGCGCTGGCGCGCGCCATCCGCAGCGACTCGCGCCTGGCGGTGGTGGCCAGCCAGGCGCCGACATACTCCGGGTGGTCGAGGCGGCCGATGTGCTCGGCCAGCCGCAGCCAGGTGGTCTGGAAGACGTCCGCCGCGTCGCCCGAGCCGAGCCGGTAGGCGCGTGTCACCGACCAGATGAGGCCGCTGTAACTCGTTACCAGGGCCTTCCAGGCGCCCTCGTCGCCGCCTGCGGCCGCTCTGGCCAGCTTTCCTGCCTCATCGACTTCCACGGCGACGTCTCCCCCTTGTCAGCCGGCGGCTGATCACTGGATTTAACATCACTGCGCTGGCCTAGGGAAGTAGCCCACACCGACGGGCGGGCTGCCGGTCAGCACTCCACGACGTTCAGGGCCAGGCCGCCGCTGGCGGTCTCCTGTGTACTTGTCCTTCATGTCCGCGCCGGTCTCGCGCATCGTCTTGATCGCCTTGTCCAGCGACACGTGGTGCTGGCCGTCCCCCGTACCGCGAGCCGCGCCGCGGTGATCGCCTTCACCGAGGCGATGGCGTTGCGCTCGATACACAGGATCTGCACCAGGCCGCCCACCGGGTCGCAGGTCAGGCCGAGAGGTTGTGCTCGGCATTCTCATCGCCCCCTGACTCTCTCGCCGGCCGGGTCGTACGGCGGCCGCAGGTGCACCGTCGCCGGGCAGAGCTGGCCGCCGACGTTGACCTGGTACGCGCCGCTGCGTGCGAAATCGGCGCTCACCGGCTCGCCGGCCAGGTGCCGGATGTAGGCCAGCCCGACCGATCCGCCAACGGTCTCGCCCCAGGCGGCGGAGGTCACCTGGCCTGCCGGGACGCCGTCGCGCAGCACAAGCTCGCTGCCCCACATCATGACCTGCGGATCGGCCAGCACGATCGAGACCAGCCTGCGCCGCGGCCCCTGCGCCCTGGCCTTCTCGACGGCTTCCCGGCCGAGGAAGCTGATGTCGGTCTTGAGCTTGCAGGCAAACAGCAGGCCGGCCTCGACCGGGTTGTAGTCCGGCGTGAGCTCGCGCCCGAACGCCCGGTAGCCCTTCTCCAGCCGCATCGACTCGATCGCGTAGTAGCCGCCGTTGGCCACCCCCAGCGCGGCCCCGGCCGCCATCAGGTCCTGGTAGACGCCGACGGCGAATTCGGCCGGAACATACAGCTCCCAGCCGAGCTCGCCGACATAGGTGATCCTGGTCGCCCTGACCGTCGAGTAGCCGAGATCAATCTCCCGGCTGCTGCCGAACGGGAACCCCTCGCCGGACAGATCGCTGGCCGACAGCAGCGACAGCAGGTCGCGGGACCTCGGCCCCATGACGCCGTAGACCGCGTAGCCGGACGTCACGTCGGTGAGCACCGCGGACCTGCCGCAGCCGATCCGCGCGGTGATGTGATCCTTGTCCCGCTCCGTCGTCGCGGCGCTGCTGACCAGGAGGAACTGGTCTTCGGTGAGCCTGGTGACGGTGAGGTCGGCCTCGTAGGTGCCGCGGTCGTTGAGCATGCCGGTGTACACCGTCCGGCCGGGCCGCACGCCGACGTCCGCGGTGCACAGGTATTGCAGTACCTCCTCGGCGTCCTGGCCGGCCAGCAGGTACTTGGAGAAGGACGTCTGGTCGAAGACCGCTACCGCGGTACGGGTGGCGCGCTGCTCGGCGGCCGACCAGGGCAGCCAGTTCTGCTTCCCCCAGCCGTAGCGGATCTGCGGATCCTCGCCCGGCGGCGCGAAGTAGTTAGCCCGCTCCCAGCCCATCCGGCTGCCGAAGCAGGCGTTGGCCTGCTGCAGCAGGTGATAGGCGGGCGAGCGGCGGAACGGCCTGGCCGTCTCCAGCTCCCGGTTCGGCCACGGCACGGCGTAATGCAGGCCGAGCACCTCACCGACCCGGTCATGCAGCCACTGGTTATTGCCGTTGAAGGGAGCGAATCGCCGGATATCGACGGCGGTCAGATCGCTGGTCGGCTCGCCTTCGATAATCCACTCCGCGAGAGCCTTCCCCGCGCCGCCTGCCGATGCGATGCCCACGGAGTTGAAGCCGGCCGCCACGAAGAAGTTCCTCAGCTCCGGCGCCTCGCCGAGGATGAACTGGTTGTCGGGGGTAAAGCTCTCCGGGCCGTTGTAGAGCTTCTTGATCCCGGTCTCGTGCAGCACCGGAATCCGTAGCAGGGCGTTCTCCATCAGGATCGAGAAATGCTCCCAGTCCTCGCCGAGCAGCTGGAACTCGAACGGGTAAGGGATCGCGTCGGGCGCGACCCACGGCTTGGCCCGTGGCTCGAACCCCCCGACGACCAGGCCGCCGACCTCCTCCTTGAAATAGGTGTAGCCATCGGGATCCCGCAGGATCGGCAGGTCGCGGTGCACGCCCGGCACCTGCTCGGTGACCGCGTAGAAGTGCTCGGCCGAGTGCAGCGGCACGGTCACCCCGCACATCGCGCCGACCTGCTTGGCCCACTGGCCCGCGCAGTTGACGACGATCTCGGCCTCGATGTCGCCCTCGTCGGTGCGTACCCCGGTCACCGCCGGGCCGGCGCGCCCCCCGGCCTCCGCCGGGCCGGTGCGTACCCCGGCCGCCGGGCCGTCGCGCGCGCTCGTCACCACCCCGTCGGTCACCAGGATCCCGGTCACCCTGATGTGCTCGCGCACCGTTGCGCCGCGCAGCCGCGCCCCCCTAGCCAGCGCGGCCGTCAGGTCCGTCGGGTTGGCCCGGCCGTCATCCGGCAGCCAGATCGCCCCGGCCAGGTCGGTGACATCCATGATCGGATACAGCTCGCGGGCGCGCTGCGGGCTGATCAGCTCGCAGTCCAGCTGATAGGCCTCCGCGGTCGCGGCGGTGCGCTGCAGCTGAATCATCCGGTCCCTGGTGCGCGCCACGGTGACGCCACCGCAGCGCCTGAACCCGGTGCCCAGTCCCACCTCGTCCTCGAGCCTGGAGTACAGCTGCGTTGAATACTGCACCAGGCGGGTGCCGCTCTCGGTGGCGCGCAACTGGCCGACCAGCCCGGCCGCGTGCCAGGTGGTGCCGCAGGACAGCTGCCCCTGCTCGAGCAGCAGGACGTCGGACCAGCCGAGCTCGGTCAGGTGATAGGCGACGCTGGCGCCGATCACTCCCCCGCCGATGATGACCACGCGGGCGCGGCGAGGCAGTTCAGTCATCGCGCTGCACCTCGTCCAGCAATCGGGCGAAATCGGGCGCCGTGAAGCCCGCGACCGCGCCGTCGAACCGTTCCATCGCCCAGGCCCAGAAGTCGAAGTCGATCGGGCTGGCCGCGCTCTGGATCGCGCCCCAGAGCGTCCAGCCGTACTTGCCGGCCAGTCCCAGCAGCCGGGCACGGGCGATCTTGCTCCGCAGCGTCCTGCCGTAATACGCGGTGACGAGTTCCGCCAGGCCCTCCAGGGACAGATGGCACTCGCCCCAGATATTGCCGAGCTCGAAACATGGGTCGTTATTGCCCGCGTACTCGTAATCAATCAGGTGGATACGGTCCCCGTCGTCGATGAAGTTGGCGGCCAGCAGGTCGTTGTTGCACGGGACGGTGCCCTCATCGCGCACGGCCAGCGCCGCCCTGGCCGCCTGGAACTGCGTCATCAGGTCGTCATATCCGGCCGGGACGCGGAAGCCGCGGGAGCGGGCAACCGAGAGGTAGCGGGCCTGGATGTCGAACATGTTGAAGTCGTTGCCGAACCGCCCGCCCGAATGCAGCTGCCGGCACGCCTGCGCGATGCGCGTGACGTTGCCCGGCGCGGCCACGTCCGCGTTGGTCAGGGTCCGGCCCTGGATGTAGCCGATGACCAGTACTCCGGCCTCGGGGCTGTACTCGATCACCGGCGCGCCCACGCCCGCCGCGGCTGCGGTCACCGAGTTGCGGTACTCGTGATCCCGGTCGATCGCCAGCAGGTCGCCGCCCGCCGAGCTGACCCGCGCGACGAAGATCCCGTCCGGGGTGGTGACCTTGTAGTTGCGGTTGGTCAGCCCGCCGGGCAGTTCCTCGACCGTGCGGGGAGTGCGGGCGATGCTCGGCACCCGGTCGAACAGCGCGTCAAGCTCCGCGCTAGGCGACGTCCCGCTCGCGGGCTGCGTCACCTCGGCCAGGACCTGCGTTACGTCGGTCCTGGGCTGCGTCACGTCGGCCGCCCAGGGCTGCGCCGCCCCAGCGTCCGGCCTCTCGACCATCGGCCCAGTCCTCCTCCGCGGCTTCCCGCGACTTCCCGCGTGCCTGCCGACCCGCGCGACCACGGCGCTCCGCCAGGCGCTGAACGCAGGCTATGCGGCCAGATCATAAAGGTCTAGACGAAACAAGCAAGATCTTTAGGGTCAGCCGGGCAACTCGCGGAAACTGCCGCCGAATCCTCCGCGGCAAAGGTCTGGACAATTAGCTCGATGCACCCATACGCTACGCCTCATTCCGCGGCCCATTTTCATGGGAGGACCTCCGATGAGCGCTAGCACTGATGCTCCTAGCGGGCACGAGCGCGACACCGCCGACCTCGCGCAGTTCGGCTACAAGCAGGAGCTCAAGCGCTCGCTTGGCACCTTCAGCTCGTTCGCCGTAGCGTTCAGCTACATCTCGCCGTCGACCGGTATCTTCACGCTGTTCGCCCTGGGCCTGACCACCCTGGGCGGCGTGTTCATCTGGACCTGGCCGGTCGTGGCGCTCGGCCAGTTCATCATCGCGCTCAACTTCGCCGAGGTCTCCAGCCACTACCCGATAGCGGGCTCGGTCTTCCAGTGGACCAAGTACCTGGCCGGCCGGCGCTACTCGTGGTTCACCGGCTGGGTCTACCTGTTCGCCGGCATCCTTACCGTCACCGCCGTGGTGGCTACCCTGCCGCTGGCGCTTATCCCGGCGCTCAACGGCCTGGGCTGGCACGGTCTGGGCGCCGGCAGCAATCCGAACACCCTGCTGCACACCCAGGAGCTGGTCGCGTTCATCACGCTGATCACGATCACCGTGCTGAATATCTACGGGGTGCGGCTAGTCGCGATCATCAACAACACCGGGGTGCTCTTCGAGATCCTCGGGATGTTCGTCTTCGCGCTGGTCCTGATGGCCTTCCACAACCACCAGGGCTTCCATGTCGTCAACAACAGCAGCGGCATCCACGTGGCGCCCAACACCTTCCTCGCGGCGATGTTCATGAGCCTGTTCGTGATCTACGGCTTCGACACCGCCTCAACGCTGGCCGAGGAGACCCGCGATCCGCGGCGGGCGGCGCCGAAGGCCGT
>WNEY01004618.1_pt1 | contig 10506 bp, 8 predicted proteins | sample 5400531 | NCBI WGS metagenome assembly WNEY01 (sample SAMN13153338, study PRJNA577476) | soil metagenome | isolation source: 200 cm saprolite under Douglas fir tree site 1 | place: USA:California | collected 2015-04-18
GCCGCACCTGAAGATGGAAGATTATCCGGTGTTTGATTGCTCGCTGGCGCCGCAGGGCGGCGGGCGTTCGATCACCTGGACCGGGCACGTGAAGATGATGGCGGCGGCGCAGCCGTTCCTCTCCGGCTCGATTCCCGTGGTGTCGCAATCCATCATGAAGCCGATGGTGCCCGTGGGCGCCAGCACGGTTACCTGTGAATTCTTGTAACCATACTTTTCGCCATGCGCCAGCGCCGTGTCCCACGCTTCCTGGGCGCCCATGAACAACTCCGTCTGGACGTGCTCCGGCTTGATCCCGCGCATTGCTTCGCGGTGCATGCGAATCACGTCGAGCATGGGCTCGCGGTTTTCTTCGTAGCCCGGGAACGGCCCCATGCGCTCCGCAATGCGCGATGATTGCGCGTAGGCTTCGCCGCACATCAGAGCGGTGATTGCTCCGGCCATGTCGCGCCCTTCGTCGGAGTCATATGGCAGCGCCATGGACATCAACAGCGCGCCGAGGTTGGCGTAGCCGAGGCCGAGCGGCCTGAACTCGTGTGAGTTCTTGGCGATCTTTTCGGTCGGATAACTCGCGTTGTCCACCAGGATTTCCTGCGCGGTGATGGTTACGTCCACGGCATGCTTGAACCCCGGCACATCAAATTGCCCGCTGGCGTTGACGTACTTCATCAGGTTCAATGACGCCAGGTTGCACGCCGTATCATCCAGGAACATATATTCCGAGCATGGGTTGCTGGCGTTGATTCGCGCCGTGGTTTTGCAGGTGTGCCAGCGATTCACCGTCGTGTCGTACTGCATCCCGGGATCGCCGCAGTGCCACGTCGAATCCGAAATTTTCATCATCAGATCGCGCGCGCGCAGCTTCTCATTCGGTTGTCCGTCGAGCACGTTCTTCGTCCACCAATCCTTGTCCTCCACCACCGCGCGCATGAACTCGTCCGTCACGCGCACCGAGTGGTTCGCGTTCTGGAAGAAGATCGAGGCATACGCGTCGCCGTCAATCGAGCTGTCGTAGCCTTGCTCGATCAGCACGTGCGCCTTGCGCTCTTCCTTCATCTTGCATTCGATGAATTCGACGATGTCCGGATGATCGATGTTCAGGATCACCATCTTCGCCGCGCGTCGCGTCTTGCCGCCGCTCTTGATCACGCCCGCGAAGGCATCGAAGCCTTTCATGAAGCTCACCGGGCCGGAGGCAATTCCGCCGCCGCTCAGCGTTTCCCGGCTTCCGCGCAGCGTCGAGAAGTTCGTTCCCGTGCCCGAGCCCCACTTGAAGAGCATCCCTTCGGTGCGGGTCAGCCCCATGATCGATTCCATGTTGTCGCTGACCGAATTGATGAAGCACGCCGAGCACTGCGGCTTTGGCTGCACGCCCACGTTGAACCACACCGGCGAATTGAAGGCCATCTTCTGCTCGACCAAAAGGTGCGTCAGTTCGTCGCGGAAAGCATCGCGCGATTCGGTATCGGCAAAGTACCCGCCCTCTTGGCCCCATCGCACGATGGTGCTCACCACGCGCCCGATCAGTTGCCGCACCGATCCTTCGCGCTGGGGGGTCCCGGGCTTCCCATGGAAGTACTTGCTGGTGACGATGTTCGTGGCCGTCTGCGACCAACTCTTCGGGACTTCAACGTCTTCCTGGCGGAAGATGGTCACGCCCTTCTCGTTGCCAATCAACGCGGTGCGCTTTTCCCATTCGACCGCGTCGAAGGGAGATTTCTTGCCGGCAGTAAAGTAGCGGTCGAAGGTCAGACCTTTTCCTGCGACCGCTGCCTTCTCGGCAGCCGCGTCCGTCACCGGCGATTTTCCGGTCAATGCATGCTTCACAGTCGCCATCCGTCCCTCCGCGCTCTCGGGTTCCCACTCGCGCGGGGGGAACCCTCTTATTTTACTCCTCTGCGTCCCACAGAGTCGCCATGCGCCGCTTCAGGGTCTGGGCTGAAGCTGCCGCGGCTATTGATTCGATCGGTTCGTGAAAGCGGGCAACGAAAAAAAAGCCGACCATCTTTGGTCGTACTTAATTTCCAGCGCAAAACGCCAATGCGCTGCCGCCGGCCGGTGGTTCGCACTCAGCCTAACAGCAGGTGCTCCGCCTCAACTACGGGCGCGGAGCTGGCACCTCGCGCTCGATTTTTTTCGCTTTGAACCCGGGCCGTTTCGCGGGCTCACACGGACCTTGATTACTCCCCGACTCGGTCCGTCTGGCGCTTCCACGTCCCCCGAATCTGGATTCGCAGTATCAACGGAAGAAAATTTTCTGTCAAGAGAAAAACGCAAAATGTGGGTGACGTTTCCGTACTGCATCTATTTGTAGTGGTGCTTATTCTCCTTCAACCGCTTTCGCTTCAACGCTTTTCGCGTTCGTACCTCTCACGCTACACTCTTTGCATCTAATTCAATATGAAACGCCCTCGCGCCACTCTCGCCTTGCTCTTACTTCTTCCTCTCCCCCTTCTTGCTCAAACTGCTGCGCCAACCTCCGCGCCTGCCGCCGCTCCCGCCTTCCCGCCCCTCGCTCACGGGGAAAAACTGCGCATCACCGGAATTCCCCACGCCGGAAAAATCACTGAGACACTTTACCGCGGCGCGCAACCCCAGGAAGTGGGCCTCTCGGAACTGAAATTATTAGGCATCACCACTATCGTCGATCTGCGCAGCGAAGACCGCGAAAAAGTCGAATGGGAGCGCAAGCACACTGAATCTCTCGGCATGCGTTTTGTCCACATCTCCGTCGATGGCTGGTCGCCCCCAACCGACGAACAAGTCGTGCTATTTCTCTCTCTCCTCCGCGACAATCCAGGGCAAAAAGTGTTCATGCACTGCCACTTCGGCGAGGATCGCACCGGCGTTTTCACCGCCATCTACCGCATTGCCTTTGAGAAATGGTCTGCGGATCAAGCCATCAAGGAAATGTACTACTTCGGCTTTAACGGCATATGGCACCCGTCGATGAAATCATTTGTCCGCGATTTCCCCGCGCGCTTGAACTCTTCCCAGGCCTTTGCGCCGCTCCGCACTGCGGCTGCTCAACCATAATGCTTCCTTTCCACGCTCGCGCGAGCATTTCGCTTGCGGAGCCAGATTCAGCCATAATTTCCCCAGAATGTGAAGGTTAGAGTTCCCTAAGGGAGTTTTTTCCTAGTACCAACGTACCCTTCTCAACGGGACGCTTGCTTCATTCAATAGAACATATCCTTCCCCCCATTATCACCAAACCGAGATAGCAAGTCTGAGGAAGAGGTCCCCGTGCAAATCGGACGGTACGAGATTCTCGAAATCATCGGCACCGGCGCTCATGGCCGTGTGGCACGCGCCCACGACCCCATGATCGGCCGCCTGGTGGCCATCAAACTGTTTCCCAAGGAATTAGCCAGCGGCGAAGCTCGCCAGCGCTTCCTTCAGGAAGCGCGCGTGGTCGGACAGCTCTCGCATCCCTCCATCATTGCGCTCCACGATATGGGCATTGACGAAGCCACACAAACGCCCTATTTGGTCATGGAGTTTCTGGAAGGCCAGCCGCTCGATCGCATTCTCGAAAAGGGCAGCGTGCCCTATCCAAGAGCTTGCGCGTGGGCCGGGGAAGTGGCCTGCGCCCTCGGCGCGGCGCACCGCAAGGGTGTGATTCACGGCGACGTCAAGCCTGCGAATATGCTCATCACCGATGATGGCCGCGTAAAGCTGATGGACTTCGGCATGGCACGGCTTGCCAGCCACGATTCCAAAGCTACGCCGCTCGTCGGCACACCCGCGTATTGGTGTCCTGAGCAAATCGTCGGCAAACCTCAGGACGCGCGCTCCGATCTTTTCTCTCTGGGCGTCGTTCTCTATGAAATGGTGACCGGCAAGCGTCCGTTCGACGCGGAATCGCTGCAGGCCATTTGCGGCCGTGTCCTTTCTTCGACGCCGCTGCCGCCATCGCACGCCAATCCGTCCGTGCCGTCGAATTTTGACGGCATCGTTGCGCGTTGCCTGGCGAAAGACCCGGCGGCCCGTTATGCACCAGCCGAAGCCCTTGCGGAGGAGCTCTTTCCGCTGGCGCGCCGCAAGGAGACTCCCGTCCCTATGCTGTCAACCAACAGCAATGGCTTACGTGACCGCGCAGCGCGCCTGCTGCGCTCTGCCTAATGATTACCGCGCAAAAAGGACGCTACGAAGCCATCGAGCCACTTGGCTCGGGCACCACCAGCCGTGTGGAAATGGCCCGCGACAATGTGATCGGCCGCATCGTGGCTCTCAAGACTTTTGTGAATGGCTTCGGAGAGGGCCAAGAACAGCAATTCCTGCGCGAGGCGCAAATTATCGGACAGCTCTCACATCCTTCCATCGTGCAGCTCTACGACGTGGGAATCGACGAGCGGGGAACTCCGTTCCTGGTGATGGAATACGTCGCCGGCAAAACCTTGGAGCATCATCTCGATCCATCTGCTGTAACGTGCCAGCGCGCCTGCGCATGGGCTGCCGATCTGGCGGGCGCCCTGTCAGTGGCGCACCGCGCTGGAATTCTGCACGGTGACGTGAAGCCCGGAAATGTTTTGGTCACGCCGGAACACAAAGTAAAACTGGGTGACTTTGGCATCGCACGCTACGCCTCGCAGGTATCAGGTTCCGGCCGCCTCATGGGCACGCCGGCGTATCTCGCGCCGGAACAGATTCAGGGACAGCCTCAGGACGCACGCTCGGATCAATTCGCTCTCGGAATTGTTCTTCATCAACTGTTGACCGGGGCGCGGCCCTTTGATGGAAGCTCCCTCGGAGCCGTTTGCGCGCAGATTCTGAATGCCGTCCCCGAGCCGCCTTCGCGGCGCAATCCTGGGGTCTCGCCGGAGCTCGATCGCGTCGTGGCCCGCTGCCTGGCGAAGAATCCCGCGGATCGCTATGCCTCCTGCGATGAGCTGGCCTCTGCCCTGTATCCGCTCGCGCGATCCAGCACGCAGCCGGCAGCTCCAAAAATCAAAAGACGCCCCTGGTGGTCGCGGCCAACGCGCCCGCAAGACGTCGTGGTCATGGCGGCAGCTTGCCTGTTGCTTGCCTTGAGCCTTCCGGTTATTCGTTCCGTCCGCAGCGGGATTGTCCTTCCTCCACCTCCGAAAGCTGTTCGATTTGAGGCGGCAGCGCCACTGGATGCACTGGTCCACACAACGCAAACGGCGACGGAGGCGGTATCGTCAGAGATTGCTGACGCAGCATTGCGTGCAGGGGAGCGGAAAGAATCTTCGAACAAGTCGAGTCGGTCCGCAAAGCCCTCGCCCTCTCGTCAGAAGAATCACCTGAATTTGCAAAACTCGCCTGCAAAGGCGCTTTCTGCGGCGCTTCCGTCATCGCCTGCCGCCAAAGAACCTGCTGCTCCGGCGGCCACCCGTTCCGATCTTCAAATTGAAATTATTTCGGCGGTTAGTGAAGGGACCTTGACAGTCTTCGCGGATCGCCAATTACTCTTCGAGATCGATTTGGCGTCGGAGAAGAAAGGCCAGCCACTGCATTTTGAGAACGCGCTGCCCGCGGGACCGCACCAATTTCGGGTGGCGCTATACAAGGCGGACAGGAGCCTGCAGTTGGAGAAAGAGGGTTTTGCTGAAACGCGGGGCGACAGTGCAAATACGCTGGCCGTCCATATCGCGCGCCATGCCAAGTTGCTGGTTCGCCGCGAATTAGCCCTCGAGGTTACCTGGCCCGGCGCGTCGGCTCCGCACGCTGAACGAACCTCTGGAGCCGGAGCCCTGCGAACTGCGGGACTCGTACAGTAGGCCACGCCGTAGACTGTTTGTGAGTTAAGAAAAGAAAAGAAGAGAATCGATCGCGTTATTCGTAGCGCAGCGCTTCGACGGGATCGAGCTTTGCTGCTTTCATCGCCGGCCACACCCCGAAAATCAATCCTATACTGACGCTGACGGCAACCCCTATCGCCGCCGCCCACACCGGAACCGATCCGGGCCACTGGAGGGTCACGCGGATCAGCAAAACCAGAGCATTAACCAATACCAGGGCAATGACACCTCCGGCTCCCGTGAGGGTCATTGCTTCCAGCAGAAATTGCCAGGTGATGTCCCCGCGCTTGGCGCCAATTGCTTTGCGGATTCCAATTTCGCGCGTCCGCTCAGTCACGCTCACCAGCATGATATTCATGACGCCGATACCGCCCACCAGCAGGCCAATGGAACTCAGCACCACGGTCGCCAGGGCCACTTTGCCAACGATATTGTGAAATTCCTCGACTTGCTGTTCGGCGGTGGCGATCGAAAAGTTGTCTTTTCCGCCAAATGGCACGTTCCGTCTCCGTTCGAGCACTTCGCGGATTTGGTCCACGGCCTGGTCCAGCATCTTGGGGTAGGCCTGCGCGCGCATGTTGACTTCGTCAGCCGTGGGATAAACCTTGCGAAACGTGCTGATAGGAATCAGCACGCGCCGGTCTTCATCCCCCATGCCGAATCCACCCTTGGGTTTCTCAACGACGCCCACAACCAGAAAGTCCGAGCCGTCGATCATCACGTCTTTACCAACAGGATGCCCCTCGGGAAAAAGGACCGGGGCAACGTTCTCCCCGAGCATGACCACTTTTTCCTTGTGGAGATCGTCTCCTTCGCTGATGAAGCGGCCCTCGAGAGTCGCTGCATTGGCGTAAACCTCGCCGAAGTTCGGCTGCACACCGCGAAAATCGATGGCTGTCACTTGACCGGCTTTGGTGCGCACCGTGTGGGCATGATCCCAGTTGGTCATCAGAAAAGTGGTTACGGCCTTGACCGCCGGGCACTTTTCCTGGATAGCCTTCGCGTCTTCGACGGTCAGCGGTTTGCGCTGGCGTTCCTCAAGCGGAGGCGGGCCACCGTGGCGTCCCTGGTCCCATTTGGTGATGAACGCAGTATCCGCGCCGAACTGTTTAACGTTTTCCTGAACCTTCTGGTCAAAGCCAGAGATGAGGGCTGCAACCAACATGATGACGCTCACGCCCAGCACTACGCCGAACACGGTCAGGCCGCTGCGCAGCTTGTGGGTCCGCAACGTGTCCAGCGCCTGCTTCAGGTTTTCGCCGTGTGCTTGAGCCATGTTTTTTCACCCGTCCGCGCGCAAGGCTTCAATGGGGTCCAGCTTGGCCGCCCGCATGGCCGGAAAGATTCCGAAAAAGAGACCGACTCCGGTGGCCACGCAGAGCGAGAGAATCACCGCCGTCAACGGAGTCTCCATGGGAAACGAAAACAGCGCCTTCACCAAAAACACCAGCGAGTATGCCGACAGAATTCCGATCAGCCCGCCGGTGGCGGCCAGTACGGCAGACTCGGTCAGGAATTGCAGCATGATGTGCTTTTTCCTGGCTCCCAATGAGCGGCGCAGTCCAATCTCGCGCGTTCGCTCCGTCACGCTGGCGAGCATGATATTCATAATCACGATCCCGCCTACGACCAGAAAGACGCTTACCAGAGTCATCGCCACGAAAGCCAAGTTTCCCGTCAGGTCATGCCACAACTGCATGATGGAGTCGGAGCCTAGAATGGCGAAGTTATCGGGGGCGTTGAAAGGCAGATGGCGCCAGGCGCGGAACAGCATGCGGGCTTCGTCCTGGCTTGCCTGCATCAACTCGGCGTTGGGCGCCTGTACGAAGATGGCGACCCAATCATTATTGGTGTGCCAGCCCTTGCGCCACGCGGAAATCGGCATGACCATGTAATTGTCCTGCGATTCTCCGAAAGCGCTTCCCAGCGGCTCGGCCACGCCGATCACTTCGTAGGTGTGTGTCTGCACGCGAATTTGTTTTCCAACCGGATCCACGTTGGGGAAAAACTTGTGCACCAGATCCGGTCCGACGAAAACCACCTCGGAGCGATGTTCCTCGTCCGCCTGGGTGATGAAGCGTCCTTGGGCCACCGTCAGGTTCCGCACTTGAGCGAAGTTCGGAGTGGCCCCCATCATTCTGGTGTTTTCCATGGTGAGGTTGCCGCTGCGGACCTGGACGTTGTGGTCTTCTTCGGCGGCCACGGCGCTGGCGATCTTCATGTTGTCCCGAAGCCGTTCGTATTCCTCCATGGTCACAAGGGGGCGCTTCTGCGCCTTGATCCATGCGTCTTCGCTGGTGATGATTCCGAAGCGGTGGACGAGATAGACGTTGGCGCCCAGATTGGCAACGCGGTCGGCAACGTACATGTTCAGTCCCGCGATGACACTCATCACAAAAACCAGCGTCGTGACTGCCAGAATCACGCCGAGCAATGTCAGGAAGCTGCGCAGTTTATGAGCGCGAAGCGCGTCCATCGCCAGCTTCAGCGTCTCCGCAGTCGTGACCCAAGCCGCCCGAATGCCGGCAATTCTGGACGGACGACCGGTCACGGCCAAGGGGGCAATTTCCGTCATCCGTCCCATGGGAGTTAAGCCCAAACAAACCTCCAACCTTCTTTATCTAATACGAGTCAGCTCGACGAATCGTTCCTTGGTATATAGACGTTAGAAACGGCACTTTGCTTTCGACTTTTCCTGGAGTAGCCTAACGCCCGGCCCGAACAAGCACGCAGGGTCCAAAGGGCTAGCCCTATTGTACCGGTTTGGGCGGCCAATGGGAGAAGCTGACATGGCTCGGTTCCCGAGACTTGCCCGCACGAAGGAGAGCATCATGCGTCGTACATGTCTTTGTTTTCTTATACTTACAACAGCCAGTCTGGCTGTGGTGCCGTCCAGCCAAGGCCAAGATAACCCGGCACCCAAAGCCCCCGCGGTGGCCGCCGCCGCGCCGACGTCGGGCTTCCGGGCGGAGTTCCTCGAAGTGATCGCCTATTACGAGCAGAGATACACTCGCCTGGCGGAAGCGATGCCAGCGGAAAAGTACACGTGGCGTCCGGGCGAGGGTGTACGTTCGATTGGGGAAGTCTTCACGCACATCACGGCGGCGAACTACGGGGTGGCGCGGGCGCTGGGCACGGCGATTCCCAACGGCGTCGATCCCAAGGCAATTCAGGCGCTTTCTGGCGATAAGCCAAAAGTCCTGCAAGGATTGAAGGAATCGTTTGCGCACCTTCGCAACGCCACGCTCGCGCTGAATGATGGCGAGGCCGATAAGCCACAGAAAATGTTTGGGATGCAATCAACCGTACGCGGCTCTTTCACCATGATAACGGGGCACTTTGGCGAACATCTCGGCCAATCCATCGCCTACGCGCGCGTAAATGGCGTGGTGCCGCCATGGACGGAAGAGGCCCAAAAGCAACAACAGAAGTCCGCCGACAAACCAAAGCCCTGACCACTATCGCGGACTGATGCTGCCATTGACCCTTTGACATCCGCCAGAGCATCGAAGCGTAGGGGCGGTGTACAACAATTGTGTGCCCCATCGAATCCAATCAGAGTTGGCGTTGACGGACTTCCAGCCACTTTACATTATGCGCAAATGTGTTTTCATTCCCATGGCGCTGCTGTCGCTGGCTCTTGCCGTTTACGCGGCCGCCCAATCTGCAGCACCGGACACCACCCCGGCGATTGGGCCGCCGAAACCGGATCTCTTCAAGCGCATCATCGCCAACCAAAAAAAAGACGAAGCCGCCATGGACCTCTACGAGCGCGTCGAACGCGTCGAGACACGCAAGAATTCCAGCGATCCTAATCCACCCGTCGTAAAGATTTCGCGAGTGATTCCTTCGGGCACGGGGATGTACAAAATTGCCGTTGGTGAAGATGGCAAGCCCACCGATGCCGCCGCTTATCGCGCAAGTCTCGAAGGTTTGGCGCGAGCGCTTGGGCAGCTCGTCAACGACAGCCGATCGCAGCGCGACGCCCTGGAAAAATACGCCAAGAGGAAGAAAGAACGCAACGACCTTATCGACGCCACGCACAATGCGTTCCTGTTCACTTTCGTTGGCAACGAGCCTCGCGACAACCGCAAACTTGCGAAGTACAAAATGGATCCCAATCCGGCTTTCAAGCCCACAACGCGTTTCACGTCCATCTTTCCCAAGGTGCGCGGCTTCGTGTGGATCGACGAAGTCTCCGGTGAACTTGCCCGCATCGAGGGCGACGTCACAGAAGACATCTCCGTCGGCCTGTTCCTGGGAAAAATCTACAAGGGCAGCCACTTTATGCAGGAGCGCTACGAGGTTCTGCCGGGACTGTGGCTCGCCAGCTTTACGCAGTACGATTTCGACGGCCGCAAATTCATTTCCGGCTTCTCCATCCACGAACGCACGTTTTATTCGAATTACCGATACATTGGCCCACCCGAGGAAGCGCTCGCGGCCATTCGCGAAGAACTCGGGCATGCCGAGTTGGACAAGCAGCGTGCAGGACCCGCCGATCCGTGACACTTTTTCTTCTAAAATGGGTTTAAAAGAGTAGCGTCCTCGACTCTGCGAGACTGGAGGCTTTATGCCCCGTTCGCTCACATTCGCAACAATCCTGGCCCTTTTCGCGGTCCTCCCCGCCGCCGGACAATCTCAGGACAGCGCGCCCATGCCGCAAAGCCAGCCGCAGGATTCCGCACCGCCTGCCGAGACGAAGAAACCTAAGAAAGTCTGGACGAACGACGACGTTCCC
>WNEY01004619.1_pt1 | contig 10505 bp, 8 predicted proteins | sample 5400531 | NCBI WGS metagenome assembly WNEY01 (sample SAMN13153338, study PRJNA577476) | soil metagenome | isolation source: 200 cm saprolite under Douglas fir tree site 1 | place: USA:California | collected 2015-04-18
GCCGCTGTCAAAATTGGCCACATAGATCTTGTTGCTCACCGGGTTCACGGCGATGGCTATTGAATTTGCACCTGTGGCCACGATGGCGGTGGTGTTCGTGGCTCCGTCAATTGCGGTTATGTTGTTGCCGTTGCCGTTGGCCACATAGATCCTGTTGCTCACCGGGTTCACGGCGACGCCATACGGAAATCCACCCGCGGCCAAGGTGGCAGTCGTGTTCGTGGCTCCGTCGATCACAGTCACGCTGTTAGTACCAAAGTTGGCCACATAGATCTTATTGCTCACCGGGTTCACGGCGATGGCATCTGGAGTTGTACCTGCGGCCGCGGTAGCAGTCGTGTTCGTGGTTCCGTCAATTACAGTCACCGTGTTGCTGCCGCTGTTGGCCACGTAGATCCTGTTGCTTACCGGGTTCACGGCGATGGCATTTGGAGTTGTACCTGCGGCCACGGTGGCGGTGGTGTTCGTGGCTCCGTCAATCACAGTCACCGTGTTGCTGCCGCTGTTGGCCACGTAGATCCTATTGCTCACCGGGTTCACGGCGATGGCATTTGGAGCTGTACCTGCGGCTACGGTCGCGATTGTGTTCGTGGCGCCATCGATGACGGTAACGTTGTTGCCGTCCTGGTTGGCCACATAAATCTTATTGCTCACCGGGTTTACAGCGATGGCTCTTGGACCTGCTCCTGCTGCGACGGTCGCGGTAAAGTTTGTGGCGCCATCAATCACAGTCACCTTGCTGCTGCCATTGTTGGCCACATAGATCTTGTTGCTCACCGGGTTCATGGCGATGGCTATTGGTTCTCTGCCTGCGGCAACCGTGGTGGTCACAGTCTGCGCCGAGCCGGCGAGGGGAGATCCGAACCGCACAATAATTATGTTTGCCCACAGGAGAATGGCCAGTGCCGAGACGCTCGGCCGAATGCACGCAATCACAGGAATCCTTTCGTTAAAACGGTATCGTCTTCGCCGAATTTGAAGGTCGTAAACAGGCGCTTTCGCACAATGCCGAGATATAGTTTTCTAAGCAGCAAATTTCGAGGACTTATCCTCTCAATTAGAAATGCGCCATTTCTCGGTGAATCCCCTCATATTGCTGCAGATTTCTCAGTTCTATTCCGGGTCACATGATCCCAGCCATGGGTTGAGAGCATAGGTAAGGCCAAGGCTTCGCTGTCTATAAGAACAATCAAAAGAAGGAGATAGCCGTGGGGTGTCGTCCTAATCCGTAACTCAGCTCCTGCAGAAATGGCGCGGAGACCAATCTTCGGTACCGGAGAATCGGGAAATTGCCTATTCTGTAAGCCTCTGAAAGGCGAGATGGGTAACCTCTGCTCGCGGGCCGAATTTTTCCCGCAATGCTTGATAGCTACGCGCAAGGAGCGGTTCAGCTTCGTCTCGGTGCCCGCGTGCGGCGCGGATGCTTCCCAGTTGACTCTCGACGGCGTTGGCCTGCCAGCAGTCGGCCCCCGCGCGCTTCTGCCAAATCTGGAGAGCTTCCCGCGCCAGGGGTTCCGCAGATTTCGCATCACCGGCTTTTAAGAAGATGTCGCCAAGGCCGGCGAGATGAGTTGCAGTCTGGGGATGGGTGCTGGGTAGCGTCGTGCGATCAATGGCTAACGCCTGACGGTAGAAATCCTCTGCCGCCGAGAGTTGGCCTTGTCTGCGCCGCAGCTCACCCAGTCCGGCCAACGAAATCGCTACCTCCGGATGCGATGATCCGAAGCGCTCACGTTCGATCGAGATAGCATCCTGGAAGTTGTTCTCGGCCTCCTCGAATTTGCCACGTTTGACAAGCAACCCCGCCAGCTTTCTCTGTTGCCAGGCAACAGCAACACTTCGCGAATCGTGCAGCTTGCGGGTCATTGCCAGACCTCTTCTATACAGCTGCTCGGCGGTTGCGTACTGTCCCTGGCTTTCACGTAACGATGCCAGGTCACTCATCCAGGTCGCCAGGGAAGTGTGCTCACCCACCCTGCGCGTACCAACATCTACAGCCTTGTTGTACAACTCTTCCGCCTCTTTCCACTCGCCGCGTTCCTGCAGTATCGTCGCGAGAACATCCATATCAATAAGCGTGTCGAAGTGTTCTTCTCCCAGGACTCGACGATTCAATGCCAGGGACTCCCGCATGAGCGACTCCGCCTCTTCGTAGGAGCCTTCATTGCGCAGCAGAGCAGCCAGCCGTGACATGCTTCGGGCAACTTGAGGATGGTTCGGGCCCAGTAGGTGCCGGCGGCGATCAAGGACGTCACGCAGGAGCGCTTCAGCTTCGCCGAAACTGCCGCGCTGGGCCAGCAGGCCTCCGAGGTTGCTCATCATCACCAGCGTTTCAGTCACCTGACCGGGGTATTTGCGGGAAATCGTGATCGCCGAACGGAACAAGGGTTCGGCTTCGTTCACATGACCCTGCGCCTGCAGCACCAGTCCCAAATTGTTCTGGGTGTGGGAGAGTTCCACATCGTCAGGCCGCAACGACTTTTGCTGCAATCGAAGAGCCTCCCATAGGTTCCGCTCGGCGTCCTGATATTTGCTTCGCTGCCGTTGTACATCAGCCAGCAAGCGTAGGGCTTTCGCCACCTGCGGACTTTTTTCACCTTCAGCGTGTTTCGCGGCCTCGACTTGCTGCGCAAAGAGCAGCTCTGCCTGGTCGAATACACCGAGATGCTGATAAGCCTGCGCCATCGTTTCCAGAACCTCTTCCTGAATCTTGGGTTGGTCCCTCAGTTCCTTTTGGATTCGGGCGGTTCCTCGATCCAGGATGTCGCGAGCAGTAACCGTAACGCCTTTGGCCCGAAAAGGATCGGACGCGTCAAAAACGCTCTGCAGAAATCCGGAGACCTGCTCCGCTCGCGCTTGTTCAATTCGAGCACGGTGGGCAAGAACCGCCATACTGATGCCGAATATGATCAGCGACAGAACAAACGCAGCGGAAATAAAGGCAGCAATACGATGGCGGCGGATGAGCTTGCCGGTGCGATACTTCCAGGAATCTTCGCGCGCGATTACCGGGAAGCCTTCCAGATAGTGGCGTATGTCTTCGCTGAACTGGTCAACAGATCTGTAGCGCCGAGCCGGCTCCTTGCGCATGGCCATTAGAACAATCTTGTCCAAGTCGCGATCTAGTTTCTGCCGCGGGCTGGGTTCGGCATCCGGTGAGTTTTTCTGAACTGCTGCACTGGGAGGCGCCGGCTCCTCGTGGCATATCGCCTGCACAAGTTCAAATGGGCTTTGCATGTCGGTACGGAATGGTTGCCGTTCAGCCAACAGCTCATAGAGTATGACTCCGAGGGCATAGACATCCGTGGCGGTCGTAATCGCTTCGCCACGCACCTGCTCGGGACTGGCGTATTCTGGCGTCATGACCTGGTCACTGGTCTTGGTCAGGCGCAGATCACCCCACGCAGGATCCAGCAGCTTGGCAATGCCGAAATCTAGCAGTTTCGGAATTCCATCCTTCGTTACGAGGATGTTTGCGGGTTTGATGTCACGGTGTATGACGAGGTTTCTGTGCGCGTATTCAACTGCAGCACACACACTGCGGAACAGTTGCAGTCGCGCCCGCAGCGGCGTTCGATTGCGTCGGCAATACTCGTCAATGGGTATTCCATCAACATATTCCATTACCAGATACGGCAAGCCTTCTGAGGTAATGCCACCATCGAGAAGCCGGGCAATGTTGGGATGATTCAGGTTTGCCAGTATTTGCCGCTCAGCGCTGAAGCGCAAGAGCATTGCATGCCTTTGCTGGAGGGCGCTGCGCATGACTTTGATCGCGACTTCCTGTTGATAGAGATCGTCGGCGCGCGCAGCCAAGTAGACTTCTCCCATGCCCCCTTCACCCAAGAGTTTTGATAGTCGGTAAGCGCCGACGATGGTATCCGAAAGGCACGGCGCTCCGGCCGCCCGTCGTGCTACCTCACCAACAGATTTCTGCAGAAAGGTAAGAGTATTGTCGGAAGACTGGAGAAGTGATTCCAGTTCTTGACGCAACTCCTGGTCATCGCCGCACGCCTGATCGAGAAAAGCGGCGCGGGCCGATGAACTCAACTCAAGGACTTCATAAAACAACCGCTCCACTTGTTTCCAACGATCAGCACCGGAAACCATTGTCATTTGAGTGTGCCTTAGGTTGGATTCTGGGCTAATTCGCGGTATAACCAGGCTTTTGCCATTCGTAATTCACGATCGATGGTCGCCGCAGAAAGATTCAAGGCTGCTCCCGTCTCCTCATAGGTCAAGCCGCCGAAATAGATCAACTCAATGATTTCACTTTTGCGGGTATCCTGTTGGGCCAGCCGCTGCAGGGCTTCATCCAATTCCAGAACGACCGCCTCCGCTTCTGGACCAATCACTACCGCCTCATCGAGCGGAATTCTCTCCGCTCCGCCGCCGCGCTTTCCGCGCTTGTGGGCCCTGGCATATTCGACCAAAATTCGGCGTACGACCCGTGCAGCCACAGCGTAAAAGTGCACTCGGCTCTGCCACTCGATATCTGCGTCTACCAGGCGCAAATAAGCCTCGTGCACCAGGTCGGTGGCCCGCAGGGTGTGGCCAGTGCGTTCAGATCGTAGGCATCGGGCCGCCAGTCGGCGTAGCTCGTCATAGACAAGGGGCAGGAGCTGCTCAAGCGCTTCACCGTTGCCGGCGCTCCATTCCTGCAGGAGCTGAGTCACGGATGGGGACGACACCTATGGCTTACCTCCTTCTGTTGACTGATTTCATAGGACAGCGAAGTTTTGGCCTACCGGCACTCCCAACCCTTATGCTGGGAATTTATGCGACCTGGAATAGAAAAACTGAGAAATCCGCAGCAACATGAGGGGATCTACCGCGAAATATCGCACTTCTAATTGAGGGAAGGTGAATCCCCGAACTCTGCCACTTCGACAGATTATATCTCAGCATTCTTGAGAATTAGACCGATAGGCCCTAAATCCGAAAGAGGTTGAGAACGCAATGCCAAACAAGGAAGAATCTATGCCAACCCTCCTGATTGTGGGAGTCCCCGCCTCTTTGTTGACGGGGAGCACGGCAGACAAACTAAGCGAATTTTACAGAGTGCGCGTGGCTGAGATGCAAGACACTGCCGTCGCCTACCTGCGTTGCATGAAATTCGATCTAGTGATTATCGACCCTAGTGTTCCTGACGAAATCGTTTCCACAATCACCAAGGCGGTTTCTCCAGAGACGGGCATATATTCTCCGCAAAAGCTGGCAACGGCGACAATCGTGAACGAAATAAGTCAGTGGCTTGAGTGTAAACGGAGCAGCGGAAAGCATGAAACATAAAACATTGCACGCTGCAACATCGTTATGAATCAGACAGGCACTGGGTCGTTTGTAAACCGGACCACCAAAGTGTACGCTGGAGAAAAATAGGCCTACTTAAGCTGCATAGCGCTTCCGGTTCTTCGCAAGAGCTGCTGAGCCGCGTCATTTCCTCATGTTGGGAAAAGTGATTGACGCCCCACCACATCGCTCCGGCGAGCAATAGAAGCTCGAACGGGCGCATGTGCTGTTGAAACGGCGTGTATTCATGGATATCGAGCGCGCCAGGAACGACCGCATACAAAGCGTGGGCAACGGCGCCAGCCACACCCTCTGTCAATGGGCTTACGATCAGCGTGTACACAAGACCGATCACTCCCAGGACAGAAAATCGATGAAGAAAGTGGAACGGAATTTCTCGGACCGCTGGTCGAACGGCCTGGTCAGGACACGCGCCATCTAGAAGCCCAGCATGGTCCCGGCAAACTCAAAGGGCAGGTCGATTTCATCGTTCGAATGAGGATTGCGCAAATAACCCGCCTTTTCCGCCCACGCCTGGATGAAAAACCAGAAGAGTCCGACGTTCATAAGAGTGCGCGCAAAGCGCAGAGCATGGTCGAGGTCGGTTGACACGTCCGAAGCCGACGCGCTCAGGCTGATCGAGCCCTGATTCCAGAAAGCTCCGTAGATTTTGACGAAAATAAGAGCAAAAAGAACGCTGACGATTGCCGGCCCCATGAGGAAATCGTTCCAGTGCGAGTATTCGATCCGGTACAGAAAATCACCGAGTGAAGAAACGACTTGATTCAGTCCGGCGTGAATCCACGTTCCAGGCCCGGAAAAATGGACGAGTTTCTTGAAATGGAACTTGCCTTCGTTTCTGAACTCGGCAAAGAAGCCGATCGTGGCCGTGGCAAGCAGTGAAAGCGAAAGGCGAATCTTCGGTAAGATCGGGAAGGTGCTTGATGAAAATAAAATTCCAAGAGCCGCAGCAGCGCCGGCCATAGCCAGCATTCCAAAATTCCTGGCCCACGGCAGATAAGGTAGAGCCGCTTGCACGTTGGCGCGCAGCCACGCCCAGTAAAGCGCCGTATAGCCCGTCACGAGAAAGATCGGAAAACAGACGCTCAACAGAGCCATCGTAAGCACGACAAGGTAGTTCTTCCATGGGCTCATGCTTTGACCTGCCCGATCTTCTGTACCAGATGGAATGTTAGTGTAATTCGTATGTCTTCGTAGTACGTATCTCATACATCACGAATGATAGACTCAATGCTTCACGAGGGAAGAAAAAGATGGGAAGAATCATATTCGCATGTTCAGTCGTGTTGCTGCTCTGTTGCGTCGTAACGGCCCAGGAACAAACGCGGGGACCATCTACACCGGAAGAACGGGCGCGCGAGGTGGCGATCACACACAAGCTAGAGGCCGCACCCTTGGATGAAAGCCTGCGCTCAGACCGCCAATGGGCGATTCTCTGGCTAGTGCAAGTTCCTGATGTGAACGTAAAGTTGTGCCTAAGCCTCCTGGGAGATTACATGAAATCGAAGTACAAGTACTCTCCAGAAATAGCTGCGCAGCTTACCCTGGCAAGCGCCGCGTTCGTCATCGAGCATCCGGAGAAAGCAGATGATCCGTTTGCACAATATGTGGCCGGCGTGGAGAGTGTGCTCAAAGCCTATCAGGCCATACTTAAGAGTAAGCCAGAAGCCAAATCGAAAGCACTCGACGAGCTTTTGCAGAAGCAGGATCAAAAGCAGCTTGAGGACTATGTGCGAACTCAAGCCGCGAAAGTGTGCAAGAGTCAATAAGGAATGCAGGTATGGCCGACTACCTGTTTGTCTACGGGACCCTAAAACCGGAACTCGTTCCACCGGAAATCGCCGCTGCTTTCTTTTGCCGCCGCCGCGCCGCCTTTTCGACATTTTGAAGGCACGTGCGCCCGATTGCCAAGCAGCGACTTGCGCACCATCTTCATAGGTCGAAACCCACTTGGCGGTGGACGGATAGATCGAGTCTGCCCCCTTATCGTCGCTGATGCGAATGCGATCTTAGAGCTTTCAAGATGGTGGGTGCAACCTGCGAGGTCTCAACCGGGCTGGAGACGACTGCCGGCGTAAGTTCAGGTTGGTCGGGTGATTTTCTCTCCAATCAGCAATGCTGCAACGGGATGGAACCATGCCCGATTGGCTCCCCCCTTGCCTACCTCTTGTCTGCGGTCGTCGCGATAATGCCCGCGTCATAACGACATCGACTACTCCGCACGCGCAATCGAAGAAGCCAATAGCTAGATCAATGAGTCGTTGACTTGTCCTATCCGTTCCACAACTCGCGTAAGGCCGGACGGGAGCATACAATTACCGCTCGGAGGATGCATGCCAACGTCGCGCCGAAAATTCTTGACAACTACATCTCTTGGCCTGCTGGGGACGGCCATCATGGGCCAGAGCCAGACGCAGCAACCCACCCAACCGCAACCTGGAGCGCCGCCCGCTTTTGGCACGGCGCCGCCGGTTGGTCCTGAGGTGTCGTCCACCACCTTCTCCGAAGCGGAGAAGCTTGTGCAGGTGAAGTTAAGCGGCGCCGACCGTAACTTGGCTGCGGCAAGCTGGCGCAGCAATCTGGCGTCGGTCTATGAGCGACGCACGGGACCACACAAAGTAGAGTTGGAACCGGCGCTCGCGCCCTGGTCGCACTCGGACCCGGTACTGCCCGGCCAAACGCGCGGTCCGGAGCGTGACCAATTCATTCGCAGTAAGGTCGATGAGGGTCCTCTGCCGGAAAAGAGTGAGGACATTGCCTTCGCTCCGCTGACCCGGCTCTCACGCTGGATTGAACAGCGAAAGCTCAGCTCAGAGCAGCTGACTCAGCTCTACTTGAGGCGATTGGAGCAGTTCAATCCCAAGCTGCGGTGCGTGATCACGCTCACGCGTGACCTGGCGCTGGCGCAGGCCAGAAAGGCCGACGAAGAAATTGCCGCAGGAAAGTATCGAGGGCCTCTGCATGGCATCCCCTGGGGAGGTAAAGACCTGCTTGATACCGCGGGGATTCCCACCACCTACGGCGCAGAGCCCTTCCGCGATCGGGTACCCAAAGAGGACGCGGCAGTAGTGAAGCGTCTTCACGCTGCCGGCGCCGTGCTGGTCGCCAAGTTAAGCATGGGAGCGCTGGCGCTCAACGACATCTGGTTCGGCGGCCAGACCATGAATCCCTGGCTGCTGGAAGAAGGATCCTCGGGGTCGAGCGCGGGCCCTGGTGCGGCGACTGCGGCGGGACTCGTAGGCTTCGCCATTGGCAGCGAGACGGAGGGCAGCATTATCGCTCCGTCGATGCGCTGCGGGATTACTGGACTGCGGCCCACCTATGGCCGGGTGCCGCGGACCGGCGCCATGACGCTCTGCTGGTCGCTCGATAAGCTTGGCCCTATGACGCGCAGTGTCGAGGACGCTATCTTGGTGCTGCATGCCATTTCCGGCAGCGATCCAGGTGACGTATCCAGTGTACCGAGTAAGTTTGACTTTGACGCAAGTGCGAGTATCGAGGGCTTGCGTGTAGGGTACTTTCCGGGTTGGATGAAAGAGAACCCAGCCACGGATGTAGACCGCGCCGCTCTGGAGACGGTCAAGAGGCTCGGCATGATTCCGACCGAAGTCGCCATTCCTGACTGGCCGTACGATTCCATGAACCTGATCCTTTTTGCCGAGGCAGCGGCCGCTTTCGAGGAATTAACCTTGAGTGGTGGCATAAATCAGCTTGCAGTTCAAACCCCGGACGCTTGGCCTAACCTTTTCCGGCAGTCACGGTTCCTTTCTGCCGTGGACTTTGTTCAAACGGACCGTCTGCGGCGCAAGGTGGCGGTGGAGATGGCTCGCGTGTTCTCGCGAGTGGATCTATTACTCGTGCCTTCGTTGCGCGACGAAATGCTCACCATCACCAATTTCACAGGGCACCCCTCGCTTACGCTACGGGCGGGCTTCGTGGAAGTGTCGGAGGCGCGCAGCGATTGGGCGCCTGATCCTAGCCGGCCGCTGCCGAAATTCTCGCCGCCGCGCCGGGTGCCTCATGGTGTGACGTTGATCGGAAGACTCTTCGATGAGGGAAAACTGGGGCGCGCAGGACTGGCTCTGGAGCATGCGTTCGATGTCGCGGGCGAGAGACCTCCGGGATTCTAGATCCAAACAGCCGTCGACGGAGCCAACAAACGCTCCTTTCGAACACGTACATGGCCGTTGCTGCGTGGCGGCGGTCCGGCAGTATTGATGGCGCGTTTCCTCCTAGCGCGTTCCGGCGTGGATGTCGTCGTTCTGGAAAAGCATGCGGATTCTCTGCGTGATTTTCGGGGCAGCTGGCGTCTTTGAGGGTTGCGGGAGCGTTGCTGCCGAAGGCGTCGTCTGCATATGTCCGCACCTTCTGGATTCGATGTTATGCCAATTGAAGCAGTGGCATTTTCAGTTGCGGCGGGTGATGGAGTTGAAGGTTTTTGTTTGGCTTTCTCAATTGCGGGAGATTGCCGAACCCGCTTAATTTTCTCGTTCGACGGGACACGAGCTAATGAGCAAAGCTGCCGACTACAGCTGAGCTGGGTCAGCATCATGGGGATTTTGGATCAGGTAAGACCACAGCCAATCTCTTAATCTGCGGGTCTTGCGCGAAAAGTCGAGATCCAGCGAGTCCTCGATGTTCTTGGTTGCTGCAAAAAAATCAGAGAGCCAGCCACTTTCGTCACCTCTATGGCGCCGGCAGTGATCGCGGTAGGTACGCCCCCTACCTGTTGTGCGAGAGCTGGGCCTATTAAGGTAAACTCCTTCTCTCTCCGTTGATACCAGGTGAATCCTGCGGTCCTGGCCTGGTGAACGATCTCTCGCCGCGGAAAAACCCAAACCCTGTCCTATCGCTCTCGCCTTACTGAGCCTTGGCGGCCGCTGAGAGCGGAGGTCGCGCGCCCAGGGAGGTAAGGCTCACCTGGTCAGCGTAACTCAGATAGGTTTCAATGGAAGCAACCACAATCCGGGCCTCAATACTAAGAAGATCAACCCCTACCAGCGAAATCAGCACCCATGCGTCGATGACGATCCCCTTGTCCAAGATACGATCCAGCACATCCACCAGGGTCGTCGCTTCACGCCTGCTTCGTTCATCTTCCATACAAATCTCACCTCAGCTTGCCGGCCAGAGCAAAACTTGAGTCTTAAACCTGGTGAAGCGACGAATTCATCACCGTTATATTCGATAGC
>WNEY01004620.1_pt1 | contig 10505 bp, 9 predicted proteins | sample 5400531 | NCBI WGS metagenome assembly WNEY01 (sample SAMN13153338, study PRJNA577476) | soil metagenome | isolation source: 200 cm saprolite under Douglas fir tree site 1 | place: USA:California | collected 2015-04-18
CGCCTTCGGTAATGGCGACCACCAGCAGCGCGCCGGGTGCGCGTACGCTGTCGGCGACCTGCGCGACCGGCTCGACTGCCCCGAAAAAGTTTGGCGATTGCAGCACAACCGCGGCGACGTCGTCCCTTAGTGCGGACTGAAGCGCTCTATGGTCGATCGTACCGCTCGTGCTGAAAGGAATTTCTTCCAGGAGCAACCCAGAGTGTTTGGCGTAAGTCTTCAGTACGTCGCGATATTCCGGGTGTAGCGACCGCGCAACTAGCACTCGTTGAAGCCCGGTAATGCGCGCGGCCATCAAGACCGCCTCGGTCGTCGCCGTGGAGCCGTCCCACATCGAAGCGTTCGCCACTTCCTGGCCCGTCAACTGGCACATCAGCGTCTGGAATTCAAAGATCGCCTGCAAAGTGCCTTGCGAAATCTCCGCCTGGTATGGGGTATAGGAAGTGAGGAATTCGCCGCGCTGCATAATCGCGTCGGTGACCACTGAGCGCAGGTGGTTGTACACGCCCGCGCCGCGAAAACCCGTGTAGCCGGGAGAATTCTCCGCGGCGCGCTCGGTGAAGTACTTGATGATTTCCGCTTCCGAGTACGGGCCTGGAAGCTTCAAAGGTTCACGAAGCCGGTATTTTTCCGGGATGCTGAAGAAAAGCTCGTCGATGGATTGTGCGCCGATGGCGCCGAGCATATCCTGGCGCTCTGCCGGGCTTTTCGGAAGATAGCGCATCAGGCCGAGGCTTCCTTACCTTTGTCCGCGATAAACGCCTCATAGGCTTTCGCGTCCATCAAGGAATTCACTTCGGCAGGATTGGCGAGCCGCACTTTGATCAGCCAGGCAGCCCCGTGCGGGTCAGAATTGATCTTTTCCGGAGCGTTCTGCAGATCGCCATTGGCTTCGATGACCTCTCCGGTTACGGGCGAGTAGATGTCGCTGACCGCCTTCACGGATTCCACTGTTCCGAGAGATTTCCCGGAGGTGATTTTGGCGCCAGGTTTCGGAAGCTCCACGAAGACGACATCGCCAAGCTCGTGCTGGGCATAATCCGTGATGCCCACCGTTGCCACATCGCCTTGTACGTGGACCCACTCATGCTGATTCGTGTAGCGGTAATCTGCCGGATATGCCATGCGTCTGCTCCTCTGCGGCCCGGACCTGCCGGGCGCACTGTTTACCTGGTATCAGACCGTTCTTGCCGAAGATGAAGCTGCGGTCTGGGGCACTGCCTTCCTCACTCTTCTATAAAATGGCGTGGGCACGACCTGCGCCTTGCACTTCTGGCCGCGAATCTCCACATAAATTGGAGTTCCAATCGCCAACATCGCGGGTGGGACATAGGCGAGTGCAATGTTTTTCCCCAGCGTCGGGGAAGGCGAGCCGCTGGTGATCACTCCAATCGGCTCACCTGCTTCATTGCAGCAGCAATATCCGTCCCGGGCGATGCCGCGCTCAACCATCTCGAGTCCGACCAGCACGCGAGTTGGCCCCGCAGCTTTGGCTCGCTCTAGAGCCGCGCGGCCAATGAACTCCCCCTTGTCCAGTTTGCAGTAGCGCTCGAGCCCTGCTTCCCAGACATTGATCGTCTCGCTGATCTCGTGTCCGTAGAGCGCCATCTTGGCTTCCAGGCGCAGCGTATTCCGCGCGCCGAGACCGCAGGGTAGAATCCCGAACTCACGCCCGGCTTCCATCACCTTGGCCCAAACTTCTTCACTCGTGGCCCTCTCCGATGGCACATAAATTTCAAAGCCGTCTTCGCCGGTGTACCCTGTGCGCGCAATTAGTCGGTTCTTCAGGCCGCACACGGTTCCCTGCGTAAACCAGTAATTCTTTACAGCCGCTAGGTTGGCATCCGTCAACTTCTGCAGCACCTCGATGGCGCGCGGTCCTTGGATGGCCAGTTGCGTATACGCGTCGCTCAAATCTTCCACGGCGCAATCGAAGTTCTTCGTGTTCTCCCGAACCCACTGGGCGTCCTTCTCGCGTGTGCCGGCATTAATCACCAGCAGGAAATCATCTTCGCCCAAGCGATGCACGATGACATCGTCCACAAACGTTCCCCGTGGATAAAGCATCGCGGAATAGTGCGCCTGGCCAACGGCTAGCTGCGACGCGTCATTCATGGTGATGTGCTGTACAGCGGCCAGCGCGCCACCCGAAATTCGTCCAGAATGGATGCGAATGTCGCCCATGTGGCTCACGTCAAAAACGCCCACGCTTCCGCGGACGGCTTTGTGCTCGGCCACCAATCCGCCGGTCGACGGATACTCGACGGGCATGTCCCAGCCGCCAAAATTAACCATTTTCGCAGCCAAACGGCGGTGTAGCGCGTTGAGCGGCGTTTTGCGGATTTCGCAGGCTGTGGGCGAGTTGACTGATTCCATTCCGATGACTCGGGTAGAAATCGATACTAGCATGCACGTTTAGAAGCGTCAAAGAAGCGAGGAACTGCGCGAAAAATGGAGTATTCAGGTTGCCAGAGGGCCATAGGCGAATCGATGACTCCACCGTGCGCGTGCCTTGCCGCGCGTCGCCTGCTCAGGTACAGTTTTCCTTGGAGGTCCCCATGCCCGGTCCCGTGGTCTGCGCGATGTGCGACAAGACGGAAGAACACTGCGCGTGCGAAAAATACTGCACCATCTGCAAGGGTCAGCACAATATTCGCCTAGCCGCGGACGGTTTGTACTATTGTCCGGACTGCCGGGAAGCCTGCGACGTTCCTCCTGCAAACTCCCGTGGCCGCTGAATCCAAGACCATTCACATGCAATTCGATGCGGATGCCAGGCTGGCGGCCGCGGCCGGAGGTGCTGCACGCTATTTCGGCGACGCTGCTGGGTTGGAGAACGACGCCAGCGCTCATTTGCAGGCGGCGATTGTGTCAGCCTGCGTCAAAGCGTTCGAGCACCTCGCCCAGGAGCATCCTCATCTCGATGTGAGCTTCACGCGTCTGGCGGATCGCATCGAAGTCGCGCTATCTCATGAAGGGGAAGGAACTCCGGCCCTGGGCTTGGACTCCATTGCCGGCTTTGCGGCGTCAGGCGGCGAGAATGCGGGATCGCCGGCCGTTCTCGAAGGAGTTGACCGCGTTCAGTATGAAACGCGCGGCGGCGTGGCAATCACGCGGCTCACGAAGTTTGTGGTGCAACGCAACACTCGGTGTTAGGGTCTCGTTTTTCAAGTGCGTCCACCCCTCGGGCGATTTCACATCTTTAACGCGAAGGTGTTGTGCTTGATCAGCGACGTCATTTGGTCGTTGCTCAGCGCCATGCTGAGAATCACGCGATCTCCCGATGGCACCACTCGGGCTTGGTCCAGCATTTCCGCCAGATCCGGATTATCTTTGCCCGCCTGATACCGTTTGACCAGGAAACCCGCCTGAATTAGCTGCGCCATGCTATTGGCATCTTCCGTGGATCCGCATACTGCCTGGAATTTTCCGTCGATGCCGCTGCCGGCGTTCACGTTGATCAGCATATTTTGCATGCGCGCCACCAGCTTGGCGGCTTCAGGAAACTGCTCTACTTCGGGTGCCAGTTGTTGCATCGCCAGCCGCGTGTAGGCGGGATTCAGCACTGCCCAAACAACGCCGCTGCCGTTCGCTTCGTTCACCAGTGGGAAAAACTTGTCATTCCGCAGCAGTCCCTCTTCGGCACCGAATCGCACCTCAACCATTTTCTCTAGCACCGACCGATGCCCAAACGCCACGGTGTTCGAATCGATGAACAAGAAAAACAGATCATTCGCGCCCGAGCCTCCGCCGAATGCATACAGCGTGTAGTTCCGCGCCTTGAAGGTGGGCAGTTTCTGGCGCTTGAAGTAGGCCTCGGTGGAATCCGGGTTGTAGTTCCCAAGCGCCACGCCCACAATTTGCTCGCCGGTTGGCACCGCCGCGGCGTTCGCGTCGCCCTTGCTGCTTGTACCTTCCGCAATCAAGCCCCAAGCCAGTTCTTCCACTTGCGTGTTGGGATCCATTCCTGCCGAAGCCAGGAATTTTTCAAACTGTTTGAAGCGCTCCGGCAGCATCTGCTCCTGGAGTTGCGGAAACCACGGCATGGTGCGCGCTTTTTTCAAGTCGGCGTACGCGAACTCGCCGATTTCTTTGGGGAACAGCGCGATGATGTCTGTGCCGAGGCGTCCGGCCTTCGCAGGCTTCGGCAAAAGCAGAGTTATGACCGCTAAAGCAAATATCGCCAGCCTGATGTTCATCGCTTGCGCCAGCGGGGCGGCTGCCTCAGTTGAGTCGTTTTTTTCCTTCATGTCCATCTCTCCCAGATGCCGGAGAAAACTCTCATGCTCCAATGCTGCGAGACGTCTCATCCAGCCGCTCGCGCAGCGCCGCGACCTTTTGTCGAATCGCGGCGACGTAACTAGCGTCACGAATGCCGTCGAGATTGATCTCAACGTTGGCCAAAGCCCCTCGCGCGCCCGCGGAGGCCATCAGCCGCGCCACTTCCAAGTCTGACTTCATGGATGCGGCGGCGATAGATGCAAGTTGTCCTAGGCGTTCGAAAAGCGCAACGCTGCGCTCGGCGACCTGGAGCGGCAACTCGGCCGCACCGCGCGTCGCGCTCTGAATCGCTTCTTCTCGCCGCTGGGTTTCTTCGGCATTTCCTTGTGGCAGCTTGAACGCTGCCATCACCGCATCGTACGCCGCGGCATCACGGTCGATCGCCTCGGCGAGCTCTGCCGAAGTGCGCCTGAGCTCCTCCAGGGCCTCCGAAAGTCGATCCAGAAAAGCGGCTTGCGATTTCTTTTTCCGCGAGAGTCCCGCAACCATCTGTCCCAGCGAAGCTGCCAAAGCTCCAGCAAACGCAGCAACGCTTCCTCCGCCCGGTGTTGCCGTCGGGGCGGCGACCGCCTCCAAGAACGGCCGTGCCAGCCCGGCCAGCTTTCCCTGTTTCTCGCGGGCTTCCAGAGGCTCGCCAGTCAGCACTGCCTGCAAGCGGTTCTCAAAGACTTGCACAGGCGAAAAATTCTCCACTTGCAAAAAATAGTCGGCTGCCATCTCCATCGCTTTCTTCGGAATCAGGCCGACAATCTCGCTGCCCACCGGCATCACGCCGTAGCGCGCTGCCTCGCGTTTCACCATTTCATAGACGCGATGCATCGGCGTCTGCTCAAAATCGGTCAGGTTGATCGAAACCTGCGCCAGATTGCGCGCCTTCAGCTCCACGCCCATGGCCTTCACGTAACGCAGCCCACCCGACGAAAAACGGATGGCCTTGGCGATTTTGTTGGCGATGCCGATGTCCGAAGTATTCAGGTTCACGTTATAGGCGATGAGGAACTTCCGTGCCCCCACAACCGTCGCTCCGGCGGTCGGATGCAGTTTGCACTCCCCAATGTCTGGCAGGCGGTTGTGGTCGCGCTTCATCTCTTCGCGGAGTCCTTCAAACTGCCCGCGCCTGATATTCTCGAGATTGGCGCGATCGGGCCGCTGCGCCGCCGCTTCGTAGAAATAAACGGGAATGCGGTAGCGAGTCCAGATTTCATTGCCCACGCGCAGGGCCAATGCCACGCAATCCTCGATGCCCACTCCATCGATGGGAATAAAAGGGACGACATCGGTTGCGCCGATACGTGGGTGCGCGCCGGTGTGTACGCTGAGATCGATCAATTCCATGGCTTTGCCGACGCCCAGCAAAGCCGCCTCGGCCACCGCATCAGGATCGCCTGCCAGCGTGATGACGCAGCGATTGTGGTCCGCGTCCATCTCCTGGTCCAACACATACACGCTGGGAACCTTGCTCATGGACGCCACAATCGCGTCCACTTTGCTCGCATCGCGGCCCTCTGAAAAATTCGGCACGCATTCAATCAGTCGCTTCATCAGACCGGAGACCTCGATCCTTCGTCATCTTTATCATAGGGGATTTCCCCGGGCCCGGCCACTGGGCTGTGCGCTTTCTGAAAAATGATTTGGCCCTTCTTCATCGCCATCCAGCAGGTGTTCATACCAAAGTAGTAGGGAATCTCGCGATAGTCATCGACATCAAAAACCGCCAGATCCGCCTGCTTGCCAGCTTCCAGCGAACCGATCTGCTTCTCGCGCCGCAAAGCGTAAGCGCCGTTGATCGTCGCCGCAGCAATTGCCTCTGCCGGAGTCATGCGCAGTTGCGTGCACGCCAGCGACAGAATCATTGGCATACTCTGCGTGGGACTGGTGCCCGGATTGTAATCCGTAGCCAGCGCTACAATCGCGCCAGCCTCAATCAGTGCGCGCGCGGGTGCGTACTTTACGAGACCCAGATGAAAATCGCAGCCGGGAAGCAGCGTTGCGGCGGTGTTTGATCCCGCAAGAGCCCGGATGTCCGCTTTGTTTATTTCCTCCAGATGATCGCAGCTCGCTGCGCCCAATTGAACTCCTAGCTGTGTCGCGCCGCTCCGCGTAAGCTGTTCGGCATGGACGCGCGGTACCAACCCATGCGTCTTGCCGGCGTTTAGAATTATCTTAGATTGTTCACGAGTGAAGGCACCGCGCTCGCAAAAAACGTCGCAAAACTCAGCCAATCGCTGTCGACTCACCTCGGGAATCAGCGTCTCCGTAAGCAGCCACACATAAGAGCTCGCGCCGCCAGTCTTGCTGCGATACTCCGCTGGAACGACGTGAGCTCCCAGGAAAGTCGAAACAATTTCGAGCGGCTGTTCCTGGTTCAATTCACGATGCAGCGCCAGGATCTTCAGCTCGCTTGCCACGTCTAACCCGTAGCCGCTCTTCGCCTCCAGGGTCGTCGTTCCGTGAGCCGCAAATTCGCCTAGGGCTCCCAGAGCTCGTTTCTTCAGCGCCTCGGAAGTGGCTGCCCGTAACTTCTTCACGGAGTTCAGAATCCCGCCGCCCTTGCGGGCAATCTCTTCGTAGCTGGCACCGGCAATCTTCAGCTCGTACTCCTCAGCGCGGCTTGCGGCGTGGATTAAGTGGGTATGCGAGTCCACAAATCCCGGGAGCGCGACCCTTCCACCAAAATCGATTTGTTTCGCGCCTCTGCATTCGGCCAGCGCTTCCACCTCCGCGCGAGTTCCGACCGCCGCGATGAGGCCCTCGCGCACCAGCAAAGCTCCATCGCGAATGATGCCCAGATTGGAAAGTGTTTTGCCGCGGCGCGGGGCCCGTCCGTGCAGCGTAAGCAACTGCGATGCGCCAGTGATGAGCAGGTTGGAGGTCAAGTTGTCGGTATTATGCCGAATCCGAAGCTCACGGCCCAGCGCCCGCCGGAGAGAACGCACTACGCTGGTGCAAGAAAAACGCCGCCGCTAATTTCTCATGGCATAGGAATCTTCACGCCAGCCTTGCCGGCAAACGCTTTTGCCTCCGCGTAGCCCGCATCCACGTGGCGCAGGATGCCCATTCCAGGGTCATTGCTCAAGACGCGCTCGATGCGCGCCGCCATCTCTTTGGTTCCATCTGCAACGGTGACTTGCCCGGCGTGTTGCGCGTATCCGATCCCCACGCCGCCGCCATTGTGGATGGACACCCACGACGCGCCGCTCGCGGTGTTCACCAGCGCGTTGAGCAGCGGCCAATCCGCGATCGCGTCCGAGCCGTCCAGCATCGACTCCGTCTCGCGGAATGGCGAAGCCACCGAGCCACAGTCCAAGTGATCGCGTCCCATGACCACCGGCGCCTTCAGCTCGCCCCGCGCCACCAGATCGTTCACCGCAAGGCCGAACTTGTCGCGCTCCCCATATCCCAGCCAGCAGACGCGCGACGGCAGCCCTTGGAATTTCACCCGCTTCTGCGCCAGCGTGATCCAGCGGCTCAAGTGCTCGTCGCGCGGAAACATTTCCAGCACCAACTGATCCGTGCGCGCGATATCCGACGCTTCGCCTGAGAGCGCCGCCCAACGGAACGGTCCTTTCCCTTCGCAAAACAGTGGCCGAATGTACGCCGGCACAAATCCTGGAAAGTCGTAGGCGTTCTTCACGCCTTGCTGGAAAGCAAAAGTCCGAATGTTGTTCCCGTAGTCGAACGTCGCCGCGCCTAGCTTCTGCAAATCCAGCATGCCTTGCACATGCTGCGCGATCGCCGCCAGCGAGCGCTTCTTGTACTCCTCCGGATTCTTCTTGCGCAGCTCCAGCGCTGCTTCGAGCGTCATCCCATTCGGCACGTAGCCGCCGATCGGGTCGTGCGCGCTGGTTTGGTCCGTAAGCAAATCCGGCACGACGCCGCGCTTCGCCAGCTCCGGAATCAGGTCTGCGCAATTGCCGACCAATCCGACCGAAGCCGCTTCTCCTTTGCGCACGGCGTTCTTCAGAATGCGCAGCGCCTCGTCCAGGCTCGTGACCATCACATCGCAATAGCCGCTCTTGACCCGCCGCTTGATTCGCTCCGGGTCGACGTCAATCCCCAGAAACGCTGCGCCATTCATCGTGGCCGCCAGCGGTTGCGCGCCGCCCATGCCGCCCATTCCTCCGGTCACCACCAGCTTGCCGGACAGATTGCCGCCGAAGTGCTTCTTCGCCGCAGCCGCAAACGTTTCGTACGTTCCCTGCAAAATCCCTTGCGTGCCGATGTAGATCCAGCTCCCCGCGGTCATCTGCCCATACATCATCAAACCGGCGCGATCCAGCTCATGAAACTTGTCCCAGTTGTCCCAGTGGCCCACCAGATTGGAATTGCAAAGCAACACGCGCGGCGCATAATCGTGGGTGCGAAAAACTCCCACCGGCTTGCCCGATTGCACCAGCAGCGTTTCGTCCGACGCTAACTCCCGCAGCGACCTCACGATGGCGTGGAAGCACTCCCAATTCCTCGCCGCGCGCCCCGTTCCACCATAGACGATCAGCTCTTCCGGCTTCTCGGCCACCTCCGGATCCAGATTGTTCATCAACATCCGCAACGCCGCTTCCTGCTGCCACCCTTTGCAGGAAATCTGCGTCCCTCGCGCCGCGCGAAATGGACCCTTTGCCAATCCCACCTCCATCCTTTCGCCCTGTGTCGTCACGCTCATGAATTTCCTTCTCCACCGCTCATACTAACCCACGCCATCCTCTTTTGCATCTGCCCCCACTCTCCTGTACAAGAGAGTTGTGTGGTCCTATAGGTCCGCTCAATCAGCTCCAAGGAGGCGTTTCAATGGCACAGCCAGTCACCAATCAACCTTCTTCAACGGCCCAGAAGCGGCGGAGCAGGCGTTTTCCCTTCATCTCCCCGGTGGAAGCGACCTGGCAGCAGGCTGACGGTAAAATTTTCCGTGAAGCCGGGCAAGCCACGGAAGTAAACGCCCAGGGTGGTTTGTTGGAGATGAAGAACTACCCTGCCGTTGGAACTCAGATTGAGTTGACCAATCTTCTTTCGCACGATTCCTCGCAAGCTCGGGTCGTCGGCGTCCGTCGTAACAGCGAGGGCCGTTTGTTAGGGGTTGCCGTCGAACTTCTCGTCCCCAGTGAGACCTTCTGGGGTGCCAATTTCCAGCTAAAGAAAGCCTGCGCCGACCTTGTCAAGCTAGAGTACGACATGCGCTCAGGCCCGATAGATCCGCGCATCCTCACCGAATTCCGGGATGCCGTGGATCATGTGCGCAAGACCGCGTGGGCCGTTCAAGAGTGGCAAGAGCGCCAATCGCGGCACCATGATCCGCACACGGTGCTCCCCTTGCTGACTGCCGAACGTATCCGCCGCGCCACTCAGCTTTGCGACGCCATAACCGCGGACTCGGCTGCACACGAAGTAGCTCGCGAAACGGTGGGAATTGATGAATTCTTTCAAGCCGTCGAGCGCGTCCACCAGAGCCTCCTTGTTCTCTTCAAGGATCGCAAAGCATAACGCCTGGAGTCCGCCCCGAGAGCGGCAACATCACCTCCGAGTACGGCGTACGCCGCACGCCACTCTCTTTTGCATCTGCTCCGGCTCCCGTCATCTTGACTTAGTTCGATTTCATGGTTTAGCTTTGTGGATAGTAATGCGTTTATACAAAGGGTTTTTGTCTCCGGCCTTCTAGGCAAGTCAAAAACTACATTTGGGAGGTTACGATGAGCAGCGCTTGTCGGCCCGCGAAGCTTGGCGCATCTCTCGCGCTTCTTGTTATGTCTTTGAGCGCGCTTCCAGCACAAGGTCAGCAAACTCGCGCTTCCACTGAACACTTGCGCTTCGTGCACCACGACGTGTCTCCTCAGCTACGCGACATGCCGCCCATCCCGCCGAGAGAGGAACGGCGGCTCATTCCTCGCCGCCTGATCTACCGAAACAAACCCTCCGGCCAAGCGGACCCGGTCGTCCAGTCGTCCGCCGTCGGCCCGCTCGTCTCGACAACCAGCGGGCTGAATTTCGACGGCGTCGGCCAGGGAGCCTACGGCTACACCGTGCGCGCCGCGCCGCCGGATACAAACGGCTCTGTCGGGGCCACGCAATTCGTCCAATGGGTAAACCTGTCGTTTGCGGTTTTTGATAAAAGCACCGGCGCGCTGCTCTACGGTCCCGCAACGGGAAATACCTTGTGGCAGGGGTTTGGCATCGCTGCTTGCGCCAATAACAATGACGGCGACCCGATCGCCCAATACGACAAAGCGGCCAAT
>WNEY01004621.1_pt1 | contig 10502 bp, 10 predicted proteins | sample 5400531 | NCBI WGS metagenome assembly WNEY01 (sample SAMN13153338, study PRJNA577476) | soil metagenome | isolation source: 200 cm saprolite under Douglas fir tree site 1 | place: USA:California | collected 2015-04-18
GAGATCTTCTTCGACATCAGCCGCTCGCGCTCGAGCATGTTGAGGAAGTCGGTGTTGCCGCCGAAGTTGAGCTGATAGGTGCGCTCGAGCTTGACGCCGCGGTCGCGCATCAAGCGAGTCAGCACGCGGTGCACGATCGTCGCGCCGACCTGCGACTTGATGTCGTCGCCGATGATCGGCAGGCCTCGCTCGAGGAACCGCTTCTGCCAGTACGGCTCACGGGCGATGAAAACGGGGATGCAGTTGACAAAACCGACGCCGGCGGCCAGCGCCTGCTCGACGTACCACTTGGTCGCCTCCTCGGAGCCGACCGGCAGATAGCTGACGAGCACGTCTGCCTTCGACTTCTTGAGGATGCCGACGACGTCGGAGGTCTCGCCCGGCGCCTTCTGCACGATCTCGGACAGGTACTTGCCGATACCGTCGTGCGTCATCCCACGCTGGACCTTGACGCCCAACTTCGGCACGTCGGAGAACTTCACCGTGTTGTTCGGCTTGGCGAAGACCGCCTCCGAGAGGTCGAGCCCGACCTTGTTCTTGTCGATGTCGAAGGCGGCGACGAACTCGATGTCGCTGATGTGGTAGCCGCCGAGGTTGACATGCATGAGCCCGGGCACCGATTCCTTGGGCGAGGCGTTGCGGTAGTAGTGCACGCCCTGGACCAGTGAGGAGGCGCAGTTGCCGACCCCGACGATCGCGACGCGAACCTTGTGGTCCTTGCCTTGGTGACCGTTCCCTCTGTGATTGGCGCTCATGCGCCCACCTCCTCGCGAACTTTGGTTTTTCCCACCTGGGGTTGCGGGATGCCGAGCATCTCGTCGAGGCGCTGGCGGTAGCGCCGGATGTTTTCCACGTCGAGCGAGCACCAGACCTGGCGGCCGTCCCGCCGGACTCGAATGACGCCGCCGACCCGCAGCATCCGCACGTGCCACGAGATGCGCGGCTGGCTCATATGCAGGTGTTCGGCGAGCTCGCTCACGTTGACCTCGCCCATCTCCCCGAGGCGCTGCAGGATGCGCAGGCGCGTCGGGTTGGCAAAGGCCAGGAAGTGGTCAGGGATCTCGTTGCGCGGGTTCTGGAGAAACATAAAGGTTGCTTTATGTTCCAGTCTAACGCATAAAGGTTGCGTTATGTGTCAGCAGGTCATCGTGAGCTTGGCGGTCACGGGAGCGGACCTGCAGTAAGCGCCGGCCCCGGGAGCACATGTGCTGCCGTCGACAAGGACGAAGGTGAGGGTCCACGTGAACGGCCCCTTTGTGGCCCCGCAGGCCGGCGTGGGAACGTCGACGGTAACGGTGCCGTTGCTCGCGTGTGGGGCGGCAATCGGAAGCGGCGCACCGGCGCCCGGGTTGGTGCGCGACCAGCTGACGGCGGGACTTTGCAGCCCGGGCGTGCCCAGCGTGTAGGTCACCGTGAACCGGCACGCGGCCGTCGTGAGATCGCAGGTGGCCGGGCTCGGCGTCGACGTGAACGCGATGTGGGGGAAGACGTGGAACTTCGCCGTCGTCTGCGCGGTCGCGCCGAGTCCGTCCGTGACCCTCACCGTGAACACCCAATCGGTCGTTGCGCCGGCGGGCGGGGCCGGAAATGCGCCGGCGAGCGCCAGGCCGTTCAAGCCCATCCCGCTCGGGATCGCGCCGCCGACGACCCTGTACCTGTACGGCGGCATGCCTCCCGACTGGTTGCCGAAGCCGCCGCAAGCGGTGACGCAGCCCGCCTCGACCATGCAAGGAAAGTTGGTGGGACAGGTTGGCGACACCACGAGGCGCCGGACCACGTTGATCGTTGTTTCGATCGACGCGGTGTTGCCTCCTGAGTCATTGACCTGGACGGTGAACAGGAATGTGCCAAGCGCGCCCGGCGTGCCCGCAATGGCGCCCGACGAGTCCATCGCCAGCCCCGCGGGCAGCGCACCTCCGCCGATCGACCACGTGTAGGGGGGCACGCCCCCGGTGGCGGACGGGCGGGCGGGCGCGTAGCCAAAGCCGATCTCGCCCGCGTGGAACGCGGCCGAGGTGATCTTCAGATCAGGGACGCTGGGTGGAGGTGTGGGAGAAGGCTGGTCGCTGGGCGTGCTGCTCGCCTGAATTACCGGGCTGGTCGTCGGCGTGGCTTGTGACACCGGCGCGCATGCGACGCCCATCAAGAGCACGCCAAGCATCACCAGGCACCGGGGCATCGACATGGCTGTTTTGCAACGCGGGAGTCTAGACCGCCCCGCCCCGCTGTGGACGGCTGATATAACGCCATGCAGGGGTCAGGATGGACCTGACCTGTGCGGGGAGACCGGCGTTCGGCTATACGGCTTGAGACCGTCGGAGCTAGATACCGGCCCTCGCCCTTTGACTGAGGCGGCGATTGGGTTCCAACGGCAGAGACCGGAGATGGCGCATCAGCGGACGCTGGTCAGAGGTAAGCGAGAACCCCTGGGTCGACCAAAGGTAAGGAGGGCGCCATGAGCGCTGTGGTCGGCATCGATGTGGGTGCATATAAGCACGCGGCGGCGGTCTGCAGATCGGGAGAACGGGAAGCCGAGCGAGGTGTGTTTCGGCTCTCTGCCGACCGGGCTGGGTTCGACGAACTGGACCGCTGGCTCGAGCGCCATGGTCCGGTCGAGCGGGTGGTACTGGAGTCGAGCGGACACTATTACTGGCCACTGGCCAGTCACCTCCACCGCCGCGGCTACGGGGTGGCGGTTGTAAATCCGCTGCAGGCGAAATACTTTGCCAAGAGCCGCTTACAGCGGAGCAAGTCGGATCCGGCCGATGCCCGCACACTGGCGGCATTGGGTATGAGCGAGGAACCGCGGATCAAGGACCCGCTGCTGGGGGCCGAAGCCAAGGAGGCGGCCCGTTTTTGGGGTGGCCTGGTGAAAGAGCAGGCACAGGTCCGTCAGAAGCTATTGCGGCTGGTGGAGATTGGCTTCCCCGAACTCAAGGAGTGCTTCGAAGACCCCCTCTGCGAGACGGCGCTGGCCGTCCTCCGCGAGGCGCCGACAGCGCGGGCAGCTGCCCGCAAACGGGTCTCGACGCTGGCCGAAACGACCAGGCCTGGGGGTCGGCGTCGGCTGGGGGAGAGCAAGGCCCGCCGACTCCACGAGCTGGCCGAGAAGACCATCGCACCACCCGAGCTGGATGCCCAGATGAGCTTCGAGGTGGGGATGCTGATTCAGCAGTTCGACCTCCTCGACAAGCAGATCGAGATTGCCGAGCAGCGGGTGGCCGATGTCCTCGACTCGGAGCTGGCCCGGAGGCTGCAAACCATTCCCGGCGTCGGACCGGCGTTGGCCGCCACATTCATCGCCGAGATCGGCGACATCTGGCGCTTCGATGATTTCGATCAGCTCGCCTCCTACGCCGGCGTTCATCCCAAAGAGCAGAGCTCTGGCACCAAGGGCCAGAACCCCGAGACCAGCTGGCACATGGCCAAGACCGGCAACTCATATCTCCGCTCGGCCGCCTACAAGATGGCCGTGGTCGGAACCCAGCACAACCCGGTCATCCGCGCTCACTACCTGCGCAAGCGAGCTCAGGGCAAAAGCGCCATGAACGCCATTGGCCACTCCATGTCCAAGGCCCTGGCCATCGTCTGGGGCGTCTGGCGTTCAGGTCTCGACTTCGACCCCACCCTCGGAGGCCCCAGGACTTGACAAGACCCTATGGGAGCTAGCTCGTGGGCCGGACCAGGTTCAGGAACTCGGCCCGCGTGCGTGGGTCGCGGCGGAACGTGCCCAGCATGCAGGACGTCATCATCCGGCCGCCCGGCGTCTCGACCCCTCTCATCTCCATGCACAGGTGGCGCCCCTCCACGACCACGCCGACCCCTTTCGGCCCCAGCGCCGCGTTGAGAGCCTCGGCTATCTCGCGCGTCAGTTGCTCCTGGATCTGCAGCCGGTGCGAGAACACCTCGACCAGGCGCGGGATCTTGCTCAGGCCGATGACCTTGCCCTTGGGCAGGTACCCGACGTGGACCTGGCCGAAGAAGGGCAGCATGTGGTGCTCGCAAAGGCTGTAGAAGGGGATGTCCTTGACCACGACCATCTCGTCGTAGTCCTGGTCGAAGACGGCGTCGGCGATCACCTCCTCCGGCTTGACCCCGTACCCGTCGGTCAGCTCGCGCAACGCGCGAGAGACGCGGTCGGGGGTGGCTTTGAGGCCCTGGCGCGCGGGGTCCTCACCCAGCTCGAGGAGCAGCGACTCGACGAGCTCGGCGATAGGGTCGCCCGGCTTCGGTCTGGGTGCAGCCACGGTTGCAAGGACAATTTACGTGGTGGAGGCCATCGCTGCGGCGCAGGTGCTCTCGGAGATCGGGTACCTGCTGAGGCAGCAGGAAAAGGAGAGATTCCGCGCCAAGGCGTTCTCCGCGGCCTCGTGGACGCTCGCCCTGGAGCGCCCGGACCTCGACGAGCTCGCGCGCACCGACGCGCTGACCTCGATCGAAGGCGTCGGCGAGGGGATCGCGAGGGTGCTGAACGACCTGATCGATACAGGCCAGAGCCGCTACCTCAACAGGCTGCGCGAGCAGATGGACCAGCCCGCGCTTGCCGACGAAACGCAACTGGACTTCGCCGACTACAAGGGCGACATCCACAGCCACACGGACTGGAGCGACGGCCGGGCGACCATGCTCGAGATGGCCGAGGGTGCGCGGGCGATGGGCTACAGCTACGTGGGCATCACCGACCACTCGCCCCGGATCACCGTCGTGCACGGGCTTAACGCTGAGCGCCTCGTCGCTCAATCGCGCGAGATGGCGGAGGTGCAGAAGCAGGTCGACGGTGTGGCCCTGCTGCAGGGAATCGAGGTCGACATCCTGGAGGACGGCGCGCTCGACCTGCCGGATGCCGTGCTCGAGATCCTCGACGTCGTCATCGCCTCACCCCACGTCAAGCTGCGCCAGGAGGCGGCGGCGATGACTGAGCGGATGCTCCGGGCCGTCTCCAACCCGCACGTCGACGTGATCGGCCACCCGACCGGCCGCAGGCCCGGTGCGCGCGAGGGCGCGACGTACGACTTCGCGGCGGTATTCAAGGAGGCATCCAAGAACGGCGTCGCCCTGGAGATCGACTGCGACCCAGCGCGGCTGGACCTGTCGCCGGAGATGGCGCGGCTGGCGCGCGATCTTGGCTGCGACTTCGTCCTCGACTCTGATGCGCACGCGCCCGCCGAGTTCGCCTACGTGCCCATGGCCATGTGGATGGCCAACAGGGCGGGGATCCCGAAGGAGCGGATCCGCAACTTCCGCCCCGAGTGGACCTAGGATCACGCGGCAGTGGCAAAGGTCGGGATCATGATCGAGGGCCAGGAAGGGCTCAGCTGGGACCGCTGGCACCGCATCTGCACGGACACCGAAAGTTTGGGCTTCGCGTCACTGCGCCGCAGCGACCACCTCATCTCGCTTATGGGCCCGCACACGAGCGAGCGCAACTGCATCGAGTGCTGGGAATCGCTGGCGCTGGCCGCCGAATGGACGAAGACGATCGAGTTCGGCCCGATGGTCAGCCCGATGACGTTTCGGCTGCCCGGCGTGCTGGCGAAGTTGGCGGCCTCTGTCGACTCGTTATCCGGCGGCCGCCTCATCCTCGGCGTGGGTGCCGGCTGGAACGAGAACGAGCACGCGGTGTTCGGCATCCCCTTCTATACGCAGCGGGAGAGGTTCGACATGCTGGAGGCAGGGATCGCCATCATGCGCGAGATCTGGAAGAAGACGAACCCCGAGCCTGTGCGCAATCCGATACCTCTGCTCATCGGTGGCAAGGGTTCGAAGCGGACGCTGCCGCTTGTCGCGCGTGAGGCGGCGGAATGGAACTTCTCGCGCCTCGACCCCGATGAGTTCCGCGAGCGGCGCGACGAGCTCGACCGCTGCTGCCGCGAGATCGGCCGCGACCCCGCCACGGTCAGGCGCTCGGTGATGACGAGCTTCATCATCGGCCGCAGCCACGCCGATCTCCTCGAGCGCGCGTCGCAAGTGCGCGAGGTGGTCACGCCGCTGGGCACACTGTCACCCGAAGAGGTGCTCGACAGTCGCAAGGACGCGTGGTTCGTGGGCACGCCGGAGGAGATCGCGGAGAGGATGCGTGAGCTGAGCACCCTCGGGATCGACCTGTTCATGCTCCAGCACTTCCTGCTCGACGACGGCGACGCCTTACAGCTCATGAGCGAGGTGGCGAAGGCGCTCCAGTAGCGCAGACTGGACCTACACACACGTAAGCCTGGAATAGCCGAGTAAGCTCCGCTCGCATGGACTTCGAGCTCAGCGACTCCGAGAAGAAATTCCGCGACGAGGTCCGGGCCTGGCTGAAGGCCAACGCCCCGCGCGACTCCGACGCGGACGGCGCCGGCGACATGAAGTCCTTCATCGAACGCCGCCGCGCGTGGCAGAAGAAGCTCTACGACGCCGGCTACGTCGGCATCACCTGGCCCAAGGAGTACGGCGGCCGCGGCGGCTCCTTCATGGACCAGCTGATCTTCAACGACGAGATGATCCTGGCCCACGCGCCGGAGCCGATCAACGTCATCGGCCTCGGGATGGGCGGGCCGGTGGTCATCGCCCACGGCACCGACGAGCAGAAGAAGCGCTACCTCGCGCCGCTTTTGTCGGCCGAGGAGATCTGGTGCCAGGGCTTCAGCGAGCCCAACGCGGGCAGCGACCTGTCGGGCCTGCAGACGCGCGCCGAGGACAAAGGCGACCACTACCTGGTCAACGGGCAGAAGGTCTGGACGACACTCGCGCACGTAGCGAAGTGGTGCATGCTCGTCGCCCGCGAGCGCAAGGAAGTCAACCCGCGCAACGGCCTCACCTACCTGGTCGTCGACATGGAGAGCCCCGGCATCGAGGTCCGGCCGCTGGTCCAGATCACCGGCGACGCCGAGTTCAACGAGATCTTCTTCAAGGACGTGAAGGTGCCGAAATCACAGGTCCTCGGCGAGGCCGGCAACGGCTGGGCCGTCGCGATGACAACCCTGCTGCACGAGCGCGGCACGCTTGGCCTGGCCCTGGCCACCCGGGCGCAGATCACCGCGTCGGAGCTGGCGGAGCGGGCGCGCAAGCTCGGCCGCGGATCCGATCCTCTCGTCCGGCAGAAGATCGCCCAGCACACGATCGAAGCTCGAGCGCTGCAGCTCAACGGCTATCGCGCCGTCACCGCGGTGAAGAGGTCCGGCATCCCGGGACCGGAGGGATCGATCCTCAAGCTCATGTGGTCCGAGCTCAACCAGCGGATGACGGAGACGGCGATGGACGTCGGCGGCCCCGCCTCGCAGGTGGGTGACGGCGACGGCTGGAGGTACCAGTTCCTCCGCTCGCGTGCGAACACGATCGAGGCCGGAACTTCCGAGGTGCTGCGGAACATCCTCGCGGAACGGGTGCTCGGGCTGCCGCGCTCTCGCTAATTCCCTTGTCTTGCGGCGTCCCGCGGGACAGAATTCACGCTCGTGAATCGACTGACCGCGGAGGACCGAATCGCCTGGTCGTTCTGGGCGGCGGGCGCGATCGCGTTCGTCGGAGGCTTGCTGCCGCTGCTCATCGGAGGAACATCGAGTCGCGTCGCAACGGTGGCCATCCCATTCACCATCGCGGCGGCGGCATTCGCCGGTTGTGGCTTCGTCTACAAGCAGGGACGCACCGCGACCGCGATCCTCTACTTCGTGGCCGGCCTGGCCATCGTCTATGGGCTGCTGGCCATGTTCTCCCTGCCGCTCCAGCTCGCGGCGCTCGGCAGCTGCGCCGCGCCACCGGCGCCTTGCACGGGAGGCCTGGGCCGCCCGCTGTCGCTAGGCGAGAACACCGGAATGGGGTTCGGAACCGGGTTCGGCGTGGCCGCGCTGTTCGTCGGTTTCTTCGGCTTGATGGTGGTGTTCCGCAGGACGGCGGTGGCGCCGCCCACTCCGCCGGTGCGGAAGATTCCGCCGGTGACGCCACCCGCCGAGAAGCCTGCTCCCGCGCCAGTCGCCGCCAAGCCCGAGCCGGAGCCGGAGGCGGAGCCAGTACTCCCGGCGGCGGAGAACCCCGCTCCCGCGCCAGTCGCCGCCAAGCCCGCGCCGAAGCCCGAGCCTGAGTCGGACGCGGAGCCGGAGCTCCCAGCGCACGAAGAGGAGGAGCTCCCTGAGCTGCCGCCTCACGAGTCGGAGACGAGTACTAACTAGACTCCCGTCTCGTGGACTTTGCGTTTTCGGAAGAGCAGGAGATGCTGCGCCGCTCCGCTCGCGAGTTCCTCGCCAAGGAGTGCAGCCCGAAGGTCGTGCGCAAGCTCATGGAAAGCGCGGACGGCTACGACGAGGCGCTCTCGAAGAAGATCTCAAGCCTCGGCTGGACCGCGCTCGGCATCCCCGAGCAGTACGGCGGCGTCGGCACGTTTCTCGACCTGGTCGTGGTCCTCGAGGAAGCGGGACGCGCCTTGCTCCCAGGACCGTTCTTCTCCACGATGGGCCTCGCGGTGCCCGCGCTGATCGAGGCCGGCACCGAGACGCAGAAGAACAAGGTCCTCGGCGCCATCGCCGAGGGGTCGGCTCGCGCGACGGTCGCGGTGACCGAGCCGTCGGGCCGCTGGGACGCGAACGCGATCAACCTGGCCGCGCGTCAGAGGTCAGGCGGTTGGCAGCTCGACGGGATGAAGACGTTCGTGCCCGACGCCGGCGTCGCGGACTTCATCGTCGTCGCAGCGCGCACGCGGGGCGAAGGCGAGGAAGGCGTGACGCTGTTCCTGGTCGAGCGCAACACGAAGGGCGTCGATGTCAAGCCGCTCGAGACGCTCGACCTGACTCGCCGCTGGTACGAGGTCCGCTTCGACGGCGTCGAGCTCGGCGCCGACGCCGTCATGGGCTCACCCGACAAGGCGTGGCCGCAGCTGAAGCGCGCGCTCGAGTGGGCGACCGCGGCCCTCTGCGCCGAGATGGTCGGCGGCGTGCAGAAGGTGCTCGAGACCTCGACCGAGTACGCGAAGGCGCGGCACCAGTTCGGCAAGCCCATCGGCATCTACCAGGCCGTGTCGCACAAGCTCGCCGACATGCTCGTGCTGTCGGAGAGCGGCCGGTCGGCCACCTACTACGCAGCGTGGGCGGTGGACGCCGACGCGCCCGACCGCGCGCTCGCGTCGTCGATGGCGAAGGCGTACGTGTCCGACGCCTACCGCAAGGTCGCGGGCGACGGCATCCAGGTGCACGGCGGCATCGGCTTCACCTGGGAGCACGACATGCACCTGTACTTCAAGCGCGCGAAGTCTTCTGAGGTGACCCTTGGCGACGCCACCTACCATCGCGAGCTCGTCGCGCAGGCTCTCGATCTTTAGCTCCGTCGGGCCCTGGGCGATGCTCGCGGGAGCGATCGGGACAGAGGTTGTCGGAACCCTTGCTCTCCGCGGATCCAACGGGTTCACGCAGCTCGTCCCGTCGGCCGTCACGGTCGTCGGCTACGTGGTGAGCATCGTCCTGCTTGCGCTCGTGCTGAAGACACTGCCGGTCGGGATCGTCTACGCGATCTGGTCGGCGGTTGGAGTGGCGCTCGTCGCCGTGCTGGGAAAGCTCATCTTCGACGACCCCGTCCCGCCACTCGCCGTCGTCGGCATGGTGCTGATCGTCGGTGGCGTGATGCTCGTCAGCGCTTCAGGAGCGAAGACGCACTAGCCGCGCACCGTGCCGAGGAACAGGCCGGCGAATCCCATCGAAACGGCGGTGTTGGGCGCGCTGGCGCTGACATAGGCCAACGGGACGGGCGGCGCAGGCAGTGGATTCGGACTCAGAGAGCCGATCGCCGTGGTGGCGTCGAGCCAACCTGTCGCGTAGAAGCCGTTCGCCAGGCTGACCTGGCTGCCTCCGCGGCCGATCAGCAGCTCCCGCGAGTCGGCCAGGTTCAAGTCGTTGCAGCAGATGAGCACGTGCTGACCGTCTGGCGCGAGGTACGGTCCAAATGGCCCGTTCTGGCCCGTGACGGCTGAGTGCCACAGCTCTGTCCCGCCGGCGTTTCGAACGCTCACCGGCAGTGTCACCCTCTGGTTCGCCGTGCCGCTCCCGGCGATCACGGCGTCTCCCGTGCAGACGAAAGAGCCGCTCCCGACCGAGTCCCAGGGCCGGCACTTGCTCGGGTCGGAGAACTGCACGCCCGGCCTGAGGCTGGTCGCATCGACCCTGACGAAGACTCCGAGGGTCGATCCGGGACCACCGCCCTGGCTCGCCCAAATAGTGGGATACGTGCCGAACGGCCCCGCCGCGTCCCAGCCCGTCAGCGCCAGCACGTCGCGCGACGTGCTCCAGGTGTCGTGGTACACGAGGCGGCTTGCTCCACCGTAGGTCGCCGAGTACGCATCGAAGGTGTAGGCCGCCGTCGTCGACTGCCCGCCGCACGCGAGATTGGCATTGCTCGGGATAGTGAAGACGGTGCCTGAGAGCCTCGCGCCGTCCGGGCTCACGGCGAACGAGAGCATCTGCTGCTTGGAGGTCATCGGGAACGTGGCCGCCACGGCGACCGTTCCGTCGATGGCGAGGCTTCGAACCACGCCTTTGGAGTCG
>WNEY01014910.1_pt1 | contig 10502 bp, 9 predicted proteins | sample 5400531 | NCBI WGS metagenome assembly WNEY01 (sample SAMN13153338, study PRJNA577476) | soil metagenome | isolation source: 200 cm saprolite under Douglas fir tree site 1 | place: USA:California | collected 2015-04-18
GCCGGCCACCCGAACTTTCACACTCTCTTCGGGCGGGACTCAATCATCTCCGCGTGGCAAATGCTCGAGATCGAGCCCGCAATCGCGAAGGCCACGCTGACGATTCTCGCGAACCACCAGGGAGAGACCCTGAATTCGAGGAAGGAAGAGGAACCCGGAAAAATCCTTCATGAACATCGGTTCGACGCCGAATCGCGGCGCCAGCTCCCCCATTGGGACTTCCCGTACTACGGAAGCGTGGACAGCACTCCGCTCTTCGTGTACCTGGCGGGACTCTATGGCGAGCGAGAGCAGGGGGACAGATTCATTCGGGAACTCTGGCCGACAATACTCGCAGCCTACGACTGGATTAGAGGATGTGCAAACGGAGGCGGCGGATACCTCCGGTATGAGCGGAAGAATCCCTACGGCCTGTTCCACCAAGGCTGGAAAGACGGCTCCGAGGATCACCTGAAGATTCGCCCTCCGGTCGCGATCGTGGAGGCGCAGGGGTATGCATTCGCAGCATACCGGGCGTTCGCCAAATTGGCCAAACGGTTTGGGGCGACGTCACTCGCAGCGGAAGCATCCGAGCGCGCTCGCATCCTCCAGGATCGCTTCAACCGGAACTTCTGGGTTCGCGGCGAGTTCTTCGCGTTGGGCCTGGATCGATTCGACGTACCACGAGAGGTAGCGACCTCGAATCCCGGGCACCTCCTCTTCACAGGAATTCTCTCCTCCGAGCGAGCCGCTCAAACTGTCGAGCGTCTCTTCCGCGGGGATCTTTGGACTGTGTACGGGATTCGGACCCATTCGACATTGGCTCCCGACTTCGACCCATACGGCTACCACACGGGGACGGTCTGGCCTCACGACAATTGGATCATCGCGGAAGGCCTCAGAAGATCCGGATTCGACCGGGAAGCAGAACGCATCACGCAAGCTTTGGTCGCCGCATACAACGAAATGGGGAAAATCCCGGAGCTGTACGCGGTGGTCGACGAACGTCTCGTCGATCTCTCCGAGGAGCCGAGGCAGACCACCCGCGCGAACCCGTTGCAGGCTTGGGCGAGCGCCGGCCTCCTCGCGCTGCTCCATGATCGATGAGAATTCCAGACTCGTCGGCGCTGCGGTGGGCCCAATTCCGCAGGTTGCCGCGAGGTACGCGCTCAGCCCTTAATCGTCCAGCCGATCATCCCGCGAATGTAGTATTTCTGCAACAGAACGTAGAGGGCCAGCGGAACGATCAAGACCAAAATGGAACCCGCCGACAAGAGACCCCAGTCGGTGAGCTGCTGGCCTGCCGCGAGCTTCGGAACGAGGAGCGTGGCGGGCATCTTGTCAGCCGTGTAGATCAGGATGAGGGCAAAGAAAAAGTCGTTCCAGACCCACATGAACTGAAGAATCCCGGCGGAGGCAAACGCGGGGATCGCCATCGGCAGCACGATCCGGAAGAAGATCTTCAGGTCCGATGCGCCGTCGACCCGGGCAGCCTCCTCGACCTCGAGGGGCAGGGCCGTGAAGAAGTTTCGCATGAACAGGATGATCCAAGGGAGGCCCCACGCCGTGTGGACGAGGATCAGGGAGAGCTGATTGTCGACGAGGTCGAGGTTGACCATGATCTGGAAGACCGGGATGGCCACCATCTGCGCCGGGACCGACATGAGGAGGACGATCGAAAGGAACAGATAGTCGCGCATCGGGAAAGTGAAACGGCAGAAGCCATATCCGGCGAGCGCCGCGACAAAGATCGGTACCAAGGTGGCGGGCACCGCGATAATCAAGGAGTTCACATATCCCTTGGAGATCGAGAACACGGGTTGCGTCAGGGCTTTGATGAAATTGTCCAAGGTCGGGTGGTACGGATTCAGCTGCCACCATCCGAAGGACACCTCGCTCGCCGGCCGGGTCGCGGTGTTGAGGACCCCGAGAAACGGAATCATCCAGATGAGGGCGACGCTCCAAGCGAGGAGGTGCACGACAATGGTGCGCATCCGAATCTTCCGCCACTTGGACTTCATCGCTTCACCATCTTCCGGAACAGCCACGCGGTCCCGACGAGCGTGAGGAGCGTGAGGAGCGTTGCGACAACGGCGGCGAGGCCGTAATAGCCAGGGTTCGTCGCGCCGGCCACAAAGTATCGGTACATCTGAAGTGACAAGACGTCCGCCGAATTGCGCGTCCCTCCGGTCGAGCCGACGGCCGAGTAGACGATATCGAAGATCTTCAGCTCCCACAAGAGCGTCATCGTGATGATCACGAGCGTCATCGGGCGGAGGAGTGGGAACGTAATCCGGAAGAACATCCGATGAGGTGGCGTGCCGTCAATCTTCGCCGCCTCGAAGTAGTCTTTCGGAATCGTCGTCAGCCCTGCGGAATAGACGATCAAGCTGAACCCGGTCCACAGCCACACCGATCCGAAAATGAGTCCAAGGAGCGCCGTCTCGCGGAAGACCAGCCAGCTCTTGTTCAGGGACGGGACACCGACCGTTTCGAAGAACGCGGGGACCACCCCCGGTCCCTCCTCGAACAGGAAGCGCAGGATGACGCCGCCGACGATCATCGGCGTGACCATGCCGAGGAAAATCGCCGATTTCACGATCGAGGAGCCCTTCACGTCGCGGAGGATCAGCGCGAGCCACAGCCCGAAGAACAGGGAGATCGGCAGGTGGATCGCGATCCATAGCGCGTTGTGGATGAGGGTCCCCAGAGGCGGGGGCCACGGGAGACCGGTCGGGTTGACCGTCGTCGGGTCCGTGAGGACGCCTTGGTAGTTCCCTAGGGTCGGCGTGCCCTGCGAGGTCACGAAACTCAGGTACACCGTCTGGAGCACCGGGTAGACGACGAGGAACATCACGAGCACGAGGGCGGGGGCCAGGAAAACCACGCGAGCGGCGGTCTTCCGTCCGCGGGGTCCGAGGCGAGCAGTCCGCTGGTCCCCTCCATCCCTCCGGAGGAAGGAGGGGAGGCGTAAGCTGCGCCGGATTCCGGCGAGCCTTTCGCTCATCCGACTCCAACTATGCTTGTGACTGAATCGACGTCAAGATCGAGTCCAGATCGGCCGCTGGGTTCGCACTGGTCCAGAGTCCCTTCAGCTGGCTCCAGAAATTTGCCTGGAACGGGTCCCCCTTCGTGTCGTCCAAGTCCACCAGGACATCCTTCCCCGTGAGAAGGGCAGCGACCTTCGCGTCCACGGTGGGATATGCGTTCGCTGGAACGTTGAGCACCGTCGCGAGATGGCCGCCCTGCTTCACCTGCACCGTTTGGCCCGCCGCGCTCGCGAGGTACCGCAGCAGTTGCGTCGCCGCGTCCACCTTCGTTGTGTACTTCGGAATGAAGAAGTAGTCCGCCGCGAACACGATTCCTCCGGTGACACCCGGCGCGGGCGGGAGCGAGAAGACGTCCAAGTCGCTCGAGTCGACCGGAGGCGTCATGCCCGTGATCCAGCTTCCCATGAAGTACAGCGCGTACTGACCGCTCCACCATCCCTGGATGGCGGTGGAGTCCCACGTGAGGGGGGCGCTGAAGTCTCCCGCGGCCAGCAACGGCACGAGGCGGTTCGCAAAGACGGACCGCACTGCGGCGCTCGTCCACATCTGAGAGGCGGCCGTCAGGTTACGGTGCATGCTCGCGCCGCCGTACGTCGCGATGAAGTGTTCCGTCACGTCCGACAGGGGCCATCCGACCCCGTCGCCACTGACGATCGGGTTCGTGACCGTGGAGATGTTCTTGATGTCCGATAGCAACGAGGTGAACTGGGGCCAGGTCGTCGGCCTCGTGAGGCTGTGGGCCGCGAAGAACGAGGGCCGGTACCAGAATCCAGGCTTCACTTTGCCCGTGTACACGGCTCCGTAGACCTTGCCATCCGTCCCGGTGACCGGATCCAGGGCGCCGGCGCTGTACGCGGACTTATCGACGACGTTCGTCAAGTCCAACGCGTTGCCAAGCGGACCATTGGCCTTGATGAACGAACTCGTCATGAACACGACGTCGCCCGGGGAACGATGCGCTGTGAACTGGACGGGAAGGATTAACTTGAGATCCTCCTGCCGCGCGATGCTGTACGAGACCTTGATCCCGGTCTGGTTCGTGAACGCGTCGAGGACCGGGAGGAATTTCGCCATTTCCGCCCCGGCCCACGGTCCGATCACCGTGATCGTCTCGCCCGCCCGCGGAGGTACCGCGAGATAGTACACTCCGAGGCCCGTGACGACATTCGTGATCACTAACAGGGCGACGATGAGGACGATCATCCTCCCCGCCGTCTTCGGCGGGACGTAGCCCCCTCCACCTTTACTCTTTCGGGTGGCACGGGCCCGAGGCGGCCCGCCACGGTCCCAGCCACGCACCGACGCCCGCGCTTCTTCGCGGCGTTGGCCCACCCGATTCGCCGGGCGATCCTAGAACAGCTGGCCGGCGGTGACGCAATCGTCAGCGAGCTCGCCGAGCCGCACGATGTGAGCTTGCCAGCCATCTCGAGGCATCTGCACGTGCTCGAGGATGCCGGCCTGCTCGTCGTCGAACCGGAAGGGCGCGTGCACCGATGCCAGATCGACGCCGCACCGCTCAGCGCGGCGTTCGGTTGGCTCACCCGATACCGCGTCCTGTGGGAGGACCGCTTCGCCCGATTGGACGAACACCTGAAAGAAATCCGTGATGTACGAGGAAAGGAGGAACACAAACATGCCCAAAAAAAGTAAATTTGTGAGGAAGTCGGAACGGAAGCTCGTGACGACGCACACGTTCGACGCGCCCCGCGAGCTCGTGTGGAAGACGTGGACGGATCCGAAACTGATCCCCAAGTGGTGGGGGCCGAGCCGGTATTCGACCACCGTGGACAAGATGGATGTCCGGCCGGGCGGCCGCTGGCGGTTCGTCCAGCGTGACGCGGAAGGGAACGAGTTCGGGTTCCACGGCGAGTATCGCGAGGTCGAGCCGCCCAAGCGGCTCGTCGGGACCTTTGAATATGAGGGGATGCCGGGACACGTCCTCGTCGAAACCGCGACCTTCGAGGAGGTCGGCGGCAAGACGAAACTCACACAGAGTTCGGTCTTCCAAAACGCCGAAGACCTCGAGGGGATGCTCGCGTCCGGCATGGAGGAAGGGGCGGCCGAGACGATGGAGCGGTTCACCGAACTGGTGACGGATATGCAGAAACGGGGCACGCCCGCGAAAGCCGGAGATCGCGAGCTCGTGATCGTGCGCGTCTTCGACGCCCCGCGCCAGCGTGTGTGGAAGGCGTGGACGGAGCCGGAGCGTCTGAAGCGCTGATGGGGCCCAAGGACCTTCACCGCGCCGGTCGCGAAGATCGACCTCCGCGTCGGCGGAGCCTTTCTCTATTGCATGCGGCAGGCCGACGGCAAGGACATCTGGGGGACCGGGGTGTACCGCGAAGTCGTCCCGTTGAAGCGAATCGTCTACACGGACAGCTTCGCGGACGAGAAAGGCAACGTGGTGCCGGCGACGTACTACGGAATGAGCCGCGACTTTCCGCTCGAGATGCAGGTGACCGTGACGTTCGAAGATCAGGATGGCAAGACGAAGCTCACCTTGCACCACGCCGGCATCCCCGTGGGTCCGGACCGCGACGGCGCGAACCAGGGTTGGAACGAATCCCTCGACAAGCTCGCCGAGATGCTCGCCGTCTGATCGCTCGAGAACCATGGGGGGATGGTCGGAGTTCGAGGCTCCGGCGTCCCCCACCTTTCCCGCTGAGTTCCACCCGTCTCCCGTGACGGCTCAGTAGATTCGCGTATTGTCGTTGGGCGGGTCCTGCGCGGCTTCCTGCGGGTCGGGGGCCGGATCCGGAAGAGGATCCAGAGGTGGATCCGGGAACGGATCCGCTGCCGCGTCCGGCGCGGGAGCGGGAGCCGGAGCCGAACGGGCGCGCCGCCATGACCAAACGCTCAGCATGAGCGTGGCCCCCACCAAGGCCAGCCCGCCGACGAGTACGATGAGTGCAACGATCGTTTCCCCGGTCTTCAACCCCACAACCACGAGGTCAAGTTGGAGTTGGAGCTCGCGCCGTTGGGGGACGTCGACAGCGACGACGTGATACTGACCCGAGCCAGTAAGATTCAAGGCGAACAGGATTCTTGTCCCGCTCTGTTCGAAGAGAGGCGCCACCGAGTTGGAGCCATCACGGAACGACGCGTAGCCGGCGTCATCGAACACGAAGAGGTCGAACGAGAGGGCCTGAAGTTCGGAGAGATTTCCACTCAACCGCCCCGTCCCCAAGATGCCAAATTCGAAGACGTAGTAGCTCCCTTGAAGGACGACGACATTTTGGGTCATCCGTACCGGCTGGGCGGCGCCGATCAGGGTGATTGATCCGAGGATGATTTGGAGGCTGGCAATTGCGACGAGGAAATAGCTGCGTTTCACGGGTCCGCCTCCTGGTTGCGTTCTCCCTTCCTCATCGAGAGGTCCGCTCGTTGGATACTCCGCGCGTCGAACATCTTCTCACGTTCTGGAAGGAGGCGGAGCGCGGGCGATGATGACCGAGATGTTGTCCGTCCCGCCTCCCCGGTTGGCCAAACCGACAAGGATCTCGCAGGCGCGTTGGGGATCGCTCGTTTCGACCACGACGCGATGAATGTCCTCGTCTTCGACGTGATTGATGAGGCCGTCGCAGCACAGCAGGACGGTGTCACCGGGCTCCATGGTCAGGCATCCGATGTCCGGCGTCACCTCTTCGTAGACTCCGAGGGCCATCGTGATCACGTTCTTCCGGGGATGGTGCTTCGCTTCCTCAGGTCGGAGCTCGCCGCGATCGACCATCTCCTGAACGAGGGAATGGTCCCGCGTCACCTGGAAAATCTCTCGCTCATTCACGATGTAGACGCGGGAGTCCCCCGCGTTCGCGACATGAAGGCTGCGACCATCGGCGACGGCGAGGCTCAAGGTCGTGCCCATCCCCTCGTACTCCGGATGCCGTTCCGCCTCCAGGAAAATCGCCTGATTCGCGCGGGCCACGGCGGCTCCGAGAACCCGGTAGTACGTGGCTCGCGGGATGTCCTCCTCGCTGGTCAAGACCGGGAGGAGCGAGCGCGCGACGGTCTGGATCGCAATCCGGCTCGCCACCTCCCCGCGATTGTGTCCTCCCATCCCGTCCGCGACCATCAGGAGCAGCCGGGTTCGGGGTTCGGACAGGAACGCCATCCGCAACTCGACCGCGAGGATGCTGTCTTCATCGACCGGTCGGACCCTTCCCACGTTCGAGGCAAACCCGACTTCCCCTCGGGGGGAGCGAATGATCGTATCGGACATCCTGGCGGACACTCCTTTCTCATTCGTGTTTCGCGTCAACGTCACCGGCCCCCGCGTCGTCGGCCACCTTTGAATGCGATCGTCATGTACGGACCGCGCCCCGGCTTGTACACGAGGGCGACGACATCCCCGTCGGTCAGCTTCTCGCGTTTGAATCCCGGGATCTGTCGATAGGTTCTCCCGCCGTCGTGGGACATCGCCGTGCCGTTCAAGCTGCCCAGGTCCTCAATCCAGCAGCGGCCTTTCCCATCCTTGAGAATCCGGGCGTGATGCTTCGACAGGTACCGTTCTGCATCGAGGATCCCGATCTCGGGAGGGCGCCCGAAGCCTCTCTTCGTGCAACTCTGGTCGCAGGATTTGTGGTTCCGGCCGATCTCCATCTCCCGCTTGACCTTGCACTTCTTTCCCAGCACCACGAGGTGCGGAAACTCGAGCGACTCCCCCGACCCGCCGGACATCGCTTGCGCCATGTCCTGGGCCGTCGGAAACCGTTCCTTCGGGTCGAACGACATGGCCCTCGTCACGACATCCGAAAGCTCCTGGGGGACGCCGGGCTCGAGGTCGCGGGGGGATCGGAAGAGTTCGGATTTACCGGCCGCAAGTTGTTTCATCGACGCCTGGGGATCTTTGGCGGTCAGGAGGAAGAACAGGACCGCGCCCACGCTGTACAGGTCGCTCGCCGGCGTCGCCTCTCCCAGGTTCTGCTCTGGGGCGCCCCAGCCCGGTGTGTAGATGACGGTCCCGGACCCGGTGAACTGGTGGAACTCCTTCTTCGCCGCTCCGAAGTCGATGAGGACGACCTCTCGGTGGGCGTCGAGGATGATGTTCTTGGGCTTCACATCGCGGTGGATCACGTTCCGCGCGTGAAGGTACGAGAGCGCCTCGAGGAGCTGGAGGATGTGTCGAGTGGCTGTCGCCGCATCGGCCGGCTTATCCTTGTACAACTCCGCCAGCGTCTCGCCCTCAAGTTGTTCCTCGACGAGACAGAACGGTCCGAGGTTGGCGCCTTCGTCCACATATCGGACGACCCGTGGATGACCCGGGGACTTGAGGGTCCTCAGGATTTCGGCTTCGATCCGAAGCCGTTCCTCGGACTGGGCCAGATCGAGGCCGCTGGCCTCTTTCACGACGACAGCCTGACCGCGGTTGGACTTGCCGAGATAAATGGTCGACATCCCTCCTTCCGTCAACTTGCTGACGACTTCGTAGCGGCCCTTCCGACCTTTCAAGGTGCAGGGAAGGGAGAGGGTCATACCGTTCGCAGGCCCTATCTCACCACGAACTGCAGCGTCACCAGTTCCGCGACGTCGATCTCATCGTCGTTCTGGAGCTCGGTGCGACCTGTCCCCGTGACGAGGATGCGGGAGCTGCCTCGGACCAGCCAGGTCTTGTTCGTGCTGGGTTTCCGCTGCACCATGGTCGTGCCGTCTTCGACGAAGAACCGATCGCCTTCCTGGAAGACCGTGAGATGCCCGCGTGAAATCTCGTTGGCTTGCTTCGGGCTGGGGAGGAATTTCGCCAAGTCCGTGCGGCCGATCAACCATTGGGACGGGGGAATCGGCTGCTCCGTGTTGTCGGGGAAGACCAGGTAACCCGCCTTGGGCGGCGCCGCCGGGAGCTCTTCCTCGGGCTCCGTGGCCTCGGCCGGGCGCTCGTCCTCGACGTCCGCCAGGTCGTAAGAGCCTTCGCCCTCCGGTTCCGGCACCTCGGCGGCGGGGGGCTCCAGTTCACCAGCGGTTTCGGGCTCACCAGCATCCGGGCCGAACATCGAATCGACGGCGCCCGTGTCCTCGTTCGTCGGAGCGACCGAGGCTTCCTCCTCGGCAGGCATCGCAACGAGCTTCAGTTCCGAGGTTTTGGCTTCGGGCTCAATCTTCGCGCCGCACGCGTCGCAGAACCGCGCGTCTTCCCTGTTCTCGCTATCGCACGCCGAACACTTGGTCACATTCATCACCGCTTCGGTTTCTTCTTTCCGATGATCGTCGTCGCTTGCAGGAAGTCCTTCTTCGCCGCCTCGCTGAGCTGGAGCCCGCTCCGTGCCACGGTCGCCTGGGCGTCCCGCATCGTCGTGGCGACGTCGCTCAGCGTGGGATTCGCGCGAATCGCGGTCGCCGCGCCGGCATCCGTCGCCATGGTCCGCATGATCGTCTCCGCCTTCTGGAGCGCCGTCGCATCCCTCGACTGCACCGCCCGCTGCATGAGGACGGTGGCCTCCGCCGAGCTGAGGAGCGTACGCGGGTACGGATTGGTCTCCGCGTTCCATAGGCGCTGGTCGTCGGTGAACGACACGTCGACGCCTTGGGTCACCTCGACCAAGGAGAATCGAAGCAGGGTGGCCTTCCCCGCAGGCCGTGCCGGGACGCCGATGCGGAAGACGAGCGTCTGCTCTTCACCCGCGATCAGGTCTCGTAGGGGGACCGTGAAGGCGGCTCCGTCGAAGCGCGGTCGAGGCAGTCGGTTCAGGACCGGCTTGACCGTATAGGCATCGGCCAGCTCCGACCCGGGCATGATCGAGACCTTCAACTCGGGATTCGAAACGACGGTGCCCGCCATCTGAGCGGCCTGGTCCTGGAAGATCTGGGGGAGATTGGCTCTCGCATCCACGATGTGGTGCCACAGCCCTCCGCCGGACTCGGCAATCTTCTCGAGCAGCTGCTCGTTGTAGTCCGTTCCAATGCCGATCGCGGTGATCGTGATGCCTGATTCGCGAATCCGCTGTGCGAGGGTCACGAACTCCGAGCCAATCGTCTTGCCGACGGTGGGATTGCCGTCGGTCAGGAGCAGGACCCGATTCACGGTCCCGGGTTCCTTAGAGGCCTGGCGCGCCTGGTTGAAGGCGGAATCCAGCCCGTCATACATCGCGGTGAGGCCGCTGACCGAGATGGCCTTCACGGCCGCCGCGACCTCTCGGGAGTTCCCGACTTGCGTCATGGGCAGCTGGACCGTGACGGTGTCCGAGAATGACACGATCGCTATCTGGTCGGTCGGGCGAAGCTGTTTGATGAGAGCGAGCGCCGCCGCCTTCGCCTGTTCGATCTTCTCGCCGTCCATCGAACCGCTCGAATCGATCGCGAGGGAGATGCTTCGGACGCGCCCCGCGATGACGGCGGCGGACGGGGTCAGGTCCACGGCAATGTACACGGAGGTGCCCGCATTCGGCTTCAGATTCGCGCGGTTGACGGTGCACTTCATCGCCAGCGGCGATCGCCGCTGGGGGCGGTTCTGGGGCTCCATCACCTGTTTCATGTTCCCAC
>WNEY01004623.1_pt1 | contig 10500 bp, 10 predicted proteins | sample 5400531 | NCBI WGS metagenome assembly WNEY01 (sample SAMN13153338, study PRJNA577476) | soil metagenome | isolation source: 200 cm saprolite under Douglas fir tree site 1 | place: USA:California | collected 2015-04-18
CCCGGCGCGAAGAGACTCGCCTGCGTCCGCACCATACGAGAGCTATTGCTGCTCGATCTGCGCGGGCGGGCAGCGATGCGCGCCGGCACGGTGGCGGCGATCGCCGCCGGCGACCACGCGCTCAGCCAACCGGGGGCGCGCCACTTCTATGAGAACGACGCCGTGTACGGCGAGCTCGACGGCCTGTTCTATCTGTCTGCGCACAACGGCCAGCCAGCGGTCGCCCTGTACGAGCGTGGCCGCGACGGGCTCGAACTACCGCCGGGCCGTGACGCACCGCTCAGCGACCCGGTCGTGCTGGCGGCCGTGCGCCGGGTCGCGCTCGGCCACGGCCTGACCGTGCTGCCGCCCAAGTAAGGCTCGCGAGGCGGTCACGCCGCGCCGGCCGCTTGCTCGAGCGCGAGCTCTGCACCCTGCGCGACCGGTTGCAGCGTCTGCACCGCGTCGGCGGGCATGTTCGCCTTCGCCCACTCGCCGCGTCGTCATGCGTGAACAAGATGATCTGCCGCTGCGTGCTCAGCTCCTGCAGGAGTTCGAGCACCGCCTTCCGCCGTGTCGAGTCGCACTGCGCCGTCACCTCGCCGAGCAGAAGCGGCACCACTTCACCCTCTTTGACGTAGGGTGCTCGGCGAGCGCGACCCTCAGCAGCAGGTAGATCAGCACGAGGGTCTCGTCCTGGACGGTCGGCGAGATGTAGTTCGAGGTCCCGGGCAGGTGGATGAAGGGGACGGCGTAGCCGGATGGGCCCCAGTAGGAGGCGGAGCCGTCTTGGTAGAACTGCATGTAGACGTCTTGGCCGCCGGAGAGCTGCCAGAGGCAGGCGAGCTGGCAGCCGCCGTTGGTTTCGAAGCCGGCGGAGAGGCTGTTGTAGAAGCGGTCGACGGAGAGGTCGAGCCCGTCCGCCGCCTAACCATGGCGCTCGACGGCCTCCTCTGTTTGCTACTGGGGCGACGCAGAGGACTCTGGTACCGCTTCTTGGTACCGGTCCCCCACAACCGCTGCTCAAACCGATCCGCCTCCGACGGAACCGCTCGCCGGCGAGGTCGACGTACCTGCTCACCGCCATGAACTGCTGCGCGTTCGTGGGTCTTCAGGAATCGGCGAGCCAGGTCGCCGATTGTTCGGCGCGCTGCCGCTGGGGGCCCTCCGCCCGGTGGAGCTCACGCAGTTCCTCCGCGTACTTCAGAGCCTGCGCGAGCGCAAGTGGCTGGTCCACCCCCATCCCTCCGCTCCGACCGAATTCCTGCCAAACCGGTCCAGGTTCCCGACCCGGGTGTCTCTTACTGCGACTGTGGCAACGATCCTCATCATCGAAAGCGACCGCTCCGTGGCGGCCCTGCTCGCCGCCGTCGTCGAGGTCGCGGGCGCAACGCCCGTGTACGAGCCGGGTGCCGGCGGCAGCGTGCCGGACGTTCTCCTCATCGAGCCCGCGGCGGCGGGCGCCGTCGAGACGGCGACCGCGTTGCGCGCAGCGCATCCAGGGCTGCCGATCGTGTGCGTGAGCGCGTACAAGCCGACGGCCGAACTGCGCGTAGGGCTCGAGCCCGCCGCCTTCCTGTCGAAGCCGTTCGCCGTCGCCGAGCTGCACGCGACGCTCGCCGCGCTTCTCCCCAGGCGGGAGCGCTAGCGGGCCGCGCCGGCTCCCGCCGGCGAGGGCAGCATGGACCGCACCAGGAGGTAGAGGTCCTGCGGGCTGAAGGGCTTGGTGATGTACTCGTTCGCGCCGGCTGCCAGGCCGGCGGCGACGTCGGCCTCGCCGTCGTGGCCGGTCAGGAGGATCACGGGGACGGTTGCGCCGTCGCGGCGGAGCTGCTCGGTCACCTCGAGCCCCGACCGGCCGGGCATCTCGACGTCGAGGATGAACAGATCGGGGTTGAGGCGATGCGCGAGCTCGAGCGCTTCGTCGCCGTCGACGGCGAGTTCGATGTCGTACCCGGCGCGCTCCAGGCGCGACGAGACCATCGTGCGAATCGTCAGGGAATCGTCAGCGAGCAGGACCACGGGCCGCTCTCGCAGCGGCTTCTGGACGGGGCTATCGAACAACACGGTGAAGCTCCTCGATCGACGTCAAGCCGGACGTCACCTTGGTGAGCCCGTCGTCCCAGAGCGTCCGCATCCCGTGCGCGAGTGCGACGCGCTCGAGGTCGGCCGTCGGCGCGTCGGCGATCGTCAGCCGTCGCAAGTCGTCGTCCATCACCATCAGCTGGAACACACCAACACGCCCGCGGTAGCCGCGACTGCATGCGTCGCAGCCTCGACGGCGGTAGAGCGTCCTGCCGTCCATCGCGGTGTCGGCGGGGAAGCCGAGCTCGACGAGCTGCGCGGCGTCGACAACGTGCTCCTCGCGACACTCGACGCAAAGCCTGCGTACGAGTCGTTGCGCGAGGACGGCGGTGACCGCCGAGCCCGTGACGAACGGCTCGACACCCATCTCGTTCAACCGGGACAGCGCGGTCGGGGCGTCGTTCGTGTGCAGCGTGCTGAGCACGAAGTGACCGGTCAGCGCTGCGCTCGCGGCGATCTGGGCGGTCTCCTCGTCGCGGATCTCGCCGATCATGATCACGTCGGGATCGCTGCGGAGGACGGAGCGGAGCGCCGACGCGAAGGTGACGCCGATCCGCGGGTTGACCTGAATCTGGAAGGCGCGGGGGAGGCGGTACTCGACCGGATCCTCGACGGTGATGACGTTGATGTCGGGCCGCGCCGCGTCGGCGAGCACCGCGTGGAGCGTCGTCGACTTGCCGGAGCCCGTCGGTCCCGTGACGAGCAGCGCACCCATGCCGCGCTGGACGATCTCTTCGAGCTGCATCTGCATGGCCTTCTCCAGCCCGAGCTCCGTCAGCGTGGGGGCGGAGGGGTCGCTCGAGAGCATGCGGAGAACCGCACCCTCCCCCTGGACGGACGGCAGGATCGCAACGCGAATGTCCAAGTCGCGGCCGCCGAGGGTGATGCTGAAGCGGCCGTCCTGCGGCTTGCGCTGCTCGGCGATGTCGAGCTTCGCAATGATCTTCACGCGCGCGAGTACGCCGGCCGTTTGCGCGGCGGGCACGGTCTGCACGTCGCGCACGACGCCGTCGATGCGAAGGCGGACGAGCAGTCCGTCCTCGTACGGCACGAGGTGAACGTCGCTGGCGTTCTCGGCATCCGCCCTGAGGAGGATCTGGTCCACGAGCTCGACCGGCAGCAGCGAGGTCGCCTGACCGCCGTCCAGGTCGATTGTCTGGAGCGTGTCCATCCCCCTCCTATCGGCCGTGCGGCAAGGCTTCTAAAGGCCGGCCCTACCGGCTTCCTACGCGGGCCGGCTCGGGTTCCGACGCGGCGAACCGATAGTAAGGAGGAGATGCGCACTCAGCTGATCGCCGCCTCGCTTGCCGTGGCCGTCGCGCTCGTCCTCGCCGGCGAGGCCTCCGCCGGGCTCGGTCTGACGCTCGGCACTGCGCCGAGCGTCACGGTCACGCTCGACGGGACCGACCAGACGCCGGCGTTCACCCTGGACATGACCGCCACCGGGACCAACGGCGCGTTCAACGTCGCCGCGAGCGCGACGGTATTCACGGTCGGCACCCAGACGCTGTCGGGCCCGACCGTCACGGGAGTCACCACAGGCACGTGCACCGGCGGCAGTTGCGTGAACGCGGTGAACACCATCGCGTCCTACCCGATCCTGCTCACCGGGACGGCGCAGAAGATCTACAGCTCGACCACCGCGAAGGGCGGGATTCCATTGACCGCGAACCTCACCCTCTCCGTCCCGGGGAACGCGTTCAGCGGCGCCTACCAGAGCACCCTGACCGTCACCGTCGCGAGTGGGCCGTAGGCTTCCCGTGATGCTTCGTCGTTACGTCTTTGCGCTGGCTGTGGCCGCGGTGCTCGTTCCCTCGGCTCAGGCGGCCGGGCCGGCGTTCGGCGTCCGCGCAGTCGGCGAGTGGAAGCTCGGCTACTTCGTCTACGACGCCAAGCCCGGGACGACGATCGCGGGCAAGATCGCGGTCTCGAACAACGGGAACCGAGAGGGCGTCGTCAAGTTGTTCGCGACCGACGCGACGACCGGTCAGACGAGCGGCACGGTCTACAAGACGTCGGGGGAGAAGTCACGGGACGTCGGCGTCTGGGTGAGGCTTCCCGCCACGACCCTGCGGCTCGGCCCGAACGAGCGGCGCGTCGTGTCATTCACCGTCCATGTTCCGGCCGGCGCGGCACCGGGCCAGCACGTGGGCGGCATCGTTGCCGAGACGGCGCAACAGTCGACGGGTACGCATTCGAAGGGCAAGACAAACGTGCAGATCACCGTTCGCAATCTCGCGATCGTCGCGGTGCAGGTGAACGTTCCCGGACCGAGGGTCGCGAAGCTGACGATCGGCGCGGTCACCGCGGGCGGACGCAAGGGGTACCAGCAGGTCTTCGTGCGCATCACGAACAGCGGGAACGTCATGGAAAAACCGAGCATCGCGCTCTCCGTCACGGACGACAATGGCGCAAGCGTCCTCGACAGCCGCTATCGCCTCGACACGATCCTGCCGCACACGTCGATCGACTACCCCGTCAACGTGTCGAAGCAGGCGCTCGGCGCCGGGACCTACCGCACCAAGGTCGTGGTCACCTACGACCGCCCGGGCGGCGGGCGGGTCGTCGAGCGGGCCACACCCCGCCTCGAGGTGACTCGCGATCAGGTCACGCAGGTCTTCACGTCGGCCGCACAGCCGACGCCTCCGCCCGGCACGCAGACGACGGCTGCGGGAACTCGCACGAAGAGCGGCGGCGTCTCGCCGCTCCTGATCGTCCTCGTCGTTGCGGGCGCGCTCGTGCTGCTCGCTGGCGGTTGGTTCGCCGCCACGGCGCGCGCCCGCCGCCGGCCACGCGCCTAGCGTTGATCCGGCCCCTACACTCCTCCGAATGGCGACCGTCCTCCTCGTCGACGACAGCGCTACCGAGCGAGCCGCGGTCACCGAGCGCCTCGAGCGCGCGGGCCATCGTGTGGTCGCAGCCGAGGAAGGCCGCACGGGCCTGCGGATGCTCTACGACATGCGGCCGGACATCGTCCTGCTCGACGTCGTCATGCCAGAGCTCGACGGCTGGGAGACGCTCGCGCGCATCCGCGACGTTTCGGATGTCCCCGTGATCATGCTCACCGCGCGCGCGGACGAGCTGGAGCGCGTGCGGGGGCTGCGCGGCGGCGCAGACGACTACGTGACGAAGCCGTTCAGCGCGCTGGAGCTCGGCGCGCGCATCGAGGCGGTGCTTCGTCGAGCCGAAGCGCGCCAGGGCACATCCGAGTCGTACGACGACGGTGTTGTCGCGATCGACTTCGCCCGGCGCCACGTGAGCGTGCGAGGAGCCGAGGTGCTGCTCACGCCGCTCGAGTTCCGTCTGCTAGCGACGCTCACGTCGCATAGGGGTCAGGTCTTGTCGCGTGACCAGCTCCTCGACGGGGTGTGGGCCGGCGACCACGGAGGCGGCCCGAGCGAGGTCAAGCTCTACGTGTCGTACCTCAGGAAGAAGATCGGAGCCGACCTCATCGAGACCGTGCGCGGCTTCGGCTACCGTTACCCGAAGCCCTCGTAGCTCCCTACGAGATTCCGACGTCCGGCTGACCGCCGTCCAGCCGCGGCCCGCCAGAGTGAGGTTCATGGCGAACGGCACCGTGTGCCACTCCCTCGTCCCCTCGTGGGGTCGCGCTGGGCGCTGGGCCCTCCGCACCAGGTCGAGGCGCCGCGGAACATGCTCGCGTGGCTCTAGGAATCTGCCGAGAGAGTGGTATGCGGCAGGACTCGTTTCAGAAAGCACGAAGACGATTTCTCTGATGACTCCGAGCACGCGCGATCCGAGTCGAAGCCGTTCGAGACCGCGCAGCGAGCAGTGGCGGGCCGGCTTGGCTGCGACGCCGTTCTTGCGCGAGCGCTTCGAGGACCTCGTCGGGCAGCTCGAGGAGACGCTCTCCTCCTTCGGCGCGCGGCTGAACGAGAAAGGCAGGACAGCGCTGTGAACAGACTTCTCCGGGGTCCGTCCGCGCAAGTGGCGACGGTCGCATGTCTTGTCCTCGTCGTTCTGGCCGCGTCGATCGCCGTCACCCTCTGGCGCTACCAGGTCGCGGTCGACAAGAAGGACGAGGCGAACCGAGAGCGCACGAACGCCCTGAAGGTCCAGGCGACGGCCTCGGTCTTCTGGCACGAGGCCGAGGCGATTCGCGACTACATGCTGAAGAAGACGCCCGAGGTGCTCGACGAGATCGACCAGCAGCGGATCGCGTTCACGTCCGCGATCACGAGCATCCCTGTGGACGAGGGCGAGCGGCCCCTGGTCGAGCGCGCACGGGCCGAGAACGAGGCCTCGATCGCCACCTTCAACACGAAACTCAGGCCGGCGCTCGCCTCCGGCGGCCATTTCTTCGCGATCTTCGAGCGGCTGGACAGTCAGGAGGGGACGGTGATTGCCCCGCTCGAGAAGCTGATCCGGCTCGACGAGAAGCAGGCGGCGAGGGCCGAGGCGAGCGCCTCGAGCGCCGCGCGCGGCGCACTCATCGCCGGCATCGTCGCAGGAGTCTTCGCCCTCCTCGCCCCAGCCGCGTTCCTCGTCTACGCGCTGCGGATGCTCGCTCGCGTGACCGAACGCGAGTCGCGGTTGCGCTCGCTGCTTGCGCAAGTCCGTTCGACCTCCGGTGTGCTCGGCGAGGTCGCCAACGAGCTGCGGGCTGCGGCGCAGGAGACACAGGCCACGACGGCCGAGCAGTCCTCCGCGGTTGCGGAGACGTCGGCGACGATCGAGGAGCTCGCGGCGACCGCGTCGTCCATCGCCGACAACGCGCGCGCCGTCGCGTCTGCGGCCGAGCAGACGGGCGACACGATGCGCGACATGCAAGAGAAGGTCGAGGCAATTGCGCAGCGGTCGCTGACGCTCGGGGAGCGCTCGCAGAAGATCGGCGAGATCTTGGAGCTGATCAACGAGATCGCGGAGCAGACCAACCTGCTCGCGCTGAACGCTGCGATCGAAGCGGCGCGTGCCGGCGACGCGGGGCGCGGCTTCGCGGTCGTAGCCTCCGAGGTGCGGAAGCTCGCGGAGCGTTCGATGCGCTCGACCGATTCGATTCGCGAGATCATCTCCGCGGTTCAGGACGAGACGAACTCGACGATCATGGCGACGGAGCAGGGCACGCGCCAGGCGCGCGAGGTCGGCGAGCTGATGTCGTCCACCGCCACGATGCTGGAAGAGTCGATCCTCGCCACGCAGCAGCAGAAGTCGGCGGCCGATCAGGTTGCAGGGGCCATGTCGCAGATCCGGGAGGCGGCGGAGCAACTCGCCGAGGAGCAGAGCCAGCGAGTCGGCACCGCCGACCGGCTGGAGCAGCTCGTGGACGAACTGAGGGGCGCACTCGGCGCCGGTAACGGGGCAAGGCCGGCGGCGTGACCCGCCGGGAAGTGCGACGGTGAGCGACTTTCACGTCAGGCTTCGGGTCGGCGCGGAGACATACGCGCTGCCCGTCGCGAACGTCCTCGAAGTCGCGGAGCTGGGAGAGGTCGCCGCTGTTCCGGGCTCGGGGCAGGCGGTGCTCGGCGTTCGCAATCTGCGCGGCCGGGTGCTGCCGATCTTCGACCTGGCGCGAGTCTTCGGAATCCCGCGTGACGGGAATCCCGAGAAGATGGTCGTTGCCGAGCACGACGGTCGGCTCGCCGGACTCGCGATCGACGATGTGACAGACGTCGGCCCGCTGCCGGACGTCGCCGAGGACACCGACTCCGAGTTTCTCCTCGGGGCGGCACTCGACGAGGGAACTCTGGTCGGCGTCGTCGACGTCGCGCGGGTGTTCGCCGCACTCGAGCGGGAGGGCTCGCTGTGAGCGGCTATGAGAGCGAGTTCATCGACATCTTCCGCGACGAAGCAAACGAGCGTCTCGACAGCTTCGTCCAGACGCTGCTGAAGCTCGAGAGCGGCGATGCGGACGCGGACGCGATCGATGATCTGTTCCGAGATGCGCACACGATCAAGGGCGCGGCCGGAATGCTCGGCCTCGACGATGTGCGCGCCCTCGCGCACGGGGTGGAGGACGTGCTCGCAACCGCACGCACCCTTGGAACGCTCCCGCCTGATCTCACCGAGCCGCTGCTCCGCGCTGCGGACGCCCTCCGCGAGCAGGTCGCCGGCAGCGGCGGCGCCGCGCTTGACGTCCTCGACGCGCTCGCCGTCGGCCAGGCGCGGCTCGAGAAGGCCGAGGCCGTGGCGGTGGCTGCCGTCGAGGAGCCCGACGCGCCCAAGCGCGGCGTGGAGCGGCGGGCGATCCGCGTCCCTTCGGAGAAGATCGACCGCCTGCTCGACCTCGTCGGCGAGACGGTTCTCCACCGCCGTCGTCTCGAGCACGTGCTCGGCGACGAGCAGATCGCGCGTGACGAAACGGTGTCGGACGAGCTCGATCTGGGCGAGCGGCTCATCGGCGAGCTGAAGGACGCGGCGATCCAGATGCGCACGCTGCCGCTCTCTTCGATCGCCGCGAAGTTTCCGCGCGCCGTTCGCGACATCGCTGCCGACTACGGGAAGGACGTCGAGTTGACGCTGACCGGCGCCGACACCGAGCTCGACCGCGTGATCCTCGAAAGCCTGTCCGAGCCGCTCGTGCATCTACTCCGCAACGCGGTCGCCCACGGGATCGAATCGCCGAAGGACCGCAAGAAGGCGGGGAAACCGGAACGCGGCCGCGTCGAGCTCCGCGCCGAGCAGCGCGGCGGCCTCGTGGAGATCACCCTCTCGGACGACGGTCGCGGTGTCTCCCAGGACGTTCTCAGCGAAGCGGACGGCGAAGCGTCACTCGTGGACGTCCTCACACGCGCAGCCTTCTCGACGGCGACGGAAGTGACCGAGCTCTCGGGCCGCGGCGTCGGACTCGACGCCGTCCGCCGTCACGTCGAGTCGTTCAACGGGACGATGGAGCTCCGCAGCGAGCTCGGTGTCGGAACCGAGGTCGTTCTTCACCTGCCGCTCGCGCTCGCCCTGCTCGACGTCCTGCTCGTCGAACGAGGCGGCCAGGTGTTCGGCGTGCCGCTGGCGAGCGTCGAGGAAGTCGTCAGCATCGGCGGGACGTTGTCGCTCGAGGGCAAGGCCGCATTCGAGCTTCGCGGTGTCTCGCTTCCGCTCTCCGACCTTGCAAACGTGCTCGGCGCTGCGGCGCCCGCGCTTCCCGACGCACCCCCGGCCGTCGTCGTGGTGTCCGGAGGCCGCCGGCGCGTGGTCGCATGCGACCGCTTGCTCGGCGAAGAGGAGGTGCTCGTGAAGAGCCTCGGGCCCTTGCTGGCCGCGGTGCCGGGATATCTCGGCGGCGCGATCCTCGGCGACGGACGCATCGCGCTGCTCGCCGACCCGAGCAAGCTCGTCCGCGCGACCGCTCGCGAGGATGGTGGAGGGGTCGCCGCGGCGCCGGTCGAGGGACAGGCGCCGAAGGTGCTCGTCGTGGAGGACTCCTTCACCGTTCGCGAGCTGCAGCGGAGCATCCTCGAGGCTGCCGGGTACCACGTCTCCACGGCGCGCGACGGCAAGGACGCGCTCGACAAGCTGGCGCGTGAGGACGACGTCGCGCTCATACTGACCGATGTCGAGATGCCGGAGATGGATGGATTCGAACTGACGGAGTCGGTGCGCGCCAACCCGGCGACCGCCTCGCTGCCGATCGTGATCGTCACGTCGCGTGCGACGGAAGAGGATCACCGGCGGGGGATAGAGGCAGGCGCCGACGCCTACATGGCGAAGCGCAGCTTCGATCAGCAGGCTCTGCTGGAGACGGTCGAGCGGCTGATCGGACGGTGACCGGCACCGCGGCGGCCACCCGAGTTCTCATCTGCGAGGACTCGCGGACGTACGCGGCCGCGCTGGCCCGCGTCCTCACGCATGACGGCGACATCGAGGTGGTGGGCGTCTTCGAGACCGCAGAGAAGGCGATCGCCGCCGTACCGCGGCTCAAGCCGAACCTCGTGACGATGGACGTCGAGCTGCCGGGGATGTCCGGGCTCGAGGCGGTGGAGCAGCTGATGGGAACGCAGCCGCTGCCGATCCTCGTCCTCTCCTCGCACACGGCGCGCGGCTCGAGCGCGGCGGCCGCGGCGCTCGCGGCCGGGGCGCTCGACGCGATTCCAAAAGACGAGCTCGATCTCCGCGAGCCCGGCAGCGTCGCCGCCCGGGCCTTCCGGCATCGCGCGAAGCTGCTGAGCGGCGCCCGCGTGATCCGCCATCCGCGCGCGCGCCTCGACCGCAGGAAGCCGTCTCCAACCGCCTTTACCCGGTCTGCGGCCGTGATCGGCATCTGCGCCTCGACGGGCGGGCCGCCCGCGCTCGCGGCCGTGCTCGGGTCGCTGCCCGCGACGTTCCCCATCCCGATTCTCGTCGTGCAGCACATCGCGGCCGGTTTCACCGACGGCCTGACGAGTTGGCTGCAGAAGACCGTGCCGTTGCCCGTGCGACTCGCTACCGCCGGCGACCGCCTCGGGCCGGGCGTACTCATCGCTCCCGAAGGAGCGCACCTGC
>WNEY01004624.1_pt1 | contig 10500 bp, 8 predicted proteins | sample 5400531 | NCBI WGS metagenome assembly WNEY01 (sample SAMN13153338, study PRJNA577476) | soil metagenome | isolation source: 200 cm saprolite under Douglas fir tree site 1 | place: USA:California | collected 2015-04-18
GACGTGCGTCCTGCTGGTGGAGCTCGCCTTCCGGCGGTTCGGTCCGCGGTCGAAGGCATACGCCCGTTGGACGAAGGGGGTGGAGGCGGTGGGGGCGGTGTGGACGGCGGTCCTGCTCTCCCTCGTGTATCTCGTGTCGGTGGGACCCGTCAGCCTCTTCATGAAGCTGACGCGCAGAGACCTGCTCGACCGGGCGGCCGGCGACGACCCCACGTTCTGGAAGGCCCACGAGCCCAATCCCCTGGGAGCCGTGGCCGCGGCCCGGCACCAGTTCTAGCAATGGACGTCCTCGGGATCTCGTGCTTCTACCACGACTCGGCCGCCGCCCTGCTCCGGGACGGCGTCGTCGTGGCCGCCTGCCAGGAGGAGCGCCTGTCCCGCAAGAAGCACGACCAGGACTTCCCGGCGCGGGCGGTGAAGTACGTCCTCAAGCAGGCGGGCATCGGCCCCGCGGACCTCGACGCGGTCGGCTTCTACGACAAGCCGCTCTTGAAGTTCGAGCGGATGCTGTCGACGTACATCGCCACCTTCCCCCGCTCGTTCGGCTCGTTTCGCAAGGCGATGCCGGTGTGGATCAAGGAGAAGCTGTGGGTGCCGTCGATCATCCGCAAGGAGCTGAGGCCCTACAAGGGACCGATCCTCTTCGCCGAGCACCACATGAGCCACGCCGCCTCGTGCTTCCTCGTCTCGCCGTTCGAGGAGGCGGCCATCCTCACGGTGGACGGCGTCGGCGAGTGGGCCACCGCCTCCTTCGGCGTGGGCAAGGGGAGCGACATCACCCTCTTCAAGGAGATCCGTTTCCCCCACAGCCTCGGGCTCCTCTACAGCGCCTTCACGTACTACCTCGGGTTCAAGGTCAACAGCGCCGAGTACAAGGTCATGGGCCTCGCCCCCTACGGGAAGCCGGTCCACGTCGACCGCATCATGAAGGAGATCGTCCACCTCAACGAAGACGGCTCCTTCAAGCTCAACATGAAGTACTTCTCGTACGACTACGGCCTGACCATGACCAACGGCGCCTTCAGCGATTTCTTCGGCGGCCCGCCCCGCAAGCCCGAGACCTGGATGACGGAGCGGGAGTTCGACATCGCCGCCTCCATCCAGAAGGTCTGCGAGGAGATCGTGCTGCGCATGGCCCGCTACATCCACGAGCAGACCCGTCTCACCCGCCTCTGCATGGCCGGCGGCGTCGCCCTGAACTGCGTCGCCAACGGGCGCGTGATCCGCGAGACACCCTTCAAGGAGCTGTTCGTGCAGCCCGCGGCCGGCGACGCCGGCGGGTCGGTGGGCGTCGCCCACTACGTCTACAACACCCTGGGCAAGCAGCCGCGCGGCCCGGCGTGGACGCACGCGTACCTCGGGCCGGAATACGACGACGCGGAGATCCGCGAGTACCTCGACGGCCAGGGCGCCAAGTACGGGGTGCTCTCCGACGGCGACATCGTGCGCGAGACCGCGCGTCTCATCGCCGACGGCAACGTCATCGGATGGTTCCAGGGCCGCATGGAGTTCGGGCCCCGCGCCCTCGGGGGGCGCAGCATCCTCGCCGACCCGCGGGACCCCGGGATGCGCGACACCCTGAACATGAAGATCAAGTTCCGCGAGGGCTTCCGCCCCTTCGCGCCCTCGGTCCTGGCCGACAAGGCCTCCGAGTGGTTCGAGATCGACTGCGACAGCCCCTACATGCTCCTGGTGGCGCAGGTCCGGGAGGGCAAGCGCTGCATCCCGTCCGTGACCCACGTCGACAACTCGGCGCGCCTGCAGACGGTGACCCGCGAAGCGAGCCCGCTCTACTACGACCTCATCGGCGAGTTCGAGCGGTTGACGGGGGTCCCGGTCATCATCAACACTTCGTTCAACGTGCGGGGCGAGCCCATCGTGTGCACCCCCCACGATGCGTACCTTTGCTTCATGCGCACGAACATGGACCACCTCGTGCTCGGCCACCACCTGCTGGAGAAGAAGCAGCAGCCGCTCCTGCGCGAGGACGTGGACTGGCGCACGCAGTTCGAGCTGGATTAGAAGCGGTCAGCACTCAGCAATCAGCGGTCAGCTCGAGCCCCGCTGAATGCTGATCGCTGAACGCTGATCGCTGTCGAGGAGCAATTCATGGCTTTCGAAGAATCGCGGGAGAAGCTGGGGATCATCAGCGAGCTGTGGGCCTTCATGCGGGTCCGCAAGAAGTGGTGGCTGGGACCGATCGTGATGATGCTGGCCCTGCTCGGCCTGCTGGTCATCTTCACGCAGGGGTCGGCCGTCGCCCCGTTCATCTACACCCTGTTCTGACTCGCGCATCTTGCGCCGTCGGGCGCAGGGCTCTGGAAACGCAGAGGTCGCAGAGGATCGCAGAGGAACGCCCAACGTGGAAGATCCCTTCGATTCTCTGCGGACCTCTGCGTGCTCTGCGTTCAAAGACCGGCCGTTGGCCCCGCGCGTTGGTAGCTGACGGGCAGTGCTTTCGTCAGGCTCGCAACCTCCCCGAATTTCCTAGAACTGGAAGCGCACTTCGCCCACGACGTTCCGCTTGATGATGTCTCCGAACACGTGCTGGCGGATGTTCTCGTTCGTGATGTTGGTGGCCTTGATGGTGGTGGTCACCCTGCCGTCACCCCACCGCACGCCGAAGCTTCCGTTGACCATCGTGAACGCGTCGGTGAAGCCGTCGAAGCCGAGCGACGCCAGCACGTCCTGCCAGAACGCCCTGCTCACGTAGTTGACGGAGGCGCTGCCCAGGAAGCGCCGGGTGCTGAGGTTGAGGCCGGCGTTGAAGCGGTGGTGCGGCGGCACCGACACCTCCGCGATCGCGAAGGGGACCTGGCCGGGGTCGGGGGTGAGCGGCTTGGGGTCGTCCTGCCAGGAGTAGTTGGTGAAGCCGCTGACGGCGTCGGTGAAGCGGTGGTCGATGGAGACCTCCAACCCTTTCTGGCGGAGCGGACCCAGGTTCAGGTAGGCGTAGGTCGCCGGCAGCCGGTCGAAGACCGCCGCCCGCAGGGCAGGAAGGTCCACCAGCGATGCGGGGAAGGGCCAGCCCGGGGGTGGGTTCTTCGAGGTGAAGAGGGCGGGCAGGCCCACGGAGGCGATCACGCTCGGGGTGGTGACGAAGTTGATGCTGTCGTTGCTGTCGTTGATATAGAAAGCGAGGCCCACGGTGGTGCGTCGGCCGAAGGTGCCGGTATAGGCCGCCTCGTAGGCGTTCAGGGATTCCTGCCGCAGCGGGGGCAAGCTGGGGTTGATGGTCCGCGCCACCTCGGAGCCGATGACGTGCGGCCCCAGCGGCAGCACCTGGCGGGCGATCGAGGGGTTGGCCGCGCACAAGGGGGGCGCGAGCTGGCAGATCGCCCCCAGGGGGAAGCCCGACGGGGCCTTGATGGTCACGTCCAGGTAGTTGTTGATCGTGGAGGGCGCGCGGAAGGCCCGGTTGAAGGAGAGGCGGATCGAGTGCGACGCCAGCGGCTTGTACATCGCGGTGATGCGGGGGGAGAAGACGGCCTTGTCGAGGTTGCCGAACTTGTCCACGCGGCCCCCGAGGGTGAAGCGGAAGCGGTTGAAGTAGATCTCGTCCTGGGCATAGGCCCCGAGCTCCGTGCGGTCCTTGGAGTTCGGCGCGATCGAGATGTCGAAGACGTTGCGCCGCACGTTGCCGCCGTAGCTGAGGATGTGCTTGCCGCCCATCACCACCGAGTGGCCCGCCTCCAGATCGTAGGTCTTCGTCTTGAAGCTCAGCACGATCGGCACTCCCTGCAGGTCGGTGCTCAGGAGGTTCGGAGCCTCGGCGTCGACGAGGTTGGCGAAGGCGTTGATCTTGAAGGCCCCCTTGCCGTAGCCGACCTTGCCGTACCCCATGTAGGACTTGTGATCGGAGTCGAAGCGGATGTCGAACGGTCCGATGCCGCTGTGAATGATCCCCTTCGTGCCGGCGATGCCGGCGTTGTAGGTGATCCGGCCGCCCCCTCCCGTTTCCTGGTCCACGCGGACGTCGAGCTTGGGCTGGTTGGTGGGGCTGTTGCTCAAGTTGGGGAACACGCCGTCGGCGGGAGCCTGCCTCGCCCCCACCGCCTCGCTCGGGTCCAGGGGGTGATGGTCCGGAGGCACCCTGCCCACGGGACGCGGGAAGGCGTCGGAGTGGTAATACCCACCGCTGATCCGGTACGACCAGCGGCCGTTGGGGGCCTGGTTGGTCGAGAAGCTCGCGCCGTAGGAGTTGCCGGTGTCGAGGTCCTGGCCCACGGGAGACGCGTTCCGGTCGAGGATCCCCCCGGTCAAGGTCAGGCTCGTCCCCGTCGGTCCCGCCGCCTCCCGCGGTGACTTGGTGATGATGTTGATGACGCCGGTGAGGGCGTTGGCTCCCCACACCGCGGATGCCGGGCCGCGCACCACCTCGATCTGCTTGATGTCGGAGCTGTTGGTGGGGACGAAGTCCCAGAGCACGAGCCCGAAAAAGTCCAGGTAGATCGACCGTCCGTCCAGAAGCGCCAGCTGAGAGTTGACGAGCGTGTTGGTGCTCTGCCGGCTCGTCATCTGGACGTCGCGGGCCGAGAGCTGGATGACGTTGAGGCCGGGAACCGACCGCAGGAGGTCGCCGTAGTTCTGCGCCGGCGAGGTCAGGATCTCTTCGCTCGACACGACGCTCATGGTCGCGGGAGCGTTGATCAGCGTCGTCTCCGTCTTGGAGGCGCTCACGACGACGGTCTCCTCCCGTTTGATCGTCTCGTCCTCCTGCTTGGCGGGCGAAGGCGAGGGGCTGGGCTTGGGTTCCTGCGCGGCGGCGGCGGACGCCCACAAGAGGCCGAGGCCGACGGCGGGGATCAACCCTTTCATACCATCCTCCTTCTTGCTCGGGTGCGACGTGTCGACCCCGAGCCTCACATCTCGGCCACGGGATGAACGCCACCCCCTGACGGTCCGGCGAAAGTCACAGAGGGAGTAGGCGGCGCCGGCGAAGTCTATACCATATAGACGGACGCGCCGCCAGGTTTACCGGGCCGGCCGTGAGTCCGCGCCCGCGTCCAGCGCGCGCAGAAGCTTGTCGTGGATTCCCCCGAAACCGCCGTTGGAGAGGACCACCACCCGGTCGCCCTCGCGGAGCTCGGCGCCGAGCAGGGAGACGATCTCGTCCACGCCGGGCACGAAGCGGGCGTCCTTCCCCAGCTCCGAGATGGCCCGGACCAGCTCGCTCTCCGAGATGCGGTCCTTCTCCGGGACCTTTCCCGGCAGGTGCGCGGCGGACACGATCACGCGGTCGGCCTCCTGGAACGAGCGGGCGAACTCCTCCTGGAAGACCCGCGTGCGGGAGGTGTAGGACCGCGGCTCGAAGACGGCGACCAGGCGGCCGGTGCCGGCCGGGAGCAGGGTGCGCAGCGCCCGCAGCGTCTCCCGCACCGCCGTCGGGTGATGGGCGAAGTCGTCGTAGACGGTCACGCCCCGTCCCCGCCCGCGGATCTCCAGGCGCCGCTTCACCCCGCCGAAGCGGGCCAGCGCCGGGCGGGCCGCCTCGGGCTCCACGCCGGCGGCGCTCGCGGCGGCGATGGCCGCGAGGGCGTTGCGCAGGTTGTGCTCGCCGGGCACCGCGAGGCGGAACTCGCCCAGATCCGCTCCGCGGCGCAGGAGCCGGAAGCGCCAGCCGTCGGCCGCGGGCTTCACGTCCACCGCCCGCCAGTCGGCGCCCTCGCCGAGGCCGAAGGTCTCCACCGGGGATTGGGCCTTGGGCAGGATCTCGCGCAGCGCGGGCGTCTCCAGCCCGGCCACCAGCAGGCCGCGGCGCGGGATGAGGTTCATCAGGTGGACGAAGGCCCGCTGCACCGAGGCGAGATCGGGGTAGATGTCGGCGTGGTCGTACTCCACGTTGCCGATGATGGCGACGTCGGGCATGTAGTGGACGAACTTCGGCCGCTTGTCGAAGAAGGCGGTGTCGTACTCGTCGCCCTCGACCACGAAGTGCGGGCCGCGGCCGAGCCGGTAGCTGCGCTCGAAGTCGACGGGGACGCCGCCGATCAGGAAGGACGGGTCGCGCCCGCCGTGGTGGAGGATGTAGGAGAGGATGCTGGTGGTCGTGGTCTTGCCATGGGTCCCGGCCACGACGAGACACGTGCGGCCGCGCAGGAACTCCTCGGCGAGGAGAGCCGGCATGCTCGACATGCGCTGCTTGCGGTCGAGCACGACCTCCACCTCGGGGTTGCCCCTGGACAGGGCGTTTCCGATGACCACCAGGTCGGCGTCGGAGGGCACGTTGGCGGCGCTGTAGGGCGATCGCACGGGGATGCCGAGCGTTTCGAGCTGGGTGGACATGGGCGGGTAGACGTCCTGATCGGATCCCGTCAGCGCATGGCCCTTCTCGCGCAGCAGGCCCGCCAGCGAGGCCATCGCCGTCCCCGCGATGCCCGACAGGTGGATCTTCACGAGACGGCCCGTTCCCTCAGCTCGAACCGTGCTTCATCCGCGGAACAGGACAGGCGCGCGCGTACGCCGAGGGGAAGCGTGACGTTGGGCCCGGTGCTGTGGCCGCTGGAGAGGCCGAGGGCGAGGGGAACGTCGAGCCCTTCGAGCGCCTCCTTCACCACGTCCTCGAGCGTGTAGTCGGCCTCGAGGCGGGGCGAGCACCCCTTCATGTCGCCGAACACGATCCCCCGCACGCCCGCGAGCGCCCCCGAGTAGCGGAGCTGCCGCAGCATCCGGTCGATCCGGTACGGGGGCTCGTCCACGTCCTCGACGAACAGGATCGTGTCCTCGCCCGCCGTATCGAGGGCCCACGGCGTCCCCGCCGCCCCCGCCAGAAGGCTCAGGCAGCCGCCGCGCAGGCGGCCTTCGGCCTCGCCTTCGCGCAGCGGCAGCAGGTCCTCGGCGTCGCTGCGGTAGGGCTCGCCTTCACCGGCGATCGCCCCGAGGAGGCTCTTGCGGTTGTAGGCGCCCTCGGCGAGGTCCTTGGCCACCATCGGGCCGTGGAAGGTCACGAGGCCGAGCCGGTTCAGGAACAGGTGGAGCAGCGTGAGGTCGCTGTAGCCGACGAAGACCTTCGGCCGAGCGCGGAACCACTCCGCGTCGAGGTGCGGGAGCAGCGACGCGGCGCCCGCGCCGCCCCGGGCGCAGAAGATGCCCGTCACCTCGTCGTCCGCGAAGAGACCGCGCAGGCCCGCGAGCCGGGTGGCCAGGGGTCCGGCGGTGAAGCCGCGCCGCTCCAGGGCTCCCTCCGCGCGCCGCACGCGGAAACCGAGCGACTCCAGCTCGGCGACGCCCTTGCCGAGCGCGGCCGCATCCACGGGTCCCGCGGGCGCGCACACGCCCACCAGGTCGCCCGTGCGCAGCGCCCGCGGCCGCACCCAGTCGCTCAGAGGAGTCCCTTGCACGCCCCGCCGTCGACGGCGAGGGTGAGGCCGGTGAGGAACGAGGCGGGCTCCGAGCAGAGGAACGCGACGACGGCCGCGAACTCCTCCGGCTCCGCCACCCGCCCCAGCGGCACCGACTTCGCCAGATCGGCCAGGACCTTCTCCGGCGTCGTACCCGCGGCCTTCGCCCGCGCCTCCGTCACCTCTTGCAGCCGGTCGGTGCGGGTGTAGCCGGGGCAGACCGTGTTGACGAGGATGCCGTCGGCGCCCAGCTCGTTCGCCAGTGTCTTGGCGAGGCCGACGATGGCGGGCCGGAAGACGTTCGAGAGCAGGAGGCCGTCGATGGGCTGCTTCGCCGAGAGCGACGCGATGTTGACGATGCGGCCCCAACGGTTCCTCTTCATGTGCGGCACGGCGGCGCGCGCGAGATGGAAGACGTTGGCGAGCGTCGTGTGGAAGGCCTCTTCCCAGCGCACGTCGTCCACGGCATCGAAGCCACCGGGCTGGGGGCCGCCGGTGTTGGTGACGAGGATGTCGAGGCGCCCGAACGCATCGGCCGCGGCCTCGACGAAGCGGCGGCAATCGCCGGCCATCGCCACGTCCGCCACCACGGGCAGCGTCGACGCGCCGGTCTCCCGCGCGATCTCGTCCGCCGCCTCGCGGATGCGGCTCTCGTCACGCCCGCACATCGCCACCGAGGCGCCCTCGCGGGCGAGGGCGCGCGCGCTGGCCCGCCCGAGACCGCGCGAAGCCGCGGCCACCGCCGCGGCCTTGCCCTTCAGGCCGAGGTCCACGGGCCTCTCTGCGCTCTCTGCTCCCCCTGCCTCCTCTGCGGGTGATTCACACGCTCATGCCGGCTTGTTGCGCGATCTCGCGGGCGAGGGCCACCCGCTCCCCCGCGCCCGCGGCGGCGCGGGCCGCCCTCGGATCGGGATCGCGCCACGGCAGCAGGAAGCGCTCCTTCAGCCGGCGCATCCGCCCGCAGGCCTCGTCCATCGCCTTCCAGGGGATCTCGCCCGACTCCACCGCCTTCACCAGGCCTTCGAGCGACTCGACCTGCATGTCGTGCGTCGCGCTCACGGGAAGAAGGTCGCAGCCAGCCTTGGCGGCCAGGACGGCCAGGGGTCCCGGCGCCCAGCGCTTGGCCACGGCCTTCATCTCGAGGTCGTCGGACACGATGACGCCCTCGTACTTCAGCTCCCGGCGCAGCAGGCCGTCGATCACGCGCGGGGAGAGGGTCGCCGGCACCTCCTCGTCGAGCGCGCGCACGAGGACGTGCGCGGTCATGATCGACGCCACGCCGGCCTCGATCGCCTTGCGGAAGGGGCGCAGCTCCACGTCCTCGAGCCGCGAGCGCGAGTGCTCGACGGTCGGCATCTCGAGGTGCGAATCGAGGTCGGTGTCGCCGTGGCCGGGGAAGTGCTTCGCGCAGGCGGCCACCCCGCCCCCCTGCAGGCCGCGGATCATCGCGGCGCCCAGCCGGCCCACGAGGTCGGGATCGGCGCCGAACGAGCGGTCGCCGATGACCGGGTTCTTCGGGTTGGTGTCCACGTCCACCACGGGCGCGAAATCCAGGCGGATGCCGCAGGCGTGCAGCTCCGCCGCCAGCGCCTCCCCCATCTTCCGCGCCGTCTCGTCGGAGCCCTGCCGCCCGAGCGCGCGTAGGGGGGGCCACTCCGTCCACGGGGCGCGCATGCGGGCCACGCGGCCGCCCTCCTGGTCCACCGAGACGAGCAGCGGCAGGTCGTGCCCGGCCGCCCGCGCCTCCGATTGCAGCTCCCGCACCAGCTCGGCCACCTGCTCGGGCGAAGCGACGTTGCGCGCGAACAGGATCACGCCGCCCACCCCGTAGTCGTGGATCATGTTCTTGACGTCGGCGGAGGCCTCGTGGCCGTGGAACCCCACCATCAGGCGCTGCCCCGCCTTGCGCACGCTCTCCCGCATGGCGCCCTCTCTCAGCCCCCGAGTCGTTTGCGCATCGCGTCGCTGACCTTGCGGCCGTCCGCCGGCTTGCCCTGGGCCTCGAGGGCGGCCATCGCCGCCTTCATCGCCTTGCCCATGTCCTTGGGCGAGGCGGCGCCCGTCTCCGCGACCGCTTTCTCCACCGCGGCCTGGATGTCGGCATCCGAAGCCTCGGCGGGCAGGTAGCTCTTCAGCAGCGCGAGCTCCTTCTCCTCCTTCTGGACCAGCTCCGGGCGGTTGGCCTTGCGGAACTGGAAGACGGAGTCCTCGCGCTGGCGGACGAGGCCCTGCAGCACACGCGCGGCCTCGGCGTCGTCGAGAGGGGCCTTCTTCTCGATCTCGCGGTTCATGAGCGCGGCCTTGGCCATGCGCAGCGCGCTCGTGCGGTCGGCGTCCTTCGCCTTCATGGACGCGGTGAGGTCCTGCTGGATCCGATCGACGATGGAAACGTGCTCGGGCATCGACCAAGGATATCGCGTTTTCGCGCTATCCTTCCTCACTTGCGCGTTCTCGCCACCGCCTCTCGCATCGCCGCCGCGCTCCTGGCCCTCGCGACGATCGCCGTGCCCGCTCACGCGGCGGCGCCCCTCGCGCGACTCGCCGACACTCTCGCCGGCGAGATCGTCGCCGCGGTCCACGGGAGCGCGGTCGAGATAGCGCCTCCCGAGGACCGGACCGGCAGCGGCGGCTCCCTCGCCCTCGACCTCGCGTCGCTGCTGCGCGCCCGCCTCGAGGGCCGCGTGCGCCTGGTGAGCTCCGGCCCGCGGGTTCGCGTCGACTCCGTCCTCGCGGAAGGGCCGGGCCGGCTCTGGGTCTCGGCCCGCCTGACCGAGGAGCCCGGCCGCCGACTGGTGGACGTGCTGGCGGCCTCGGCCGAGTCCGACCCGATGCTGCTGTCGCTGGTGCCCGCGGGTCCCGCGGGAGGCGCGGGGCCGCTGGCGGTCGTCGCCTTCCGGCGCACGCCTCTCGTCGAGGGGCGCGTCCTCGACGTCGCCCCGGTGGGTGAGGACCGGGTGCTGGTCCTCTACGAAGATGCGCTCGCTCTCTATCGGCTGGATGAGGCCGGTCTCGCGCTGCTGTCGCGTCACGAGCTGCCCGCGTCGTTGCCGGTGCGCTTTCCAGGGGGAACGATCTACCTGCCCCCGGCGGAGGGAGCAGCCTGGGTCCTCACGAGCCGGTCGCCGCGGGCCGTCCTCTTCGGCCTCGACAACGGGCGCCT